>Ga0315298_1005783_pt1 | contig 17287 bp, 15 predicted proteins | sample WHS_1_MG_FD_203077 | JGI IMG/M metagenome (GOLD analysis project Ga0315298, IMG submission 203077) | Extremophilic microbial mat communities from Washburn Hot Springs, YNP, Wyoming, USA - WHS_1_MG | ecosystem: Environmental > Aquatic > Thermal springs > Hot (42-90C) | place: USA: Wyoming...
CGCGCAGGGCGCGTTCCACGGCCGCACGCTGGCGATGATCAGCGCGACCGGCAACCCCAAATATCTCGAGGGCTTCGGCCCGCCGGTCGACGGTTTCGACCATGTGCCGTTCAACAATCTCAACGCGCTGCGTGACGCCATAACGCCCGAGACCGCTGGTATCCTGGTCGAACCGATCCAGGGCGAAGGCGGCATCCGCCCGGCGACAATGGAATATCTGCGCGGGCTGCGTGCCGCGGCCGACGAGTTCGGCCTTCTGCTCGGCTTCGACGAGGTGCAGTGCGGCATGGGCCGTACCGGGAAGCTCTTCGCCCATGAATGGGCGGGTGTCGTGCCGGATGCGGTCAGCACCGCCAAGGGCATCGCCGGCGGGTTTCCGCTCGGCGCCCTGCTCGCGGGCGAACGGGTCGCGGCCAGCCTCGTGCCCGGCAGCCACGGCACGACCTATGGCGGCGGTCCCCTTGCCTGCGCCGCCGGCAATGCCGTGCTCGACACGGTTCTCGCCCCCGGCTTCCTCGATGCGGTCGAGCGCACCGGCCGGCGCCTGCGCGCCGGACTGGAGACACTCGCCGCCCGCCATCCAGATGTGTTTTCCGGTGTGCGCGGCCAGGGGCTGATGCAGGGGCTGGTCTGCACGGTGCCGAACGGCGAGGTGCAGAACGCCTGCTTCGCCGAAGGGCTGCTCATTGTCGCCGCCGGCGACAACGTCGTGCGCCTGGTGCCGCCGCTGATCGTGCGCGATGCCGAGGTGGACGAGGCCCTGGCCCGGCTTGACGCCGCGGCCCGGCGCTGCAAACCGGCCACCGCCCGGGACGCCGCGCAATGAGCGCGGCCATCGATACCGGCCGCCCCCCCGCGGCGCCGCGCCATTTCCTCGATCTGTCGCTGCTCGACACGCCGACGCTGCGCCACATGCTGGACACGGCGACGCGCTTCAAGCGCGCCGGCCGCGCCCTCGGCCATCCGCTCGCGGGGCGGGCGCTGGCGCTGATCTTCGAGAAGCCCTCCACCCGCACCCGCGTCAGCTTCGAGATCGGCATGCGCCGGCTCGGCGGCGAGGTGATCATGCTTTCCTCGCGTGAAATGCAGATCGGCCGCGGCGAGACGGTGGCGGACACCGCCCGCGTGCTCTCCCGCTATGTCGACGGAATCATGCTGCGCACCGACCGTGAGGAAAAGCTGCGCGAACTCGCAGCACACGCCACCGTGCCGGTGATCAATGGACTCACCGAGCGCTCCCACCCCTGCCAGGTGATGGCGGATGTGATGACCTTCGAGGAACAGCGCGGCCCGATCGCCGGCCAGCGCATCGCCTGGATCGGCGACGGCAACAACATGGCCAAGAGCTGGATCGAGGCTTCGGCCCGGTTCGGCTTCCAGCTCCGCCTCGCGTGTCCGGAAGAGCTGCTACCCGACGCCGAGGCACTCGCCTGGGCGCGCGCGCAGGGCGCCGACATCCAGCTCACCACCAGCCCGGCCGAGGCCGTTGAAGGCGCGCGCTGCGTCACCACCGACACCTGGGTCAGCATGAGTGACGAGGACGTCGAGAGCCGGCACAACATTCTCGCCCCATACCGGGTGGACGAGGCGTTGATGGCACGAGCGGCGCCGGATGCGATCTTCATGCACTGCCTGCCGGCCCATCGCGGCGAGGAGGTCAGCGCCGGCGTCATCGACGGTCCGCAGTCGGTCGTGTTCGACGAGGCGGAAAACCGACTCTTTGCCCAGCAAGGTATCCTGGCCTGGGCACTCGGCGCGGCGTGATCCGGTTCAGGCCGTCCGCAGCCGCTGCGCCGCCCGCCAGCGCGGATAGAACACGCTGATCGCGAGCCCGGCAAACACCAGCCCGGCCGCGCCCAGCTTCCAGGCCGGCATCGGTTCGCCGAGCCAGAACACTGAGGCGGCCATTCCGAACACCGGCACCAGCAACGCCATCGGGCTGACGGTTGCCGAAGGGTAGCGCGCCAGCAGGAACGCCCAGCTGCCATAGCCGAACCAGCTATTGCCGACCGATTGCCAAACCACCGCTAGCCAGCCGGCGGGCGAGGCATATGTCACCGAATGGAGGATCGCCGCCGGCCCTTCGCGCAGCAGCGCAACGAGAAGAAGCGGCGGAGCGGCGAACAGGCTCGACCAGACGACATAGGCGAGCGCGTTGCGCGCCCCGCTCTCCCGCGCAACGATATTGCCGATCGCCCAGGACGAGGCGGCCAGCAGCACCAGCAGCAGGCCGAACAGGGTTGTCCCGCCGCTCACATGCCGCATGATCACGCCGATGCCCGCGACGGCGAGCAGACAGGCGACGATCTGAAAGATGCGCAGACGCTCGCCGATGCGCGCCATCGAGAGAAAGATCGTGAAGAAGACCTGTGTCTGGATCACCAGCGAGGCGAGGCCGGGGGAAATCCGCCCGTCCATCGCGAAGAACAGCAGGCCGAACTGGCCGGCGCCGATCAGCAGGCCGTAGGCGGCAAGATTGGACCACTTCACCCGCGGCCGGGGCAGAAAGAAAACACCCGGCACGGCTGCCAGGGTGAAGCGCAGTCCGGCGAGAAAAAACGGTGGAAACTGGTCGAGAGCCAGGCGAATGACGACGAAATTCGTGCCCCACACGGCCACGACGGCCAGAGCGAGCAATGCATGGCGCGGACTCAGAACTTGCGACTCGCTCACGACCGACCTTGTCTGACACGTGGTGGCACGGCCGGGCGTGCCGGGACGAAGCGGCGGAGACGGTCCGGCGTCAGCTCCAGACGGTAAAGGCGGCGATCAGCAGGATGGTGACGATCACGCAGATCGTGGTGACCGTGATGAAGCGCGAGAAGCTATTCCAGCCCGTCTGACTGGACTGTTCAAGCTGTTCCAGACCGATCGGGAACTTCTTGGGGCCTTCCGTGTCAGCCATCATACGTGCCTTGAACCTTTCTTGCCGCCGTCACCTTGCGTGACCGTTGTGTTCTCTCGTAGCCACGCCGGACATGGCCGCGCCCCCGCAACGGCGAAACACATCCTTGTGACTTCTCCGGTTGATATTGCGTCCCGCAGTCAAACGCAAGGGTTGAGTAGACTGGCCCGTGGGTCGGCGGGCACCTGTTCGCCGCAGATGAGGTTGCGCAACGCCTGCGGATAGATCCTGTGCTCCTGGACGAGCACACGGGCTGCCAGGCTCGCCTCGGTATCGCCGGGCAGCACGGGAACCGCCGCCTGCGCGAGTATCGGCCCCTCGTCCATCACTTCCGTCACGAGATGAACGGTGCAGCCATGCAGCCTCACACCGGCGGCGAGCGCGCGGGCATGGGTGTCGAGCCCCGGAAACGCCGGCAACAGCGAGGGGTGGATATTCAGCATCCGCCCGGCCCAGCGGCCGACCAGAAATGGCGTCAGCAACCGCATGTAACCGGCGAGGCAGACGAGTTCGCATCCCGCCTCGCGCAGCGCCGCATCGATCGCCGCCTCATGCGCCGCACGGTCCGCGCCAAAATCCCGCGCCGGAATAGCCCTCGCCGGAATGCCGGCGCGGCGGGCCGTCTCGAGCCCCGGCGCCGCAGCCCGGTTCGACAGCACGATCGCGATCTCGGCCGGAAAGTCCGCCGCCGTCGCCGCGGCAACCAGAGCCTCCATGTTCGAGCCGCGCCCCGAAATCAGGATGCCGACGCGGCGCTTCATGCGAAGAGTGCGTCCGCCCGCTCGATCGTCACCTCCGGCGTTCCGGACGCGCTGGCGATACGGCCAAGGCGGTGTGACTCGATCCCGGTTTCCGCCAGCAGTGCCCGCGCGGCCGGTTCGTCCGCCGGACGGACCACCAGCACCATGCCGATCCCGCAGTTGAACACGCGCAACATCTCCGCCGCCGCGACATCGCCGGTCCGCGCCAACCACGAAAAGACCGGCGGCACCGGCCAAGGCTGGTCGATCACCGCCGAGGTGCCCTCAGGCAGCACCCGCGGCAGATTGCCGGGCAGGCCGCCGCCGGTGATGTGCGCGGCGGCGCGCAGCAGCCCCGCCCGCGCCAGCGCCAGCACCGGGCGGACGTAAAGCGCCGTCGGCGCCATCAGCGCGGCGCCGAGCGTCTGCCCAGGCGCGAAGGGCGCCGGGGCGTCAAGCCCAAGCCCGGCGGTTTCGATGATCCGGCGGACCAGGGAAAACCCGTTGGAATGCACGCCGGTGCTGGGCAGGCCGAGCAGGATGTCGCCAGGCGCGACACCCTCGGGCAGCAGGCGACCGCGCTCGGCGGCGCCGACCGCGAAGCCGGCAAGGTCGTAATCCCCCGCGCCATACATGCCCGGCATTTCCGCCGTCTCGCCGCCGGTCAGCGCGCAGCCGACCTGCCGGCACCCCTCGGCGATACCGGCGATGACCCGCGCCGCAATCGCGGGGTCGAGCCGCCCGGTCGCGAAATAATCGAGGAAGAACAGCGGCTCCGCCCCCTGCACGACCAGATCGTTGACGCACATGGCAACAAGGTCGATGCCGACCGTATCGTGAATCCCGGTATCGATCGCCAGCCGCAGCTTGGTGCCCACGCCGTCGGTCGTCGCGACCAGGACGGGATCGGTGAACCCCGCCGCCCGGGGGTCGAACAGCGCGCCGAAACCACCGATGCCACCGACCACGCCGGCCCGGGTCGTCGCCTTCGCCAGCGGCTTGATGGCCTCGACCAGGGCGTCGCCCGCCTCGATATCCACGCCGGCGGCACGATAGGTTTGCCTCTTACCGTCGTCCTTGCTGGTCATGCCCGCCTCCGATGCGCTAGTCTCGGTTCATGGATGCTTCGGCCACCCTGCACAGCGGCACCAGGCCGCCCCCCGGGCCAACCCCGGCCATCGCGATGGCGCGGTTATCACCACAGCGCGACCTGCAAGGCAACTCGGACGGCCGACCCCGCCCATGAGCGACATGACCGGAACCGGCTTCCGCTGGCAGCGCTTCGGCTGGATCGCGGCAGGACTGCTGCTGCTCGTGCTGTTCCTGCGCCTGTTCTCGGCGATCCTGCTGCCCTTTGTTGCGGCGGCGGGCATCGCCTATTTCCTCGACCCTGCGGTCTCCGCCCTGCACCGGCTGGGCCTGCCCCGATCCCTCGGGGCAATCATCATGCTGCTCGCGATGATCGCCGGCGTCGGCCTCTGCGCGCTGCTGCTCTATCCGCTGATTTCGGCGCAGATCAGTCTGCTCGCCCAGCAGTTGCCGGGCATGATCGCCGGGTTGCAGAAATTTACCGCCCATCAGATCAGCCTCATCCAGGCACGATTCGGCTCCGGCTTCGTCTCGAACAAGCTCCAGTCCCTCGTCAGCAACGAGGCGGGAGCGATCGTGAATTTCGCGGGCTCGGCGGCGCGCCAGGTGCTGGGAACCGGCTTTGCGCTGTTCAACATCCTCACCCTTCTGGTGATCACGCCGATCGTCGCGTTCTACTTCCTGCGCGACTGGCCGCTGGTCATGGGACGGCTCGATTCATGGCTGCCTCGCTCATATGAAAGCGTGATCCGCAACCTCGCGCGCGAGATCAGCCGGATCCTGAATGCCTGGCTGCGTGGCCAGGCGATATGCTGCCTGTTTCTCGGCGTCTTCTACGCGGCCACGTTGACGCTCGCGGGTCTCAACCTCGGCCTCGTGGTCGGTCTCACCGCCGGGCTGCTGTCCTTCATTCCCTATGTCGGCACCATCGTCGGCGCGGTCTCCTCGATCGTGCTCGCCCTCGGCCAGTTCGGCGGCCTCGACCACGTGCTGGTCGTCGGCGGCATCTTCGTCATCGGCCAGTTGCTGAACGACTATGTGGTCGCACCGCGCTTTCTCGGCGACAGGCTCGGCCTGTCCTCCGTCTGGGTGATTTTCGCGCTGTTCGCCGGGGCGGAGACGTTCGGCTTCCTCGGCGTCCTGCTGGCCGTGCCGGTCACCGCGACGCTCGGCGTGCTCGCGCGGTTCTGGCTGCGCCACTACCTGCAGAGCCCGCTCTATCTCGACCCGCCGCGGCACAGTGCGTAGCGCCGGATACGAGCCGCGGCAGATGGCCCTGCCGTTCGACGAGCCCGAACGCTTCGCGCTGGCCGATTTCATCGAAGCGGCGTCGAATGCCGCCGCCCGCGCGGCGCTCGCCGCACCGGGCGACTGGGTGAATCGCCGCCTGGTCCTCTGGGGTGAGGCGGGCAGCGGCAAATCGCACCTCGCCTGGATCTGGGCCGCCCGAACCTGCGCGACGCGGCTTGACGCCGCCCGCCTGCGCACACCGGCAAGCCCCGGGGGGGCGCCGCTGCTCATCGAGGATATCGATGCCGCAGCAGCCCCACTCGCCCTGTTCGCAACCCTTGAACGCGCCACCCAGGCCGCCGTGCCGGTGCTGATGACCTGCCGCACACCGCCGGCGCGGCTGCCCGTCGAACCGCCGGATCTCGCCAGCCGGTTGCGCGCCAGCCTGACCATCCGGATCGAGCCGGCCGAACCTGAACTGCTCGACGCCCTGCTGCACCGCCTCGCCGCCGCGCGGCAGATGAGCCTGCCGCCGGCGCTGCACCAGTTCCTGCTGACCAGGCTGCCGCGCCGCCCCGCGGTGCTGCGCGAAGCCATCGCCCGGCTCGACCGCTACGCCCTCGCCCTTGGCACCGCGCCGTCGCGCCGCCTCGCCGAACGGCTGCTCGACGAGCTCGCCGACCCGGAGGAAAACGACATCGACCCCCCTCCGCCCGCCGAGGCGCCGCCCGCCGCGATCATGTCTCTGCTTTAGTCGGCCGGCCTTTCGTGGCAGACTGCCGGCATGGACCAGGAAACCCTGCCCCGAACAGCCACCGAGCCGATGCCGGCCGGCGATTCCGACCGCTTCATCAACCGCGAGCTATCCTGGCTGGCATTCAATTCGCGCGTCGTCGCCGCCGCCGAAAACCCCCGCTATCCGCTGCTGGAACGGCTGCGATTCATCTCGATCAGCGGCTCCAATCTCGACGAATTCTATTCCGTCCGCGTTGCCGGGCTGATCGGCCAGGCGCGCGCCGGCCTCGCCCTCCGTTCGTCGGATGGTCTGACGCCCACCCAGCAACTCGGCGAAATCAACCGCTGCGCCCGCGCCCTGATGGAGACCCAGCAGCGTGTGCTCGGCACCGTGCTCGCCGAACTGGCCGGCGCCGGCCTCACCATCATCGCGCCGCACGAGCTGAACGAGGCCGACCGCGCCTTTCTCGACCAGCATTTCATGGAGCGGGTCTTCCCCGTCCTCACCCCGCTCGCGATCGACCCCGCGCACCCGTTCCCCTTCGTCCAGAACATGGGCCTCGTGCTCGCGCTCAAGCTGATCCGCCAGGAGGATTCCGGCGTGATGCGGGCGCTCATCCCGCTGCCCGCGCAGATCCGGCGCTTCATCCGCCTGCCCGATCCGTCACCGGAGACGATCCGGTTCGTCAAGCTCGAGGATCTGGTGATCCTCTTCCTCGACCGGCTGTTCCACGGCTTCCGCCTCGCCGGCTCCGGCCTGTTCCGCGTCTGCCGCGATACCGATGTGGAGTTCGAGGAAGAGGCGGAAGATCTCGTCCAGTCCTACGAAACCGCGCTGAAGCGCCGCCGCCGGGGCGCCGCGATCGAACTCACCCTTGCCGCCGACCTGCCGGACGACCTGCGCACCCTCGTCATCGACGAGGTCGAGGCGCCCGAGGACCAGCTCTTTGTCGAACCCGGCATGCTCGGCCTCGTCGATCTGAAGGAAATGATCGTCGACGACCGTCCGGAACTGCTCTTCCCCGCCTATACGCCGCGTTTTCCCGAACGCATCCGGGACTTCGGCGGCGACTGTTTCGCCGCCATCCGCAACAAGGACATCATCGTCCACCACCCGTTCGAGAGCTTCGACGTGGTGGTCCAGTTCCTCCGCCAGGCCGCCTCCGACCCCAACGTGGTCGCGATCAAGCAGACGCTCTACCGCACCAGCCGCGACTCTCCCATCGTCGGCGCGCTGATCGAAGCCGCGGAATCGGGCAAGAGCGTCACCGCCATGGTGGAGCTGCGCGCCCGATTCGACGAGGAGGCCAATATCCGCCTCGCCCGCGCGCTCGAGGCTGCCGGCGTGCAGGTCGTCTATGGCTTTCTCGGGCTGAAGACGCACGCCAAGCTCTCGCTCGTGGTCCGGCGCGAGGGCAGCGCCATGCGCGCCTACGCGCATTTCGGCACCGGCAACTACCACCCGATCACCGCGCGCATCTATACCGATCTGTCCTTCTTCACCTGCGACCAGCAGCTGACGCGCGACGCCGCCCGCCTGTTCAACTACATGACCGGCTATGCTCGGCCCGAGCAGATGGACCAGCTCGTCTACAGCCCGATCACGACCCGCCGCGCCATCGCCGCGCTGATCGACGCCGAGATCGAGGCGGCGCGCGCCGGCCGCCCGTCGGGCATCTGGCTCAAGCTGAATTCGCTGGTCGACGAGCGGCTGATCGACCATCTCTACCGCGCCTCGGCCGCCGGCGTCCCGGTTTCCTGCGTGGTGCGCGGCATCTGCTGCCTTCGCCCCGGCGTGCCCGGCCTTTCCGAAAACATCCGCGTCAAGTCGATCATCGGCCGCTTCCTCGAGCATGCGCGGATCGCCGTCTTCGCCAACGGCGCGCGGATGCCCGACCGCGAGAACAAGGTCTTCATCTCCAGCGCGGACTGGATGGCCCGCAACATGGACTGGCGGGTGGAAACCTTCGTGCCGATCCACAACCCCACCGTCCACGCCCAGGTGCTCGACCAGATCATGGCCGTCGACCTGCGCGACGATGTCGATTCCTGGACGCTCGGACCCGATGGCGTCTGGACGAGGGTCCTGCCGGGCGATCCGCCCGTTTCGGCGCATGAATATTTCATGACCAATCCGTCCCTGTCGGGTCGCGGCTCGGCGCTGCGCGGCCCGCTCACCCAGCAGCAACGCGACCAGATCCGCTATCGCAAGACCTTCCTGACCAACGATTGATGGGTGACAACCGGCGGCACGGGATGTGGTCGCAACGCGCCGGCCACCGCCGCCAGATGGTTCCGGCAGATCTCGCCCGCCTCCCATAATTCCGCGACATAGGTCGCCACCTGCGATTGCCGTTGCACAAGCGGCACGGCCGGGGCCGGCGGGCATGCAAGCAGCGATGGCGGAATCCGCGGCTCGACGACCCGGATCCGGGTGACGACCTGCGGGGGCGGCGCCGCGCATCCCGCAAGCAGCACCACCGCCAGCATGAGACCCCGCGCGGTCATGGCTTCACCCTCCCGCCCTGCGCCGCCGCAAGCTGCGAGAGTGCGCCGGCCAGCACCGGAGCCACCGCGCCATCCTGTGTCGGCGGCGCTGCCGCCACCGCCGTCAGAATCCGCTGCGAGAGCGCAACGCCGTGCGCATCCGCCGCCGCAGCGGTGGTCAGCGCCGTTTGCCAGGCCGTCTCATCGGCGGTCAGCCGCGCGAGTTCGGCGCGGTTCTCGGAATTCGTCGCCATCAGCCGCGCGATCGTCCCCTGCCCGCCCCGCACCTCGGCCCGCGCCGCCCGCAGCGCAGCCTCGAGGTGCCAGCCATAGAGCAGCAGGCCGGCGAGCAGCACCACACCCAGGATCCATGGCGCGAACCGGCTCAGCAGCGGAAGGATCACGGCTGGCATCGCGCATTGCCCCCGAACCGGGCCTTCAGACCCATGCCAAACGCCCCCGCGGCGATCGCGGAGCCAAGCCCCATCCCATAGGCCTCGGGCGCAAAGAGCTGGCCACGCACCACCACGGCGAAGACGCCGAGGCAGATGTAGCTGAGCACGCCCAGCACCGAGAGCAGGGCCATCCCGTCCGACCGCCCGGCGGCATCCGAGACTATCTCGTGGAGAAAGCGACGCATCAGATCCCCTCCATTGTCATCCGACGAAACGCAGCCAGTGATCGGCAACGCTGCCGATCACCGCCGAAATCACGCCGATCACCACCATGATCACCCGATGACTGCCCGACTGTTCGCCACGGAACTGCGCCAGCTCCGAGCGGAACCGCGCGAACGCGTCGACGAGTTCGTCGGACTTGTCGATGAACCGCTCCTGCGTGCCCGCCACCTGCAACTCGAAGCGGTTGCGCCAGGCCTCCAGCGCGAGGTGCCTTGCCTCGATCGCGGCAATATCGCGCCGCGCCGAGGCGATCTCCGCCTGCAACAGGCCAACCTCCGAGCGCAGGTCGCCCAGAGCGTCCCGCAGGAACGTGACCGTATCCTCTCCCATGGCGCTTACCCCGGCGTCGTCGAAAGCGGGACGCCGTAGGCGGTCGCCTGCAGCGGCATGTCGATTGCAAAAGCCGCTCCCAGATCCGCCGCCATCGACCATCCGGCCGGCGGCGCGAGGCTCGAGAGATTGTCCGTCACCGCATCGCCCCGGCCGATCTGTGTGCTGCCATAGGGATAGTAGAGCAGGCACGACGCCGCCGGGCTTACCGGCGCGCGCTGCAGCGTCACCGCCACATGCGTCGCATCGACGCGCGAGGCGGCGGTGGCCGGAATCATCGGCCCCGGGTTCGCCACCGTGCCACCGTCCATCACCGCGAACCCCGCCCCGTTTGCCGCCTGCAGGTTCACCCGCAGATCGGTGCCGGCGTCGTGCCGGATGGTCACGACCACCTGGTCTGGCGCCGCCTGATACGCATGCGTGATGGACGGTCCGCCCGCGACCGGCAGGCCGCTTGCCGGCACGGCCGCCGCCGGAATGGAGTCCGAAAGCCCCATCGCCAGCGCCGCCCGCGCCGCCGCATGGGCGCCGATCCGGCCATAACGCAGCAGGTCCGGCTGGTCCCGATGCTGCGGATCGCCACCGGAAAACAGGCCGGTTGCCGGGTCCCAGGTCGCGTTCAGCGGATTGGAATCCGCCGTCTGCGCCACGAAGATCACGGCGTTCCCGGCCGGGTCGAGCGACAGGTCGAGCACGCTCTCGCGCACCATCTGCACACCCTGATCGGTCTCGTAGGGGATGGCGCTCCAGAGCAGCAGCGGCAGCGAGGCGGCGCTTCGCCCCAGCATCTGCCGCGTCAGCGCCGCAAGCCGGCTGACACTCTCCTTGTAAAGCGTCTTGTTCGCATAGGGCATCGTGCTGTCCTGCTCGCTCCACGGCCAGAGCAGGAAGGCGATATCGGCCTCGTCCACCGCCGGGACCAATGCCTGCGAGCCGGTCAGATAGGCCGAAAGCGCCTGCCCGTCGGGCCCCAGCGCCCAGGTCGCGGGTGAAGACCCGTCGCCAGGATTGGTCAGGAACGTGCCGTTCGCCGCCCCGGGCGGGAACAGCGGCGGCGAGGAGTTGGACACCGGATGCCCCGCAATCATGGAATACCGCGCCGGGCTGACGACATTCCCCGCCGGCAGCGACGTCGCCGCCCAGGCGGCCGCGCCCAGATACCACGCCACGCCCTGCGCCAGCGCCAGCGCCCCGCCCGCCTGCACGAACCACTCGGCGTTCGACTGGCCCATCACCAGAAGGTTGACGCCCCGCCGCGCCCCCAGCACCCACCGCCCCTGTGCGGCCACCAGGGTCGTGACCTCCACGGCATCCAGCGCCCGGGTCCAGCACGCCGCCTCGTGAAACCAGCACTGCGCCGAGCCCTGCACCGTATTGTCGTGGAACAGCAGCACATTGCCCGCCGCCGACGCCGGCAACGGATTTGCGACACCGCTCGCCACCTGCGCGCCGTCCAGCCACACATCCACGCCCGTCCCCGGCGTGTTGCGCAGGATCAGCGCATGGGTGTGCCGCCGTTCGATCGTCGCGGTGATGCCGCGGCTCGCCGCCGTGCCGGGAAACAGCGTCAGCCCGCCGCCACCCGGCCCGCCGGCCTCGATGATGGTGGTTCCCGTCGCCATCGCATGGATCAGCGGGATCGGCGCATTGTCGACCTCGATCGTGCCCTGCCGCCAGTTCGGCCGGGTCCAGACGAGATAGAGCGTCCACGCCGCCCCGCTGCCGAGGTCGAACCGCGCGAGCGACAATCCCCAGTCCGGATCGAGCGTCGGCCCGTACTGCGCGATGGCCGGGTCCGGACTGCCTGCCGCGCCGAGAAACCCGTTGACCCGCGGCACAGCCATCATCGTCGCCGGCGCGGTATCCGCCGCGATGTGAAACGGCAGGAGCGTCGCCCCGTTGCCGGACTTGTCGGCCAGCGCCGCCGCCGGCGCATTCCACGCGACGAGCGGATTGCCATTGGCATCCAGCACGGCGCCAAGCGCGCCGGCATCCCACCAGCCGGCCAGCCCGCTGACCGAGGCCGGCGTCGGGCCGGCGAAGACGCTCCCCGCCGGCACCGAATCCGCCGTCTGGGCGCGCGCGAACAGCCGCCCCGTTCCGTTCCGCAGCGGCGCGGCCGGGCGTACCGAAATCAGGTTCATGCTCAGGTCACCGTGATCGTGAAGCCGGACACCACCGCCGCCTGCCCCGTCGCGGTCTCGACCCACACGTAATAGGCCCCCGCCGTTGCCGGAATTGTGGCGTAGACCGCCCAGAGCCCATTGTTGTCGATGATCGAGGCCGCCTGCCAGCCGCTGGATGGCGGCGTGGTGCCCGAGGTCGAGAACGCCACCTGAGTCGCGATCGCCTGCGCCGGGCTGATGCCGCCGTTCAGCGCCAGCGTGCCTGACCCGGCGGCGACCGAGGTGGTCGCCGGCTGGTTGACCGTATAGGTCACCGAGGGCGTCGCGGCCGTCACCGCGATCGCGCCCGAAACCGCCGTCACCGCCGTATCCGCCGTCTGTTCGGCCCAGAGATAGGCGGTTCCCGCCGCACTGCCCGCCGGCAGCGTGGCCGACCAGGTGCCGCCACTCACCGTCGCGGCAACGAAGCTTGCCGGGGGCGTGGTCGCGCTCGCCGAAAGCCCCACCTGCACCGCCGCCCCCGCCGGGGCCACGGCGCCGCTCACCGCGATATTGCCGCCAGCCGTGGCGCTGGCCGGCACGATCCCGAGCGAAACCGCCGCGGCGACCACGCTGAACGGCGCGCTTCGGCCGACCACGCCGGTCGCATTATGGTCGCGCACCGCGATCGTGTAGGTGCCCGCCGGCAGTCCCGGCATCTGGAACGAGTAGGATCCCGCGCCGATCGTCGGCGCAGCCGCCGCCGTCCAGGTCGTCGCGTCGGTCGAATAATCGAGCGCCGTGGGCGTCTCGTCGAACAGGTCACCGCTCACCGTGAACGCGGCATTCGCGAGCGGAGTACCCGGGGCGTTCACCGTGATCGTCGGCGTCGGCATCGCGATGCCATCCCACCACACCAGCGACCCGCCGGAATAGGTCAGCGCCGTCAGTTCCGCCGCGGTGCCCGGCGGCAACGCGCCGACCCCGGTGCCCGAGGTGATGCCGGTGCCCATATTCACCGGCCCCGAGGCGAGGTTGATCACCCGGCAGGTGAAGCCGCTGCCCATATTGGTGAAATTGGCGGTCAGGGTAATCGGCTGGCTGACCACCAGAATCCGCTGGTTGTGCGTCGTCGCGTCGAGCACCGTGTTGCTGTTCAGCTCGACGACCTGCCGCCGCATGGTGGGAATCTTCTGCGCCACATAGGTCCAGATCGCCGCGAAGCTCTGGCTGGCCAGCGCGTTGCCGCCCTGCGCGACCAGCATCAGGTCGGAATCCGCCGCCGGTCCCGCCGCCGGCAGCTGGTCGATCGTCTGCCCGCCCACCAGCTTTTCATAGGACACCCAGGCATTGGCGCCATTCTGCCAGATCGCGACGAAGTCGCCCGTGCCGATGGTGCTGGCCGAATTCGTGGCTCCCGGCGCGGCGAGTCCCTGCCCCGTCGGACCCGCCGGACCCGCCGGACCCGCGGGCCCGGTCACTCCGGCCGGCCCAGCCGGTCCGGTCGGCCCCGCGATCGCGCTGGCCGTCACGCTGAGCGTGCCGTTGGCGTCGATCGCAAGGCCGGCACCCGCGGAGAACAGCCCCCGCAGCTCCGTCACCGGCAGCCGTCCCGGTGCCCCTTGCGCGTTCACCACCACCTCGTCGGCGGTCGACAGCGTGCCAAGCACCGGAAAGCCGAGATGATCGGTGCCGGTCGCCGAAAGCGTGCCGCCGCCGAGCGCAAGGCCGGCGCCGGGTGGCACCGCTTCGGGCGTTCCCGCCCCGGCGCTGTTGCGCCCGAGCAGGTCACCGGTCGGCAGGCTGATCTCCTGCTGCAGCCCGGCGGTCACCTGCTGCACGCTGGCGGCATAGAGCACGCCGTTCTGCGACAGCGGCAACAGGTCGGTCGGCCCCACGCTCGCGGCGGAGGGCAGTTGCGGTATCGTCGTCATGGTTCGGGAATGTCCTCTCGCGCTGCCTCAGGCGATCGCGACCCAGCCGGTCGCGTCGGTCGCGGTCTGCTTGATCCAGAAGGTTGCCCCGGCGCCGCCGTCGAGGTTGCGATAGCTCGATCCGGGCGGCGCGCTCACCACGCCGAGCGGCGAACCCCGCCCGATCAGCACCACGCACCCGGTCGGCTCGGTCGGCGATATCAGCCGCACCGCGCCACCCGCGGCGGGCCCGAGCCGCACATCGCCCGCCTGGCTGCCGAGCGTGACGCTGCCGTCCGCGGCCGGCACAAGATAGTCCGACTGGATGAACCGCGCCGCCTGCCAGGCCCCGGCATGGCCCCGCCACTCGATCGTCGCGCCGGCCGGCACGGTCAGCGGCGCGCCGGTCCAGTTCTCCTGCGCCGGCGCGCTGCCGGCAGAAGCGAAGCTCACCGGCGCCAGACAGTCGATTTCCAGCCGCCGCCCCTCCAGCACCGGCAGGCCGACCTGCACGGTCGCGGTCGCGCCAGTGCCATCCCCGGTGATGCTCACCTGGGTGCCGGGTCCGTACCCGCTGCCGCGCGCGGTGATGTAGACACCGATGACCGCGCCGTTGGCGATCCACGCGCTCGCCGCCGCGCCACTGCCCGTCCCGCTGATCGACACCGTGGCATTGGTGTAGTTCGACCCGCCATTGGTCACCTTGATGTAGGTGATCATGCCCTCGGTGCGCTGCGCCGTCGCGCTGATGATCGACTGCACCGCCCCCGTGCTCTGCGACACCGTCACGCGGTCGAGCAGATCGGGATAGACCAGCGTGTTCACCCCGTTCGCGGCCACCGGATTCACCGCGAAGGTATCGTCGAAATTCACGATGTTATTCCGCAGCACCACCGAATCCGTATAGGGAACCAGCGCGTTCAGCGGGTCGCCCGACGTGCCGGACGAGACGATGTTGTCCCGCACCACGACGAGCTGCGGCGCATCCTGCAGGACGATGCCATAGCCGCCGGCGCCGTAATTGATCCTGTTCCCGGCAATCTCGAGATTGTTGCAGGAAATGCCGAAATTCGTGCCCCGCCCGTCGGATTCGACGTTGAGCGCCATGATGCCCGTGGTGCAGTCCTGGATGAAATTGCCGCGCACCGTGCAGTTCTGGCTGCCGCCGATGCCGATGCCGATCGTCTGCCCGTCGCAGTAATTGCCGCTCAGCTCGACATGGATCGACCCGCCGGCATCGATGCCGAACCCGCCGGAATTGATGATCATGTTGTTGGCGACGCGGCAATACCCGGTGTTCACCAGCATCCCGCCGCCGGCCGGCCCGTTGTCGACGAGCAGGTTCCCGGTCACCAGGATGTTCCGCCCCGAAATCGAAATGCCGTAGCCGCTGTTGGAAAAGGCGCAGTTCTGCGCGACCAGCGCGCCCAGCACGTCCGGATTGGCATTGCCATAGGTGGGCGGCTCGCGGTTCGTCTGGTTGAAATTGCCGATCACGATGCCGGTCTGGTTGTTCCAGCACGTGTTGCCGACCACCTGCACATCGCGGATCTTCAGCGTCAGCGTCGGATCCTGGTTGTCGACATAGATGCCATTGCGCGCGTTGTCGTGCGCCCGGCAGCTTGTCACCGCCACGGCATCCGTCGCCGCGACCCAGAGCCCGTCCACCGCGTTCGCGGTGAACTCGCAATCATGCACATGATGCCTGGTCACCGTCGGATCGCTCGGCGCGATCGCGAGACCCCAGCCATAGATCGATCCCTTGGCGTTGCGGAACAGCGAGCGCGTGATGTTCGAGGCCGTGCAGCCCGCCTGGATCACCACCCCCCAGGTCTGTGCGGTGATCGCGGCATTGGCGTCGAAGATGATGCCATCGGCATTGAATGTCGCAGCACTCACGCTGATCCACGCCGCCTGGCTCGATGTCCCGGCCACGCTCTGCGCGCCGCGCGTCAGCACCGTCTGCCCCGGCACGCCGATCAGCGTCGCGGCGGTGCCGCTGATGTCGCATTCGCCGTCGATCCGGTAGGTCTTCGGCCCGAACCTGACCGGACTGCCGGCGGCAAGGGCCGCGCGCAGCGCCGGCGCGTCGTCGGTCACGCCATCGCCCTTCGCGCCGAAATCCTCGATCGCGACGGCATTGGCCGCCAGCTCGGCAATCGAGCGCACCGCGCTCGCCCCGGCCGCGACCGCCTCGAACCCGCCCGCCTGCACGCCGGGCAGGGTCGAGATCCCGCTCATGAACGCGCCATAGGCGAGCGCGACATTCGCCCCGCCCTGCCCGAGCGGCACGGCGTCGCCGGCGGCGGGCGCCGCCCCTGCGGGCAATGCCGCAATTTCGAAGGGCGCCGCGGCGGCGGCCAGCGTCGTGCCGCTGAGCGAGAGATTGGCGCCGATGGTGATCGGCACCGGCGCCGCCGTTCCGGGCCCGACACCGCCGAGCAGCGTGCCCTGCGGCAGGGCAAGCTGCTGCTGCATGCCGGCCAGAAACTGCGCGCGCGTCGCCGCCACGGTCTGTCCGGCCTGGTAGAGCGGCAGTTCGTCGCTATCCGAAACCGAATTCGCCGCCGGCAATTGTCCGATGGTTGGCATGCCGCCTCCTCAGTTCGCGGTGATGGGCTGGCCGAACGGGCTGGTGATCGGCGCGCCGCCCGGTGTCGTGATCGCGCTCGCCGGCGCCGGCACCGACGCCAGCGAAACGACCGGCAGGGCGATGCTCCGCGCGAGATTCCGTCCGGCCAGCGTGGTGATGGAAACCGTGACCGTATAGGTCGTGCCCGGCTGCCCGCCGGCGAGCCACAGCACGGCGCGGGTGCCATCGATCGCCGTCGAGGCGATGGTGACATCGCCCGGATTGTCCGGGCTCACCGTGGCCGAAACGGTGGCGATCGCATCGCCCGGGCTGCCCGCGAGGGCGGGCGCCACGTCGAAGGTGTAGTCAAGCGCATCGCCCGGATCCTTTTCCGGCCAGGCCAGCGGCCGCGGCGGCAGCAGCGCGATCCCGCGCGGGGTCGGAATGAACCCCTCGATCTCGATCAGCCGTGCCGAGGCGGCCTGCCAGATCCGGCTGGCC
>Ga0315298_1005784_pt1 | contig 17285 bp, 30 predicted proteins | sample WHS_1_MG_FD_203077 | JGI IMG/M metagenome (GOLD analysis project Ga0315298, IMG submission 203077) | Extremophilic microbial mat communities from Washburn Hot Springs, YNP, Wyoming, USA - WHS_1_MG | ecosystem: Environmental > Aquatic > Thermal springs > Hot (42-90C) | place: USA: Wyoming...
GATGACGCTACATTACCAGCAGAGAAATCACTCGGAGCAATCGGATTAATATCTATCTGGTTAGATGCAATCGGGTAAATTCCTAAATCCTCAAGCGCATCCAACGACTGAATATAACGTTCAAGAACCGCCTCGTACTTGTCGACTTCGACATCAGCCTCGTCAACCTTTTTGGTTATCTTCCAAATGCGGTAATTGCCAACCATGCTTAATTCTGGAATATTCAACGTCAAATAATCGCCAGGCATCAGACGATACGCGTTCGTTATCTTGACAGGTAACTTTACTCCGGCATTCTCTTTATTCAAGTCGTTGTAATACTTCTGAGCCAGCTTCTGCAACGTATCCGAATCAGACGCCTTTCTCTCCGTGAAAACAGCAACGTTCGTGCCAGAGCCGTACTCGCCGTAAATCGGATTCCCATTAACATCTACACCGCGCACAATCACCTTGTCCCGTTTCTTCGCCCTGTCAACAATTCTCTCTGGAATCTCAAGCGGCTTGGTTGTCTCGTAAAGAACTTTAATTTCATCCGCGGTTAACGCTCGGCTGTAAATGCGGACTTCGTCGATGAGACCATCATAGTGAGTGTCCGCGCTTAACCGAACCCACGTCGTCGATATTCTCCATGAGCTGAAATTGGCTGCTGTTCCATACACAACTCTGTTTCCATTCACCCACATCTCATAATAACCATTAGGCTTAATAATAAAAACAGTATGATACCATTGACCAACGTTAAATATTGTAGACGGTAAGACATAACCAACTGTGGCGTCTGTTTTCAAATAATAAAAGACACATCCCAATTGACCTACAGTCCAGAAGTAATTTCTGTAAAATTGCCAATTGTAACTGCCTGTTATATCTTTACCAATAAGTACTTCGGTTTTTGAAACATCATTGGCATAAAACCACAAAGAAATAGTCATCTCTTGTAAGTTAAAAATTGGATTTGAAGCTACTTCTACGTAATTATTCGTGCCATTAAAGCTTAAAGCTTTTCCGTATTTGCCGTCAACCCATGAAGCGCCATAAATCGTCCCGTTATTCCCGTAACTGCTACTATCATACGCCGTGCTACCACTGCCCTCGTCAAAATGCAAATCAAGAACAATGTCTGGACTCGCCCTCTGCCCGATGTTAAACCTCGGATTGCCGCTCGCGTCGTAATCACTCCAGAAATCCTTCCCCAGAGTCTTTGCCAAAAACGTGGCGGCATCATAACACGTCGCCCTGTCAAACCTTACCGAAACAGCGGTTGTCGGGCAAGAACCGGCAGTAACACCGGCAGCGTTACAAATATCGGCTAAAATTTGGTTTGCAGCAACACCGCCATAAACTCCGGTTATAACTTTCGACTTCATCATTTCGTAGCATTCGTTGTAGACAAGACACTCTATCCTATCCCTCTTCAACGCTACTCCATACATTTTTCCAATGAAAACAACAACGTCATTAAACTTGAATCTCACTCTCTTATCGCTCGACACAAAAGTTCTATTCGCCGCAGTATTCGATAACGTGAACGACGCTTCTTCATGACCGTTCAGCTCTTGAACAATCTGCCTCACTATCGCATGACTAATCGGCTGCCAACTTGTTCCGTCCCAATACTCAACAGTCCAACCCATCTACACCACCTACAGCGAAATCATCTCACTTCCTTTCTCAAACTGTAACGTGTAACCATAAACGTTCGGCACTTGATGGCTCCAAGAAACCTCTTTTAAAATATACTGTCCATCATAATTCGTTCCCAAGCCGGAAATCGTAACAACCTTATACACAGCACTCGCCAAAGAGGACAGCAGTGAAATTTCGGTATCATACAATGTTCCAGTAACCGCTAACGTTCTACCTTCAACTCCCATAGACATCAGCAACGGCTCATCTCCAGGTATCGTCAACGTGGTAACATCAGCAGCTTTACGCACTTCAACTCTCTCCGGTAACCTAGGTATTATTACTGTCGTCGAATCATACGTGATAGTCCAAGTCGTCATTAAGCTCTACGCCTCCTCAGAGCATCCGCAATTGCCTTATTAATACGCTCCTCAAGCCGAGATAAATCTCTTTCGCTACCAAGATAGACTGAACCAATCTCTATCCTCGGATACACAAAGACCGTCTGCACCATCTCACCCGGCGGAACTACACGCTCACCGGCGTGCAACCGGTAAAATCCAGTTCTCTGAACAACACCACCCCATTGAAAGCCAAGAGTTCCCTTCAGCCAGTTAATAAAACCACCGAACGTATCTGAAATTCCTTTTCCGACATTCGACATCGTTTTTCCTAATCCACCGATAGCGTCGGCAATAGACTTCAAGAAATCATAAATCGGCTTAAATATATGGTCAACTACCCAATTCCAAGCTCCACGCAACCAATCAACGAAATTCTTCAACGCATCCCAAATTGTTGTGAAAAATCGTACAATCCCGCTCCATACAACAGTTGCCCACCACTTAGCAAATCCTTCTAACCCTTTCCAAATCCACTGCAACCCCTTCCAAATCCAATCGACTAGAATCTGCAGTCCCTTAATTACAAGACTTATCAGTATCAACGGCCCAAGAATAGCAGACGCCAAGCTTAATATAACCGGCAACAGAACCGGCAGAATGTACGGCAGTACTTTCGCTATTATTTGAGCTGCTTCCTTCAAGATGGGCATCAACGGCGTCATTATCGCTGTGAAAATCTTATCCCATAAATCACCCATCTCCTTTATTATCGGCGCAATTGTTCTATAGAACGGAATCACAAAGAAACGCAAAATCAGCATCACAATCGGCTTCAACATATAACCTATAAAGTCAGCTATCGGTTTAATCAGCAACATAATACTCGTCTCAATGAGCTTGAAAACAGCGCCGAGAACAGCGCTGACACGCTTCAAATAATCAAGAACTTGCTTGATAATCGAAATCAGCGACTGAACAGCAACAACGGCTAACGCAGCCGGCGCAGCAGCAGCACCAGCAGCCCCAGCCACACCAGCACCGGCAGCTCCAGCTCCGCCAACAGCTTCACCAGCTCCAAAAATAGCGGGAACAGCTTCTTCTAATCCTAAACGCCTTGTCATACGTTCAAGAAAACCGGCTCTGCGTTCAGCAACTCCTTCAGCTCTTCTTTCCTCAGCACCTAGCTCTTCTTTAATCGGCTGTAAAAATTCCAGCCCCAGTCTTCGTGACAGAACATTTCTGAAAATCTCCGATAAAACACCGCCTAACTTTTTCATCTCTCTACTTATCGAATCCAACAACAATGAAAGCTCCGGAGCAAAAATATCTAAAACACCAAGAAAGGTCTCCTTAACAATCGGCTGAACTTTCTTGACAGATGCAGCTAGCTTACGCTCAAACTCTTCAAGAACCACCTTGACTTTTATTGAGTAGTCATCTGCCGCCACTTGTCTTCACCACCAAGATACTGCTTCGACGCTATATTTAACAGTTTCAGTACGAAATCAGCCGGCATTTCATCAACGTCTTTCGGTTTCCATCCAAAGAACAACGCACAACCAAGATAGACAGCCTCTGACAAATCAAACGTCTTTATCGGCTGTCTTTCAGAGAATACCGCGAAAGGGATTCAACGCCAAAGCTTCAGCCAACAGTTTATCTGCAATCTCCGGTTCAAGATTTCTAATGGTCTCCAAATCAACCTTGAACGGCGCAGACTTAATGCTTTTCAGCAACAACAGTTCTCTGAACGTCACTATATCGAAATCTACAGCCGGCGTCTCCGAACCTATGATTTTAATCTTACCAACTGACTGTCGCAAGATTTCGTTCATCTCTCCCCACGTCAGCTTTTTTAGCACGACAGTTTCTTCTTTCCCTTCCCAAACAATTTTTACTTCTTTCATTCATCCACCTCCTACGGAACTGTTGATATGTTATTAACCGCAACTATGTTTGAAATGTCACGTGCCCTAAACGGCAATTCAAGAATCACAGGTGCATTCGGCTCAATCGGCAAACTCCACTCTTCAAACAACAAATCAGTCATGTTCACGGTAATACTGTTATCTGACGCAGACTGAATGATTATCTTTCCAGAGGATTGTGAACCTCTAACGTTATTCAGCAACGTCGAATCTTTCAAAGCTACAGTAAACCTACCGGTCACTTCAAACTGCTGTGGAATAGCGCCCTTTTGTTTGTAACCACCAATCTCGTACAGCCTATACACGTTGTTTGTTATCGTCAACTCAAGATTCTGCACTTCGCCTATTGTCGTGCCGGATGGAATCTGTAAAGAACAATGCTCCATCGTGAACGGAATAAACGTATCAACAGTCGGTGTACCATACGTCCCAGAAGCTCTATTCCTGTAATAAATATCCAACCTTAAAGTTACAACCTCACCAACAGCAGTCGAAATCGTCGCAGAATTAATCACAGCACCTCGCAACAGAGGAACAACGTTGCCAGACTCGCCGCTAAAAGCAACCTCAACTTCCATGCTTGGCAACGAGTTAGCTTTCGTGAACGTATGTGTGTAGGGCGACAATGTACCAGATGTCGTTACGCTTCCCATCAACGCCTTAAGCCACCAAGGATTCGATAAAACACCTTCAACAGACAGCGCACCTTCAAGATTTCTATACACCCAACCTTTAACTTCTCGATAACCAAGCTCCGGAATCAACTGTAAATTATGCCTATCACCAAGACCGGTAACTCTCTGTCCTCTGCAGAAAACCTTGTCACGAGTAGTAGCTCCAGAACCAAAGCTAGACTCCCACCCATACTTCATGTAGGCATAAACGCCGGTTCTCATTCTAGGTCACCACCAAGAAAGACGCGCTCGAAATATTTAAACATTTCATTTCATCTCCAGCAACATTTTTAGCAGATAAACAAAACACGCAACTGTACCGTAAAAACTCACGAAATTCAAGAAGAGCAGTGTGTCGTACGCTTCGCCAATCGTTGTATGCCAAAGCCAGCATTGAAACGGCTGGTCAGCATATCTAGGCTGCGGCTGCACCCAACCATAGTGCCATACCGGAGCAACACAAATAATATCCAACTCCCAAACACTAAACATGTGTAGAATAGCAAAACTAACAATCAAGAAAACCAACGTGGAAAATATTTTTGGTTTCTTCTTTGCCAGCTTCTTGAAACTAAGCAACAGACTCAAACTTTATCGCCTCCACTTCAAGTGCATAACTGTAAATTTTCTTCTCCCTATCCATCAAACTCTCTAAACCAACAATCCTCACATTCTGCCAAGAACCCCACTTCGTTTTATCCCGCAAAATCGTCTGCACAACACTCAACATTTTATTAGCATCACCTACGGAACTGCCGGCTCTAATCGTCAATGAACAACGTGCTCGAACAAGAAAATCAACTGCTCCAATACCGAAAAACTCATCTTCTCTGTGCGCCGGCTCAAGTACAACAAAATTTCCAGACTGTAAATCTATCATCCTAACCTCTCTTGCTAAAACTATTTTCGGCTTATCTATTATCGTTTCGTCCCAATACGAATCTAGAATCGTCTTCAAATCTTCATCAAAGCTCATGTTCTCGTCCTCGTTTTATATCTCCTAATGAAATTACGCACAGCCTTCCTTATAAAGTATCTGCCTCTCATCCCATGCTTCATAAGCGACGTTGCAATAGCCCAAGCAGAACGTCGCGCATCCTCAAGGCTTTCCCCCTTTTTAATCATAGCCCAACGCGTCAGCTCGTCAACATCAGCATATACTTTTTTACGTCCACGTTCAAGAACTGAAGCGTACGGCACATCAACGACCACTCGGAACACTTTCTTCGGCACAACAGTCTTAACCCTTATATTTCTCATAAGCTCGCCGGTATAAATCAAATTCTGCCTCAAAACCTCGTTTCTAACTTCTTGCTCAAGATTCGTAATAATCGTCTTCCACCATCTGCGCAATGCTCTGTCAACAGATGATGCATCTACAAGCATTGACATTTACTCAATCACCGGAAATTCACGGTGTCTTTCTATAATATCCTCAGCAGCGCTTGTCCACCGTTCAATCTTCTCCGCAGCACTTATCACACTTGTACCGCCTTCTGGCAGCAAAAATATTCTATCTGAAATCGTTATTAGATGAGCAGCCGTCAAATATGCACATGCCAACTTTATGTCATCTGGAACAACTGTAGCTCCATATCTGTACTTGAAACGCACAGAAAACTCCTTTATTCCAAGAAAAGCCCACAAACCACGCAGATAAACAATACCATTGTCATAGTCAACCCAATAATCTCCAGTGACACCTTCAGTCCTTGTCGTCAACCAATCTTCCCATTTGTTTCCATTGAAGAACTCAAACGCATCCCCCTTCGATTTATCAAAAGGTCGAACAGCGCGATAGTTCAAGTAAATTGGATAGCCAAACCACACGAACCACGTTCCTCTCGGAGCAATTCGACCAACAGTGTGATACTCATATCGCCCATCATTAGCAACTTTTTCTCGCCATGCAAAATGCGTACGCCTATCAATGTAATCTGTGAAATCATCAATCAACTTTTGAACATCTTCATAGGACGGAACAGTCGTCTCACTAAAATAACCAACTTTCAATCCGAGAAGACGCTCGACATCGCTGACTTCGCAGTAACCCAAAGATATCAACCTCCTCTTTTATTCGCGAAATAGAAACCCCAAGCTGTTGCAGTCAACGTGAACGTGAATTTCAACAAATCAAATATTGCAGCGACAGCATCTTTAAGACCAGCAATAGCAGCGTAACATAGCGCTACAGCTTCACCTATTGTCAGTCCAGCAGCTATCAACGCGAGAACGAACGGCTTGTCGGCTTCTTTTATAACCTCAGACACTCTACTCACCCCCTTTTCTTTTAGCACTCTCTGCCTTATCAACTTTACGAATCATGAACGGCAACAGAGGAGAACCCATCAACAAATACTCATCGCCATCCCAAACAAGAACAAGCGCATTCTCTTCATCGGCGAACTTATCAAACTCCTTCGCCTCAACTTCAGCATATATGTAATCCCCCTTCGGCTCAAATTTTAACAAACGCAAAACTCTCTTCTTTTTCTTAAATTTTAACATATCCTTGTTCCCTCCGGTCTCAACGCATGACGCTGACGTCCCAAGCCGTACCAAAGGCATTTAAAACACGCCATCGCAGTTTTCACGTGAGCAATCGCTCCAACAGCATAAACCCCACACATGTCACAGTATCCAGAAGCAAAAATCTGAACTTGACCTTTGCTCCACGAACCTTTCTTCAAACAGTTCGGACATAAATTCACCGAATGCACCGGGAAAATTAAATCAGTCTTTCCACAGAAATTACATACGCCAAAATATTTTCCTATACCGTCAAAAACCAAGGCTCTCTTCTGGTCTTTCGGTCGTGAAAGGTCAAGCATTCTTTTCTGGAACCATTCAGACAAGACTACCACCACTTCTTGATATGCGCACGCAAACCTTCAACACGATTTATGATTTTATTCACCGCATCAACTATTTTCTGGTCATTCAACCTCTGCCCAATATATCGACAATCAATAAGTTTCGTCTCAAGCGACGCTAACTTTCTATCCCACTCAAACATTTCATCTCTTCTAATCTTCTCCACAAGCGCTTTTTCAACAGCTCTTTTCACGTCGTAAATCAGCGCCTTAATCCAGTCTTGAACAGCCTCGGCACGCTGAATCAACAAACCGTACTCGCTTTTTTCAGCTTCCGTTTTGGCATTAGCTCTCGCAATCAGTGATGGCGCTATTATTTCAGTTGTCACTTGAGCGCTTATGCTGTTCAGCATCATTTCAAGAAAGGATGCTTCGTCTTTTTTCACAGATAATCCTCCGTATCCACTCAATAAACTTCTTGATAGCCTCAATCAGCTCATCAATCCAAGATTTCGGCTCTGACACGTTTCCCAGCTCCCAGCAAACAAGAACATCAGCATCATGCTGCATAGCCGAAGCAGCGATAAACTTCCCGGCTTTATACAACTTTTCTATAAGAACATCAGCTAGCTGTTTCACCATCGACACAACTTGCTGCCAAGAATAGCCAAGCAGACGGTACTTCAGACCGGCATTCGCAAGTGTCTTGAAATCGTCAAGAGCGTCTGTTGAAAACGCAAAAATATCCGTATATCCATAATAAGCGAGACAACCTTTATTCTTAACAGCGTCGCGTCCAAGCTTACTTGCCGACAAACAGTTCATACAGTAAACCTCTTTTCCACCAAGAAGAGCATCATTATTCAAATCAATAATTTTCGCACTTCTACTACCCCAATGACAGTCCTCACTTCCATGGTCGTAATGCACATACAGAACAACGTTCTCCAAAGCCTTCTCAACCTCAGCTCTTGAGACTTCTCTACCACCTATATCGATAACATCATACAACGCAGTCTTCAACCAATCAACAATCTCCCTACTCCACTCATACGAATATTCAGTCGCATCGTCAAACTTGGGAGCGACAACAAGCGCCGTCGCCATGGACTCACCGCCTAGCTACCTTCTTGAACGACTTAATTAACTTTTTCACGTAATCATTCAGAAAGCGCAACCTCTGCTCATCTGAAAAACTGTCAACCTTCCCTTCAAGAATCAGAGCTAGCTCTTCGTACGTGAAGCTAACACCACCAAGATATATCTTCTCATTTGGTTTACTTTTCGCTTCAGCCAACAGCAACTGCTTAACTTTCTTGTCGTTCATGGAATCACTTCGCCTTCATCTTCTCCCTAACGTCAATAGCACCATACTTCGCCATGAACAGCTTCTTTGCCTCCTCCTCTGCCGCTTTGCGCAACTCCTCGCATTTCTCATACGTGTATCTCTCATCGAAAATAAACTGATAGAAGTTCTTCTCCAAAAAATCGTAGATTCTCGTTATCGGCACAAACCAGCCCATGTGCGTTATCGGACTGGAACTAAAACCAACAATCGTGACAGCTATCCTCGCCGGCATACCAATAAACTCATAACGACCTCTCTGTGGACTGTACCTAAAGACAGCACCTCCGGAATTTCCGAAAATCGTCGGCGCAGTTGACAACCAATACGTGTAATTGTCAATAATCTCATCCATGAAATTAATCATTCCAGAAGTTACAATCGGCTCATGCCCCATCGCTGCACCGCAAGCATATACCTCATCGAAAACGTGAATTTCATCAATAGCATCCTTCGGGAACAAATAACAAACCGGCTGCGTCTCTGTCGTCTTGTCAAGCTCTAGCAGCGCAATATCCTGGTCAGCATCGTACGCAACAATATTCGCTCTGTAACTTCCGGCAATTCCTTTAGCATGGCTCAGATTTTCATAATAAAACATCTCAACTTCAACCGGCGTCCTAACTTCTTTCTTTACTTCCATACCAACAAGCGGCTCCCATTTAGTCGAAACTTCGATGTTGCTCTCCACAACGTGATAGCACGTCAAAACATACGTATGAAAAATGCCCTTCGCATCTGATTTGCTATAAATCAACGTTCCAGAACCCCAAGCACTTTTCGCTCTGATGCGCACCACTGTCCACATAATCTCTCTGTGCATCTTTTCAATAGCTTCTAGACCCTGCATTGTATCACCAGATAAAATAAAACACCACGTGGATTTAAACTTTCCTATGAAACCAGAAGCGCACCATACAGCAACCAGAGAATTATCAAGAAAATCCAAACCACAGCAGACCACAGCAACAAACCAAGAGTCAAACGCCACAGCGGAACCGACAATACAAGCCATTCAAACTTCAAAGCGGCATACGACACAAAAACTACTATTACCGTCACAATTATCTTAACCAAAACAGATGCTACTCTAGCCACAGTTGCATCCCTCTTCCACAACAACCGACTGCTCGTTATCCAGCAGTTCCAAATCTTCAACCTTCAACTCCTTCAAGAAAGGGCATTTCAGACAGTCTTTATCGCCGTTACACCAGTTGCTGTAATTGCACACTATAGCGATTTTTCTACGCCCCTCGACCTCTTGCTTTTTCCTCAAACATTCAAGCTCACGCTCGCACATCAAACCGCCTCCGCTATCTCCTTCCACACACCGTCTATTTGAACTTTGCTCCGCAGCCTCATGATTTCCCAACGCAGCCTCATGATTTCCCAACGCAGCCTAGCACGATGCAACTTCTCCTTAACAGTTTTCGGTCTGCATTCAAGAAGCTTCAAAATCAAATACTTCAGCTTTTCAGCACCTTCAAGCTTCACTTTACCGCCAAGAAATGCACGCAAATAATCCGGCAACGGAACCGGACTGTTCTTCATCTCATTTTTCAACAAATCAAGAAACTGCTCTGTCTGTCCAACATTCATCAACATCTCATTAGCTACTTTTGCATACGCACACGCTAAAATTTCCGGATAAGCAGCATCTCTTTTCTGAAACGCCAGCTTAATCTGCTGAATCAGTTCGCCAAACTCTTTCTCTTTCAGCATGTTTTTGCCACCGCCTCAGCCACTAATTCACCTATGCAATCAACATTTACTCTTGGATATATAAACCTTCTTTTCGTCTTTAAATCGTAGAATGCATACATCAAAGGATGACAATTCTCAAGCTTATCAGAAAACTGCTTCTTTCTGGAAACCTTCATGATGAAAGCTGGCTTATTTCCATCTCTCCATACAATCGCATAACCTTCAACTCTGTAGTGTTCCAATTCCAAAACATACTTGTCTCTAATCTGAGCAGCAAGAAGCTCAAGAAAATCCATCTCGGCATCTGTCAAATGCATACCCTCAAAAGTCCAAATGAGAAAATCAGCTAACAAAAATCTGATACACTTTTTCGCCTCTTTGCCTTCTTCATCACAAACTATGAAAAACACCTTCGCCACACCACTATCTAATCTTCTTCTACACTCTTCTAGCGCATATACAAACTCGCCTCTAAACATCGCCTTCGCACTCTTATGCGGCAGACGATTGCGATGACTCCAACTTCCAAGATAAACAAAATCGAACGGCACACCGACAGCTTTTAATTGCTTCGCTTTCTCCACAAATGAAGACACTGAAACAGCGTATATTTTAATGCTGTTCACTACGCCTCTAAATCCTTTATCACCGAACTCAAACATCACACATCAACTCCACAACCATTTCATCGAAGATTCTATCTTTTTCCTTCATCGCAGTTTCCCAGCTATAAATCGCACCGCGCAAGCTATTAACAACGTACCGACAATTTTTCAGCGGAACAAACTTGTCCCTCTCATTCATGAAGCTTCACCTTCACAGCAACATCAAATCCTTCATGCTGCTGGTCTGTCCAACAGAGAATCTTTAAAGCTTTGCATTTTTCAAGCATCCTCTTAACGTCAGCCTCAGAATCAAACCATAAACCATCGGTTAGAACAACCAAGAAATCGCCAACCTTCAATTTCTGAAGCAAATCTGCCAAGCATGTTATCACAGTACCACCGCCAGCGGAAATCTGTTTCAGCGACACTTTCGCCTTCAAATCATCCTCTCCCCTCACCTTAATCGGCTCACTATACGCTGTATCCCAGAACACAGCGTAAACATCAGTCAACTGTGCAATCTTCAACATTATCCCAATAAACTTCTTGTAAACCTCTGGTCTGTAATACACACTGCCACTAACATCGACGCAAGCATACACCGTCGGCTTTCTGATAATCTTGATGCCCGGATAATCGTTCACCCGCCTATTCGGTCTCGTCCAATCTTGAACAACCGTCTTCATTAGCTCCGACTTTATCGAATTGTACAACTTCAAATACCAAGCAATCTCCTCCGGCTTTATGACCTCAGCTTCAACAAGCAACGTACAATCTCCTTTTTCCTTACCAGCCGTAACAACTTTTGCCTTCATAATATCATCTATCACTTTACGTCTGCATGCTTCCATGAATTGCTCCTTTCCTTTTCGACGAGCATCCTTCAAATCTTTACCCCAATCTTGAAGGGTCTCAACCTCAACTTTTCTGTCATGCTCATCTTTAAGCTCTCCTTTCTCATCCTCAAAACCTTCAAGAACATCGACCACACGCCTATTTTCCTTTGCTATCGATTCAGATGCCGTCTTCGTTCTTGAACCACCTTTACCACCGCATTTTTTATTAAGCATCTCCATCATAATTTCCTCAGCGCTGCTCTTTCTCACAAACTCGCTGTCTAAACCAACACTATAAGGCGTCACCCAATTATACGGCAGCGGCTCACCTGCATCTCTCAATATCTGATTCACCTTCACATCTTGAGCTAGATTCGACACATACTTCGCAACTCCCGCATCAACACCTTCTTCGACAAGCCTTTTAATCATCTTCTCTCCTCTGAACATATGCGACAACATCCAATGCAACAGCTCATGCTTCAATCCAAGAACCACGTCGCCAACATCTTCTTTATCAGCCCAACCCTTCCAGAACGTTATACCATCCTTGCTCACAGACAAACTTCCAAGACGAATCGCAATATCACCACATCTACAAGGTCTAAAATCAGTCGAAACATCGCTCAACACGTAACCGCCACAGCGCCTACAGATATACGGGTACTTGTCGATGTACGTCACCTTCAAGCTACTCAACTGAAAATAGAACAACGGCGACGTTCTTGCGAACGCCAACCGCACATTTTTCAAGACTTCTCTAATCTTCTCGATTTCACTCACGCCAATTCACCTACCTTAACTTTCGAGATTATGATAGCTGATTTCAACAGTGCTTGAAACACCTTCGGCAACGCTTTCCTAGACGCCATCACAAACTTCTTCTTCTCATCGTCTGTTTTCAACATCACAAGCAAATTCAAAAATTCTCTGTCGTTCATCGCTAAATATTCCATCACATTCGGATATTTATTCAACGCATCCACACCAAGATTTGACAACTCCATCACCACGAAATACTTCACATCTTCACTCAGCAAATCCCAAGCCTTTGCATTCTCCTCAAGTTTCTCCATATCCGGCAACTTCGTCCTCAAGAACGAACAGAACTGAACAGCAGCGTCTCTACCGACAAGACCTCGAGCAACAACCTCCACAAACTCCTCTCTGCTCAACTTATGTGACTGCAGAGCAACTTTCGTCCAGCCTCTCGGCGACCTCAACGCACCGTAACCTTCAACCCATCTATTCTCAATAAACAGCTCTGGAAACTTCTTCAAAAACAGCGCAACTCTCCTATCCCAATCGCCATACGTCCTATTCATATAATCAATCCATGAATCCAAGCTCGGCACTTTCATATCGACAATAGTCACTTTCCCAGCTCTCATCGGCTCACTCAACGCTGTCGCTAATTTAGAATGCTCCTCTCTGTTTCCAGCGGCTATCACCAACGTATCGTCTCCCAACCTCGTGTATCCAACAATCTTCTCACAAACAACCTTCAACATCGCGGACTGCGTATCTGGTCTGTGCACGTTCGTTACTTCATCCAAGAACAGACTGCCTTTACCGCTTGCCAAGCAGACAGCCCACGCCAACGGCTTATACTTCGTATACCCATCAGCATCCCTCGGTATCCCCATGAAATCAGACGGCTCAGACAGACCCACGGCGAATTCGTGATGCACCCAGTACTTCTCTCTGTTCTTCATTATCTCATCAAATTTGCGGTCGTCGTAAAGCACAAACTCCAAACCCTCAGATTCAGCCAACTCTTTACACAACTGCTGAATGCCCTCTGTCTTTCCGATTCCAGGAGCACCAAGAAGCAACCATGAACCGCGATAGCCAGCTTTCCAACTCTCTTTTATTAACGCTTTCACATCTTCTATTTCCAATTCAACAAAATTTTCAACTTCTCTTTCCGACATACTTTTCACCTCTTCTTGTTGATTTATAAGCCTTGCGACCTAAAAATGAGTAAGCCTCAAGCAGACTGTTCACAGCATCGTGCTTCCAGCAAGACGTCATACACCTATTCCAATCTTGAACTGGACATTCGGCACATATCGCCTTCGACAGCTCTTTCAGCAAAGAAACAACATCACTCATTCTTTTCACCTGAATGTGCAGGTACAACCAAAGTATGCATCATTCCAGAAGCGTGGTCTCGCACAACCTCCCCTTGCTTATTCTTGAACACCAGATTCGCGCCAAATAAACCGCCCGTCTCCATATCTAACCCTCCCACTCCACAATCGAGAACATGCAGTCATTTAACAGTCTGTACAGCCTTACCTTCGTCCTCATGTCAACTTCAGCATTCCAGATTTTCTTGGCAACACACTCATAGAACATTTTCAACGTGAACTTACTACCTCCCAACGTCTGCCCAGCTTTTGCAGTCGCCAACGCCTTTTCCACATATTTCTTCGGCATTTCTTCAGCCAACATTTCAAGAACTTCGATGTTATCCTCCGCCTCAACCAAATCAAGCTTCGCCAACCATTGCTTATAACCAACAGCAGTGTTCATCATTTCGTCTATTATCTCGCCTAAATCACTCAAATCAGCCTTCGGCGTATGTCTTCTGTACACGTTCTGCAACTTACTGCCAACCAAGATAGAATGCTCGCTCGGAACACAGGCGATAACCTTCAACGCCTCTGAACCATCAACACTATTCGCGACGAGAACAGCGACGTACTCGCCTTCTTTCTCCAGCAACCAATATTTACGCCACTTCTCAGCTTTCTCACTTACAGAGAAATTCTGCAACTTTTTTATCTCAGCCTCGACAGCTTCGTTCGGTATCAACTTGTATCCACGACCAAGAATGGCTATCAGCTTTCCATCCTTGACAATCCCCTTGTACTTCGTATCGCTCCCCTTGTATTTCAACAGCTTTTCTTGATAGCCGTACTCACGCTCAATCGTCTTCTCAACGTCAAACTCAACAACTATTTTTTCGCTCATTTTCACCACTCCAAGATTCTCTCACACGGATACAACAAATCCAAATCTGTTTGCCCACAAGTGCGACACGCAATCTCAACCACTTTCACATGCTCGCACTGGTGCACCACGTTAATCGGCTCCACGTCCTTTGAACCGCAGAACCTACACACCATTCTCAAACCTATACACCCCCTTTACCTTTACACAATTCGGGCAGTTCTTTTCCAAACACCTTTTAACCGCCATGAATGAATCGGTCATGTCAATCCTATGCACGAGACAGTAATATTGTGTCTTCATTCCGTCATCACCTCAAGCGCTGTTTCATAAATGCCGACAATATCCGCGCCTTCCAGCTCAATTTTCGGCAGTATCAAACCGTCATATCCCCAGATTATATCAGCATACTTTGCCATCGCATCCACTTTCTTTTCCCAAACCTTCGCCTCAATCACAGCCTCGGAGCATTTGCAGACGTAAACCCAGAACTCCTTGCCATTCATCCTTCTTTTCTTTACAATCGGAATCATTCCACAGCTCGGGCATCTATCCGACACCAACATTTTCTTTCTCATTTGTTTCCAATAATCATGTTCTTTCCAATTCGCTGTTTCTTGGAAACTCCTCTTCCTTCCCATTTCTTAACACTTTCCTTTTGTTTTACGTGAGAAATTACCTCTTGTTGAGTATTTAAGCCTTTCTACCTATTTCCGAGTCGGTCTCTTTTTCTGCTACTCATTTTCAAGTCTCTTACGCCTTACTTTTCTGCCCCGTTGCACAAGGTTCCACAGTCTTTCGTTGATATAACCGAACATCATACAGAAAGATTCAACAATGAAAACGGCAACAACGAATCGCCAGCCAACATTCCATTCAGCAACAACACAGAAAACTGCCACCATGATAAACACATCGACAACTATCTCAAACGCCCTGCGAACCAGCACTTTCAAGATGCTCCGCAATCGCGTTTCATTTACATCCATAGCACATCACCACCAATGTAACCAAGCATGTAAATCACAAAATCCTTTAAACTCTGAATCAACGGTTCATCCTCAACAACTTGGTACACGAAATACACGGCAAAAACAACCAGCGAATACGGTCTAAACACACGCGTCAACACGCCAAGAATGAAATGAACAGCATCTGTCCACCGTAACGAAACTTTGAAGGTCTTCTCAACCGCCATAAACATCACCACCAAGAAATGCGCCCGCCATAAATATAGCCCTTTCGCTGTAAGACAGTACAGTTAACCCCACCAACAGAAAGAGGTATTATCCCTCTTTCCGCCTCCGTCTGTATGTAAACAGTTTAGCGGCCAAGAAGACAGCGCTTATGCGGTAATGTGACCCGCTCCATCGCGGTGCATTTCATGAAGGACTCGACGCAATTTCATTGACGACCACGTTTTTGTCTCATCGTCCCATTTTTCATGGCGGAGCGGACTAGAACTCAGCGAGGCTGATTTGACGGCTTACTGCTTGCTTCATCGTCCCAACCGCATCCGCTTTCATGAAACCACCGCGGTTGACATTCAAGAAAGACGCTGATGAAACGGGGACAGACCGTAACCGCCCTACTTCAGTTTCTTTTCTTTGACGAGACGCGTCATCACGGATTCAAACCGATACCGCCACGTATTATACGCCAGCGTCTTCTTGTCTGTATAGCTGCTGTTCGTGTACCAATGAAGCAGCCCACGCCCCATTTTCTTACCTTGGAGCGTATGCACGTCGTATGCGTCGTCCGGAACAGAAGACAGCTCGTCGTGCCATTGCTGCAGCTCCGCGTCATCCGGACATTTCTCGAACGCCCAGAGCAGTTCCAATATTTCGTCGGCACGTCTGTCCTTCGGCGCATCCGCCAAGATCTTGGCAGCACACGTTACACAGCGGAGACAGTCCCAGGAAGTGCCGTCGCCGTCTTTACCTTTCCATTCAAGAAATTGCCGGTACAATGCTTCTACCGCGCTTATCACGGACGCACCGCCAACGTCTTCAACCGCAATGACACGCAACCGACGCCAAGCCAGATACCAACCGCCTTTCTTGACAAGCTCAACCGCAAAGAACATTGCCTTCTCGGTTTGACCGCGACGAATACATACCTGCAGTGCGGACTCCAACAGTCCAACCCCAGCTTTTTCTTGGTCGTCTGATACAGCGACAACGTTACCGGTTAAATCGACCTGTTTCATTGTCATACCTGGTCGGTAATTATCTCCTCATAGACGTATTTAAGCCTTGCCCCAGCAACAGCAAAGAACAGCGCAGTCCACGGCGGAACCAAGAACAACAAGCAACCACGGCGGATAACAACCTCATATTCTTTTCATTCTTAAAACAGTTCTTCAATGGAGGACATATTGTGGTAGCGGGGGGTCGATTTGAACGACCGATCTCTGGGTTATGAGCCCAGCGGGTTAATCCTGGCTACCCCA
>Ga0315298_1005786_pt1 | contig 17283 bp, 18 predicted proteins | sample WHS_1_MG_FD_203077 | JGI IMG/M metagenome (GOLD analysis project Ga0315298, IMG submission 203077) | Extremophilic microbial mat communities from Washburn Hot Springs, YNP, Wyoming, USA - WHS_1_MG | ecosystem: Environmental > Aquatic > Thermal springs > Hot (42-90C) | place: USA: Wyoming...
TCACCACCCGGCTCAAAGCCGACGGCGTCTTCCCCATCATGGCCACCCAGATGCTCGCCATCGGTGAGGAAACCGGTGCCATCGAAACCATGGCCGGCAAGGTCGCCGATTTTTACGAAAGTGAGGTTGAAGAGGCGGTCAACCGCCTCTCCACCCTCATGGAGCCCATGATCATGGTCGTGCTCGGCGTCATCGTCGGCACCCTGGTCGTCGCCATGTACATGCCGATCTTCAAGATGGGCGCCGTGGTGACGCATGGGGGGTGAGGGGGACGAGCGCGCCCTCTCTCTGACGGGCGCAGCCGGATTCACCCTGATCGAACTGATGATCACCATTGCGGTGGCCGCTATTTTGTTATCCATAGGGATACTCATGATCCTAAAAAACCGCCTTCGCGGGTTTCCGCGTCCCTTGTAGAAACACGTGTTCTATACTGGTGGTGTTCGGACAGTAGCCGTCTGCTTTTTGGAGGCGTTGACCCCGTTAAAAAACCTGGCTCAGGGAGTATGGTGGCCCCATGTTTGTGGCTACGGACAGCGGCGGTAATCGTCAGCCCATTTCAACCACGCCCATCGTCTCTCAGGGCACCCAGGGGCGGATCGGTGTCATGTTCGGCACCGGCCAATGGCTGTTTTCCAGCGACACCACGGACAACCTGACCCAAAGCCTCTACGGCGTATGGGACGTGAATCAAACTTATCCGGGCACCATGACGACGCCCATCACCCGGACCAGTCTCGTGCAGCAGACCTCGAGCACCACCACGGCATCCAACACTACGGGCGGCACCACCTACAACACCCGCACCAGCACCAGCAATCCCGTCACCTATTCCAGCGCCCCAGGCGGTAAAATGGGCTGGTATATCGACCTGCCCATCACCGGCGAACGGGTCATTGTCAATCCGCTGCTGGTCTTTGGCGATGTCATTTTCACCAGCTACGTGCCCGGCACCACCAGCACCGATCCCTGCACCAGCAGCAATGGGACATCAAAGTGGTCAGATTGCTGACCGGATGTTGGGCACTGCGCCGTCGGACATTGCTATTCCGGCGATTGTTGTTTATGAAATCGAGACGGGAATCGCCAAGTCCAGAGATCCTGCCAAGCGACGTGGGCAGCTTGATCACCTGATTGATCTTCTGAATATTTTACCATTCGACCAGACCGCCGCAAATAAGGCGGCAACGATTCGAGCTGTTTTGGAGGATACCGGTCAGCCTATAGGTCCGCTGGACACGTTGATCGCTGGCACGGCTCTGGCGTGTGATGCCACTCTCGTCACGCGCAATCTGTGTGAGTTTGGGCGGGTGCCAAATTTATCCGTGGTGAACTGGTTCGATTGACGAGTGCGGCTATGGGGTAAATTCATGTCACAACCTATTTCCACCGCTCACCTCGAAGCACCGAACTGCATTCGATGCGGACGACAACCCCTGCGATTAACGCCAACGGCTATCCTTGCGCTGCAATCTTCCGCGCCAGCACCCTCTTCTGCCACGCCATGATCGCGTCGATGACTTCCTGGTCAAAGTCCATGGTTTCGTGTTCTTTTACGAGCTGTTTCGCCGCCTGCACCTGCGCATGAATCTGCCAAGTCCGAGAAATGTTCTGGAAATAGGGGTCGGTATCCAGATAGCAGTTTTCCTGAGGTAAAGCACGTTTCAGCTTGAGCGGCTTACCTTCTTCAGCAAGGCACAGTACGGTTTTTGAATTAATTTCTGCTACAGTATACGCCCGTAGTGCCGTTACCGTCCCGCTGTAAGGCACATGCTCCACAACCCAAAACTTATCCCCCACTTCGGCATCGGCAAAATCCAGGTATTTGCCATACGCATTTCCCGTTGCAATTAACATAACTATTCCCCTACGTTGCGGATGCCCGCCACATACTCAGCGCGAGCAGCAGCCAGGAAAGAACCAGCAGGGTTCCACCCACAGGGGCGAAAAAAGCCCAGAATACGTCACTGGTCAGCGCCAGCAGGTAGAGTCCGCCGCAGAACAGCAGGATACCCAAGACCATCAGTCCCCCTGCCGCATAAAGCAAACGCCGTTTGCCATATTGGCGGATCAACATGCCGATGAACAACAGACCGAGTCCGTGATAAATCTGAAAACGATCCGCAATATCGTAAATATGCAGCCCCTCAGCACTCACCCGCCCGGCCACCAGATGATCCCCCGCCGCGCCGAAAATCACCGCCAGGGCCATCACCAATGCGCCCAGCGCCACAAAACGCCCGCCCAACCGCGATGCATTCTCTATCGAACATTCCGCCATACCATCCCCCTTATCAGCACCCCGCGTTTATAGCCTATGTGCAGGGCTCTGTTCAAACACAGGCCTACCGATCCACACCTTTCATAAGGCTGTGCTATGCTTGGCCGCATAATTTCAGGAGGTGTCATGGTAATACATAGGATTTGCATTCTCGGCGGAAGCGGTTTTGTCGGACGCCATCTGGCAGAGCGTTTAAGTCAGGACGGGCATTCAGTACGCATTCTGACGCGCAACCGCGAGCGCAACCGTGAAAACCTGCTGGTGCTTCCCGGCGTGGAAGTGGTTGAGGCCAATATCCATGACCCCATCGCCTTGGAGAAACAACTCGAAGGACGCGATGTAGTCATCAACCTCGTCGGCATCCTCAATGAAAACAACCCTGGCCGCAAAGATTATCCGCCCGAGCGACGTGGTGACTTCGAGAAGAACCACATAGAACTGCCGCGCCTGGTGGCCAACACCTGCGGCCATCTGGGCATTCCGCGCCTACTCCATATGAGCGCTCTGGGGGCCAGCCCCCTCGGTCCCAGTGCCTATCTGCGCTCCAAGGGGATTGGTGAGGAGATTGTCCGCCAGTCTGGCGAGAACAGCGCGAAAATGGGTCACTTTAACTATCTGAATGGCCCCAAGCTGCTCTGGGGTCGCGGTCTGAAGGTCACATCTTTCCGCCCTTCGGTAATTTTTGGCGAAGGGGATAGCTTTTTCAATCGTTTTGCCCAGTTACTGCGCAACATTCCCTTCCTCATCCCATTGGCGGGCATCAACGCCAAAATGCAGCCGGTCTGGGTAGAGGATGTGGTCAGTGCCTACGTGCAGTCCATTGATGATGAAAAGACCTATGGCAAGGCCTATGACTTGTGCGGTCCCAAGGTGTACACCCTCGGTGAGCTGGTGGCTTATACCCAGAGCCTGATTGGCACCCATCGTGCCATCGTGCCCCTCTGTAATTTTGTCGGCAATCTGCAGGCCAGTATCATGGAGAAACTGCCGGGCAAAGTGCTCACGCGCGACAATTTGCTTTCCCTGTCCGTGGATAACGTCTGTACCAGGAACGATCTGGCTGACGGTTTTCATATTCAGGCCACCGCCATTGAGAGCGTGGTACCCGGCTACCTGGGGAAAAAAGCCGCCCGTGCGGAGCGTCTGGCGGAAATCCGCACGCGGCGCCCCTAAACGCCAAGCCAGTTAGTGGGTGGGTGAGCCGGCATCGCCCCGCCCAAAGGTGTCCATAAGTTCTGCGGCGACATCTCCCGGCACTTCGCCGAGAATGGCCGTCATCCCGGCCTGTGCACGGCTATCCCCTTGCGCTGCGGCCAGACTGAACAGTTCGTAGGCACAGCGCAAATCCTTGGACAGCCCCATCCCCTGATAGAACATAAGTCCTAAATTAAACTGAGCAGGTGTATCGCCCTGATCTGCCGCCGCGCCATACCACTTGGCGGCTTCCAGATAGTCCTGTTGGACTTCAATGCCTTCGGCATATTTCACGCCCATATTGAATTGCGCCACTGGATCACCCGCACGCGCCCGTTCCTGCAAGTCGCGCAAGCTGCGGATACCCGCCAGAGCCATAAGATCCAGGGCGTTACCACCGTTAGTCATCGCTTACCCTCAATAATTTGTCCATCCGCCGATTACTGATCGTCGCCCTGCAAGCCCCAGACGGTCAAGCGCGTCCGATCAGCCGTGGACCAGACCGCACGATGCAATGCGAGCATGGAGTTACGATCACTGAGCAGTATGTTGCGTTCGCGATTGTTGAGTTCCTGCGGCCCCTGCTCCAGTGCTTTGTGGCAGAGATTCGCCGCGCGCGGCCAAGCCCCCGTGCGGTTTCGCTGCAGGGCGGTATGTATGGCGTTGAAGCGGGGATCGACTACGACCTGTATGAAGGGATCCCCCTCTATATGGGGCAGATAGGCCACACTGTCCGCGCTGAGTGCCTGTAACTCTGGCGGAACACGTACCTCTTCGGGGATAACGAAGAGACGATGACGCCGCGCCCAGCGTCCAAGTGCTGGCCGACTCGTCCAGGCTGCAATCGGCACCGCTGCCGTCAACCCCCCGAGTATGGGTACCAGCCAGACAAAATGCCAGATACCCAGAAAGGGGTACAGCAGTGCCGCAAGACTCAGGCCCAGCACAGAACACCAGCCAAAATACCGCAAGGCATCGGCCCAGGAGGTTTCCTGATCACCACGGACTTGCGCCCCCCAACGCACGCCACGCCCCATCAATGTCTGAATCACAAACTGACTATGAAAGGCCATGCGGATCGGTGCCATGAGTATCGAAAAAATACTCTCAAAAAACATGCTGGCCACCAGACGGAATAGGCCGCCAAAATTTTCTCTTTGGCCTCGCTGACGCACGACCCAGAGCACTGCCATAAATTTGGGGGATAGCAACAGTATAGCCGTCACCCCAAACAGCCAGAAAGGCATGGGCTCGGCCAGCCAGCCCCAGTTAAAGGGCGTTACGCTGCTGTCACCGATTGCATTAGCCCAGTGCAGAGAGCTCAGCGCACCCAGGATCAAAAACAATCCCCATAAAGGCGCTGCTAAAAATGACATGGCACCGTTGACAAAGAGAAAACGATGCGCGGGGCGCAGCCCCTCCCCCGCCAGCAGGCGCAGATGTTGAAGATTACCCTGCGCCCAGCGGCGGTCGCGTTTGAGATCATCAATCAGCGTCGGCGGCACTTCTTCATAGCTCCCTGACAGGTTGGGTACAAACCAGACTTCCCAGCCACTTTTGGCCATGAGCGCGGCCTCGACAAAATCGTGACTCAGCAGCGGGCCGCCGAGGGGTGGGCGCCCAGGCAACACGGGCAGCGCACAATATTGGGCGAAGGGTGCGGTACGGAGGATGGCGTTGTGGCCGATATAATGGCCGTCGCCCAACTGCCAGAAGCGCAGGCCAGCACTAAAGATCGGACCGTACAGGTGCTGCGCAAACTGCTGCAGGCGGGCATACAAGGTTTCGCGATTGACGGCCACCGGCTGCGTTTGAATGATACCGACTTGCGGGTTGCCCTCCATCATCTCCAGCATTCGGTAGAGCGTTTCGCCGTTCATCACACTGTCGGCGTCGAGCACGACCATGTATTCGTAATCCTTACCCCAGCGGCGGCAGAAGTCCGCCACATTCCCACTCTTGGCCTTATTGTTGATAGGCCTCCGCCGGTAATGGATGCGGCCAAAGGCATCTAAAGACTGACAGAGCGCCGACCACACCAGTTCTTCGCGCAACCAGATGGCGGGGTCACGGGTATCGCTCAGCAGGAAAAATTCGAAGTGCGCGAGCGCTCCGGCATGCTGCAGAGATTTGTAGGTGGCCTGGAGACCCGCCGCGACCCGCTCTACCTCTTCGTTGTAGATGGGCATGACTATGGCTACACGGCTCTGCGGACGCGGCTCGGCCAGACGCAGTTCGGGACTGCCCGGCGCAGTGTCTGTCCGTCCGCGCATGAGCAGAACAAATCCCACCAGTGCCGTCCAGAAGCCTGCGGATATCCACGCAAACAGTAACGCGAAGATAATCAGCATCGGCATTTCCAGCCACAGAGGCAGGCGATCTGTCAGCACCTGATCCAGTATCAAACCGGCACTGCACGCCGGAAGAACGATGAAAGCACTGAGCCAGTAGCGCCGGTACCGGCCGATGGCTTCCCATGGCCGGACGCCGCTACGACCCATATTCAGGCTTCTCCGGGCAACACGCGCCGATTCGCGCTGATCGCACGGCGGTTCAGCAAAGGCTGGATAAGGCGCAACAAGGCCGCGCCCCAGGACCGATTCAAAGGCCGCGAGGCCATGCTCGACCGCACAATAGCCGGGGCTACCTGACGCTGCAACCAACGGCAGGACTTGCCGTCATGGGTTTCGCCCACGGGCAGATTGAGAGACAGATCCAGACGCGCATCCAGTTCATCACCATCCGTCAGGGTCGCCAGGGCCATGTGCAGGCTTGCGAAAGCGCGCGCATAAAGCGCTTCGCCTTCCATGTCGGCGCCGCACTGCTGCGCGATCACCTGCCCGCGAATCCACAGCCGCTGGGCATCCGTCAAAGACAGGCGGGCGATATACTGCTCCACACGGGCCAGCACCGGGGCATTGCTTGCGACGACCATGGCCTCCGCTGTCAATCCCGCCAGCAGTTCACCCGCGGGATTGACGCTGTAGCTTGATTCATCTTTAAACATTACCTACTCCTTTGCCACATGTAAGAGATATGTCCAGGTATTACTCATCACCTGATTGTTCAGGGTTAAAAAACACCGCACGTTACTGGGTGAATCCGGTTGCGGCTGAATGACCGCAATCACCCGCCAGAAATGATCATCTTTCTCCCATTCCAGCTTCTGACTAAGAATTTTCGCGCCATTTCCCGCATCAAGATGGAGCTGCACGGGTGCAGTCCCCGGCAGTTTAGTGAGTGCACCACCCGCAAAATCAATCACCACCGTCCGCGCGCCAGGCACTTTCGCATCATCGCCCAAATAGGTACCCACTGGATGCGGCAGCGGGATCAGACCGTGGTTGTTGAGGAAAAAGCGCAGGGTATAGGCGAAGTGCAGGGGCGTTTTGGGCGCCGGCTCATGTTCTGGCACCCAGAACACCGCAATATTATCCATATCGCGGTTGTTGGTGGGCAGCTCCACCAAACGCACTTGCCCCTTGCCCCAGTCACCGTCGGGCTGAACCCAAACGCTGGGACGTCGCTGATAGTTAGTCTCAATCCCCTCATACGCGGAGAAGTGGCGATCCTCCTGAATCAGACCGAAACCCTCGGGGTGATCCATGTCGTAAGTGGTGGTCTGGATGTGCAGGGGGTTATCTATGGGCCGGGTGATCCATTCGCCATTGCCGTTGGCCATGACCAGGTCGCTGGAGTCGTGCTGCGCCGGGTGCCAGTCACCCGCAGTGACACCACGCCCATGCCCGTGCCAGTACATGCTGGTCAGGGGCGCCAGCTCCAGCACCTGTACCGGCTTGCGCAGGTAAATGGTGGCATCGACATGTACCGTGCTGCTGTCACCCGGCTGGATGGTGAAGCGATAGGCGCCCGTCGCTACCGGACTGTCCATCAGCGCGTAGACCACCATCTGGGTATCGCCCGCCTTGGGCCGCACCAGCCAGAATTGTTTGAAGTAAGGGAAGATTTCGCCGGAAGGCTGGGCCGTGTCGATGCCGAGGCCTCGTGCCGACGTCCCGTAGATGGCATCTTTACCCACAGCGCGGAAATACGTGGCGCCGAGGAAGGAGATGAACTCGTTGTGATGAGGCGGCGTATCGAGCGGTGCGAGCAGACGGAAACCTGAGTAACCGAGTTCGCTGGGGATATCTTTGGGTACGTTCAGATCGCCAAAACTGAAATGCTCCAGCGTAAAGGGAACTGGCCGCACCACACCGTTCACAACGCTGCGGATAACCACTGGGCGGTGAAACCAAGAGCCGGGCAGATAAAACTGTGCTTCAAACGGCACATTGTCGCCACGCCAGAGCGGCGAAACATCCTGAATCTGCGCATACTGTTCTGGAGTGAGGTCCTTCAGAAAAGCCGGAATGGGTAGCGGCTTCGCATCATAAGCGCTATCCACCAGCGCTTTGGCCTTAGTCTCCACCGTGGTCATGCTAAACTCAGCAGCATACACAGGCAGTGTCATAGCCCATCCTGCCAACCCAAGCAGGGCGGCGGAAAGTAGCTTTAGTAATAAGTGATTGCGGCGATAAATATTCATATTGAGGAGTTAAGCAAGGCCTGTGCCAAGTTGTTATCTATATGTTTTTATAATAATAATTATCACCCTGAGGTTATTTTTGTCGCCTGTGCCCGACGCTTTTTAGGGAGATAGGCCGTGAATCAATCGCTCGGGAGGATGCAGTTGTGCAGATAGGTTTCAAGCAGTCTTCATAGCTCACTGAAAATATTATATTATCGCAGAAGACTAATAGATTATGCCCATAAACGATGCATTTCCGCTATTAAAGATAGCGATGGGTGGTCGTCGCCGATAAACAACAACGCAATTTATGGTCCGATGGCTGCTCTGCAGCAGGGCTTATAAGCTCGGGAAATAGCGACTTGCGGTAAACATGAGCAATAACCTGATAAATGATTCTTACTGAATTGAAAAAGAGGAACTAATGAGCACTAGTAACTATGACATCACGATTATCGGTAGCGGCCCGGGCGGCTATCGCGCAGCGGTGCTGGCCACACTGAGAGGTAAAAAAGCCGCGATCATCGAAAAGCAGACCTGGGGTGGCACCTGCCTGAATCGCGGCTGCGTCCCCAAAAAGGACTGGCATGAGACGGCAAAGTGGATCGAGCAAAGTCGTCATTTCGAAAAGCGGGGTGTTGTGGGTTCGGCGCTCACAGGAGATATGGCACAAGCCTGGCGGCACCAGCATCAGGTGGTCGAGACAGTGCGCACCAGCTATGTCGATTATCTGAAACGTCTCGGCGTTCATCTCTATAATGGCACTGGCCGCTTCCTGGATCCGCAGCGCATTCAAATCCAAGGCGCTGAGGGCCTGACGGAAATCCACACGGAAACCACCATCATCGCCACCGGCTCCGCGCCTTCGTTGCCCGCGGGGATTGCCGCCGTACCTGGCAAGGTACTGACTAGCGATATGCTCTATGACGACGGCGTCCCCAGCGGGGATCGGGTAATCCTGGTGGGCGGCGGGGTCATCGGCACCGAGTTCGCGTACATTTTTACCCAACTCGGCAAACAGATAGAATGGCTGGTGCACTCCCCTTCCCTCGCCCATACCCAGTATTCACCGCAGGCCAAGGATGCGCTCAAAGCGGCGCTGGCGGCGCTGAATATCCATCCACAAGCGGGATTCAAGATCGCCCGCATTGAGACGGCAGGCGATGGAGTGAAGATCTTCAATGACCAGGGGGAGTCGGTTCAGAGCGATTGGGTGCTGCTCGCTACTGGGCGCCATGCCTTTACGGAGGGATTGGGACTGGAAAACACCGGCGTCACCCTGGATGATCGCGGATTTGTACGGACCAACACCATGCTGGAGACGGAAGAGCCAGGCATTTATGCCATTGGCGATGCGGTCGGCCCGATCATGAATGCCAATCAGGCCCTTAGCGATGCCCAGATAGTCATCCACAACCTGCTCAGCAAAGAAAAGCAAGAACGTGATCCGCTCTGGGTACCGGAACTGGTTTATTCGGCGGTGGAACTGGCGCGCATCGGCATGGATGATGAGGCAGCGGAAGACCAGGGCTTTGAACCAGCGGTGGGGTTCGCCGCTTTTGAGACTTCACCGCGCGCACTCGGGCAGGATGATAGCACAGGTTTCGTGCGCTTGTTGGCGGACATGGATAGCGGCGAATTACTCGGCGGTGAAATTGTCGGCCGCGATGCTGGCGAACTGATTCATCTGCTCGCCAGTAGTGGCGACCGCGATGAGGCCCTGCGCAAGATCGTCGAAACCCGCGTCAACCACCCCTCGCGCGCGGAGGAACTGGTGAATGCCACCGAAACGCTGGCGGCGCGGTGGGGTCTGGAAGAGCAGATTTTTGGGACGACAGATTAACGGTTACCGAGTCTGAGGGTCGGCAATGGCCTGAAGAAAGGTGCGCAAATCCAGCAGCTCATCCTCACAAAGCGTGTGGCCCATGGGATAGCGGTGTGCGCTTACGGCATAACCCAATGGCTCCATAATCTGCTGGGCAATTTCCATATAAGAAAGGGGCAAGACGGCATCCTGTTTCCCGTGCGCCCAAAATACCGGCGGTGACTCGGCCGTGGCTGCCGGCAGATGGGTGCGCAACGGCAGGTAGGCACTGAGGGCAAGCACTGCCTTGGTCGTGTAACTGGCATGCAAGGTGGTATAGAGCGACATCGCGCCGCCCTGCGAGAATCCACCGAGAATGATAGACGATCCCTTGCCAGCCTCATGATCCAGCAGTGCGCTGATCCGCCTAGCCATGCCTTGTAATCCTTCCATATCTTCTGCGGAATGACTGTCGAAACCATAAATGTCATACCAGGCCCGCATCGGTCTGCCCCCGTTGATGCGTATCGGGCGCACCGGCGCATTGGGAAATACCCAGCGGAAGCGACCTTCCGGGTCTACAAAGTCTGCTACCCCGGCGAGGTCTTCCATGGAGGCACCGAGGCCATGCAGGAGCACAATGCAAGGAGCGCCCGTTTCGCGACCAGGGCGTGTCAGCAAACCCTCCGGCCAGACATCATGGCTCAACGGCATGTTCGCTATTACTCCTCAGTGCATCCAATTTACGATATAAGGTGCGTTCGCTTACGCCCAGACGTTGCGCCAGGCTGCGGCGATCCCCGCCGTGACTTTCCCGTGCCCAGCGCAGATATTGCTCTTCCAGTTCCGCCAGCGGAATAATTTCCTCAATGCCTGGTACGGAGGATTGCCTGGCGGATACAGCCTTTGCCGGGCTGAGTGCCTGCTCTGGCAGATGTTGAAGATTTGCGGGCAGGTGCTCGGGGAGAATCCAGACATCGTCAGCCAGCAGTGCGGCACGCTCAAGGATGTTGCGCAGCTCACGAATATTACCCGGATAATCATAGCGTCGCAGCAGATCCAGCGCGTCGGCGTGAAGATGCAGGCCCTTGGCCACCGACAAACGTTGCAGAATGGCTTCCGCCAACAGGGGGATATCGTCCAGGCGCTCACGCAGGGCGGGCAACACCACCGGAAAGGTATTCAACCGATAATATAGATCCTGCCGGAACCGCTCCTCCGCGACCATTCTTTCTAATGGGCGGTGGGTAGCCGAGATCAGACGGAACTGCGAGCGAATCGGCTCCACGCCCCCCACCCGCCGGAAATGACCCGTTTCCAGCAGGCGCAGGAGTTTTACCTGCAGGCTAAGAGGAATATCGCCGACTTCATCCAGAAAAAGGGTACCGCCATTAGCCGCTTCTACCAGGCCAATTTTGCGCGAATGCGCACCGGTAAATGCCCCTTTCTCATAGCCGAATAGCTCACTCTCGAAGAGGGTTTCGGGCAACCCCGAGCAATCCACCGCCACGAAGGGCCCGTTACGACCACGACTGGCCTGATGTACAGCCGCGGCAGCCAACTCCTTACCCGTGCCAGACTCCCCGAGCAGCAATATCGCGGCATCACTGGGGGCCGCCCGTCGGATAAGCGTGGTAACGTCCCGCCAGGCGGAGGAATTGCCGACCATGGCTGGGGCGGATTGCACAGCCGACTGCGGCATGAGGACCAAAAGTTCGAGAAAATACACGACCTCAGCGTTATCGTTGCGGATGGGGTACAGATCAATTTGGGCGTTTCCGGAGGTACCGCTATGCACCACATGCTGACTATTACCACAATGCTGACACGCATCAAGGGGGCAGTGGTTGCCTCCCTGACGACAGACGTAACCCGCCTCTGCCATGATCTCGTAACAAAGCCGCCCCTGTAAGGGCTTGCCATCACCGAAGACTCGCCGATAGGTCTGATTGGCGGCAAGGACCGTGTAATCGGCACAAAGCAACACCGCCGGAGCACTAAAGCAGTCCAACAGCGATGTCATTTCCGGTCGTAACTGCTTGAGTAAATCGGTCATGGCCCCTCCTTATCGCACCCCACACGCCGGATCCGTCCTCTGCGCGACGAGCAAATCCCCAAGCGTATGCCAATTATAGCAGCCTCTGCCAATTCGTCTATGCCATTTTTGGCAGTCTTACCGAGACGCAGACTGACCCGGAGCCGGAGTGACGCTCGAAAATCTTTATAAGTAAAACATAATATTTTGTTTTATTACTACATTATCAAAAAGCGTTTTACCTCTAACACACGATAAAATAATGGCATAGCGATTGCTAATGATCCGATGTCCATACATTCGACAGGGACGGGCGACATGATATTCAGACAACTATGCACCCCCAAAGGCGGCCACCTGAGCTATCTGCTGGGCGACCCCGTTACGCGCGAGTCCATCATCATTGACCCCATGCCTGCACATGTTGACACTCTGGAGGCATTCATGGCCGAGCGCGGCCTCAAACTGCGCTACATTTTGCAGACCCACCATGAACCCGCGCATATCACCGCCGCCACCGTGCTGAAAAAAGATAGCGGCGCCAGGATCGTTGCCCATGAAAGCGCGGCCGATGAACACATCGACCTGCGCCTGCGTCACGGCGATGTCCTATACTTTGGAGAAGAAAGTCTGCGGGTTCTGCACACCCCTGGACTCAGTCCCTGCGCTGTCACCTACTGGTGGGAGGATCGCTTGTTCACCGGGATGACCTTGCTGGCCACGGGCACCGCGCCCGGCACTAACCAGAACGATTTGCAAACCCTGTATCACAGCATCACCCACCGTTTACTCAGTTTCCCGGGGGAAACCCTGATCTACCCCGGCCTGGAAAGTAAAGGCCGGCGCCTCACCAGCATCGAAGAGCTCCGCCGCAAAGACAATTGGTTAAATAATCAACGGGGTAAAGGTGCATTCTTACGCAGTTGTGCGCTTTTGCTACCGGAGAAGACCCCAGTAGAAGTAACCCGTAAAAATGATGTGAAGGAAATCGAGGCACAGGAAGAAGATGTGCACCATTACATGCCCGGTCGGGACATTCCGGCTTCTTTGTAGGAGGTAATTCATGGACATGTTGATCAATCCCACGGTGGTGGAGCTATCGCGCCTGCAGTTCGCGCTGACCGCTCTCTACCACTTCTTATTTGTACCACTCACCCTGGGCATGACCTTTATTCTGGCCACCATGGAAACGGTGTATGTCATCACCGGTAAACAGATTTACAAAGAAATGACCCAGTTCTGGGGCAAACTCTTCGGCATTAACTTTGCCCTGGGTGTTGCCACCGGTCTGACCATGGAGTTTGAATTCGGGACCAACTGGTCCATGTATTCCCACTTCGTGGGCGATATTTTCGGCACCCCGCTGGCTATCGAAGGGCTGATGGCCTTCTTCATGGAGTCCACCTTCGTCGGTGTGATGTTCTTTGGCTGGGAGCGCATGAGCCGCAAGGCACATCTAGTCGTTACCTATTTAGTCGCACTGGGTTCGAACCTTTCTGCATTGTGGATTCTGATTGCCAACGGTTTTATGCAGGACCCGCAGGGCGGCACTTTTGATCCCAATACCATGCGGATGCAATTTTCCAGCTTTATTGAATTGATCTTCAACCCCGATGCGCAGGCCAAGTTTGTCCATACGTCCATCGCAGGTTTTGTGACCGGCTCCATGTTCGTCATGGGCATTAGCGCTTATTACATGCTGACCAACAAGCGGAAAGATATGGCGTTGCGATCCTTCCGTATCGCCACGCTGTTCGGGGTGATTTCCAGCATCGGCGTAATTACCCTGGGTGACGCCCTGGGCTACATTGACGGTCAGAAACAACCCACCAAGCTGGCGGCCATGGAAGCCATCTGGAACACGGATTACAATACCGTCTCTGCTTCCTGGAACCTTATCGCCATCCCCAGCCGTAGCGAGCAGAAGAACATTTTCGAGGTTTCCATCCCTTATATACTTACGCCGCTACTGACCCACTCCGAAACCACGGTGATTCCGGGCATTATCCAGTTGGAGCAAGAAGCCAAGCCGAAGATCGTGAATGGCATCAAGGCCATGATTGCCCTGAAAGAATACAACCTGGATCGCAGCAATACCCAGGCACTGTCCACCTTCAAGCAGTATGAAAATGATATGGGCTACGGTTTCCTGGCCATGCAATTTGCGCCTGATCAGGACCTCAAGAAGATCAACGCCACCAATCTGCCCAGTGTTCTGGACAAGACCGCGAAGGATACCATCCCCAATGTATGGGTAGAATTCTGGGCCTTCCGCCTGATGGTCGCTGCAGGCTTCTTCATGCTCGCCCTCTTCGCTTTCGCGGCTTATTTCAGCCTGAAAAACGAAATTGAGAAACACCCCACCCTGCTGAAACTGGCGATGTGGAGCATTCCCTTGCCTTGGGTAGCCTGCGAGTTCGGTTGGATCACCGCCGAAAATGGTCGTCAGCCGTGGACTGTATTTGGCTGGCTGCCCACCTTCGTCTCCGCTTCCAGCCACAGCGTCGGCTACATGGTGTTCTCGCTTATCGGGTTCACCCTGTTGTACAGCTCTTTCATCGCGGCAGAGCTCTACCTGATGTTCAAATACGCCCGTCTGGGTCCGCAGGATGATCATCATGGTCATGGTCATGGTTCCGCGCCTGCGGGTGGCGGCATGGCGGGTCAGCCGGTGTTTGCCAAACCCAGCATGGATCGCAAGTAACGCCTGCGTGATGAATCAAGGGGGGGGTTGATTTACCCCCCGACTGAATGGAGAGCACAAGATGGATGCTTACATATATTTAAAGATATTCTGGTTCCTGATTCTGGGAATCCTGTTGATGGGCCTCGCTATCATGGTCGGTATGGATATGGGCGTTGGCACCCTGATGCGCTTTGTCGGCAAAACCGACGGCGAACGCCGCGAAGCACTGAACATCGTTGGCCCGCACTGGGACGGTAATCAGGTGTGGTTCATTCTTGGCGGTGGCGCGATTTTCGCGGCCTTTCCAACCCTCTATGCGACGTCTTTTTCGGTCTTCTACATCGTCATGATTCTCCTGCTGTTCAGCATGATCATGCGCCCTGTCGCCTTTGAATACCGTTCCAAGGTGCCTAGTCATCGCTGGCGCGACTCCTGGGACTGGGTCTTTCTCATTTCCGGTGCCCTGCCCATGATTGTTTACGGGGCTGCCATGGGGAATATTCTTGAGGGTGTCGGCTTTCACTTCGGCTGGGACGGCCAGTATTACCAGACCGAGTCTTTCATCTGGTATCTGCTGAATCCTTTTGCGATTCTCTGCGGCGTACTGTCACTGAGCCTGGCCATCTATCAGGGCGGTACCATGCTCATGATCCGTGGTAGCGGTGCGCTGTATGACCGGGCACGAAATTACGCCAGTGTGGGCGGCGTTGCCGCGCTGGTACTCTTCGTTATCGGTGGCTTCATGGTATCCGGCATGAAGGGTTTCCAACTGATCACTGGTGATCCGGGTATGCCCGCCAATCCGGTTAGCGGCCAGACGGTCACCCTCGCGAATGGGGCGTGGATGGCTAATTATTCCGCCCACCCCATTCTCTGGCTGGTGCCCTTGCTGGGTTTGGCTGGCATGGTCCTGGGCGTGCTCGCGCTGCGCGCCAACAAACCCACCCTCGGCTGGTGGATGGGTGCGCTGGCCTGGATCGGTACGATCGGGGCAGTGGGCACTTCCATGTTCCCCTTCCTGATGCCATCCACGGACAACATCAACCAGAGCCTCACGGTCTGGAACAGTACGGGCAGTGAATATAACCTGATCTGGATGACCATCTTCGGCCTGATTTTCCTGCCTATCATCATCAGTTATACCACTTGGTGTTTCCGGGTGATGCGCGGCAAGGTGGCGGCACCCGACACGCAAGACGACCACGCTTATTAAGAGGAGGCGGACATGAAAAATTTGCTCACATTTATCGGGTTAGCGGCAATCATGGTGTTGTCCCTTTTTCTGGCGGTGATTACCGGCGACTACGGCCCCTGGTACTTTGCCTGGCTGGTAGGGACCACCATGGTGGTTCTTATCTCTGCTGCAGGTGCTATCATGTTTGACAGACAGGATGAAGAACAGCAGCAAAAGCAGGGTTCCATTCATTAGGAAACAAGGAGCTGTCTATGCATTATGTAGATCTGGAGGATTTCATCTTCTTTCTGCCATTCATTTACTTTAGTCTGGCAGGTATTGCTTACCTCTACACCAGAAAACGGTTCCGCTAAGCGGTATACCGTCGGAGGGGCCTTCAGGCCCCTTTCTTGTATTAACGCAGGTAGATATTCTTCCCCAGCCGCTTAAAGTCCTCTGCCTTTTCCTGCAGTCCTTCCATTCGGGCCGTCTCGATGTCTTCACCCTTGGATTGCGCGTATTCCTGCAAATCCTGGGAGATTTTCATGGAACAGAAATGAGGGCCACACATGGAACAGAAGTGCGCCGCCTTGGCGCCTTCCTGGGGCAAGGTTTCGTCGTGATATTCCCGCGCCTTTTCCGGGTCCAGTCCGAGGTGAAACTGGTCTTCCCAGCGGAATTCAAAACGCGCCTTGGACAAGGCGTTGTCCCGTACCTGCGCACCGGGATGCCCCTTGGCGAGGTCGGCGGCATGGGCGGCAATCTTGTAAGTGATGGCCCCTTCCCGCACGTCATTTTTGTCCGGCAGGCCGAGATGCTCCTTGGGCGTGACGTAGCAGAGCATGGCGGTGCCGTACCAGCCGATCTGCGCGGCGCCGATGGCGCTGGTGATATGGTCATAGCCGGGCGCGATGTCCGTGGTCAGCGGTCCCAGGGTGTAGAACGGGGCCTCGAAACAGTGCTGTAGCTCCTCGTCCATATTGGCCTTGATGAGTTGCATGGGGACATGGCCGGGGCCTTCAATCATGACCTGCACATCATGCTTCCAGGCGATCCGGGTGAGTTCACCCAGCGTGTGCAGCTCGGCAAACTGCGCCTCGTCATTGGCGTCGGCCAGCGAGCCAGGACGCAGGCCATCGCCGAGGGAAAAGCTCACGTCATAGGCCTTCATGATCTCGCAGATTTCTTCAAAATGGGTGTAGAGGAAGCTCTCCCGATGGTGGGCGAGACACCATTTGGCCATGATGGAACCACCACGCGACACGATGCCGGTAAGACGATTCGCCGTCAGCGGGACGTAACGCAGCAGGACGCCGGCATGGATGGTAAAATAATCGACACCCTGCTCCGCCTGCTCAATGAGTGTATCCCGGAACAAATCCCAGGTGAGGTCTTCGGCCTTACCATCGACCTTCTCCAGGGCCTGATAAATCGGCACGGTACCGATGGGTACTGGACTATTACGGATAATCCATTCGCGGGTTTCGTGAATGTGCCTGCCGGTGGATAAATCCATGACCGTATCGGCGCCCCAGCGGATCGACCAGACCATTTTTTCCACTTCTTCGGCAATGGACGAGG
>Ga0315298_1005787_pt1 | contig 17283 bp, 12 predicted proteins | sample WHS_1_MG_FD_203077 | JGI IMG/M metagenome (GOLD analysis project Ga0315298, IMG submission 203077) | Extremophilic microbial mat communities from Washburn Hot Springs, YNP, Wyoming, USA - WHS_1_MG | ecosystem: Environmental > Aquatic > Thermal springs > Hot (42-90C) | place: USA: Wyoming...
CCAGCCGGCTTGAGTTCTGGCGCTATCCCGACCTGATGGCACAGTTCCCGTTCGCCCACACCATCGAGATGACCTACCGCCTGGCCGAAGGGCGGCTGGAAGTGGAGACGGCGCTCGAGAATCACTCCGCCGAGCCCATGCCGGTTGCGGTGGGATTTCATCCCTACTTCCAGATCCATGATGCGCCGCGAGACCGCTGGAAGGTGCACCTGGCGGCGCGCGAGCGCTTCGTGCTGTCCCGCCTGCTGATTCCGACCGGCGAACGCAAACCCATCGACCTTCCCGATCCGGTTCCGCTCGAGGGCCGGCAGCTTGACGACGTCTTCGGCGGCCTGACGCCCAATGCCGAATTCCGGGTTCAGGGCGACAAAGAGAGAATCTCGGTGATTTACGGCCCCAAGTACACGGTGGCCGTCGTGTACGCGCCGGCGGGCCGGAATTTCATCTGCTTCGAGCCGATGTCGGCGGTGACCAATGCCTTCAACCTGGCGCACGCCGGCTTGTATACGGAGCTTCAGACCGTACCTCCCGGCGGGGTCTGGCGCGAGAGCTACTGGATCGCCCCCAGCGGATTCTGACGGCTATTGTTTGATGATGGTGCCGTCCAGCTTGCGGACGTCGCCCCAGCCTCCGTTCAAGCCGCCCCGGCCTTCGCGGAAGGGGAACTTGGCCGCAGCTTTCTCGTCCACCTCGATGCCCCAGCCCGGCTTCTCGTTGGCGTACAGGTAGCCGTTCCTGGCAACCAGAGTGCCCGGGAACACTTCGTGCGCCCTCTCGCTGAAATGCGTATATTCCTGGATGCCGAAGTTGTAGCAGGCCAGATCGAGGGCCACATTGGCGGCGTGTCCGATCGGGGAAACATCGCCGGGGCCATGCCATGCCGTGCGCACGCCGAAGATTTCGCCCATTGCGGCGATCTTGCGACAGGGCGTCAACCCGCCGGCCTGGGAGACGTGGATGCGAATGTAGTCGATGAGCCGCTCGGCGATCAGGGGCGTCCACTCGTGGGGGCTGTTGAACAGTTCACCCATGGCAAGGGGCGTGGAGGATTGCTGCCGCATGATGCGGAAGTAGCCGATGTCTTCGGGCGAGAGCGGATCTTCGAGGAAGAAGAGGCGGAAGGGTTCGACATCCTTGGCGAACTGGATGGCCTGCTGCGGCAGCAGGCGCTCATGGATGTCGTGCAGCAACTCAACCTCTTCGCCCAGGGCCTTGCGGCACTCCTCGATGCACTTCAGGTTGCGGCGCGCGGAGATAGCCGGCTCGAATACCGGACGGTCGTGCAGCGGCTGGTACTTGGAGGCTTCACCCCGGCCTCCGGCGCCATACGCGGACATTCCGGGGACACCCACCTGCACCCGAACATGGCGGAAACCCCGCTCCATGATGCGCCGGGCGCTCTCAATCACCTGGGGGATTTCGGCGCCGGAGGCGTGCGAATAGCAGTCGGCCGCCTCGCGGCACTTGCCGCCCAAAAGCTGGTAGACGGGCATGCCGGCCTGGCGCCCCTTGATATCCCACAGGGCCTGATCGACACCGCTGATGGCATTGTTCAGCACGGGACCGTTACGCCAGTAGGAGCTGTTGTAAAGAGCCTGCCAGGTGTCGTCGATACGGTCGGCCGGCTTGCCCAGCAGGAAGGGCCGGAGGTACTTCTCCACGGCGGGGATCACCAGCTCGGCCCTCTGCGTGAACGTGGCGCAGCCATAACCGTACAGGCCGTCCTGATCGGTGGTGATCTTAACGACGCACAGCCGGCTGTAATCGGGCGCGGTGGCGATCACCTTCACGTCTTTAATCTTGGGAGAGGGCATGCCTCGGGTAGCCCGCTCGGCAGCCTGCTGAGCGGCCAGTTGGCGTTGGGAAACCACTCCGGCCAGCGCACCGCCGGCCATCATCCGGATGAGATTACGGCGTTTCATATAGACTCCCGATTATGCCATCTTCGGGCGCCGGCGGGAGTGCGTTGTGTCCGCATGGCGGCCGGTGATAAGGTAACTGGTCGATGGCTACCACCCGCAGACAGTTCCTGGAAACCGGCGCGCTCGCCAGTGCGGCTTCGGCCGGACCTTCGGCCGGGGCCTCGGCACTGGATCCGGTGGCGATTGCGCGCCGCCACCGCATAGTGCGCCAGGGGCCAACCACCAATTTCTTCGAAGGCATGCTGATGGGCAACGGCGACATCGGCGTGTGTGTCACCGTGCGTCCCGACGCGTTAGGTCTCCACCTCGGCAAGGAGGACTCCTGGGATATCCGGGTCAGCGAGGAGCACGCCCGGCACGTGGTGAAGTTCAAGGAACTGCTGGCCATGTGGGAGCGGGCGTCGGAAGAGGCAAAGCGCGCGGGCCAACCGGACATGCTTTTCCTGGAGACCCACATTGGCTGGCTGCGCGAATACGCGGAAAAAGTGCAGGCCTCCTACCGGAAGAGCTGGCCCCGTCCGTGGCCGTGCGGCATCGTCTGGGTTCACTGGGACTCGCGGCAGGTGCGCGTCGCCCATCAGGAACTCGACCTGGCGACCGGCCTGCTCACGCTGACTCTCGAGCACGACAACCTGCGCGGCACGGTGCGCACCGTAAAGGTATTCTGCGTGGTGAACTGGAACGCGGGGCACGTGCTGGTGTGGAGCAGCCCGGCCGCGCCGTTCGTCTCGGTGGCTTACTACCCGAACCTGGACCCGGCGGCGCAACTGCCGCCGCCGGAACTGAAGGCCACGGATGGTGGGTTCACCTGTTACCAGCACTTTCCAGCCACGGCGCCCACCGCGGAGACTCCGAATCCAGCGCCCTCGGACAAGGACCGGAACTTCGCTCTCCACGCCCGCCTGGCAGGCGTATGGAAGCATGAAGCCGGGGAACGCAACCGGGTCTTCCTGCGCGCGGGCGGCGAGCAGGTCTTCCGCCTGGACCTGGCGCTGTACACGCCGCGCGACCACCCGGACAACGTAGCCCACGCTGAGCGCGAAGCGCGGCGGCTGGCGGCGGTTCCAGAGGCCCGGATTCAGGACGAGACCGCGCGCGCGTGGGAGAGTTTCTGGTCCCGCTCGGCGGTGGAACTCGCCGACACCGAACTGGAACGCTACTGGTATCACAACCAGTATTTCCTGGCCTGTTGCCTCCGTGAGGGCAAGGTGGCCCCGGGCCTGTTCGGGAACTGGACCAGCGGCCGCATTGGAACCGCGTGGCACGGCGACTACCACATGAATTACAACACCCAGCAGGTGTTCTGGGGGGTGTTCTCAAGCAACCATGTCGAGCAGCACCTGCCCTACGTGGAACTGTGTGAGCACCTGCTGCCGCTCTCCGAAGCCTACGCGAAGGAGAAGTTCGAGATGCCTGGCGCATTCTTCCCCCACTCGGCCTACCCGGTCCCCAGCCAGACCTTCGCCTACCCCGCCCCGCCCTGGGGCTACGAGATCTGCGAGACCCCCTGGACCGTGCAGAGCCTGTGGTGGCATTATCTCTACACGCAGGACCGCGAATTCCTGAAGCGCGCCTATCCGCTGCTGCGCGCCGGTTCGCGTTTCCTGGCGGCCTATGTCAAGAAGGGTGACGACGGCAAGTACCATATCATCCCTTCAGTGAGTCCGGAAAACTGGGGAATGACCGTCGATTACCGCCTGAACAAGGACTGCATCATCGACCTTGCCCTCACGGAATTCCTCCTGAAGGCCACCGCGGAAGCCGCCCAAATCCTGGGACAGGATGCCGGCGAACGCAAACAGTGGTCCGAAATCGCCGCCAACCTGGCGCCCTACCCCACCGTCCAGGGACCCTACGGTGAGGTGTGGGCCGACGTGCGGAACGCCCCCGCCGAATGGGTCTACAATGTGCCGGTCACCCTGGCGCCGGTGTTTCCCGGCGAACAGGTGGGGCTGGACTCGCCGCCGCAGGCGCTGGAGATCGCGCGGCGCACCGCGCGCACGGTGCGCCTGGAGGGAGGCAACGACCTCGTGTTTCAACCCCTGATCCGGGCCCGCCTTGGCATGCTGGATCTGGACTGGTTCAAGCGCGAGGTGCGCTACTGCCTGCTGCCCAACGGCGTGGCCAACGACCGCTGCCGCCAGATCGGCGGGCGTTACCGGGACACCACCGATTTCGATTTTATGATGCGCATGGGGATCTGGACCGAGAACCTCTCTCTGCCGGCCGTGCTCAACGAGTGCATGCTGCAAAGCTACTCCGGCGTCCTGCGGCTGTTTCCCAACACCCGCCGGCTGGGAGCCGCCCGTTTTGAGAACCTGCGCGCCGCCGGCGCTTTCCTGGTCAGCGCAAGTTGGGACGGCAAAGCCGTTTCACCCGTCATCATTTTGAGCGAGAAAGGCATGCCGGTGCGCATGGCCAATCCCTGGGGCAAGTCCGGAGTGCGCGTCACCCGGCTTCGCGATGGCGCCCGGCAGCAGACCCGCGTCGCCGGTGGGGAGGTGCGCTTCGACACGGAACCCGGCGGGCGTTACCGGGTCGAGCCGGATACAATTTGACGGAAGGCTACACCAGCCCCGACCGCTCGAGCAGCGCTTCGTCGGCGAGAATTGTCTCCGTAGCCCCGTCCGCAATGACTCGGCCTGCTGAAAGAACCAGCGCCCGGGTGGTCACACGCCGGAGGAAACTGAGGTGATGGCTGGCGATGAGTTTGGCCGTGTCAATGCCCGCCAGCGTTTCGGTGAGCTTGCGCACACCGCGCCCATCCAACTCGGCGGTTGGCTCGTCCAGCAGGAGGAGTTCGGGCCGGCGCATCAGCGCGAGAGCGATTGCCGCGCGTTTGCGCTGCCCCAGGCTGAGTTGGGTGGCAGGACGGCCGGCGTAGCTTTCCAGGCCGAATTCCCGCAACCGTTCCATCGCCGCCCGGTGAGCCGCGTCCCGGCTTACCCCCGCATTGATGAGCGGCAGGGCCAGGTCCTGGATCAGAGTGGGCATAAAGAGCTGGTCCTCGGGGTTCTGGAACACCATGCCGACGCGCCCGCGCGTGCCGCTGCCCGGCGCCTCGCCGAACACCCGGATATTCCCTTTCGCGCGCAACAAACCGGCGACGCACCACAGCAGCGTGCTCTTGCCGGCTCCGTTGGCGCCTACGATTCCCACCGATTCCCCCCGCCCGACGCGGAAAGACACGTCCTCCAGAACGAGGTCAGAACCGTAGCCGAAACGCAAACCCGAGAGTTCGAGAACGGCTTCCATCACACAATGCCGCTGATGGACTGGGCGGCGTAGAACCGTTCCGCCCGGGCCAGCGCCCTCCGGAATACCGCCGCGACCGCCCCTGCCAGGGAAGTGAAGCTGCCCCGGCCGAACTTCCGGTTCACGCACAGCGACCGCGCCTGGAAGGTTCGCCGGCTCTCGTCGATCAATATGGCGCTGAAATGCCTGACGAACAGCAGAAACAACCCCACGGCGTAGAGACGCGATTCCGGCGAGAGCCTTCCGGCGGCCGATTCCCAGGGAACGATGCGGAAGGCCGCGGTCGAGAGCAGAAAGACCGCCAGTGTGCGCATGGGCAGCGTGTAGCCGGCCGTGCCGCTCAGCCACTGGAGCGCCACGACAGCGGCCGCAAACAGAGCAACCGGCACAAGGGAACGAATCAGCGGGACAAGCCCCCGCCCGGCGGCGACATGGGCGGCGGCGCCAATCAAAATTGCGCCGGCCAGCAGCAGCCCATCCGCACGGGTCGCCAGCGCGATGCCGGCGGCCAGAGCGGCGGCCAGCGCGATCCGCATTCCGGGCTTCATGCGGGCTTGCGGCCTTCCACCAGGTACGAACCCTCGGTGTCTTCCTGCCGGAGGATCTCGGCGCCAAGCTCTTCGAGAAGACGGGCCAGATGCGCCGCCGGCGGCAGGCGATCCGCCGCCACCACACCCCCAATCGACGCGTGAAGGGCGTTCAGGCTTTCACTCCCCATCAGGTGGCCGACGGCGAGCCGTCCGCCAGGGCGCAGACACGCGAGCAGGCCTCGCAGCGCGCCCTCGATTGGGTCCATATGAGGGAGGGCGTTGAAGCAGATTACCAGGTCGAAGGAACCGGGCGGGAACGGAGGGTTGCGCGCATCGGCGCAGACGTACAGGATGCCGGGATGGCCTGCTTTGACGCGGCTCCTTACCAGCATCTGCTCGGCGAGATCCAGTTCGACGATGCGCGAGCCGGGGCCGGCGTTCCGGCGCAGGTAATCCACCAGCAGCCCCGTGCCGCACCCTACGTCCAGCACGCTCCCGACGCCCGGCGGCACGCACAGGCGTGCGAAGCGAGCCAGCCGTTCCGGCGTATCCGGCGGGGAAGGAAGCTGGTCCCATTCGCCGGCCAGCTCATTGAAATAGTCACGCTTCAGTTTCAGACTCATCGGCAAAGAGGATCCCGCGGCGGCGGGACAACTGCAAGACCACCGCAGGGGTGACCACGAACTCGAGCAGAACCCCGGGAATCCCTTGAACCAGCATAGCGAGCACGGCCACCTGCGGGGGCAGCGCGAAGATGCGCGCCAGAACCCATGTGGCGGCGGCGCCCGTCAGGCGTCCGGCCAGGATGGCCGCGGTGAGCGCCCACCATAGCCGCCGGCGGCGAGAGCGGTACAGCGCGGCCGCTACGCCACCCAGCACCGCGCCTTCGAACGACATCACCACCGCCACCGGGGGATACAGTGGAGGCATTCCGGTTGCCAGCGAAGAGATCAGCGGCGCCAGCGCACCCGTCAGGACGGCCCAAGGCAAGGGCGCCAGGAAGCCGTTCAGCAACAGCGGCAGGAACATGGGCAGAAACCTGCTCCCGAGCCCGGCCGCATGAAACGCCACGGGCAAGATCAGCGCCAGCGCGGCCATCACCGAGCTCACCACCATGGCGCGCAGCTTCTTTCGGGCCAGTCCCATTCTTAGAAGTCTACCGTCAGCCCGCCCGCCGCGTTCACGCCGGGCATGGGGTAGCCGGGGACAATCTCATAACGCCGGTCGAACAGGTTGTCCACCATCGTGAAGACCCGCCAGCGGCGGTTCACCGGGACCGTCAGTTTCAGCGTGCCCAGCGTGTAAGCTCCCAATTGACTGGTGTGCTGGGTATTCGCCCAGCGCTTTCCGGCGCTCACGCCGCCGAAGTAGACGAAGGCCCGGCCGGCGTCGAGTTCGACGCCGTAGTTGAACTTATTTGCCGGCAGGTAGGGCGCCAGGTTGGTCGAGCGCAGATAAGCGTAGCCGGATTGCACCACAACCCGCTTTTGCGCGCGCCAGCGCAGGGTCGTTTCCAGGCCCCGGTTCAGCGCCGTTCCACTATTCAGCAGCTTCACATTCGGGTACCGTCCGGTAACCACAATCAGGTTCGACAGGTCGGCGTAGTAGCCGGTGATGGAGGCGGTGAGGGTATTCAGGGGGTGCGCCTGAAGCGTGGTCTGGTAGTTCCAAACGCGCTCCGGCTTCAGCAGCGGGTTGGGAGCCGGAAAGAGGTAGAGTTCGCGAATCGTCGGGTTCCGAAAACCCTTGGCAACGTCCACCGACACGGCGTAACCGTCAGCCAACCGGTAGTTGACGCCGAACTCCGGCGCGGTGATCGATCCGAACACCGAGTCGCTCTGGTAGCGCACGCCGGACCGCAGGCGCAGCCGGCCGGTCACGGACCACTGCGCCCGGCTGAAACCGGCCGCGCTGGTCAGTCCGTGCGAACCGTAATCGAGGGGCGTTTTCACGTTTCGCGCGCGTCCCCCGTAGTCCACCACATCGGAGCCCGCTTCCAGAAGCACATGGGGAGTCAGGGCGACGTTTTGGTCCAGGCGGAAACCGGTGGTCCGGTCCGCCGACCGAAAACCATCCGTGATGTAGTGCAGCCCGTGACTCGAAAAACCGCGCAGGTAGCCCCACGTCCGGCTGGTCGCGTTCTCCAGATTGGCGCTGAAGCCGCCGCGGCCCACCCGCGCGTAGCTGTTCGCCAGAGGCGCGGTCACCGGACCGGGATCCTCGACATGAAAGTGCCCATAACGCCCTTCCACCGAAGCCCGCCACACCTCCGACAGGTCGTAGCCCGCCGTCACCGTTCCGTCCTGGTTCCGGAAGGCCGAACTGGGACGGTCGCCGGAGGTATGGGCGATGCCGGCGTTCAGCGAGTAAAACCCGCGCCGGAAGCGGGCGCCGTGGGAAAGACGGTGCTGCCCGGTATAGTAGGATCCGAAACTGGTGGTCAGCCTGGTGCTCATACCCTCCGGGGGCGTCCAGTTCTTCACTTCGATCACGCCGCCCATGGCATTGCTGCCGTACAACACCGAGGCCGGGCCTTCGACCACCGTCACCGAACCGGCGTCGGACAAGCTATAGAAATCCGGCAGCGGGTGCCCCATCAGTCCCTGGAAGTCGGGGCGCCCGTCCACTACGATGAGAACGCCCGTGTTCGGCGACTCGCCGATGCCTCGAATCGAAACGCCCCCGGTTCCGTTGGTGGCGATGCCGTAACCCATTACGCCGCGCCGGGTCACGAAAGCGCCCGGAACCACACGGTCGACGGCGTCCAGCACGGTCCGCGCACCGCCCCGGTCGATCTCGAGATTCGCGCCCGCCACCGGGATGGGCCCCGAATCGTCGCGGACCACGACATCGATGGAAGTGCGGACCATCGCGGGACGAAGCTGCAAGGTGACGGTTCCCGCCGAAGACGCTTCCACGCGTTGCTCCAGCGGCTCGAAGCCAGGCGCCTGCACCCGCAAGTCCGCGGGCAGGGCAATGGCGATTTCGCCGGAACCGTCCGGGCCGGTCTCAATCTCCGCGCCAATCCGGTTGGACGCGGCGGAACGGGCCTCGACGCGCGCGCCGGGGATCAGCCCGCCATGGGCATCTACCACGCGCACCCGCAGCGGGCCGGCCGCCATTACAGACACCGGGACCAGGAGCGCAAGAAACGGATAAGCAGAGCGTATCATCGGACATATCGTAGCACGAAGCATACTCCAGTGCTACGAAGGCCGGCGCCTTACCGTTTCACCCGAATCAGAGCTTCCGCCCACTCGCGCAACTGCCGGCCGCCGAACTCGATGTCCGCGGTGACGACGCGCAAACCCGGGCCGGCCGGAGCGATTACCGCCCGGGCATCGGCTTCCCGCCGGGGGGAAGCCACGACCTCGCGGTCCGCTTCCGCAAGCCGCCATCCCGCCGGGAGATTCCAGCGGATGCGGAAGGTTTCCGCCCGTGGGGAGTGATTCAGGATGCGAAGCCGCAGCCGCACCGGTTCGCCGGCGCGGACCTCGCTCGCGTAGGGATGCACGGCGGCCCAGCTCTCGTCGATCATGTAGTTCGGATCGGGCCACGGCGCCAGTTCCGCAAGCAGTCCGGTGCGCCTGGCCAGTTCGGCCCGCATGCGCGCGAGCTGTTCCCGGGAAAACCGGAAGGCGGGCTCCACATGCTGGTTGACGAGCCAGGCATCTTTGGGCAGCCGCTCCAGCACGTCGAGACAGTAAAAAAAACCTTCCCCCGGGTGCACGAGGTTGCGGTTCTGCAAGCAATAGTCGTCGATGCCGGACGGGGTGAAGGAATCGCCCGCGAAAAACAGGGTTTCTCCGCCCTCGCGCTCCACCAGCAGGGCGTCGTGATACAGGGTCTGGCCGGGGAAGTCGAAGAACGTCAACTGAAACTCGTGCCAGCGCATCCGCGCGCCATCCGGGCGCGTTGTACCGGATGTGATGGGGTTGGGCGTAAGGCACGGAAGCCGGTACCAGGAGGGATGCTCGAGCACGTCCGCCAGGAGGGGCGTATAGTACACGGGGCAGCGGAAGCGGCCGGCCAGAGCCTGCGCGTAATCGGTGTGGTCGTCGTGGTAGTGGGTGATCACGATGCCCTCGACCGGCTTTACCCTTCCGGATGCGGTCAGTTCGTCGAGCTTTGCGGCCAGTCCCTTGAACCCGGCGTCGATGAGCAGCGCGGCGCCGGTGCGTGAGACCAGCAGGCGGGAGTTGCCGATGGCCAGAGCCCAGCCGGGCAGCGGGCGCTGCTCCGCCATAGGCATGGAATCCACGGCCTGGCCGGCGAGGACCTTCCGCGAACGGATGCGGAGGCTTTCCTCGCCCCAGTACCAGCGCAGGGCGTCGGTGGCGAAATGGCTGGCCATCAAGGCCCGAAGCCGGGAGACCAGGCGCTGGATGGCCGCCTGCGGATTCTCGATCAGGGGCCCGCGCGCCGGCACGAGCACGTCGGGCTTGCGGGCGGCGATTCTGTTGAGGCTCTCGATGAGGTCACCCGCCCGCGCCGCGTAGCCGTGGTACCCGCGCGTCTTCGACTCGGGGATGGCGTCCTGCAAACTGGAGAGGTCAAACAACCGCCCGTCCCCGTAAATCAAGTCCCCCGTGCAGGCGATGCGCTTGCCGCCGGTCTCGATCCAGTACGAGACGGCTCCGGGCGTGTAACCGGGCGTATCGATCACTTCGACACGCACACCGTCCAGATCGAGCACTTCCCCGCCCCGGACGGCCCTGGAGACCGGCACCGGCTCCCGCAGCACCTTCGTATTTACCTGCGAGTAGTCGTGGAAGCGTCCCGTCTCGTAGGCCGCCCAGAAGGCCGCCGGATTTTCGAACAGGGCCCGCTCACGCTGTGGCACGACCGCTGCCGCGCCCTTCGCCACCTGAGCCCTGCCGGCCCAGACCACATCCCGGCGGGCTTCCGTGAAGAGAACATGCGAAACCCCGGACACGCGGGAAGCCGAGTCACCGTAAACGAGCACCTTGCCCCCCACCAGCAAGCCGTTCACCGGCCCCGGGAGGAAGCGAACACCGGAAGGGAGGGGCGAAGCTTCACCCGCGGCCACGATGAAAAGCAGCCAACAGCACAAGACACGCATCGCAGGGGACAGTTTATCCACCCGCGCGGCCGCTTGGCAAACACAACTGCCGCGAGCCTGTCTCAGTCCTGCTGGATGGCCACGGCGGCCGCTCCGATCACGCCGCCGTAATAGGCCAGCGGTGAGAGACGGATCTCGAGCCCGCGCCGGGTCCAGACCGTGGTGAGGCGGCTCATCTCTTCTTCGAGGTCCGCGAGGAGCGCGGGATTGTTCTGGGCCAGTCCGCCGGACAGGATGAGCATCTCGGGGTCGAGCAGGTGCACGATGGTGGAGCAGCCTTGCGCCAGGTAGCGGGCCAGAGTACGGACGGCGTCGCGCGCGCCGGCATCACCGGAGTTGGCGGCAGCGATCACCTGTTCGGCGGAAACGAATCCGCCGCCGGCGTAGCGCACGAGCGCCGCGGCGTTGGCATACGCTTCCAGGCAGCCGCGATTGCCGCACGTGCAGGGCAGGCCGTCGGGCTGAATGCGGATGTGGCCCAGGGCGTTGGCGAAGAAGTGGGCGCCGCGATTCAAGCGCCCTCCGGTATAGCACCCGCCGCCCACGCCGGTTCCCAAGGTGACACAGACGAAATTGTCGCAGCCCTTCGCCGCGCCGAAGCAGCGCTCGGCCACGGCAAGGGCGTTGGCGTCGTTCTCCACCGCCACCCTCAGGCCGGTGGCGGCGCGCAATTCGCCGGCGATGTCCGTGCCGGTCCAGCCGGGAAGGTTCCCGGTCGCGTAGACCACCCGGCCCGTCCCGGCATCCACCCAACCCGCCGTTGCCACACCGAGGGCCGCGGGCGAAATGCCGGCCCGCGCGGCTGCATCCAGGCAGCTTGCCGCGGCGGACTTCAGGGCCGCAAGCAGAGCTTCCCTGCCTCCGCCCGGGGGAGTCGGCGTGAAGCCCTCGCACAATAGCCTGCCATCGCTCGAGACGATGCCGTACTTCGTGTTCGTTCCACCCAGGTCGAGCCCGATGTACCAGGCCGGTTTAGTCTCGATCGCGCGGGCGAACCAGCGGGTGATTTCGTGGGGCCGGGTGATGGCGGTCCCTACGATCACCGCGAAGGCGCCGGCCCGCAGCGCCTGGGCCGCCTGGGCGGGCGAGTGGATGCGGCCCTCGGCGATGACCGGCGCGCCGGCGCGGCGCACCAGATCGGCGATGAAACCGGGTTCGAAGGCAGTGATGTGTTCGGTCTCCACCGTGTAGCCGCGCAGCGTGGAGAGCACAAAATCGGCTCCGGCCCCGGCCGCGGCGATCGCTTCATCAAGGGTTGCAATATCAGCCAGAACGGGCACCCCAAGCTCGGCCTTGATGCGCCGCACCCGCTCGAGCGCTCCGTTACTCCGGCCGCGCGCGGTGCAGTCCAGCGCGACCGCCGCCGCCCCGGCTTCCACCAGCGCCCGCGCGTCTTCAAACGTGGGCGTGATCAGGATGCGGCCGTCGGAATGGACTCGTTTCTGAATGCCGATCACCGGCACATCCACGGCCCGGCGGATGGCTCGAATGTCGGCCGGGCTGTTGGCGCGGATGCCGGCCGCGCCCCCGTCCACCGCGGCGCGTGCGAACCGCGCCATGAAGTCGGGACCATAGAAGGCGTCGCCCTCCGACGCCTGGCAGGAGACAATCAAGCGATGTTTGAGACGGTCCATCATACGCCCACTCTTGTGGAGGCGGCACAGAGCACGATCGCCGCCAGCAACACCAGGATGCCGAGGCGCATGCGGCGCCGGGCAGCCGATGGAGCGGCGCGCCATTCACCCAGCAGCACGCCCATCAGGTTGGCCACCAGCAGGCCCACGGCGAGGCTGAGCGGCCATCCGATGGACGGACCGATATCGCCCAACAGCGGGGTCGCGGCGCCATAAAGAAAGATGCTGCCGCCCCAGAGCAGGCCCATCACGACGCCCAGGCTCCAGCCCTTCACGGGTTCCTCGGCGTAGCAGCCCAGGCTGGAGTGCTTGCGCATCAGGAGAGCGCAATAGATGATATTGGGCGCCGAGCCGGCGCCGAGCATCGCCAGCCAGATGCAGTTGGTGGCTGTAAAGCTGGAGTAGCCGAGCCGCTGTCCGGCGGCGGCAATCGGGAGCGCCAGGCTGTAGCCGACATTGAAGATGGCGGACATCACCCCGGAGCCGATGGCAAACAGGTAGCCGCTCCCGGAGCCGGCCGGCGAGCCGCCGTCGCGCAGGCGTCCGGCGGCCCCGCACATCCACACACCCGCGATAAATGTGGCCACCCCGAGGAACAGCACCAGCAGCCGCGGCTCGATCCTGAGAGCGCCGCCGAGGATGAGCGGGACGAGCGAGCCGAGCGCGGAACTCAGACCGATCACCAGGGTATTGGCGAGGGACACGCCCAACCGGTCGACACTGAGCCCGAACAGTATGGCTCCGAACCCCCATAGGAAACCGAACAGAAATGCGGCGGCCACCGCCGGTTGGGGCGAGGCGGCGAACACCGCCCGCCAGTCCGCCACGGGCAGAACCATGGCGGCCGGCATCAGCAGACAGGCCACCACGATAAAGAGGAGCCAGATGTTCTCCCACTTCCAGCGCCGGATCATTTTCATCGGCGCCGAAAACAGGCCGTTGGCGATACCCGACAGGAGGGCGTAGCAAAGACCGAGGGCCGGCATCCGCGCGCCCCGGTTACGGCATCCGGGGGCCGGAGCCAGGCTTCGGCAGCGGCTTGCGGGGCAGCAGTTCATCCCGCATGGCCGCGTGGTACGCCACGGAGGCGATGATCGCCGAAGCCTCCATCAGATCGCCGGGGACCAGGCGCTCGTACACGTCCATGTTGGTGTGGTGCACGCGGGTGCCGTAGTCGAGCGGATCCTGAATGAACTGGAAGGCCGGAATGCCGACCGCGTCGAACGACTGGTGATCGGTTCCGCCGGTATTGCGGATGGTGACCGTACTGGCGCCGTAGTCCTGGAACGGCTCGAGCCAGGCCCGGAAAACCGGCCGCATCATGTCGTTGCCTTGCAGGTAGACGCCGCGGATTTTGCCGCCGCCGTTATCGATGTTGAAGTAGCCGGAGAGCTTGGCATGTTCGGGTTTGAGCGCCATGGTGTCGCGGTCGGCCAGGTGATCCTTCACGTAGGCCCGCGAGCCGAGCAGGCCTTGCTCTTCGCCCGCCCAGAGCCCTACGCGAACGGTCCGGCGGAGCTTGAAATCGAGGGTTTTCAGGATGCGCGCGGCCTCCATCATGATGGCCGAGCCGGCGGCATTGTCGGCCGCGCCGGTGCCGCCGGTCCAGGAATCCAGGTGCCCGCCCAGAAGCACAATCTCGTCCTTCTTGTCGCCGCCGGGCAGGTCCGCGATGACATTAAACGTGTCCTGGGTCTCGTCCAGAAACCTGGCCTGGATGTTGAATTCAAGGGTCACCGGGAATTTGTGTTCGATCAGGCGGGCAATGCGGCCATAGTGTTCGGGGGCGAGCAGCACCGAGGGCGGCGGCACCGGATCTTTCGGATCACGGGAGCCCTGCGCGGAACCGCGCACGATGCCGGCGTCACCGCGGTCCCCTTCGAAAACGGCCACCGCGACACCTTCGTCCGCCAGGAACTTGTTCAGCTTGTTGCGAAACTCCGCCATGGCCCGGAAATTCGGCGGTCCGCCGGGACGCCGCTCGGCGGCGGCGCGGGGAGGCCCCTGGAAGCCAAACCGCTGTTCCGGGTCGGGCGCTTTGGCGAGTTCCACCAGTTCGGCGTCGCTCACCCGTCTGGCAGCGGGCTCGGTCGGAAGAGCCAGTTCGCGCAACTTGTCGACAAGGACCATCTTCCCCTTCAGCTTGCCGCGGAACTTCTCAAAGTCGGACTCCGAAGAGATGTTGGCGATCACGGCCTCGCCGGACACCGCTCCGCCCGTGCCGGGCGACCAGGGACGGGCGTAACCCAGCAGGGGAGCATAGCCGGGCTCCTTCAGATGGGCACTGAAACGCGAACAGATCCAGCCACGCCCAAACTGGAATTTCTCCAGGTGCGGATTGGCGAGGCCCCATTCCCGAAACTGCCGGATCGCCCACTCGGCGGCGGCCCGGTAGTTGGGGGAGCCGGTGAGCCGGGGCCCGTGCACGTCAGTCAGGTAGAAGACGTGATCCATGACCTTGGAGTTCTGGAAAGCCTCGGCTTTGATCTTGTGAATGGCAAACAGGTCGACTGTCTCCTGCCCGGAGACGCACAGGGCAAAAGCGAAAAGAACCGCAACAGCTTTTTTCATACGGGTTAAGGAGTCAGGGTATCACTTCTGAAATCCGGGTTACAAATTGCATGGCGTGCGGAGTTGAACTACGACCTGGTGGGCATCCTGAACCTGCCGGACAACGTGAGCGCGGCGGCGTTCTCGCTGGCCGTCTCGGCGGGAGCAGCGGTCAAGGCAATCAAAACCACTCCTTTGATGACCCTCGAGGAGGGGATCCAGGCATGGAGAAGGCCGCTACGTGCGGCTACCGGCCGCCCGGAAAGTAGGCGGGTGAGGCTGGAACAGAACCGGGCACGAACGTTTCAAACATTTCGGAGATCCGCCTCCGGAAACCACGGCCGCGCGAGATTCGCGGGGCTGGGAGCCGCCTCGCTGGCGGCCGCCCAGACCTCGCCGGGGCAACCCGGCGCGCCGCCCGCTCCGGCCCAGGTCTCGGCGCCGCCCGCCGTCAACACCGCCCGGCTTCCACAAGCCGTCTGAGAGTCTCAGCGTTGGCGATTGCGTATCCCTGGAAATCGTTGTTGAAGTAGGCGTAGACGCTCCGGCCCGCAGCCAGCCACCCGCGAATCCTGACCGCCCACGGCTTCAGGTCTTCTTCCGAGTATTTCGAGGAAAAAAGTTGTCCAGGTCCATGGAAGCGAAGGTAGAAGAACGGCGCGGCCGGCAGCGCCGGCGCCTGCGGATAGCGCTCGGAATGTGCGACCACCAGAGCCACCTGCTTCTCGCGCAGAAGCTCGCAGATTTCCGGATCGAACCAGCTTGCATGCCGGAACTCGCATGCCAGGCGCACCGGACATGGCCGCGGCGCCTCCAGGAATCGCCGCAGCAGCTTCCCGTCGGCTCGCATGGACGGCGGGAATTGCAGCAGCACCGGCCCGAGCTTACCGCCCAGCGCGGAGGCTCGACTCAGGAACTCTTGCCACTCCTCCTCGACCCCGCGCAGACGCCGGACATGGGTGATGAGCCGGCTTGCCTTGACTGCAAACTGGAAATCTTCCGGGGTCTGGGCCGACCAGTTCTCGTAGGTGGAACGCCGCGGCTGGTGGTAGAAGGAGTAATTCACTTCCGTGGTGTTGAACCGTGCGGCGTAGAAGCTTAGGAAATCCTGGCTGCGAAGTCCCTCCGGGTAGAATATCCCTTTCCAGTCGCTATAGCTCCAACCCGAGGCGCCAATGCGGAGATCGGCCGTTTCTCTCACCCGCGCCTGCCTCCGGCTGGATTGTATCAGAGTGAGGCGGCCAGGAATTCGTTCGGTTAGCGTGAGGGCGATCCGGAGGGTCTTGCCGGGCGGGAGTCTTGGTTGCGGGGGGTGGATTTGAACCACCGACCTTTGGGTTATGAGCCCAACGAGCTACCAGACTGCTCCACCCCGCAGAATTATGATAGCGTACCCCGGTTCTTAAGGTCAACTTCCCGGCCGGATTTTTCTATCCGATCATCCCGTAGATGGGTTTCAACGCGGGATAGAGGGAACGGTACACCTGGTAGCCAGAGGCGTAGACCCGGGCCGTGGCGGCGCGCGGTTGGAGCGAATCCAGCTCGTGAATCGCCGCCTGGCAAACCTCGGGCACCGAGCCGTAGGCGCCCGTTCCCGCCAACGCCAGCAGCGCCGCTCCGTAAGCCGAACCTTCCTGGGTTTCCAGCCTCACCACCGGCTTTTCGAAGATATCGGCCAGCAACTGCCGCCAAAAGGAGCTCTTAGCGCCGCCTCCGGAGGCGCGCACGGAGCGTACCGCGATACCCAGATCCTCGATGATACTCAGGCAGTCTTTCTGGCTGTAGGAGACGCCTTCGATCAGTGACCGGATCAGGTCGGCGCGGGTGTGCTTCGCCGTGATGCCCACCCAGCCTCCGCGGGCGGCGGCGTCCAGGTGGGGGGTGCGCTCGCCCATCAGGTAAGGCAGCCAGAAGAGCCCCTGGGACCCGGCAGGCGCGGTGGCGGCCTCAGCCGTCAGGGTGTCGTAATCGGCGCCCGGCGCAAGCTGGTTGCGAAACCATTGCAGGCTTAGGCCGGCGCCCTGGGTCACCCCCATGACGTGCCACTTGCCTTTCACCGCATGGCAGAAGGTATGCACGCGGCCCGGCTTGTCGTAAGCCACCTTTTCCATGTGCGCGAACACAACCCCGGAGGTCCCGAGCGTGCACGAGACAATGCCTGGTTCCACAATCCCGTTGCCCACTGCGCTGGAGGCCTGGTCGCCGCCCCCGCCCACCACCGGAGTGCCGGCTGCGAGGCCGGTCTCCGCCGCGACCTCGGGAGTGATCCTGCCGGTGACTTCGCTTGACTCCACCACCGGAGGGAGAAT
>Ga0315298_1005788_pt1 | contig 17277 bp, 14 predicted proteins | sample WHS_1_MG_FD_203077 | JGI IMG/M metagenome (GOLD analysis project Ga0315298, IMG submission 203077) | Extremophilic microbial mat communities from Washburn Hot Springs, YNP, Wyoming, USA - WHS_1_MG | ecosystem: Environmental > Aquatic > Thermal springs > Hot (42-90C) | place: USA: Wyoming...
GCCGGCCGCGGCGTCGGCATGGCGCAGGGGTTGCAGATCCTCGCCGATATCCGGGCGAAATTCGGCATCCCCGTGCTGACCGACGTGCACGACGCCGCCCAGTGCGCCCCCGCCGCCGAGGCGGTGGACGTGCTGCAGATCCCCGCCTTCCTCTGCCGCCAGACCGACCTGCTGCTCGCCGCCGGCCATACCGGGCGGGCGATCAACGTCAAGAAGGGCCAGTTCCTGGCGCCGTGGGACATGCGCAACGTCGCCGCCAAGATCGCCAGCACCGGCAACGAGCGCATCCTGCTCACCGAGCGCGGCGCCTCCTTCGGCTACAACACCCTGGTCTCCGACCTGCGCGCCTTGCCGATCATGGCGCAGACCGGCTACCCCGTGGTGTTCGACGCGACCCATTCGGTCCAGCAGCCCGGCGGCCAGGGCACCGCCTCGGGCGGCCAGCGCGAATTCGCCCCGATCCTCGCCCGCGCGGCGCTCGCGGTCGGCTGCGCCGCGGTCTTCATCGAGTGCCATCCCGACCCCGACCACGCACCCTCCGACGGGCCGAACATGATCAGGCTGGCGGAGATGCCCGCCCTGCTCGCCCGGCTGCAACAGTTCGACCGTCTCGCCAAATCCGCCTGACGCCGGCTTCCGCCGCCCCCTGTTCGGGCAGCCCTATTCCGGCAACCCGCGCCGCAGGTCCGACAGCGTCGCCTCCAGGTCGATGGCGCGGTGCGAGAGGATCTCCAGCTCCCGGTCCTCCAGCGGATCGGCGTCCGGCCGCAGCCGCCGCCGTTCCGCCAGCGCCGCGTCCCGCTCCGTCAGCAGCTGCATGATCTCGCCGCGATACAGGCCGAACACCCCGGCCACCACCCGGCTGGCGACGTCCCCGCCGGAGGGCGCATAGCGCGCCGCCACCGCCCGCGCCGCCGGCGCCGGGAGAAAAACCTCCTCCGTCACCCAGCGATTGGTGGTGAACAGCCCCGCCGGCCGCCCGGTGGCATCGAGCACGATGGCGACGAGGTGATGCGGCGCCGCCGCCGAATGCCGCCCGCCCGGCCGGTGAAAGCAATGGATATGCCCGGCCTCCGCCGCGCGCGTGCCGGAATCATGGGCGTGGAAATAGAACTGCGCCCGGCTCGCCTCGTCCCACGCATCCTCCTCCGGGTAGTGCCGGAAGGCGACGAAGGGATCGTCGCCGACGAGGGCGGCGATCAGGTTGCCGCCCCCCGCCTCGGCCTCGCGCAGCGCGGCGACCAGCCCGGCCGCCGCCAGCAGCCGCGCGTCATCCATCTATTTCGACGAGCACTTCCCGGATTTCGACATGCCCGACCCGTTCGACATGCCCGACCCCTTCGACATGCCCGACCCGTTCGACATGCCCGATCCGTTCGACATGCCCGACCCGTTCGACATGCCGGATTTCGACGATTTCGTGGCCTTCGCGCCGGAGCACATGCCGCTGCCGCTGGTGGCGGCCTGCGCCGGCAGCGCCGCGGCGAGCCCGGCGATGGCGACGGCGGAGCCCAGGGTCAGCGCGGCACGGCTGATGGTCTTGCGTTCGGGCATCGGATATTCCTCCTTCTGAATAGGTGCCCTGCACGTAGCGCGGAACCCATCGCGGTCAAGGCAGATGGAGGCGGATTCACGGCACCGCAAAGCGGCGCGCTATTTCTCGACGAAGGCCTTCTCGATCACGTATTCGCCCGGCCGCGACGAGCTGCCCTCGGTGAAGCCGCGCACTTCCAGCAGCGTCGTCATGTCGTCGAGGAAGGCGGGGCTGCCGCACAGCATCACCCGGTCATCCTTCGGCCCGAGCGGCGGCAGGTCGATCCCCGGCCCGAAATTGCCGGTTTCGAGAATCTGGGTGATCCGCCCGTTATGCCGGAACGGCTCGCGCGTCACCGTCGGGTAATACAGCAGCTGCTTGGAGACCTGCGCGCCGATGAACTCGTCCGCCGGCAGGATCTTGGTGATGTATTCCTCATAGGCGAGGTCGCTGACATGCCGGCAGCCATGGATCAGCACCACCTGGCGGAACCGCTCGTAGATGTCCGGCTCGCGGATGATGCTCATGAACGGCGCCAGCCCGGTCCCGGTGCCGAGCAGGTAGAGCCGCTCGCCGGGGTGCATGTTGTCGGCGAGCAGCGTGCCGGTCGGCTTGCGCCCCACCAGCACCGGGTCGCCCGGCTTCACGTGCTGCAACCGCGAGGTCAGCGGCCCGTCCGGCACCTTGATGCTGAAGAATTCCAGATGGTCGTCATAGCTGGCGCTGGCCATCGAATAGGCGCGCAGCAGCTTCTTGCCCTCGACCTCGAGCCCGATCATGGTGAACTGCCCGGCGACGAAGCGGAACGCCGGGTCGCGCGTCACGGTGAAGCTGAACAGCCGGTCCGTCCAGTGATGGACCTGCGTGACGGTCTCGGTATTGAAGGCGCTCATCTGTCGCGAAGACTCCGTCGCTCGTGCGGCCGCCGGCCGGCCCTGATCGATCAACTTAATTACGGACGGGGCGGTCGATATCAACCCCGCCCGTCACAAGTCTGCCCCGGCCGGCGCAGCGGGCCTCGCCGCCCTCTCGACAAGGAGGGCCGCTTTGGCCAAAACCCGCGCAGACCAAGGAGACGAACCCATGAGCCAGACCTATGTGGACGCGGCGGGCCTGCGCGTCGCCGCCGAGCTTCACCAGTTCATCGAGACCGAGGCGCTGCCCGGCACCGGGATCGAGTCCGGCGCCTTCTGGCAGGGTTTCGCCGGCCTCATCGCCCGTCACGCCCCCCGCAACGCCGAGCTCCTCGCCGAGCGCGACCGTCTCCAGGCCGCGATCGACGACTGGCACCGCTCCCGCCGCGGCCAGCCGGTCGACCCCGCCGCCTACGAGGCCTTCCTGCGCGAGATCGGCTACCTCAAGCCCGAGCCCGGCGACGTGAAGGTCACCTCCGAGCGCGTCGATCCCGAAATCGCCGCCATCGCCGGCCCGCAGCTCGTCGTGCCGGTGATGAACGCCCGCTACGCGCTGAACGCCGCCAACGCCCGCTGGGGCAGCCTCTACGACGCGCTTTACGGCACCGACGCGATTCCGGAGTCCGGCGGCCTCGAACGCGGCAAGGCCTACAACCCGCAACGCGGCGCCGCCGTCGTCGCCCGCGGCCGCGCCTTCCTCGACGATCATTTCCCGCTCGCCACCGGCAGCCACGCCGATGTCCGCGCCTGGCGCGTGCACAACGGCCATCTCGCCGCCGTGCTCGAAAGCGGCGAGACCGGCCTGAAGCACGCCGCCCAGTTCGCCGGCTATCGCGGCGAGCCCGCCGCCCCCACCGCCGTCCTGCTCCGCCACCACAACCTGCATGTCGAGATCGCGATCGACCCGACCAGCCCGATCGGCCGCACCGACAAGGCCGGCGTCGCCGACCTCATCGTCGAATCCGCGATCAGCACGATCATGGACGCCGAGGACAGCGTCGCCGCCGTCGATGCCGAGGACAAGGTGCTGGTCTACCGCAACTGGCTCGGCCTGATGGCCGGCACGCTCAGCGAACAGGTCGAGAAGGGCGGCAAGACCTTCACCCGCGCCCTCAACCCCGACCGCGCCTACACCGCGCCGGACGGCTCGACCCTCACCCTCCCCGGCCGCGTGCTGATGCTGGTCCGCAATGTCGGCCACCACATCTATACCGACACCGTGCTCGACGCCGCCGGCAAGCCGATCCCCGAGACGATCCTCGACCTCGTGGTCACCTCCCTCTGCGGCCTGCACGACATCCGCCGCACCGCCGGCCTGCGCAACTCCCGCGCCGGCTCGGTCTACATCGTCAAGCCGAAGATGCACGGCGCCGACGAGGTCGCCTACGCCAACGGCCTCTTCGCCGCGACCGAATCCCTGCTCGGCCTCGCGCCGGACACGCTGAAGATGGGCATCATGGACGAGGAGCGCCGCACCTCGGCCAATCTCAAGGCCTGCATCGCCGCCGCCGCCAGCCGCATCTTCTTCATCAACACCGGCTTCCTCGACCGCACCGGCGACGAGATCCACACCTCGATCGAGGCCGGCCCGATGATCCGCAAGAACGAGATCAGGAACACGCCCTGGATCAAGGCCTATGAGGACCGCAACGTCGATATCGGCATCGTCTGCGGCCTGCCCGGCCACGCCCAGATCGGCAAGGGCATGTGGGCCGCGCCCGACGCGATGGCGGCGATGCTCGAACAGAAGGTCGGCCACCCCCGCGCCGGCGCCAACACCGCCTGGGTGCCCTCGCCCACCGCGGCCACGCTCCACGCCCTGCATTACCACATGGTCGATGTCGCCGCCCGCCAGGCCGAGCTCGCCGCCCGCCCGATGGGCCCCCTCGCCGACCTGCTGACCATCCCGCTGGCCGACCGCCCGAACTGGCGGCCGGAGGACATCCAGCAGGAGCTCGACAACAACGCCCAGGGCATCCTCGGCTATGTCGTCCGCTGGATCGACCAGGGCATCGGCTGCTCCAAGGTGCCGGACATCCACAACGTCGCGCTGATGGAAGACCGCGCCACCCTGCGCATCTCCGCCCAGCACATCGCCAACTGGCTGCACCACGGCATCGTCTCCGAGGCGCAGGTGATGGAGACGATGAAGCGCATGGCCGCGGTGGTCGATGGCCAGAACGCCGGCGACCCGGCCTACCGCAACATGGCCCCGGGCTTCGACGGCGTCGCCTTCCAGGCGGCGTGCGACCTCGTCTTCAAGGGCCGCACCCAGCCGAACGGCTACACCGAGTTCATCCTGCACGACCGCCGGCGCGAGGCCAAAGCCTCCGCCTGATTTTTCGCGCCTCCACCGCCGCCGCGTCCGCACCGGGCGCGGCGGCCGGCACTCCCCGCGCCCTCACGGGCCGCGGAATGTGTCAGGCGGAACGGAGCAGAAACTCAGCTCCGCGTCGGCGTCGGGTCGATCACGTTGGCGCAGGTATCGGTCGGCGCCGCCGCCACCGGCCCGACCAGCGGGACGATCTTCAGCCCCGCCGACGTCACCCGGCACGGCGCCGCCACCAGCCCGCATCCCGACAGCGCCCCGGCCACCAGACCCAGCAGCGCCGTCGTCCCGATCCATCTCATCACATTCGTGCTCATCCCCCCAGACTGAACCACTCCCACCCTACCGCGTCCATACCGGCGGATTGTGTCTCAGAAATGTGGAGACATTCTCATTTAGTTACGCTAATGTTTCAGTCATGGTGTCCAGTCAAAATCGATCCGCTTTCGCCTATGATTATGCGGCACAACAAAATCTGGCGGTCATCCGGCCGATCGCGGAAGCATTGTCCGCCCACATGGCCGATGATTTCTATAAATTCCTCGCCGACGAACCGGACATGGCCGAAACCCTGCGCCATCTCAGCGACACGGAATTTGTCGGCCTGCAAAATAAACTGCGGAATTACGTCGGTTTCATCCTCTCGGACCGCCTGACCGACGCCGATCACCGCGCCACCGCCCGCCGGCTCGGCCGCCTGCACGGCCAGCTCGGCATCCGCCCGCGCTGGCTGATCCAGCTCTACAGCCACCTGCAATCCAATCTCCAGCAGGCGATCCGCGCCACCGTCCCCGAAAGCGAGGCGCGCGAGGCCGCCGCCGCGATCGTCTGCCACCGCATCTTCGCCGACCTGCGCGAGCAGTTCGCCGGCTACGAGGAGCTGGAGGCCGAAATCGCCGCCTCCCTCGCGCAATGCGAGACCCTCGCCCTCGAATCGACCAACTTCAACGACCTCGTCACCGGCGTGCTCGAACTGCTGGGCGGCTTCACCGGCACGGTCTCCGCCTTCTTCGCCCGGGTCGACCATGAGGGCGAACTGCAGATCGAGGCCTCCGCCGGCGCCGCCGGCCCGCGCTACCACCAGGCGATGGAGTCCGGCGAGGTGCCGCGCATCAGCATCGACCCCGATCTCGAGGCCGGCCGCGGCCCCGGCGGCCGCGCCTGGCGCGAGAGCCGCATCATCTGCTCGGATGCCTGGTCGATCGAGGCGGAAAACCGTCCCTGGCACGAGCTGGGCCGCCAGCTCGGCTTCCGCTCCAGCGCCGCGGTGCCGATCCTGAACGAGGCCGACCGCACCATCGCCCTGCTCAGCCTCTATGCCGGGGTGCCGCGCTTCTTCTCCGCCCCGCGCATCTACAATTTCCTCCTCCATCTGCAACAGATGCTGAGCCACGCGGTGCAGCGCTTCAGCCGCGCCCCGGTCATCCCCCTGCACGAGCGCCAGCGCTACCGCCGCCTGCTCGATTCCGGCCGCGTCACCTTCCATTTCCAGCCGATCATCGACCTCGACGACGGCGCCCTGCGCAAGCTCGAGGGCCTCGCCCGGCTGATCGGCGAGGACGACGCCATCGTCGAGCCGAAGCATTTCATGCCCGCCTTCGGCTCGGAGGATCTCTTCCGCCTCTTCGCGATCGGGCTCGACGAGGGAGCGAAGGCCTGCCGCGAGGTCGCCGCCCTCGGCACCGATGTCACCATCGCCCTGAACTTCCCCGCCGAGGGCATGGGCGATCCCCGCTTCATCGACATCCTGTTCGCCAGGATGCGCGCGCACGGCCTGCTGCCCCACCAGATCCAGCTCGAAATCCTCGAGGGCCACGATTTCGGGGTGGACGAAACCGTGCAGCACGATTTCCTCCGCCGCATCCGCGACGCCGGCATCCGCATCGCCGAGGACGATCTCGGCTCCGGCCACAGCTCCCTCCTCCGCCTCGACCGCTTCGGCTTCGACGACGTGAAGATCGACCAGGCCCTGGTGCAGAGCGCGCTCTACCGCCCCGAACGGGCGCTCGAATTCATCCTCTACCTCACCCGCCTCGCCCATTCCTTCGACATGAAGCTGACCGTCGAGGGCCTCGCCAATGCCGGCATGGTCGAGGCCGCCGCCATTCTCGGCGCCGATTACGGCCAGGGCTACGGCATCGCCCGGCCGATGCCGCTGGACCGGCTCGTCGAATGGCATCGCGGGTTCCGCTACAAGGTGGAGGTCACCGCGCCGAAAACCGCGCTCGGCGCCCTCGCCGCCTATCTCGGCTGGTGCATGCGCGCGCAGCAGACCCAGTCCGAGCGCCGCGCCCTCGGCCCGGTGGATGCCGAGGCGAGAATCGCCGCCTATCTCGGCGCCCGCCCCGAGGCCGCCGCCCGCGTCGGCCCGCTGGTCGAGCGCCATTTCGCCGGCGAGTTTTCCTCGCACGAGGAAATCCGCGGCCGCATCGTCCAGGAACTCACCCTGCTCTGGTTCGACGAACTGGCCGAAGCCGGCAGCGACGGCTGAATCGCCGGCCGCGCGCGGCAATCGCCGGCCGCGCCCGGCTTCGTCTTGCCCACCCCCCGCCCTTCGTGGTGCTCTGCTGGCATGGACGCCGCAGCACCACACCCCGACGCCGCTGCCCTGTATCCCGACGCCGCTGCCCTGGCCGCCCGCCTCGAGGCGATCGTCGCCGCGCTGTGCGAGGTGCTGGCGGCGAAGGGCCTGGCGCGCGGCCTGACCGGCGCGCTGATCGTGCTGGTCTGGACCCGGCTGCGCCGCCTCGCCGCCCGCTTCTCCATTCTTTTGCTCCGCCCCCCGGCGCCGCCGTGCTGCCGCAATTTCGCTCCGCGCCGCCCGGCGCCCGACACCAAACGCCCCGCGACACCGCGCCCCCTGCCGCGCGGCCGGTTCTGGCTCCGCCGCGCCCTGCCCGAACTCGCCGGCGTCACGGCGCAACTCGCCCATCTCCTCGCCGAACCGGACATGGCGGCGCTGCTCGAAGCCCGCCCCGCCACCGGCCGCGCGCTCCGCCCGCTCTGCCACCTGCTCGGCCTCCGCCCGCCGCCATCGCTGCGACTGCCCCGCCCGGCGCCGCCTTTGCGCCCACCCCGCCCGGCCGCGGTTCGGCCACAGCCAGACCCGCCCGAAGCCGCGCCGGTTCCGCGCCCGCGGCCGCCACGCCGCCGTCCCTTCCGTCCGCCCCGCGCCGCCGCGTTTCGCGCCTGAGCAGCCGCATCCCGGCACGCCCTTATCGTTACGTTTACAAAACAATATAATTCCGCAACCCGGCCCCGCGCGTCCGCTCAAGCAGGATTGATGTGGCGGCTCTGGACTCCGCCCCCGCCGGACCAATCTGCCGGACATGGACAGGATCGCGCCTTTCGCTCCCGCGCTCATCCTGGCCGCGCTCGGCATCGCCGTCCTCGGCCTGGCCGGCTGCACCACGACCGCCGGCGCGCCGTATGGCGGCTCCGCCTATTATGCCCCGCCATCCTTCGGCTACGGCGCGCCCTACGGTTACGGCGCCGGCTACGGTCCGGCCTACGGCCCCATCTATCAATATCCGGACTATGCCCCGGACGACGAGCATGCCGACGATGACGACCGGTTCGACGACGACGATCACGATGGAGATCGCGCCGGCGACCACGATGGCGACCATGACGACGACCACGACGGGCACTGACCCGCGCCCGTTCCATGCGTAAACGGCATGAGACTTAGCCTGAACCGGCACGTTCCGCCGCCGCCGCCGCATCGCCACCTCCGGAGCCAAGGCGGGGATCGATCCCCGCATCATGAAAAGGAGTTATCCGATGCGTACTCTCGCAATCGCCGTCACCGCCCTGACCATGCTGGCCGCCCTGGCGCCGCTCGCCGCCCGCGCGGATGTCGCCGGCCCGTCCGGCCAGGCGCAACTGACCTCCGCCTCGGCCTCATCCGCGCAGTCCGGCGGCCGGGCGGTCTTCCAGCATCAGCTGAACCGGATCCACCAGCTCGAAGCCCAGCACTGAGCACTCCATCCGATCAGATGATGCTCTGATCGCGATCCCGGCCCCGCCCTAGCGACGGGGCCGTGGGGTCAGAACCGGCCCGAGACGGCGAAGAGGAAGCGCCAGCGCTCCAGCTTCGCCGCCTCGCGCGGCTTCACCAGCTCGTTGCCGGCGCCGAGCGTCAGCTCGAAATGGCGGAGCAGCAGCATCCGCACGCCCCCGCCGGCCGATGCGCCGGTATCCACCGGATACTGGTAGATCGTCTGCCGGTTCCAGATCCGGCCCCAGTCGGCATAGCCGAACGCCGCCAGCCCCGAGATCAGCTTCGGCGCGACGTGCTGGAGCAAGGGCAGCTTGTGGCTCAGCTCGGCGGACATCTCGATCCCGCTATCGCCCGCCATCACCGCCGCCGGATAGGCCCGGCCGAACTCGCTGCCGCCGAACAGGAACTGCTCGCTCCCCGGCAGATGGTTCAGCGCATACTGGGCGTTGGCCCGCACGGTGAGGAAGAACGATTTCGGCAGCGCCTGCAGCCGCACCAGGCTCACGTCGAACTTGGTGAAGCCCGGCCCGCCATAGGCGAGGCTGCCGCGCCGCGCCCCCAGCGCGTTGATCCCCTCGCTCACCGTGAACGACCCGCTGTCGATCCCGTTCCAGTCCCCCGCCCGCGCGAAGATCAGCCCTTCCCGCAACGTCCGCGTCCGCTCCGAGACCGCCGTCTGCCCGAGCAGCGCCTCGTTGCTGTTCAGGTAGTCCGCCTCCACCGAGGCATCGAGCTGCCGGGTCTGCGTATAGATCAGCGGGTCGGACAGCCGCACGCTCGCGATCTGCGCCGTCCCCGAATTGATCGCCCCGACCGGATGGGTGATCAGCTCGCCCATCGTGACGGTCACGGTCGTCCCGTTGGTCCCGATCGGCTCCTGATGCACGATCCCGTAATACTGGTAGCGGCGGATCCTCGCCGGCGCGCCGAACACCAGCTGGTCGCGCTCGCCCTGGCGGAACAGCCCGTTCACCGTCACGTTCGCCGTGCCCTGCACGATGTCGAGCTGGCGGTCGCCGGCATTGTTCACGTCGAACCCCGCCTCCACCGTCCGGCGATGAATCCCCAGCAGCAGCCGCACGACCCCGGGCTGCCCCGGCATCGGCCGCAGCTCGCTGCCCACCTTGAGGCCGGGAATCGACTGCATCAGCAGCAGGTTCCGCTCCAGCGTCGCCCGGTGCAGCGGCTGGTCCGCGACGATCCGCGCCGCGTAATGCTTCAGCAGCCCGAGGCTCGCGCCCTTCGTGTTGCCCTCGATCGTGACCGCGCCGACATGCCCCTCGATCACCCGCACGACCACCTGGCCGCCGGCGAAGTTCTGCTGCGGCAGCGACACCGAATAGAGCGCCAGCCCCTGATGCTGGCACAGCCGCCCGATCGCGATCAGGATCGCCGAAAGCTGCGCGCTGCCGACGCGATGCCCGACCATCCCCCGCCAGGTCGCCGCCACCGCGGCGGGCGGCAGCGTCGTGGCGCCCTCGACCCGCACCCCGCGCAGCACGAACGGCGAGATGCCCGACACCGAAGGCGTCGGCGGCTTCTGCTTCGGCACCTGCTCCTTCGCCAGGTTGGGCAGCCGCACGCTCTGCCCGAGCTCGTTCTGGTTGATGATATGCGGCGCCAGCTGCGCCCGCGCCGCCGGTGCCAGGCCGGCCAGCAGCAGTATCGCCGGCACGCCAAGGCCCACCGCGCCGCGGGTCCCGCGTCGCGCCCCGAAAGTACCCGTCATTTTTGTTCTCACAGTCCCGTCCGCAAGCCGCCCGATCCCAGATCACATGCAGAGACAGCAAGGGCGGCAGCTTGCGCCGCCGCCCTCTTCCAGACTTAGAGCTGGCTTGTCGCTGTCGAGAGGACGCCTGTCACGGGCGCCAGCGGGCTTGAGCCGCCGCCGGCGCTCCCCAGCGCGCCGGTCAGCGCGCTCGTCAGCGTGCTGGCGGTCGGCGCCAGTTCGGTCGCGGCCCCGCCGGTCGAGCCGCCGGTGGGCAGCGCGCCGGTCACCGTGGAGAGCGTGCCGGTGAGCGGCGCGAGCGCGCCGGTGGCGCCGGTGGTCGAGCCGCCGGTGGGCAGGGCGCCGGTCGCCGTGTTGATCACCTGGCCGACCACGCCGGTCACCGTGCCAAGGCCGGAGCCGGTCAAGCCGCCCAGCGGCGAGGTCGAGGGCAGCGAGCCGATCGCCGTGCCGGTGGCGCCGGTCAGCGTCGCCGCGCCGGTGCCGAGCGCACCCGATGCCGAACCCGTCAGGTTCGTCAGCGTCTGGCCAAGCGACGTGCCGCCCGGCGTGCTCGTGCCGCCGATCGCGTTGCTCGCCGTCACCAGCGCGCCCTTCACCGCCCCGCCCAGCACGGGCACGTTGCCGGCGCCGTTGGCCAGCGTGTCCACCCCGCCGCCGGCGGCGCCGCCCAGGCTCTGGTTCGCCGTCGCCAGCAGAGTCGAGGCCACCGGCAGCGTCGCCGTGTTGAGCGAGCCCGCCTTGAGCTGAACCACCTGCCCGTTCGACAGCACGCCGACCTGCACCGGGGAATTCGCCTGCGGCGTCGTGCTCAGCACGTTGGCGCTGATCAGCGGCGTCACGCTGGGCGAACCCGTCGAGGTGTTCAACACACTGACATTGGCGAGGGCGTTGCTGACGGGATCGACCGCGTCGGCGACGCCGGCGACCGTCGGCCCGACGACGGGCAGGCCGGTGAGGCCGCTGGTGCTCAGGGTCGAACCGTTGCTGCTCAGCAGGTCGCCCGTCTGGGTGACGGTGCCACCGAGACCGTTCACGATCGAACCGACCGGGCCACCGGTCTTGGTGCCGAGCGACGACAACTGGGTGCCCGCAGAGGCCACCGTGTTGCCGGCCGTGCTCACCGGCGCGCCCGCGGCGGCTCCGGCGGTCGTGCTGGCCGTGCTGACAACGCCGGCTCCCGTGCCGCTGGTGCCGCCCGTGCTGGCCATCGACCCGCCGTTCGAACCGCAGCCGGCCAGCGCCAGCGCGGAGCCGAGCCCGACCGTGCACATCAGCGCCCTGGACGTCGCCTTCCGTATAGACTTGCTCATTGTTAAAAAAACTCCTCGCGCGTTTTCAAAATCCATTCCGTTAGCCCGCGTCTCAGGGGAGTCGGAATGTCACAGGCGACAACTACTTTGTCACCTTATGAAACAGCATACCACGATCTGCGCGGATTGGTTTCAATTTTCATAACTTTTTCCAAAAAAGAAATAAAATTCCAGACCAAGTGAAAAATATCGAATTGATATCGTTATATTTCAGCAGGTTAGGCTGTCATCGTGGGCATGCCGTCAGCCGGCGCATCACAAGCCGCCCTCCGTAACGGCGGCCGCACGTGGACCTCCGAACTGCCCCTGGACACGACCAGCCATTTCATAACAAAAAGACAACCGAGGGTTTTAGCGCACCCGCATAACGTGCAGTCAGCGATTGTATTTTCCGGAGAATTGTTATGACGATTATTAACATTTGTTCAATTTATGTGGATTCCATCTAAAAAGAGTTGTTTGTCCTTTACGTATATGGCATGTTTTGCCACATATCGTTATATATGGAGGAAACAATCATGAAGCGGATCGCGGCTTGCGCTGCCCTCGCGTTGGGCGGGATGATGGCAGCTGCCGGGACGGCGCGTGCGGGGAACGAACTCTTGCAACTCACGCCGGGCAACATGTTGTCGCAGACGCACTCGACCGCGGTGCTGTTCACGATCACCGGCACCTATCGCCAGCTTTCCGGCACGCTCACCTTCGATCCCGCCGCGAAGACCTGCCACATCGACGTCACGTTCGTGACCAGCAGCCTCGCGCTGCCCAACGCGATCGTGCGGGGACAGGTCATGTCGAAGGCATTCCTCGATCCGAAACAGTATCCGCAGACGAGCTATATCGGCGACTGCGCGAAGAACGGCACGGAACTCGACGGCAAGCTGACCATGCACGGGCAGACCCATCCGTTCGCCATGAAACTCACCGAGCGGATGGCTAACGGCAAGTTGGTGGGATTCGACTCGGTCGGCAAACTCGACCGCTACAACTGGGGACTCGACGGATTGAAGCTGATGGTCGGCAAAGTGATCACCGTCACGAACGACATCTCGCTGACCGGCAAGCCGCCCAAGCCGGCGAACTGAGCCGGCCCGCGGAAGTCCCGTCCGGCCTTGCGCGAGCAGGCCGCAAGGGACCGCTGTTTCCGTAACACGGCGCGTGGCCGAGCATGATCGGCCCGCGCATCTGCCGGCGCATGACAGATGCCGGCACAGCCAGCCGCCGCTCCGGCAAGGCCTGACGCCGGAGGGCTGCGGGAGGCGCTGTCATGTTACGAACCGTTTCGAAACATTCATCTTGCGGGAGGCGAGTTGCGCCTTCCTTTGCTGCCCGTTCGACGCGGAATTCTTCGGTTTTACTTTCGGGCACCGGTTGCGTGACTTTCTGCCGCCCTTGCATGTCTTGGCACCACGATGGGTCGGCCGGTTCTGGCAAGCATACGATTCGTTGTTGCCCATTACGTCAATTGACGGTATGAAACGGAAATATCTTTTTTGGGAGATCGTCAATGAAAGAAAGAAAAATTCTAATTTGTCGTAATTCCTCGCAGATCGCGTTGCTCGTTGCGCTCGCCGTGCCCGGTCTGGCGCAGGCGGCCGGGCTCGGCCTGGCCGATCAGAGCACCGGAATGGTCGCCCGCTCCTATGCCGGCGCGACGGTCAGCGCCACGCCCTCGACAGCCTTCTACAACCCTGCCGGACTCGTGATGCTGAAAGGCAACCAGTTCGAGGGCGCCTTCAACTATTACGACATAAGATCGAAATTCAGCGGGACCGATGAACCCTATTTCGGCCAGGGCACGTCGTCCGGCTTCGTCGAATCCACGCTGGTGCCGGGGAGTTTCGGCGTCATCAGCCTGCCGCACGGGATGAAGCTCGGCTTCTCGGTCACCACGCCGATCGGCGGGCGGATCAAGTATCGGCCCGGGTTCGTCGGCCAGTATCAGGGCACCGAGGCGCTGCTGACCACCATCCAGGTCGGGCTGTCGCTGGCGATTCCGATCACCAGGACCCTCTCGATCGGCTTCGGTCCGGAGATCAACTATTTCCAGAACATCCTGGCCCTGGACCAGAATCTCGGCGTGCTGCAACCCGCCGCCGGCCAGTTCTCGGGCAAGAGCTACGCCTTCGGCTACAATGCCGGCGTGATGTACCGCCCGGCGCCGGGCACGCGGATCGGCCTCGACTACCGCTCGCGGATCAGCCAGAGCGTGAAGGGCGTCGAGCGGATCGGCATCCAGCTGCCCTCGATCGTGCCGCCGGCGGTGGACTCGCTGCTGACCTCGCTCGGCGGCCTGCCGCCCGCAGCCTCGAGCGCATCCGACAAATGGACCTTCCCGCAGCAGATCTCCTTCGGGGTCTATCAGCGGCTGACGCCGCGGCTCGCGGTGATGGCCAGCGCCCAATGGACCAACTGGGCGCAGCAGCAGTCGCTGATCATCAGCGACCCGTCGACCGCGAATTTCACCCATGGCGCGATCTATACGCCGTTCAACTACCGCAACAGCTGGACGGTCGGCGTCGGCTTCGATTACCGGGCGACGAGGCGGCTGACGCTGATGGGCGGCGCCGGATACGACGAGAGCCCGGTCACTTCGAAATACCGCCAGGATCTGCTGCCGGATGCGAACCGCACCTCGCTCAGCGCCGGCATGAGCTTCAGGCTGCTGCCGAACGCGACGCTGATGGCCGGCTACCAGCACATCTTCGTCCAGAACGGATCGATCAGCCAGACCCGCGTCGGCCTGCAACCGAACGGGACGACGCAGACGACCTATTCAGGCACGCTGGACGGCACATATTCGCTGAGCGCCAACGTGTTCTCGACCGGCGTGGTCATGAGTTTCTGAACCACCCGCACGTTTCGTGCCCGCACAGAGGATGGCAAACATCCCGCCCCGCCGCCGGCCGCAACGGCTCCCGCCGCCGGCGGCGGGCGCAATCAACGGAGGAGACATCAAGGCGTGAGCAGCGAGAGTTTCGATTACGTGGTGGTAGGCGCCGGCTCGGCCGGTGCGGTGATCGCCAACCGGCTGAGTGCCGATCCGCAGGTCCGCGTCTGCCTGCTGGAAGCCGGGAAGCCGGACAAGTCGCGCATGATCGACACGCCGCTCGGCATTGTCGGCCTGCTGCGGTTCAGGACCTATAACTGGTATTACTACACCGCGCCGCAGGCGGAACTGAACGGCCGGCGGCTCTACTGGCCACGCGGCAAGACGCTGGGCGGATCGTCGTCGATCAATGCGATGATCTACATGCGCGGCCATCCCGAGGATTACGACGAGTGGCGGGATCTCGGCGCGCCGGGCTGGGGGTGGGACGACGTGTTTCCCCTCTTCCGGGCGATGGAGCGCAACGAGCGCGGGGCGGATGCGTTCCACGGCGATGCGGGGGAACTCAATGTCGCCGATCTCGGCAATCCGAATCCGCTGGGGGCGGCGTTCGTCCGCGCCGGCGTCGAGGCCGGGCTGCCGGCGAATGCGGATTTCAACGGCGCGGTGCAGGAGGGCGTTGGCCCGTATCAGGTGACGCAGAGGGATGGAAAGCGGTTTTCCGCCTCCCGCGCGTTCCTCGACGGGATACGCCAGCGGGCGAACCTGCGGATCGAGACCGGCGCGCATGTCGCGCGGGTGCTGCTCGAAGGGACGCGGGCTGTGGGCGTCGAGGTGCGGATCGGCGGGGCGATGCGGCGGATCGGGGCGCGGCGGGAGGTGATCCTGTGCGGCGGGGCGATCAACTCGCCGCAACTGCTGATGCTCTCGGGCATCGGGCCGCGGGCGGCGCTGGCGCGGGCCGGGGTGGAACTCGCGCATGAACTTCCCGGCGTCGGCGCCAACCTGCAGGACCATCTCGACGTGTCGGTGATCGTGCCCGACCGGAGCGGCAATTCGGTGGGGGTGGCGGGCAACACGCTGCCGCGCGCGGTTGCGGCGTTCTTCGAGTATCGCCGCAAGGGGACCGGGATGTTCCAGTCCAACGCGGCGGAGGCGGGCGGGTTCGCGCGGCTGACGCCGGAATCGCGGCGGCCGGAAATCCAGTTCCACTTCCTGCCGACGATCCTGCGCGACCACGGGCGCAAGCCGGTCTGGGGCCACGGGATGACGCTGCATTGCTGCCAGTTGCGGCCGAAGAGCCGCGGCAGCATCACGCTGCGCTCCGCCGACCCGTTCGCCGAGCCGGTGATCGATCCCGCCTATCTCAGCCATGCCGACGACCTCGGCGAGCTGCTCGCGGGGCTGAAGCTCGGCCGGCGGATCATGGCGAGCCCGGCGATCGCCGCCCTCAGCGGCGGGCGGGAGATCGATCCGGGGCCGGCGCGCCAGGACGACGCGGCGCTGGTCGATTTCATTCGCGCCTCGGCGGAAACCATCTATCATCCGGTGGGCACCTGCCGGATGGGCCAGGACGAGATGGCCGTGGTCGACGACCGGTTGCGCGTGCGGGGGATCGACGGGCTGCGGGTCGCCGATGCCTCGATCATGCCGCGCCTGATCGGCGGCAATACCAACGCGCCCTGCATGGTGATCGGCGAGAAGGCGGCGGGGTTCATCCGCGCCGAGCGCAACGAGCCGGCGGCGGCAATGGTCTGAAGCGACCGAAGCAAGGAGAGTGGGAATGGACATGATCGAGACGATGATGCCGGATGGTGTCGCGGGGCTGGATACGCTGTTCGCCCGCCAGCAGGCGCGGGCGATCGCGCTCCGCAGTTCGGGCGCGGAGGCGCGGATCGCGAAGCTGCGGGCGCTGGAGGCGGCGGTGCAGGCCTGGCGGCCCCGGCTTTACGCCGCGCTGCAGGAAGATCTCGGCAAGCCCGAGGCGGAGGCCGACCTGTCGGAGATCCTGCCGGTGCTCTCGGAAATCCGCCACGCGCGGCGGCATCTGAAATCGTGGATGAAGCCGCAGCGCGCGGCGCCGACGCTGACCACCTTCGGCACGCGGGCACGAATTCGCCACGAGCCGCGCGGCGTGTGCCTGATCATCTCGCCGTGGAACTATCCGGTGAACCTGGCGCTCGGGCCGCTGGCCTCGGCGATCGCGGCGGGGAATACCGCGATCCTGAAACCCTCGGAAATGGCGCCGGCGACCTCGGCGGCGCTTGCCGCCATGCTCGCGGAGATCTTCGCGCCGGACGAGGTGGCGGTGCGGGAGGGCGACGCCGCGATCGCCACCGCGCTGCTCGACCTGCCGTTCGACCACATCTTCTTCACCGGCAGCCCGGCGATCGGCAAGGTGGTGATGACGGCGGCGGCGCGGCACCTGAGCTCGGTGACGCTGGAGCTTGGCGGCAAGTCGCCCGTCATCGTCGATGCGGGAGCGGATCTCGCGAAGGCGGCGAAGGCGATCGCCTGGGGCAAGTTCACCAATTGCGGGCAGACCTGCATCGCGCCAGACCATCTCTATGCCCATGAGGCGGTGCATGACGAGCTGGTGCGCCGGGTGCGGGCGGAGACGGCGCG
>Ga0315298_1005789_pt1 | contig 17273 bp, 14 predicted proteins | sample WHS_1_MG_FD_203077 | JGI IMG/M metagenome (GOLD analysis project Ga0315298, IMG submission 203077) | Extremophilic microbial mat communities from Washburn Hot Springs, YNP, Wyoming, USA - WHS_1_MG | ecosystem: Environmental > Aquatic > Thermal springs > Hot (42-90C) | place: USA: Wyoming...
CCCGCCTTCATCCGAGGTTGAAGGCGGGCGGCGATGATGCCTGCGGTGAGCCAGCCGGCGGTTCCTCCGCCGACGATGACCACCGAGCGGACCGGTTTCACGGGATCAGAACTGGGCGCGCACTCCGAACGAGAGCGAGGTGCCGTAGTCGATCAGGTTCAACGTCTGGTTCGAGAACCGTCCGTAGGTGCGGTAGACCGAATCCAGCAGGTTGCTCGCGGTGAAGTACACGTTCAGGTGGCTGTCGATCTTGTAATTCGTCGACAGGTCCAGCTGCGTGAACGGCGCCTCGTACACCGGCTCGGCACCGAACGCGCTGCTGTCGTTCTGCTGTCCGAGACCGAGCAGCAGCTTGCCCTGCCAGTTCACCGTGACCCGCGCCTGCCACTTGCCCTTCTGATAGAAGAGCGTGCCGTTGGCCGAGTTACCGACACCCGTCAACGCGAACTGGTTCGACGTCAGGTTGTAATTGTCGAAGTTCGCATTGCTGTGCATCCAGGTGCCGTTGATCAGCACGCCGAATCCATACGGCAGCAGCTGCTGCCAGGTCGCCGACACGCCGGTCACATCCGCCGACAGCTTGTTCGTGTAGGTCGTCTCCGCGAACACCATGGGCTTGCCGCAGTTGGCGTCGGTGAACAGGATGTGGCCATTCTGGTTGTACGAGCACGGGGCCGGATCGTTGATCGGAACCGTGACGTTCTGCACGCTTGAGGTCGGGAAGTTCGACACCTGCTTGTAGAACGGATGCAGCTCGGCGTAGTCACCGTGCTTGTAATACCAGGTGAGGCGGAAGTCGAAGTTGTTCGACAGATACGGCTTCAGTCCCGGGTTGTTTCCGGTGGCCGTCAGTGCGTTCACCAGACCGGCGTAGCTGGTATTCGGAATGATCTGGCCGTTCGGCGGTGCGGATTCGGTCCGCGAGAAGTCGAACGCCGTCTCCAGGTCATGCGTGGGCCACAGCGCGAGGTCCAACGAGGGCAGGAAATACCCGTACGACAGCGAGGTCTGCGTCCACTGCGGCGAGCCGTACGCGAACACGTACTGGGTCGGGTCGGCTGCGCCCTGCCAGGTGACCGACTGTAGCGGTGCAGCCAGTCCGGCAATCTGCTCGTCGGTACGCTGATAGCGCATGCCGAGGCGGGTCATCAATCGCATCCCGTTGACCCGGAAATTGTGGCTCACCTGCACGAACGGCGAGTAGTTCATGCGCGCCACGTGCTGCACCGAGCCGGTCACCAGCGCCTGGGTCGGGACGCCGCCGGTATAGCGCGGATAGCCGGTAGTCGGATTCCACTGCGAATCGATCGGCTGCGTCTCCAGGTAGCTCAGCACCGACCAGGGATTGTACGAGAGCAGCTGCGGCGGCAAATTGCCGTTGCCGCTGTAGCCCGGCATCCAGGTCCCAGTGCTGATCGGGGCGAATCCGAGCGACGCCGGCAGGTTCACGCCCTGGGTGTCACCGGAGGCCGGTCCGTAGCCCGACCACAGCTCCCAGTAGTTGTTCGCGAAGGTGTCGTACTCCTTCGTGTTCCAGTCGTCATCGAGGAACTGGGCGCCGAAGGTCAGCTTCGTGCTGTCGCCCGGGGTCCAGGTGGCGCGGATGGTCGCCTCATTGATCTGATCGCCACTCTGCAGTGTCGTCAGCGGCAGCACGTGCGAGCCGATGATGAGCGGGTTCAGGCCGAGGTAATTCGGCGAGGCGGTCACGCCGGATCCCGACGCGACCGCATTCGGTCCGTAGGCGCTCCAGTACGGTACCGCGTTGCTCCCGCCGACCACCATGCCACCGGTGTAATTGTTGATGGCATCGCCGTAGCCGACATCGCCCTGGATGCTGCTGTAGTTGCCGTTCGGGTTGAACTTCGAGACCGACTGGTCGGCGTCTAGCTCCAGCGTCCAGTTGTCGTTAACGTTCCACAGCACGTTCGCGCCGTACGTGTTCGTCGCGATGTAGTCGGTCTGCTGAATCGCCTGCAGGTCGGTCGGACCGGTGTAATTGAAATTGGTGATCGTGCCGTTGCTGTCGATCGTGGAGTCGGGGAACGCGCCGAACCACGTGGTCCGCGCCCAGCTCTCGTCGCGCTGGTTCCAGGAGGAGTAATTGTCATCGAGGGTCACGAGCACCGAATTGCTCGGGTGCCACTGCAGGACCACCCGTCCGTCCTTGCTGCGCGTATCGACGCGCTCGAGGTACATGCTCAACTGCTGGGGATACCAGACCGGGACTTGTACGTTGCCGGAGGCGTTTGCGCCGACACTCGCACAGCCGGTGCTGCCAAATGCGGTCGTCGCGTTCGCCGCGAGGTTCGCGCAGGCAAAGTTGCCGGCCGCGACGCCTTCCCATCCGGCGACGTCGGTGTGATGGGTCGTCGTGCGGTAGTCGGTGTAGTCCCCGTCGATCAGGATGCCGAACTTGTTGTGATCGAAGGTATCGCTGAAAAGACCGCCGACCGCCGGGCGGATGCCGCCGTTCATCGTGTAATCGGTCCCGCCGACGTTCACCCCGGCATGCAGACCGGGATTCTCGAACGGGGTGAGCATCTTGACGTTGATGACCGAGCCGATGTTGCCCGAAGAGAGGGCCATGTCGGGCGTCTTCAGCACGTCGATCTGCCCGACGTACATTGCCCCCAGGGAGGCGAAATCGAAGTTCTGTCCGTTACCGGAGGCGATCTGCCGGCCGTTCACCAGCACGGTGTTGAACGACCCGCCGAAGCCATTGACGTTGACGCCTTGCGCCAGGCCGGTCGCGGTTCCGGCGACTGCGCTGAAGCTGGTCGAGCCGCGGTTGATCGTGACGCCGGGCAGGTGCGCGAGCGCGCCGCCGACCGAGGAGTCCGGAAACTGGCCGATGCTCTCGGCGGAGATCGCATCGACGACACCGATCGAATCCCGCTTGATCGCGAGGGAACGCATCAGTGAGCCGCGGATGCCGGTGACGACGATCGGCGCCAGCGTCGTGCCCGAGGATTGCCCGACCATCTGGCCGTTAGGCGTCATCTGGGCGCTGTCCGCCGTATCACCGTTCGCTGCGGCCGTAGCGCTGGCGGCAGGCGCGCTGTTTTGCGCGTACAGACCCGCCCCATTCGGCGCGAAGGTGCCTGCCGAGGCGAGCGGCGTCGCCTTGAATCCGCGCCGCTTGGCCTTCGCCGCCTTGGCGGGCGCGGCCGGTTGATCCGAGCCTTTGCGGGCCGGGAGATTCTGCGCATGGGCGACCCCGCCGATGCCCAGGGAGAGCGAGCCGAGTGCCAGCCCCGACAGCCCGAGGTTCCCATACGCCGCCCGGCCGAGGCTGGCGCGACGAGTCCCCTTTTTCATGGCGTTCTTCGATCCGTTACGCGACGTCTTCCGACTCATGTACAAACCCCCCTCATGACACTGTGACGACTGGCGATTTGTTGCGCTCATGCAACGCACGCCCATGGAACGCAAATGTGGAAACGCTTCCACTTAAATTACGTTTCGCATCACACGCTGTCAAGCACCCTGCGCAGGCGGCCCGCAGCCCTACTGCCCGGTGAGCGCCCGGCGGTACCCAACTCGTCCTCGCGGATGTATCGGCGGCGCGACGTGACGGGGCGCGCCGACGCCGCGCATCATGGGGCGCTACGCAAAATGACTTGAAACGACGGAATCGCGAGCATCCCGGCTCGCTTCGATCAAAACCGTCTGTTTACCGGACGCTGTAACCGCGCGCCTGCAGGCAAGCGCTCAGTGCGCGCCGGTAATCCATGGCCTTGCGCGCCATCTGGCGGGCCTGCTCCCGGGCCGCCGAATTCATCGCCTGGTCATTGGCCTGGGCATTGGCCGCATCGCCGGCGCTGCCGATCATCGCGCCGGTGAGGGCGCCGAACACCGCGCCCGAGCCGCGGTCCCAGCGGTCCGACAGCGCCGCGCCGATCACCGCACCGGCGATGGCCCCGAGCGCCGTGTCCGTGCCGGGCGGCGGGCCCTGAACGGCCACCCGGTCATAGACCGGCACGTCCGGCGCACTGGGATCGAACCCGGTCTGGTGCACCGCCCAGACGCTGCATTCGTACCGGTCGCGGCTCTGGCGTTCGCTCGACTGATTGTGCATGGGATAGGCGTACACGGTCGTGTTGGGCCGCGGGACGTTGTACGCCACAGGCTGGTCGTACTGCGTCGTGGCGCACGCCGTAAGCGCGGCCAACACCAGGCCCGCCACGGCAACCCGCAGCCGACGCCGGAGTCTCAATGAGGCGCTCATGTGCTCGCGCATACGTTTCCCGTCCCGTTGCGAGACGTCATCGGGGCACATCTCGCCCCTGCCTGAATCAATGGACGCCCGCCGATGCAGCGAAGTTCCAGCCTTCGGGCCGTCGAACTCCAAAGATATCATAAGGTTCCGGTTCACCGGGTCAGCCGAGCAGGTCGGCCACCCGGCGCAGGTCCTCGGCGGTATTGACGTCGGGCCCGGGGCGCTGCAGCGCATCGGCCACCTGGATGATCAGACCGTGCTCAAGGGCGCGCAACTGCTCGAGCTTCTCATCGGCTTCGAGCGGCGAACCCGGCAGCGCGCACAGAATCCGCAGCGCCGACACCCGGTACGCATACAGCCCCACGTGGCGGCGCGCCCCATCGAAGCGGCGCTGACTGGCGAGACCCGCCGGCGCCCCGTCCCGCACCCAGGGGATGGGCGCACGCGAGAAGTACAGTGCGCGACCCCGGGCGTCCGTGACAACCTTGACCACGTTCGGATCGAAGAACTCCTCGAGCGTCTCGATGGGCGTGGCGAGCGTGGCGATCGCCGCGAGCGGGGTCTCGGCGAGCAGCCCCGCCACCTGGGCGATGATGGCCGGCGGGATCAGCGGTTCATCGCCCTGCACGTTCACCACGATGTCCTCACCCGCCCAGCCCTCGAGCCGGGCCAGTTCGGCGATGCGGTCGGTGCCCGATGCATGGTGTGCCGAGGTCAACCGCGCGCGCGCTCCGAAGGCGCGGGCCGCCGCTGCAATCGTCTCATCGTCGGTTGCGATCAGCACCTCACGCGCGCCGGCGGCACAGGCTTTCTCGTACACCCACTGCAGCATCGGCTTGCCAGCGAGCGTCGCCAGCGCCTTGCCGGGCAGCCGGCTCGACCCGGCCCGCGCAGGAATCGCGATGCGGAACACGCCGCGCAGCCGCTCAGCGCTCGAGCAACGGATCGTCGGCGCTCAGCTGACGCGCCTCTTCCTCGAGCATCACCGGCACGCCGTCGCGGATCGGATAAGCCAGCCGGTCCATGCGGCAGACGAGCACGGACGCCTCGCGCCGGTAGATGAGCGTGCCCTTGCAGATCGGGCAGGCGAGAATTTCGAGCAGGCGGGCATCCATGAACTAACCTCCGGGGGCCGCGATGAATGATGCGGCCGTCCGCTTCAGCAGCTCGAGCAGGCAGGCGGCGTCGGCCTCGCTGAAGACCGCCTCGACCGGCACGAACCACAGCCGCGGATCGGCCAGGTGCGCACATTTTACGGCATCCTTTTCCGTCATGAGTACCGGGAGCGCATCACCGAACTGCAGCTGCGCGGGCGTCAGCGGGTGGTGATCCGGGAAAGGATGTGCGCGCACGTCCAGGCCGCGAACGCTGAGCTCGCGGAAGAAGCGCTGCGGATGTCCAATGCCGGCCACTGCGTGCACCGGCGAGCCGCAAAACGACTCCAGCGCGCGCCGCTCGCCCGAGGCGAGCGCCACGGCCTCACCGGGCACCAGGTCCATGCGCAGCACGCGCGGGGGAAAATAGGCGGCCGCGGCGCGCAGCGAGGGATGTTCGCACGCCCCGTTGATCACCAGCGCATCGGCGCTCGCGAGCCGCTCGAGCGGCTCGCGCAGCGGGCCGGCCGGCAGCAGCCGCCCGTTGCCGAACCCGCGGGCACCGTCAGCGACGACGATCGCGCACTGGCGGGTGAGCCGCAGGTGCTGAAGCCCGTCGTCGGAAATCACTACGCGCGCGCCGCGCGCGATCACCGCTCGCGCCGCTTCCATCCGCTCCCGTCCCACGGCGGTTACGCAACCGCTGCGGCGCGCCAGGATCAGTGGCTCATCGCCCACTTCGCGCCAATCCGCATCGCTCTGAAGCACGCGCACGTCGCCCGCACTGCCGCCGTATCCGCGCGAGATCACACCTGCCGCCAGCCCCTGACGGCTCGACTGTTGTGCGAGCCAGACGGTGAGTGGCGTCTTGCCCGTACCGCCGACCGTGAGGTTGCCGACGATGATCACCGGGGCCGAGAGCGCCGGTACCGCCGCCGCCCGCCTGCGGCGCGCGGCCACGACCGCCCCATACAGCCGGGCCAGCGGCTCGAGCGCCGCGCACGTCCCGGGTGGGCCGTACCAGCGCCGGTTGAGCCACGCCTGCATGGCGCGTCAGTCGCTGAACTGCAGCCGGTACAGCTGCGCGTACAAACCATCGCGGGCGAGCAGCTCGGCATGGGTGCCGCTTTCGACCACCCGGCCGGCATCGAGCACGAGAATGCGATCGGCCTGCTCCACGGTCGAGAGCCGGTGAGCGATGACGAAGGTGGTCCGGTCGCGCACCAGCTGGGCGAGCGCCGCCTGAATGTGTCGCTCCGCCTCGGTGTCGAGTGCGGAAGTCGCCTCGTCGAGAATCAGGATCGGCGCATCCTTCAGCAGCGCGCGCGCGATCGCGATCCGCTGGCGCTGACCGCCCGAAAGCAGCACGCCGCGGTCGCCCACCATCGTGTCGAGCCCCTGCGGCAGCGCCGAGGCGAACTCCAGTACGTGGGCCGCTTCGGCCGCGCGCCGCAGCGCCTGCTCGGACGCCTCGCGCCCGAACGCGATGTTGTTGCGGATGGTGTCATCGAACAGGGTCACTTCCTGGCTGACCACCGAAATCTGCTCGCGCAGCGCCTTCAACTCATAGTCGCGCGCATCACGGCCGTCGATCAGAATCGAGCCGGCACTCAATTCGTAGAAGCGCGGCAGCAGGTTGACCAGCGTCGATTTGCCGCTGCCGGAACGCCCCACGATCGCCAGCTGCGAACCGGCCGGCACGGTGAAGGACACCCCGCGCAGTGCCGCCTCCTTGTCCGTCCCGTAGGCGAAGGAGACGTCCCGGTACTCGACCTGCCCGCGCACCCGCCCGGGGCGGTAATCGCCGGTCTGCGGTTCGGCCGGTTGATCGAGAATCTCGAACAGGCTCTGCGCGGCGGCCACGCCCTGCTGGATCGGGCCTGACTGGCTCACCACCTCGCGCACCGGCTGGGCGAGCATCGAGAGCGCAGTGAAGAAAGCGACCAGATCGCCCGGGCTCATCTGCCCGAGGACGGTGTCGCGGATCGCGAGCGCGAGCACGAACGCCCCGCCCACTGCGCTCACCAGCTGCACCGTCGGGTTGGCGAGCCCGCTGGTGAGGATCGCCTTCATGTTGGAGATGCGGTTGTGCTCGTTGACCTGCTCGAACTGCGCCGCCAGATGCCCCTGCGCGCCGTAGACCTTGACCAGGCGCGGGGACTCGAAACTCTCCTTGGCGAGGCGCGTCACGTCCTCCATCGAGTGCTGGATGCGCTGACCGTAGCGGCGAAAACGCCGGTTGATCAATGAGACCAGCCAGGCCACGAGCGGCCCCATGATGAGCGACAGCAGCGTCAGGCGCAGATTGATCCAGACCATCCACGCGAGCAGAAAAATGATGATCAGGCACGCGCGCACGAGGATCACGATGGAGTTGGTCGAGGCCTGCCCCACCTGCTCACAGTTGTACGTCAGGCGCGAGAGCATCGCCCCGACGGCGTGCCGGTCATAGAAGACCACGGGCAGGTCGAGGACTCGTTCGAAGACCTGCCCGCGCAGGCGCTTGACCACCCGCCGTCCAACGTACCCCATGAAGTACGTCTGCACGAGATTGCCGACGCCGCGCACGGCGAACAGCACGACGAGCGCGGCCGGCAGCCACACGATCATGCGCTTGTCGGGGTCGCGCAGCAGGTTGCCCAGACGCTTGGAGAGCTCCACCAGTCCGCTCGAGCTCCCCGCGTAGATCGCACCGCCCAGGATGCCGAGAATGAAGGCGCCGAGGTTCGGGCGTAGATAACCGAGCAAGCGGCGGTAGATGCGCGCCGCGTCGCGGTCCTCACCCTCCTCTGCGCCGCTCACGACCCGCTCCCGAGGCGTGCCTTGATCGTCGCGATGTCGAGCTTGACGAAGCCGAGCTCCCCGAGCACGTCCATGGCGGTGACCACTGACTGCTGCGTAGCGCGGGCATCGGCTCTGATCAGCACCGTCTGGCTGCGCGCCGCGGTCGGTTGGGCGGCGAGCGCCGCACGCAGCGTATCCGGACTGTTGTTGAGCAGCTCTCGACCGTTGACGAGGTAATCGCCGTTTTCCGTCACCGTCACGACCAGTGTCTGCGGGCGGCCGCTCGCGGCCGGCACGGCCGCGGCGCGCGGCAGCACGACGTGCAGCCGTCCTTCCTGGGTGAAGTGGCTGGAGAGCATGAAGAACACCACCAGGAGCAGCACCACGTCGATCAGCGACACGACGTTGATCTCCGGCTCCTCGTGGCGCCGAGGTTTCAGATTCATGTGCGGATCAGGCGCCGCTCGCGGCGGCATCGCCCGCCGCTTCGAGCGCGTCGGCCATGCGCAGTGCGTGCTTCTCCATTTCCACGACGATGCCCTCGACTTTGCCGCGCAGGTAGCGGTAGGAAATGAGCGAGGGAATGGCCACGCACAGTCCCGCCGCCGTGCACACCAGCGCCTCGGCGATGCCGCCGGAGAGTGCGCGCGGATCGCCCATGCTGCTGTGCTGGATGGCGTCGAAGGCGCGAATGATGCCGGTCACGGTACCGAGCAGGCCGAGCAGCGGGGAGATACCGGCGATGGTGCCGAGGGTGTTGAGGAAACGCTCAAGCTCGTGCACGACGTGCCGGCCGGCATCCTCGAGACGCTCCATCAGCATCTCGTGCGGCCGATGGCGGTTGGCGAGACCGACCGCGAGCAGCCGCCCGAGCGGGGAATGCTGCTCGAGCGCGGCGATTACCTTGTCAGTGACCTGCCCCGTCTCGATCAGCTGCCAGACCTTCTGCGGCAGCTCGCGCGGCAACACGCGCCGCTCCTGCAGCGTCCAGAGCCGCTCGAGCACGATCGCCGCAGCGACGATCGAGCAGAAGATGATCGGCCACATCAGCGGACCACCCGCCTGCACGATTTCCCACATCAAACGACCCCATTGAATCGGTGAAACTGCATCATACCGGAGTGTGCGCGGCGCCGGAACGCACCGCACGGCCGCCCGCCGCGGCGCCGTGGTACAGTGCCGCACTCATGCCGCGCCGGTTTTTGAAGAAGATTCTCCCCAAGCCCCACCACATCGAGGGGCACAAACTGCTGCGCGTGTTCGGCGACCGCCTGATGGATCCGCGGCTCTGGGCGGTTCACCGCCGCTCGGTCACCGGGGCGTTCGGCGTGGGACTGGCGATCAGCTTCGTGCCGCTGCCGGTGCACTCACTGCTCGCCGGCCTCATCGCCCTCACCTGGCGGCTCAACGTCCCGGCGATCTACGGCACGATCTTCCTGGTGAACAATCCGCTCACCATGGTGCCGATCTACTACCTCGCCTACCGGGTCGGCGCGCTGCTGCTCGATACGCCCCCGGGTCACTTCGCCTTCCAGCTGAGCTGGCAGTGGCTGCAGTACGGGCTCGGCCCGCTGTGGCGGCCGTTCCTACTCGGCTGCCTGGTGTGCTCCGTGGTGGCAGGACTGGCCGGCTGGTGCGCGCTGGAGTTTCTGTGGCGCTGGGAAGTCATGCGCCGCTACCGGGCGCGGCACTGGGCGACGTCGCCGTAATCCGCTCCTGCGCGAGCAGCCGCCCGCCCTGCAGCTCGTAGACCCGATCCATGCGCCCGGCGAGGTGCGGATCGTGGGTCACCACGACCAGGCTCGTGCCCCGCTCGCGGTTCAGCTCCAGCATCAGCTCGAAGACCGCGCGCGCATTCGCGCCATCGAGGTTGCCGGTCGGCTCGTCGGCCAGCACGATTTTCGGCTGGGTCACCAGGGCGCGCGCCACGGCGGCCCGCTGGCGCTCCCCGCCCGAGAGCTGATGCGGCCGGTGCGTCAGACGGCCGCCGAGTCCGACCCGCTCGAGCAGTTCGCGCGCCTGCCGGCGCGCCTCGGCCACCTTCTCGCGCCGCACCAGCAACGGCATTGCCACATTCTCGAGCGCCGAGAACTCCGGCAGCAGGTGGTGGAACTGGTAGACGAAGCCGAGCGTCCGGTTGCGCAGCATGGCGCGCTCGCGCTCGCTGAGCGCGTGGATGTCCCGTCCGCCGATCAGCACCTGTCCGTGACTCGGCCGATCCAGCCCGCCGAGGATCTGCAGCAGCGTGGTCTTGCCCGAACCGGACGCCCCGATGATGGCGAGCCGCTCTCCGGTGCGCACCTCGATCGCCACGCCCGTGAGCACCTCGAGGGTCGTGGAACCCTCCACGAAACTGCGCCGCACGTCGCGGGCTTCGAGCACCGTCTCACTCATGGCGCAGCGCCTCGGCCGGCGCGGTGCGCGCGGCGCGCCATGCCGGATAGATCGTCGCGAGCGCACACAGCAGGAACGCCACGGTGCACACGCGCATCACGTCGAGTCCCTCGACGTACGCGGGAAGCTCGCTCATGTAATACACCTTCGGATTGAGAAACTGAGTGTGCAGCAGACGCTCGAGTGCCCCGACCAGGCTCTGCAGATGATGGGCGATGAGGATCCCGAGTCCGGCGCCGAGCAATGTGCCCGCGGCCCCGATCAGCAGCCCCTGAATGGCGAACACCGCCAGGATGTTGCGCGGCTCGGCACCGAGCGTGCGCAGGATCGCGATGTCGGACTGTTTCTCCTTCACGATCATCACCAGGGTCGCGACGATGTTGAAGGCCGCGACGCCCACGATCATCGAGAGGATGATGAACATCATCGATTTGGTGATCTGGATGGAGCGGAAGAAGTTCGCCAGGTGATCGGTCCAGTCGCTGACGTAGTAGCCGGCGCCGCCGAGCGAGTACGCAATGCGGCGCACCGTGGTCGGCGCCTGCCAGGGATCGGAGAGCTTCATGCGCAATCCGGTCACGCGCCCCGCTCCGACCGCGAACAGACGCGCCGCGTCGGTCAGGTTCACCAGCGCGAGCTCTCGGTCGTACTGATACATCCCGGAGTGGAACAGCCCGGCGACCCGGAAGCGGCGCATGCGCGGCATCAGCCCGGCGGGCGTCGCGATGCCCTCCGGGGCGATGAGCACCACCGACTGGCCGACCTGCACGTGCAGCGCCCTGGCCAGATCCACCCCGAGGATCACCCGGTAGCCGCCCGGACGCAGGTCGGCGAGATCCCCGTGCTCCAGGTGCCGCGCCAGTGCGGTCACGTGCGTCTCCTCAGCCGGCTCGATGCCGCGCACCGCCGCCCCGGCGATGTACTGCCCATGCGTCAGCAGCGCCTGCTGCTGCACGTAGGGCGAGACGGCCCGCACATCCGGCTCGGTGCGCACCCGCTGCTCGACGGCGCGCCAATCCCCGATCGAGCCGCGCAGCCCCATGAGAGTCGCATCCGCGGTCACATCGAGGATGCGGCTGCGCAGCTCGCGCTGAAAGCCGTTCATCACCGAGAGCACCACGATGAGCGTGGCAACGCCGAGCGCCAGTCCGCACACCGACATGACCGCGACGAACGACACGAAGCCGCGCCGGTGGGTCGAGCGCAGGTGCCGAGTGCCGATCAACCATTCGTAGGAGTTGAACATCACCGTCTTACTCGTAGCGCAGCGCTTCGGCCGGCGCGACGCGCGCGGCGCGCACGGCCGGATAGACCGTCGCGGCCGCAGTCAGCGCGAGCGCCGCGAGGCCGATCACGGTCACATTGCTCCAGCTGACCACCGACGGGATGGTGGTGATGTAGTAGACGCTGGAGTTGAAGATCTGAAAACCGAAGGTGTGCTCGAGGAAGCTCGCCACCGCGTTGACGTGAAATGCCAGGGTGAGTCCGAGCCCGACGCCGAGGCCGACGCCGAGCCAGCCTATGGTCAGCCCCTGGATGAGAAAGATGGCCAGCACCCGCGCCGGGGATGCCCCGAGCGTGCGCAGGATCGCGATATCGGTGCGCTTGTCGGTCACGACCATCACCAGCATGGCGACGATGTTGAACGCGGCCACTGCCACGATCAGCAACAGAATGAGCGACATCATCGTCTTCTCGATGCGGATGGCACGAAAGTACGCCGCGTTGTCCTCGGTCCAGTCGATGACCGAGAAGCCCTTCGGCAACTGCGCGCGCACCCGCTCGGTGATCGCCGGGGCATCGAGCGCATTGCGGTAGCGAACCCTCAACCCCTGATCGAGGCCGCCGCCGGGCAGCAGTCCACGCACGTCATCGATGTTGCCGTAGACGAGGGTCGCATCACTGTCGGCGAGGCCCACCGAGAACACCCCGGCCACGGTGAAGCGGTGCAGCGTCGGGGTCGGCAGTCCGCCGGCACTCACCCCCGGGATCAGCAGCGTGATCCGGTCGCCGGGCCCGAGGCCCAACTCCTCGGCGATCACTTCCCCGAGAATCACCCGGTCGGCGCCCGGCTTCAGTGCCGCCAGCGACCCGGCCGTGCTGACCCGCGCCAGGCGCGTCACGTGCGGCTCGGCCGCCGGATCGACGCCCCGCAGCAGCACCGGCAGCATTTGCGGCGTGCGCACCGCCAGCGCCTGGGACTGCACGAACGGCGCCACACCCGTGACACCGGGAACGTGGCTGAGCTGTCGCGCGAGGCGTGCCCAGACCGCCGGCGGCGGCGGCGCGGCACTTTCGACCGAGGGACTCACCACCACGCGCGCATCGGCGTCGAGGGCGAGCAGGCGGGTGCGCAGGTCGCCCTCGAAGCCGTTCATCACCGAGAGCACGACGATCAACGCCGCGACGCCCACGCACACCCCGGCGAGCGAGGTCCAGGTGATGAAGGAGACGAAAAACTTGTGCGAGCGGGCGCGCACGTAGCGCAGGCCGACGAACAGTGACAGCGGGTGGAACATCGGTGGATTTAACCATGAAGCGCCACTCGGTGTGAGCGCCCGGAACACCGGGCGCCGCGCGCCGCAGCCACGGCGCGCCCGAGGCGCACTCTGTCCGGGTGCTCGGGCAGGACGGCGCCTGAACGGCGCACGCCCCGCCGCTGGTGACTGGATCACAGTTTTGCGCCTCGGGCGCGCCGCCGCCCTTGGAGCGCGCGGCGCGGGGTGTATAGTCCGCCGCGGGAGGACTTGCGATGCGCGCTCGAGTTCTATTGGCAGTGCTGGCGGCCTGCGCGGTGAGCGCCACGGCGTCGGCCGAAACCGTGGTCATCAACGGCCAGCTGCACGTGGCGCCCACCACCGTCCCCCACCCCCACCGCAGCCAGACCATGCACCAGGTCGAGCAGCGCTTCGGCACCCCCGAGAAGCGCTATCCGGCCGTCGGCCGTCCGCCGATCACTCGCTGGGACTACCGCAACTTCAGCGTGTTCTTCGAGTACAACCGCGTGGTGCACGCCGTCGTACACGCCCCCGCGGGCGAATAGGCCGCCGGTTCCCCTCAAGACGCGCCCGCCCGGGCCGTTAACCATAAAGCGTACGGGCGCCCGCCCCTCGGTCCGACGGACCGATTCGGCCTGTATGCATCAAGCGACATTGGATTATGGTAGGCTCATCCTTCACAGAAGAATGATCAGGTAACTCCCCCGTGGCCCTGGACAATTCGATCAGCATCGAGGAACTGATTCGTGCCGGCGCAGTGCGCCGGGAGCTTGCCCAGGCGCACCTGCAGGCCGAAGTCCGCCGCCGCGAGGAGGTCCTGCGGCGTGCCGTGCGCCGCTACGTATCCCCGCAGCTCGCCGAGAAGATCCTCGAGGACGTGCAGCTGCGCGAGACGCTCCTGTCCGCCGATGACCTGCGCACCCACGCGGTGGTCCTGTTCGCGGACCTGCGCGGCTTCACCGGCCTGTCCGAGCGGCTCGAGCCGCGCCAGGTCGTGCCGCTGCTCAACGAATACTTCTCGCTGCTCACCGAGATCACCCTGCGCCACGACGGCACGGTGTTCCACATGGCCGGCGACTGCCTGATGCTCGGCTTCGGCGTGCCGCTCGAGCAGCCCGACAGCCCGGGCCGCGCGGTGCGCGCCGCCCAGGAAATGCTCGACAGCTTCGGGGCGCTCGCGAGCTCCTGGATGACCCGCTACGGCGTCGAGGCCGGACTCGGCATCGGCATCAATGAAGGCGACGTGGTCGCCGGGAACATCGGCTCGAGCTCCTACATGAGCTACACGCTGATCGGCGACACGGTGAACGTCGCGGCCCGGCTCTGCCAGCGCGCCCGCGCCGGGGAGATGCTGTTCTCCGAGGCGATCAAGCACTCCCTCGATGCGCTCGGACTGGACGTCGGCGCCACTGCACTGCCGCCGATGCAGCTGCGCGGACGCAGTCGCAGCATCGACATCTTCTGCGTCCCCGCCGCCGCACCGCGGCCCCTGGTTGCGGAAATCCCGGTCGCGGTTTGAGGCGGCGCAATGGCGGGCGGATCCGGCGGGCCCTGCGCGCACCGCACGGAGGCCGCACGGCCCTTGAGACGCCTATGGTGCAGGCAGGAAGCAGATGAGAGTCCTCGATCCGCCCGTCCCGGGCCCCGCCAAGCGCCACCTGCGCTGGCAGAACCTGCGCGGCAGTGCCGCGGCGCTCGCGCTCGCCGAAGCCGCGCGCTCCGACCAGAAGCTCTACGTCGTGGTCACCGATGCGGCGCGCGAGCTGTCGCGCCTGAGCGCGGAACTGGCCTTCTTCGCGGGTGCCGAGCTGCCGCTGCTCACCTTCCCCGACTGGGAGGTGCTGCCCTATGACCTGTTCTCTCCGCATCCGGACATCATCTCGGCACGGCTGCGGACTCTGTATGAGCTGCCGCGCCTGACGCACGGCTGCCTGATCGTCACCGCCGACACGCTGATGCAGCGGCTGGCGCCGCGTCAGTACGTCCAGGCCCGCTCGTTCCAGCTCTCGCGCGGCGAGCAACTCGATCTCGAGCCGTTCCGGGCCCGCCTCATCGATGCCGGCTATGCCAGCGTCAGCCAGGTGCGCAGCCCCGGGGAATTCGCGGTGCGCGGCTCGCTGTTCGACGTGTTCCCCATGGGCGCCGCCGAGCCGCTGCGCATCGACCTGTTCGACGACGAAATCGAGGCCATCCGCCGCTTCGACCCGGACTCGCAGCGCTCGCTCGAGCCGATCGAGCACGTGCGGCTGCTGCCGGCGCGCGAACTGCCGCTTGATGCCGAGGCGGTCAAGGAGTTCCGCCGCCGCTTCCGGACGCGGTTCGAGGGCGACCCGACCCGCTCGAGCATCTATCGGACCGTCAGCGAGGGGCTGGCGCCGGCCGGGGTGGAGTTCTACCTGCCGCTGTTCTTCGAGACCACCGCGACGCTGTTCGATCATCTGCCGGCCAACGCCGTCATCGTGCGCGATGCCGCCTTGCCCGAGGCGCTCGGGCGGGCGTGGCGGGACATCGAATCGCGCTACGAGGAGCGCCGGCACGACATCGAGCGTCCCGTGCTCGCCCCGGCGGAACTGTTCCTCGAGCCCGCGGCGCTCGGCGCGGCCCTCGAGCGGTTCGCCTCGGTGACCCTCGGGGCCGCGGCCGATCCGGCCGAACCGGCCGCGACGCGCGACTTCGCCACGCTCGAGCCGCCGGAGCTGCGCATCGATACGCGCGCCGAACGGCCGCTGGCGCGGCTGGATGCCTTCCTCGACTCGTTCCCAGGCCGCGCGCTGATCGCGGCGGACTCCCCGGGGCGGCGCGAGGTGCTCCACGAGTTGCTGCGCAGCGAGCGCCGTCCCGTCGCCTTAGTCGGTGGCTGGGACGAATTCCTCGCCGGGCAGGCCCCGCTCTGTCTCACCGCGGCGGCGGATCTGGCCGGACTCAGCCTGTCCGCCCCGCCGCTGGCGATCATCGCCGAGGCGCAGCTGTTCGGCGCACGCGCCCCGCAGGAGCGCCGCCGTACCCGCGCCGCGTCCGACCCGCAGACCATCCTGCGGGACCTGCAGGACCTCACCCCGGGCGCCCCGGTGGTGCACGAACAGTACGGCGTCGGCCGCTACGTCGGACTGCAGCCGATGGAGGTCGCCGGCGAGGCCGGGGAGTTCCTGGTACTGGAGTACCTCGGCGGGGACCGGATCTACGTCCCGGTGCAGTCGCTGCACCTGGTGAACCGCTATACCGGCGCGGCGAGCGAGAGCGCACCGCTGCACAAGCTCGGCACCGATCAGTGGAGCAAGGCGCGCCGGCGCGCCGCGGAACAGATCCGTGACGTCGCCGCCGAGCTGCTCGACCTGTATGCCCGGCGCAAAGCCCAGCGCGGCCTGCAGCTCACGCCGAACGAAGCCGAATACCGCGCCTTCTCCGCCACCTTCCCCTTCGACGAAACCGAGGATCAGGCCGAGGCCATCACCCGGGTACTCGAGGACCTCAAGAGCGACCGCCCCATGGACCGCATCGTGTGCGGCGATGTCGGCTTCGGTAAGACCGAAGTCGCCATGCGTGCCGCGTTCGCGGCCGTCCAGGCGGGCAAACAAGTGGCCATCCTCGCGCCGACCACACTGCTCGCGCAACAGCACCTGACGAACTTCCGCGACCGCTTCGCCGACTGGCCGGTCCGCATCGAAGGACTGTCGCGCTTCGGCAATGCCAAAGAGACGCGCGCGATCCTCGAGGGCATCGAGCGCGGCACGGTCGACATCGTGGTCGCCACCCATCGGCTGCTGCATGCGCATGCGCAGTTCAAGGACCTCGGGCTGCTGATCGTCGATGAAGAGCAGCGCTTCGGCGTGCGCGACAAGGAGCGGCTGCAGGCGCTGCGCGCCAACGTGCACGTGCTGACCCTCACCGCCACGCCGATCCCGCGTACGCTCAACATGGCACTCGGCGGGCTGCGCGACCTCTCGCTCATCACCACGCCGCCGGCGGAGCGCCTGGCGATCAAGACGTTCGTGATCGAATGGCACGGCCCGACGCTGCGCGAAGCGGTGCTGCGCGAGCTGCGCCGCGGCGGCCAGATCTACTTCGTGCACAACGAGATCCGCACCATAGAGAAGATCGCCGCCGAGGTGCGCACGCTCGTACCCGAGGCGAGTGTGCGGGTCGGCCACGGCCAGATGCGCGAGCGCGAACTCGAGCAACTGATGGTGGATTTCTACCACCGGCGCTTCGACATGCTGCTGTGCACCACCATCATCGAGAGCGGCATCGACGTGCCGACCGCCAACACCATCATCATCAACC
>Ga0315298_1005793_pt1 | contig 17262 bp, 20 predicted proteins | sample WHS_1_MG_FD_203077 | JGI IMG/M metagenome (GOLD analysis project Ga0315298, IMG submission 203077) | Extremophilic microbial mat communities from Washburn Hot Springs, YNP, Wyoming, USA - WHS_1_MG | ecosystem: Environmental > Aquatic > Thermal springs > Hot (42-90C) | place: USA: Wyoming...
TTCACTTAGCTGAGCTGCATCTGCTCAGCTTCTTTTAATGATTTCATTTTGGTCTGCCTCAATAAATATATTAGATAGAAAATGTGAAAAATATTTCATTTTCGAAGGAAAAATTGAAAAAGCGGTAGAAATTTAAACTTTTACTTTGTTAATATGTTATGGTCATACATTCTTTCCGTGATTCAACTTTGCTTATTGCAGAGGCAAATGCATTTCTTGATCGCTTAGAGCGACCAAGGACACTTAAGGAAACAGAAGCAAACTTAAGCTCACTTTCACGTATAAAAGATGAAATGCTTGATGCAGGATTTAATGCAACATTTCCAGAATTAATGGTTGATGTTAAAGCAGAACTAAGTGATGATGAAATATCTTCAGATCTTCCTAAGCAACTAAGAACTTTTAGAGAATTTGCAAATCTCAAAAGATATACATTCAACAGAGTTAAAATCTCAATCGCATCGCATAATATTTTTTTAAACATGCTTCAAAGAGGAACGATTTACGAATTTGCAAATTATCTCCCTTACAATGGAGAGTATCTTTATAATCTTGTTTTTCTAGGCGAACCTGCAATAAGGGCATATAATGCAATAAACGTCATACTCTCACAAAAGAAAGAAGAAAAAAGTGGAGAGTATACAGTAGTAATTTCAGTGGATGGAAAAAAACAGACGCTTAAACTAGATTCCAATATAAATCTTGGAGAAAGAGTAAAGAGAGTATATGGTGAAGGAGCAATTATTCTTAGTATTACAAAGAGAAAAACTGAGAAGCCTCTTGTTAATGGTAGAAGCAATAGAGTTGCGATAGCAGCAGCTTATGCACAACTTGCAGCTAAAATTGTATATGAAAAGTTAATTAGAAAGCCGATGATTATGAATGATAAATATCAACTTTATTCATCGATACTTGCAAAGTATAGTTTGTCGCCAGAAACAAGAGTGGATTTAATAGAAGATAGAGATGAGTTGGAAGATGAATTATACTCTCACAAGCTTCTTTCTGAAGTGAATCAAATAAAAATCCTTGATCCCGATGTGGTGAATGCAATTACAAAGAATAGAAAAAGATTTAATCGTGAAACAATTAAGCAAGCAGAGCAATTGCTTGCAGAAGATGTGTTCTACTTCTTTATGAATGAATCGAGAAAGACAAGGAACACCTATCCTCTCTTTAAAGGAATTTCTGGAGATATTGATGAAAGGTTTGATTTCCTTAATAGAATGAATCTAAATAATCCAATAAAATTATTAAAAGAAAAGATTGAATTAGAATCATTAGTTCCAACCTCGAGTAGAGAGCTTTCAGCTGTTATTTTGTTAAATTCAGGTAAATCTAAAGAGTGGTGTATGGAAAAATTCAAAATTTCTTCTGCTGAGTTAGATGAAGCAAAGAATAAATTAATGCCATATCTCAAGTCATTATCTCCACAAGCAAAAGAGTTCTTGGATTTGATAAAGAAGAAGTAAACAAGAGATAATAATTAATAAATCAATAGGTATCCGTGTTCTTTTGCCTTCTTTTTTATTTTTTATTCTTGCTTTCTATATTGAGGTTAGGTATATATGAATGAGGATGAGATTATAAAAAGAAAGGTCTCATTAAGCGATATAATTCATATTTTAAATCGACCATACCCAGTTAAAAGAATAAGAATAAGTCAAGGTGCATTTAATTTCTTGCCAAAAAAAGCTTTATCAACACTGAATAAGATGAACATCAAAATAGAAGTCATTAAATTAAAGCGAGGTCCAAAAACAAAAGTTAATCAAGACAATATTTTTATGCTTTACAAATCGGATCTATCGGCGTATGAGATTTCAAAGAAATTAAAAATACCGTTAAGGACTGTTTACTATCATATCAGCAAAATCAAGAAAGAAGAGAAAAACAAAGAAATATATTGAAATTTCAAACATTGTACTCCTCGCATGAAGGATAAAAAGTGAAAAAGCAAACAAAAAGCAATAATATAAAATTTATATACCTTTTTATCATATTATATTATCATTATTACTTTATTTTTGCCTCGGTAGCTCAGTTGGTAGAGCGTGTGGCTGTTAAAAGTTGATTGCTGAACCAATTATTTCATGCAATCTGTTTATAGTCACCACAAGGTCGGAAGTTCGAGTCTTCCCCGAGGCGCTTTTTTCAAATCTCGTGCCCTTTTCTCTTTTCATTTGTTTTCTATCCATATTTCGTCTCCTATTTTGATGCGGTTCTTGTTGCAAAATCCACTGTTAACTTCAATTGCATATTTGATTTTTTCAGAAGAATAGTATAGTCTACATTCACTTCCATTGCAAGGCTCCATGCTTTGCATATCTACAATCTTCATGTTTTTATCTACGAAAATAATATCCAGAGGCAGGTATGTGTTTTTCATCCAGAATGCATATATTCCTTCGTCTTCAAAAATAAAAACCATGCCTTCATTTTCCTCGAGCTTTTTAACATGCATCAACCCTAACTCCCTTTTCTCATCGTCATCTGCAACCCATGTTAGGATCGTTACATTACTTATCTTTACATGTGTAGAGTTCCATCCTCTGCTACTTAGTTCGCTGATATTGTTTAGTTTTAGCATATTGTTGGTTGAAGCACTGTTTAAGAAAAAGTAAAAAAGCGAATATGTAGAAAAAGCTAAAAATAAAAAAATCAAAACCAATATTTGAGTTTTCATTTTTCATTTCTCCTCTCTCTGTTGTTATCTTTTTATCCTTATCTTCGGTTATTCTATCTTTCCGATTATTACTTTCTGCAATTCAATCGGAGGGATAGCCTCAGCCATTTTTATCGCAAACGAAAGCTTGCTTTCGCTTTCAGCAATAATCTCATAGAGCACGTCACCTTCATTTACTTTGTCACCTTTCTCGCAGTGTAGTCTTATTCCGGCTCCTTTATCCTTAGGTGCACCCGCCACTCTTGCGATCTTATTTATATATCTATTGTCTACATGGGAAACCCTTCCGCTTTTTTCAGCTCTCACTTCATACACATATTTTCCAATCGGTATGTCGCTTTCTTTGAAGTTTGGATTTCCACCCTGTGCCTCTATTATTTCCTTTAATTTTGCAAATGCCTTTCCATTTTTAACCAAATTGAATGCTATCTCAGCACCTTTTCCTGGCGGTGCTTTTCCTACTAGTTCGAGAATACTTCCAGCCATCAAGCAGCTCTTTTCCCTCAGTTCTCCACCGTCTTTCAAAGTAAGAGATTTGTAAACCTCTAAAACCTCCAAGCCCGGACCTACTCCAAATCCAATTGGGTCAGATCCATCTGTTATTAGGCATCTTGTTTTAATTCCAAGCTGTTCACTTATCTGCAGGAAATCATTGGCAAGCATTTTTCCTTCGTTTTCATCCTCTATCTTTGCTCCTCTTCCAATAGGAATGTCGACAACAAGGTACTCTGCTCCGACAGCCTTTTTCTTCGCAAGTATAGACGCAAGCAGCAGTCCTTTCGGATCAAGGTGCAATGAGTTTCTTATTCTTATCAATTTGTCATCAACTGGAGCAAGGTTTATTGCGCCTCCCCATGCGATGCATCCTTTTGTTTTCAAAACTACTTGTCTCAGTTCATCTATTGGCAGAACCACTGGTGCCAGCACTTCAAAAGTGTCTGCGGTTCCAGATGCAGATGAAATTGCTCTTGAAGATGTCTTCGGAATATAAATGCCTGCAGCTGCTAAAATTGGAACTATCAACATTGTTGTTCTATTGCCTGCGACTCCGCCAATGCAGTTATGCACGCAAACAGGGGCAGTTCCTGCAAAAAATCTTGAAGGACCATCCACTCTAAAATCATAGGTCCATTCTGAAGGTGATTTTATTTTGCGTATTCTTTTTATTTTTATTACGCTTATGTCTCCATTCAGAAGTTTTTTAACATCCTCGCTCTTTATTCTATCTATTATTTTAAGGAGCTTCTGCTTTGTAATGTATTTCTGTTTTTTCAATGCTTTTCTTAAAGTCCAGCCAATAACTCCACGCTTATCAATCTCTTCTATTTCTCCTATTTCAGATGTAGGCAATAGGTTAGTATATGCAACATTCGATTTTTCTCTTCCGCCAAATATCTCTCTGACTTGAGTATAAATATAATAGCACTTGTTTATATTAGAAGTTACTTCTCCTTTTTTAGTCTTGAATATTCTTGTTGTTTTTTCTTTCTCAGCCATTGTTACAGACATGCCCATAAGAGACAGCAAGTATTGGAGTCCAATCGCTAATTCCTTTGATGAAGTAACATATACTGCTTCATACCCTCTTCTTACATAACCATCGCCTGCAAACAGTGCCTTTATGAATTCAAGCTTCAGTTCTTTTGGGGCTTCAAATACAAAGTGAGGAATTCTTTTTTCAAGTGCATTTGTGCCTATATTTAGCGATTCAAAATCCTGTGCAAGTTTTCTGTCATAGATGCATATACGTGTAGCTATTTCATGCGGTTTGTTAATTGTAATTTTTCTTCCAAATACTTCCTTTATACATTTCTTGGCATCATTTATGAGCTTCTTTTCATGCGATCCAAAATTCAAAAACACACCTTGATAATTTACGAATCCTTCTGAAAGATAATAACCCATGAATCTCATTAACTCCTTTGTCAGTTTTATTTTTTTATCTCCAATTTTAACATACTCGTCATAATCTCTCTTTTCTTCGCTGACAGTGCTAGGCACAACAACATGGTCATTAGTGTTAAGTTGAGATGCCATGACATTGACAATCCTGCCTTTGCGCAGTACGAATACAGTATGATCTGATGTAACTGTTATTTTTCTGTTTCCGATAAGGGTTATCTCATACATTTCAGGCGGTGCTTTCGCCTTGAATACTCCTTTTACAGGTGCAAATCTCACCTTTCCATTTTCATCAAATGTCAATACCTGCAGTCCATTGAGATTCTTTTCTGTGTAGAATGCACCATCATCTTCAATTATTTCGTCTGGTTTTGATCTTTCAAAAACAGATTCAATTATTTCAGAGACATCACGAACTTTCGTCTTTCCGCTGTTCTTAACGATTACAGGTGTGTTTCCTGCAAGGCAGTGTTTATCGGCGATAGGATGAACATTCAGGTCGAGCGTTTGTCCAGTGTCAACCATGGCTTTACTTAAGGCCACAGTTTCGCTTATTCCAAATCCATTGATATATGCAGCAGCTACGAAAGATGCAAGTTCACCTTCACTAAGTCTGTTTTCTACGGTTTCTTTTATTATTGTATATACCTCATCTTCTTTCAGGGTTTCCTTATCCATTTTCTTTTTGATGTACTCGAGAGATTTTGGTATTGGAACGTGTTGGATTCCGACCTCCTCTCCATTCTTTATTTTTAGTTGGTCAGCAACATCCTTGTAAATTGCAATCTCTCCTTTCTTTACCATTGTTTTTGACAAATCAATTATTGCAATCACTTCTTTTGATTTGTATTTTATACTTATTCTATCCGACAGATATATGTCATTATATATTGCATCATCTTCGTTGAGAATTGCGACATTTTTTCCAGCTTCTAAGTCCAGTATTCTCACTTTGAACTTGTGTATTCTATGTGGCATTTCATTCTTGTTCATTTTTTCACCTTTTACATTTTCTTATTTTTTACCAGTTGGATCATAAATTTTCAGATTCAATATATCTTTCCGCAGCGCTTCCTACATTCTGCGGAGGAATGATTCCTAATTCAGTTATGTATGCACGTATATAAGTCGGTGCAGTGGTATCAAATGCAGGGTTCAATATTTTCACTCCTTTAATTGGCTTTGGAAGAATTTCTTTTTCAGGTCGCATTTCAATTTCAGTCATCTGACCAAATTTGGTTAACGGATCGAATTTGTATATCTGTGTGGCAGAATAGAATGGAATTTTCATGTCAAATGCAACAGTTGCGATTGTTGCTGTCCCTATCTTGTTGTAGAGAGTTCCATCTGCTCCAACTGCATCCGCTCCGACAATTACCAGATCTACATCCTTCATGACATGCCTCACTGCGGAGTCCACTATCATAGTGACATCCACTCCTGCAGAGGATAATTGTTTTGCAGTCAAATGGCCCTGGTATAATGGTCTGGTTTCAGTGCATATTACTTTTATCTTCTTATGTTTATGTGCATGGACAAGGATGCTGTTGACTGTGGTGCTATGGCAATGAGTAAGAATTGTTTGTCCATCCCATATTAGGTCAGAGCCGTATTTGGTTATCTTAAGAAATGATTCAGTAAACTGTTTGTCGTATTTCTGAAGTGCTATCTTCGCCATTTTCTTCATTTCTTTTACATCTTTTCCTTTTTCAACGTGTGCGAGTATGTATCTGAAGGTATTTCTGACCATGGGTTCGGTGGCTCTTAACTTAATCAGCTTGTCTCCAGTTTCAAGGATTTCTTTAATCATTTCCTCTCTATTCTTTGCCTTGCTTTTCTCTATACATATTCCAAGCGCCTTTGCGGTCGCGGCAGCCACCCTCCTGGCCCCCTGGATTTTTAATTCCTTTATATCTTTCATGATCTGTTCAACACTGTTTGTCATGTTTTTATTTTGTAACAACAGATTTTTTAATCCTACGTATTGAAGACTATTTATGGAAAAATTTTTGGGAACTAGAAATGAATTAAGCTTATAAATTTAAACTTTCTATATTCTATCAGCGGCCAGTGATTTTATGGTTGATTCACTCAAATCTATAACTGATATTCCTCTTGCAGGAAAACAGGAGTTTGATGATTTCAGCAATCTCTCTGAAGACGACAAAGAATTGCTAAAGTTCTACGAGTCCACCAAGCCAAAGATATATATTTTAGGTATGGGTGGAAGTGGAAGCAACACTGTAAACAGGCTCATGCAGATAGGAATAGAAGGAGCAAATATTATTGCAATGAACACTGATGTTCAGCACCTTCTGAAAATAAAGGCTGACAAGAAGATTCTTCTTGGAAAAACTACGACCAGAGGAATAGGTGCGGGCAGCGATCCAGAAGTAGGAGAGACAGCAGCAAATGAGTCACTGGAGGACATCAAAAAAGCAATTGCAGACGCTTCCCTTGTGTTCGTCACTTGCGGTTTAGGTGGAGGTACAGGAACAGGTTCTGCACCTGTGGCTGCGAAGGTTGCAAAGGAGCTCGGCGCTCTGGTAGTTGCAGTAGTCACACTCCCATTCGCTTCAGAAGGAGAAAAAAGAAAGCAGAATGCATTAAGGGGGTTGGAAAAGCTGAAGAAAAATGTCGACACAATAATAGTTATACCCAATGACAAGCTTCTTGCAGTAGTTCCAGATCTTCCATTGGATACTGCATTTAGGGTTTCAGACGAAGTCTTGGCTCGAGCAGTTAAGGGAATTACAGAACTAATCACTGTTTCAGGTCTCATCAATCTGGATCTTGCTGACTTGAAGACAATACTTAAGGATGGAGGATACTCTATGATTGGAGTAGGTGAATCAAGCGTAGATTCATCTTACGATGAGCGTGCTCTTCTGGCAGCAAACACAGCCTTGAAGAGTCCTTTGTTAGATGTAGATATTTCTACTGCAAACAGAGCAATTATCAACGTCGTAGGTGGAGAGGACATGACTCTTAGGGAGGCAGAACTGGTTGCAAGAGAGGTCTCCAAACAGATAGCAAAAGATTCTCATATAATTTGGGGAGCAAGAGTAGATAAAAACATGAAGAAATCTCAGATCCATGTGCTTGTTGTCTTGGTAGGGGTAAAGGCATTGGATTACGATAAAAAACCAGATACAGTTGCAGTAGCAGAGGAACTGGAAGAAACTAATTTAGAAGATTTGGACCTTGCAGTGTAGGACGCCAAATTCCAGTAGATGCTATTTGACTGTGTTTGTATTATTTTATCGTTTATATCGTTTTATTTGTGTATTATTTTATTCGGTATTATTCTATTCGTTTTGTCACATTTCGTAGTATGTTTTTAGTATACTACTATATTTTTATTTCTTTTTATTTAATATATTATAGGTTAGTATATTGACTAAATGCATTGATTTGTTGTATCAACCAATGAAGTATCTTTATCTTGACTTTGCTTTGTTTCGCATGTGTTTCATATAATTTAATATTTATTTTTTATTGGTTGTAATAATATTGATTTAATTTGTATTGATTGATTTGTTATTTCGAAAGATTATCAATTACAGGGTGTGAAAAATGGGAGATATTATAAAAGGCATTAAAGAATTTTATGATAAATCAGTTTACGTATGGAGGGCAAGCAAAAAACCAACCAAGCAGGATCTGAACGAAAACCTGAAAATAGTACTTATAGGTATGTTTATACTTGGTTTGATCGGTTTTCTGGTTGCGATCATATTTAGTTTGTTGCAGGCCTGATCAATAAAGTATGATGCATATAAAAGGAATCAAACATAAGAAATGAAACGGTGGTTTTATGATATACACTTACAGAATAACATCTGGACAGGAAAACATAGTTCTTGACATGCTGATAAACAAGGCAGAGAAGATGAAGGATTCAGTAGGTTCAATAATACTATTTCCAGAAGTGAAGGGATACATCTTCATAGAGACAACAGACTTGTCAACTGCGAAGGCATTGGCGCAAGGAATAAGGCATATAAAAAGCATGATAACTAAGCCAGTGGAACTGGATGAGATGACCAAGCTGGTGCAGGAGGGATTCCAATCTGTGAAGCTTGGAAAAGGAGATATTATAGAGTTCACAAGTGGACCATTCAAGGGAGAAAGAGGAAAGATCATACGTATGGATGAGACAAAGGACACTATAACAGTAGAGCTCATGGATGTTGCAGTCTCTGTCCCAGTCACTGCAAAGATAAGCACAGTTAAGATAATTCAAAAGGCCGAAGAGGAATGAAGGTTGAGAAATATTGCTTCAAATAATAAATTCGAAAATAAACTCGCGCTGACACCATGCTTGATGCAGCGTGGTTTTAAATGATTCATCTACAGATGGATCACAGGTGGCTTAAAAAAATCAAAGGTGAAAACATGGCTGAAATTACAGTTTCATTGCTTGTAGAGGGAGGAAAGGCTTCAGGTGGTCCGCCACTTGCGACTTCAATCGGTCCTCTCGGAATAAATGTGAATGCAATCGTAAAGGAGATAAACGAGAAGACAAAGGATTTTGCAGGAGTAACAGTACCTGTCAAAGTTATAGTTAACAAAGAGAACAAGTCCTATAAAATCGAGATAGGAATGCCTGCAGTTGCTTCCTTGATAAAGAAGGAGATCGGAATAGAAAAGGGAGCGAAGGCAGAACCTGGTCAGAAGCCAGCACCAGCAGGTGACATTTCCTTTGACAAGGTTGTCAAGATTGCAAAGATTAAGCTAGATTCGACAAATGCAACAGACCTAAAGTCAGCAGTGCTTTCTGTTTTGGGTACCTGCCTGAGCGTAGGCGTAACATGTGATGGCCAGGATCCGAAGGTAATCATAAAGAAAGTAAAGAAAGGAGAGTATGATGCTCAAATCAAGTAATCAATTAGATGATTTACTTTCAGCTAATCTGCATTCTTCAGATTGTTCAGTCAATAATGCAAGGGCAGATTTGGCTAACTCTGTTAGTTTGAGCAGCAATACAAGCAACAATTCAGGCAGAAAAAACCCAAAGAATTCAAGGCTTTTCTTTACTTTCAATTTTTTTAATTTTTCTTTTTTTAATATTTTTAACTCCTCTTTCCTAAATTTATCTGTTATGTTCTTATTCCTAGCTTTATTTTCATTCTCATCATCTTATCCTGTAGATGTGAAATGGTTTGTTCAGTCCAATCCAACATCTACTTCTCCTGTAGTATCTTCTGATTATGTTTTTTCTGTTTCAAATGAAGGAGTGGTATCTGCATTTTTCAAGACGTCTGGAATAAAATATTGGGAGTTTGATTTGGGCAAAAAAGTGTATTATTCTCCTCTTTATTACAACGGAGTGCTTTACGTTCCTGCAGATAATTCATTATATGCATTCTCGTCTTCAGGCTCATTGATCGGAAACATAACCTTGGACAATAGAATCTCAGACAGGCTTTATGAAATCAATGGAAATGTAATAGCAATTACAAGAAATATCACAGTCTATGTGATTTCATATTCGCAGAGCTCTCTTACATCTAGGAATATCATAAAGAAGATTTCAATTGGAGGAGACACTGATTCATCCTCAATAGTTTATAACAAGAAGCTCTATATAGTTTCAACCTCTGGCAGTGTTTATTCAATAGATGTGTCTTCAGGTTCATATACTCAGCTCTACAATCTTGGTTATTCTGTTTGGCGCGCTCAGCCTGCAGTGTTGAATGGAGTGCTGTATATAAGCGGCGAGAGGAATCTTTTCGGTGTGGATTTACAAGGCAAGCTGGTGCTCAGCAAAAGAATTTCAGAAGGCAATCTGAATTCAGTTTCAACTGATGGAGAAAATATATATGTGGGTTCAGATGATGGCAATCTTTATTCAGTTTCCCAAGACGGCAGTATTAACTGGAAATTCAAGACAGACAACGCGATTAAAAGCGTTCCACTTGTAGTAGGTGATTCGATATACTTTGCATCAAGAGACAAATTTGTTTATTCAATCTCAAGGTCAGGAAAACTGGAATGGTCACAGCCTCTTTCAGACTGGCCTAGTTCATTAGTATACGAAACGGGAAGCATATACGTCTCAGCTTATGATGGAACAGTTTATAGGATTTCAACCTCTTCATGCAGAATTACAAATCCAGAAGAGAAAAGTACAGTGATGCCTATATTCACTATAGCAGGCGAGGCGCATTCAGATTTGGGAGTTTCTTCTGTTCAGGTCAGGACATCCCCAGGTGATTGGCAGACAATGCAAATCTCAGGAAGCGGAGAGAATCAAAGCAAGAATGTGAAATGGTCAGGTACATTCCAGATTTCAGGATTTTCAGAAGGAGATGTCAAGCTGGAATGTAGGGTCGTTGACTCAAGCGGAAACTTTGAGCCAGAACCATACTCCTCTTTCGACTATGGGTTCGTATTCTCTCAGGATAGGCTTCCAAAGATGAATATATCATACAAGCAGTCTGTCAATGTAAACCAGCCATTGACATTAGGATTCTTTAATGAACAAGGCACAATCCTTACTGGAGTGACAGTTACAATAGAAGGGCAAAAATATAATGTAACTGATCCATCAGGAAAATTCACATACACCCCAACAAAGGAAGGCAAGCTGTTGATTTATGTAGAAAAGTCAGGTTATCAGCCGAAACAGCTTGAGATCAATGTCACTAAGTCTCTGTTCCAGCCGATTTACATCCTAATTATTTTCTTTTTCGCAGTTGTGTTCATAATTTATTCCTCAATCAAGAAGGGAACTTGGAGATAAATATTTCAGTGGTTCAAACACTTCAAACTTTTCTATCTTAAAACTTTTCATCTTCAATTTTCTATCTTCAAACTTTTCTATATTTTCAGTTTTATTATTTTGATTTTTTTCTCTCCAAGATATTTCACAAGGAAAACAGACAAAAACGTCAGACCTACAGTCATAGTTGCAATAAATCCAATCTTTTCATTAGGAATTAAAGGATGTGTCCCTATGATATAATCGAGCAGGTCGTTAAGAAGATAAAATCCAAAAGAAATCAGTATCCATTTTCTGCTAAATCCACTTCCTCCAGTGAAATAAACTCCTTCTAAAAAGAGTCCGAAATGTGCGATTAGAAGCATTAAGTATTCAAGAGAATCTTGGCCTACAAGAAAATAGTTTGAGTATATAATTATCACAGCTATGGTCCATATCCCATATTTAATCGCTCCGACAGATACAAAATTGACAAACTGTTCAAATTCATTTTCTCTGCCTTTTACCTCATTTCTGTTTAAATATTTGTCATTTATTTTTTCATCTCTGCCGCTCATTTTAAGAAATATAAAACCTGCAAACAAAGCCTGCAAAGGACAGTCAATTATGAATATCCAAAAAACAGGGTTCCACTCGCTCAATTGACCTGAATAATAATATAATCCGTATGTGAATGCAATGAAATTTACAAGTGCAAGTGCAAAGAACATTCTATCCATAAAATCATCATTTTCATGCAGCGTCCGACTATTTCAAATCTTTTCATAACTTGTTTCCATGTGATTTTATCTTTCTTATCGGAATCCCACCCACAACTTCTCTTTTCCTAACGTCTTTGTTCACCAGAGACATTGCTGAAATAATTGAATCATCACCTATCCTCACTCCAGGAAGGACTGTTGAATTTGCTCCGATCATAACGTTTTTTCCGATTCTTACTTTTCCGACCCTTGCTTCTTTTTGAAGAAATTCGTGCGCGAGTATAGTGGTGTTGAATCCAATTATGGTGTTGTCATTTATTTCTATAAGCTCTGGAAAGAAGATATCAAAAGTTACTCCCAACCCAACAGCGACATCCCTGCCTATTTTGATTCCGCACAGCCTGTATATTATTCTTTTAAGTGTAAGTGAAGGAAGATATTTTGCAAGGTATATTAGTATGAAGTTGTATATTACGACTAAAGGGTTTTTCACTTTATACCAATAAAGCAATGAATTCCTCTCAGTCTTGATAACAGATTTTAATTCTCTCATGCAAACGCCACGTTCCATACTAACTATTCACACAAAACGTTTTTTAGAAAACGTTTTTAAATCTTAACAACATATATGTATTATCTATTACTAATATAGATTTTTATCTATATTTGTTTGATTTATTAAAAGCGCACAGATTTGATCTGTTGCCCGTATAACCGCATATTGCGGGAGGGTGTTTAAATGATAAACGAAGAGAAAATTAAAGAATCAATAAGCAAGGCCCTAGATGAGAAAGGGTCAAGGAAATTCATACAGTCAGTAGAGATGGCTGTTAATTTTAAGAATCTAGACATGTCCAAGCAGGAGAACAGGCTGAATCTTGATGTTCTTCTTCCAAAGGGAAGGGGCAAGAAGATAAACATAGTTGTTTTCGCAGACGGCAATGTCGCAGCAGACGCAAAGGCAGCAGGCGCTGATTTTGTTATCGGAAGCGCAGACATGGCTAAGTACAAAAAGTCTGAGATAAAGAAGCTTGCAAAGAATTCGGAATTCTTTGCCCAGCCACAGTTGATGGTGGTAGTAGGTAAGAATTTCGGTCAGCTGTTAGGTGGAAGAGGAAAGGTTCCAAAGCCTCTTGTAGGAAACGTTGCTAACATGATCAAGAATGCAAGAGACTCTGTTAAAGTGAGGTCAAGAGGAAAATTCCTTCCTGTTGTGCACTGTCCGATAGGAACAGAGCAGATGTCTCTAGATGATCTTACAGAGAATGCAAAGGCGGTTTTAAACGCTATTAAAAACAAGATAGGAGGAGACTCTAATATAAAGTCGGTCATAATCAAGCTTTCGATGGGCAAGCCGATCAAAGTTGAATAACTGATAACATCGAACTAGATAATGAATTGTTATAGATTAGGAAAGTAAATATAGGTGATACTTATGGCAAATGCACTTGATATTAAAAAACAAAAAGTGGAAGAGATAACCAAGCAACTGAGCTCAGCAAAGGTGGTAGCAGTTTTGGATTTGCACACCCTTCCAAATGCTCTTCTGCACAAGATGAGAAAGGAGCTTAAGTCAGATGCAAAAATATTGATCTACAAGACTTCTCTTCTAAAGAAGGCGCTCAAAAGAGCAAAGCTAGATTCATTGCTTCCTGCAATGACAGGAGAGAAGGCATTGGTGATTTCAAACCTTGACCCATTCAGGCTTTACAAGAAGATGAATGCAAATCCCCTCAAGGTTTATGCAAAGCCTGGGCAAATTGCACCGTATGATTTGGTGGTGCCTGCAGGAGAGACCCAGCTTCCTCCAGGACCGATACTTACTGAGTTAAAGACAGCAGGAATAGATGCAAGAATCCAGGCAGGAAAGGTTGCAGTCGGAAAGGATTCAGTAGTAGCAAAGAAAGGAGAGGTAATAAAAGACGTAGTTGCAAAAGCACTACAGAAACTCGACATAAAGCCTTTCGAAGTCAGAGTGCATGTTCCATTGGCATACGAAGATGGAATAGTGTACAATGAGGATCTGCTCAATGTTGATGAGAAGAAGATGCTATCAGACGTTGCACAGGGATTCATGAATGCGAAATTGATTGCCTTGGAGATTGGTTATATCACAAAAGATACAGTAGAGCCTTTGATACAGAAGGCATACCGCCAGGCAAGATTCGTAGGAATAGAAAAGGATATCATGCTTCCTGAATTAATGGAAGAATTGATGAAGAAAGCAGTAAGGCAGGCGAATGCAGTTAACTCTGCAGTCCCAGCAAATGCGGCTTGATCATCAAAGTATGTTATTTGAGGTGAAATTATGGAATATATATACGCTGCTTTATTGCTGCACTCCGGCAAGAAAGAGATAACAGAGGATGCGTTGAATGCAACAGTCAAGGCTGCTGGTTTGACACCAGATCCAGCTAAGGCAAAGATGGTAGTGACAGCTCTTCAGGGCGCAAACATAGACGAGCTCTTGAAGAATGCTTCAATGCCTGTTGCAGTCGCAGCACCAGCTGCAGGAGCAGCACCAGCTGAAGCAAAGAAGGAAGAGAAGAAGGAAGAGAAGAAATCTGAAGAGGAAGCAGCAGCAGGACTCGGTTCCTTATTCGGGTAATCTTCAGATAATCTTCTTTAAGCCATTCTTTTTGAATGAATTAAAAAGAGATTCAGGCCCGCTATTTAATTAGCAGGGCTTTTATTTATTTTTTCAGCTGTTTTTTTATTTTATTGTTTTTCTTTTCTATTTTCATTATTAGGTTTACCTTTGCTGAAAAGCTTATTGAACTTGCATAATATTCGGTTGTATGCAATTTCATTTTTCGTTTTCTGTATACCTACTGGTTTGCTAAAACCTTTTTTGATCCCTTTTCTAAAATCCTCTAAAGAATAAGCATCTACGAAAGTATATACAGTTCCCACTTCTCTTATGTGGTGGGCGTCGCTTCCACCTGTTTGGCTCAATCCTTCTCTAATTGCATATTCTATACTTCTTGAGTTCACTTTACTATCGCATCTTCCATTTATAGTTTCTATCCCATCTATTTTTATTTTTCTTTCCTTCACGTACTGTGTGATGTTCTGTTTCCTTATTTCGTCACCCATCGGATGTGGGATTATAGCCAATCCATTTTTGTCATGAATCTCATCAATAATCTCCTCTAGGTTATGGAGTTCAGGCTTGGTTTTGATGTCTTCGTCTAAAAAAAGAGCAAGAATCTCGCCATATTTTTTCTGTTTTATATCTCTTGTCTGCTGTCTTATCATTATTTCTTTTCCAGGCACAAAAAATATTCCTAATTCATCAGCAGCTTTTCTTCCTCTCTCCCATCCTTTAGTTTCGTCATGGTCTGTAAGTGCAAATCCATCCATTCCAACAGCCTTCGCCCTTGCTGCTATCTGCTCAGGAGTGCTGCATCCGTCCGAATAGATTGAGTGAATGTGAAGATCTATTTTCATAATTGTATATAATCATATATCATTTTATATCTTTTTCTACATACTAATATATGGAAGACGCTTTAAATAAGAAAAAGGCAGAAGAAAAGAACCAAGTAATCCAGAATGCAGATACAAATAAGTTTATTCTCTCTTGGGAAGACATCGAAAATATGTGCTTTGATCTGGCTAAAAAGATAGAGTCGCAGAACATAAAAATCGACAAGATAATAGCAGTAAGCAGAGGAGGTCTTATCCCTGGAAGAATATTATCTTCTCTTCTGAATAACAAGAATCTTTCCACTATAAGAGTTACTTTCTACATCAAGCCGAACCAGACCAAGGAAACCCCGCATCTGGCAGAGGATCTATCGACAGATGTTACAGGTAAGACTGTTCTGGTAGTGGACGATGTCCTTGAATCAGGCAAGACATTAAAGCTGACATACAATTACCTGATCGAAAGAGGGGCAAAAAAAGTTTATACCGCAGTATTGATAAACAAGTTTGTTGACGGAAAGGAGAAACAGATAGAACCCAATTTCTTTTCCATGAAAACCGACGGAAAGTGGATAGTCTACCCATGGGAAAAAACAGATTCGGATTAGTCATATCAAGGTTCATCCTATTAATTCGTCAGATTAAACATTATCTTGCTTTATTCTGTTGCTGTTTTCTTAGCTTTTCATTCTTTTTAATTCTTTAATTTTTCTTATTCACGATTATTTTCTGGATATGCAAACTTTCCAACTAGTGGCACAAACATTACAGGAAGTATTGGGCTGGTTGAGATTTTTCCATTTTTGTCCTTTTCAACAAGAATGAGTTCCTGCCAGTATCCACTTCCTATAGGTATCAGCATCTTTCCTTCATTTGCAAGTTGTTCAATCAATGGTTTAGGGATTTCAGGAGCGCTTGCAGACACTATAATCCTATCGAAAGGAGCATTTTCCTTCATTCCTAATGTTCCATCTCCTATTTTTATCTCAACATTTTTAATTCCTAAATTCTTTATTCTTTCTTCAGCTTTACTTGCCAAGTCCTGAATCCTTTCTACTGAATAAACCTTTCCATTTTCACCTACCAGAAAAGCGAGTAATGCAGTCTGCCAACCTGAACCAGTTCCTATCTCCAATACCTTCATTCCTTTTTTAACCATCAATTCCTTAAGCATTATTCCAACCATTGATGGTGCCGATATTGTCTGTCCGTATCCGATTGGCAGAGGAAGATCAAGATAAGCTGAACTTGCAAATTCACTTGGAACAAAGAATTCTCTCTCAATCTTTTCCATTGCAACAGCAATTTCAATAGTGATGTATTTGTTGAAAAGAAGGTAGTTCATCATTCTTTTATTCTGTACGTTTTCTTTTTCTTTATTTTGCATATGAGTTATATTCATAGTAAAATATATAATCTTTAGATACTATAATATGATAAAATATGATATCATACTTATATTGTATATTATCTTGAAAACTAATAAGATAATCTACTTTTGAAAAGTGAGATTATGAAATACATAATAAACGGTACTAAGAACGATACTAAGAAGAGTATTAAATTCAAAGGTACTGCAAAAGAGCTGCTTGAGAAGCTTGGGCTAAACGAGCAGATAGTGATAATCAAAAGAAATGGAGAGATAATCACAGAACTTGACAAGATCAGTGACAAGGATACTGTTGAGATTCAAAAGGTAATTCTTGGCGGTTGAATAGTGGGAAAATGGTAAAATGTTCATTCTGCAGTAAGCCAGCAGTTATTCATCTTGGCTATTCAAATACTAATCTATGTGCGAAGCATCTGGTTTATTCAGT
>Ga0315298_1005794_pt1 | contig 17262 bp, 22 predicted proteins | sample WHS_1_MG_FD_203077 | JGI IMG/M metagenome (GOLD analysis project Ga0315298, IMG submission 203077) | Extremophilic microbial mat communities from Washburn Hot Springs, YNP, Wyoming, USA - WHS_1_MG | ecosystem: Environmental > Aquatic > Thermal springs > Hot (42-90C) | place: USA: Wyoming...
AGAAAAGAAATAGATACCTTTGGGATTGATTAAGTTTCGAGCATAGAAAAGTTGTTTGTCGTTTACAACCGATTGGGTTTCTACTGTATTTCCAAGACAAGCATTTGAGAAAAGAATTTCTATTTCTATAGACTTCTCTGCTTCGGTGTTTGAGTTTTGGTGCTCAATAGTTTGAAAATCAAACTCAAAAGCCTCTTCATTCTGTTGTTTTACAGAGCCTATCCAGTTTTTGTTCTTACGGATTGTTATTTCTTTGCCTATTTTTGTGGATTCAAATGAAGTCCAGATTTGATTTTTGGGGAAGGGCTCAAAGAGTATTTCCAAATTCCCCGATGAATTGTAGATAAATGAAACTTTTTGCAGGAAATTTTCTGCAAGCTTTTTCAAAAAGTCCCAAGAGGAAATAGTTTGCTTTGCTAATCCACCTATGATTACATTTTTATCGTAAATTTCCCAAACAATTTGGAGTTCATTTCTTTGCTTCAATTGGTCTTTTTCCATTCTTTTAGAGTCGGTCTTAAAGGAATAAAATTTCCAACCGGGCAAAAAATCAGTCGTGACGTTCCAATTTAGTGCTATTCCAATAGAATTTTGCCGTGAAAAAATTTTAAAGATATAAGATGCGGTATAATCAATTAAATCTTTTAATTTGTTCCATGAAATAAACACAACTCTTTTATTCCACCTTTGCACATATATTAAATTCACATCGCTTTCGTAATAATAATCAATGATTCGACATTCATTTTTCGCAGAAACATCGCCGAAGTCCCAAATAACTTCACCGATTGCAAATTTCTCTAAAACAGCTCTAAAAGCATCAATAAATGTGATTTTAAGAGTAATTTTATCGTTTTTTATAGAATATTCTGTCTCGGGTTTTCTTTCTTGAAATCCCCAGAAAACCAGTAAGTTATCAACATATACTTTTATGCTGTTAGGAATATTAAAAGTTTTCTGAATTTGTCCATCCCAGCCAAGATTGAAAAGATAGGAATCTCCGAAACCATTTTCCAAAGCATTTGCAAAATCGGAATTCCATTGTTTGAGCGTTAGGAAGTCGAATTCTAATTCCAGAACATCCGAAAGCTGCATACCAAATGGAAAATCGTTATCAAATGCTCTTTTAAGGGTAATTGTATTGAGTATGCTATCAAAAGGTAAATCAATTATTGATGGATTAGAAAGATAGGTGGTATCACCAAGAACAAAATCAAGGCGAACTCGTGAGGTTTGATAGCGATATATTGCATTTCGATTAACTGCCATAAGGCATAACCTCTTTGACTGTGATTGTTATGCTTCGCAGTCCATTTTTATCTTCCTTATTAACCTCATCGATAGTTATCCACAATGCCTGATTTTGTGAGCAGTAGGAAACACGATAGGGGAAGTTCCCAAAATCAAGATAATGATATTTTTTTGACCAGAGATTTTCCGAAAGTAATTGGTCAAGATGAGTTGAATCGAAAAGTTTTGGAGCTACTTTTATAGTATAAGTATTGCGAACAATTGGACGTTTTATGAGTGAATTATTAAAATATGTTTGTTCTTCCCCTTCAATTTTCGAGGTTCCATATATTCCGAGCACTTGGAATTTGGCATATACAATATCATTTAATCCTTGCAAAGCGCTTATCGCAGGGGTTTTATTGTTCAAAACTATGTCTGTTCCATAAATTGTTATCGTGTAGGTCATATTACCGTCCAATCCATTGATTTACAACTGGTTTACGATTATCTTCGATATACACCCTATTTCGCACTTCTAATAACCTTGCCGATTGCAGAGCATTTTCGATTCTTTCCAGCCTCTGAACTATGCGGGTGTCATTGAAATTTGTATTCACCATAATATTTTTGATTGGCGTGCTAATTATTTTTTGCGTGTTTAATTTCGATTCATAATATTCTTCTGCACTCCGTCCAGTTTTGAACATAAATTCTAAAACTTCTTTATTCTTTTTTGCCATTTCCTCTGTTAAAACTACTTCCTTCGGATTTATCCAAATTAAACGAGTATCTCTTTGACCTTTCTTCTTTCGTTCCTTAACACCCTCCATATATCCTTCTTCTGCTGCATAGGCTTCTCGCATCAAAGCATACAAAGTGCCCATAGTTGCCAATGCAATAGGTATCATCCAAGGACCGAGCGAGGTAAAAGCACCCCAAATTTGCGCCGCATAAGTTGCAACGAATTTCGGTAGCATTTGCAAAAGAGTTTGGGCTAAAACTTTTGTAGCTTTTTGTCCTTTTGCTGCACCTTCCATCAAAGAGAGACCCAAAATTATACCTGCTTGTTCAGCAGATTTTGCAAAATCTTCCGTGCTTCCTTTGGCATTAGCAAGAGTTTCGTTGTAATTTTCTGTTATAGCACCTTTTAGCCCCTCGGCAACTCCCGAAATGCCCATTCCGACGGCTTCCCAACCGCTTATCATTTTCTTTTGTAGTTCTTTTGACTGCTCTGCGTATTTCTTTTCAATTTCCAGCCGTCGTTTCATATATTCATTATAGGAAATGTTGTTTCGGACTGCGTCTGAAAGAAGTTCGTCCATTCCCTTACGTTTGTCTTCTTCAAGTTTTCTTTGTTCCTCTGCTATTTTCTTGCTTTGTGAGAAAATTGCCTCGAAAGCCGAGAGAATTGCTTTCGTCATATCTTCGTAAGCTTTTCGCACATCTTTTGCTTCGCCCGTAATTGCTTTTGTAACGTTTTGGGTTACTTCTTTGGTTTTCCGCTCAATTTCCCGATTGGTTGATTCTTGAAGTGATTTTCTTTTTTCTTGATATTGAGTTTCGACTGCAAAAATGTATTGATTGTATTTTTCGTCAATCTCCGCTTTTTGTTTTTGGGTTTCCTCGTCAATTTTCACCATCCGGGTTTGCAATTCTTTTTCAACTCGCTCCAAATCTTCCTCTGTTGTAGCTTTTTCGATTTGTTTTTTCGTTCGTGCTTCCTCCAAAGCGTAGCGGATTTTTTCCTTCATTTCTTTGGCAGCATACTCAATTTTCGTTTTTGCTTCTTCACGAGCCAATTCCAAAGATTTTTTCTTTTGCTCAAATTCAACTTGTAGTTCGTTTTCCTTTTGTTTTTGTTTCTCTAAAATGATTTGCTTTTCTATTTCCAGTAATTGGTATTGCATTTGAATTTCGTTGGCACCACTCTCTTTGATTTTATTCTTTTGGTCTTCCAAAACCGCAATTCTTTCTTCATACAATCTTTCGGAAATGATTTTTTGTGTTTCTAATTGTGTTTCCTCAATAGATTTTGTCAGCGTTGCAATTGTTTCCTGATATTGCTTTTTGAATGATTCTAAACTTTGGTTTGAGGTTTCCAAAGCACTGGATAATTTTTCGAATGCAGAACTCAACTCATTTTTCTCGATTTTTTCCTTTTTTAATGAACCCAATTTCGTTTGTAATTGTTGAATAGAGGCTGATATACCTTGATAAAGGTCTGAATATTGGCTTTTTCCTTTTATGCTTTCCAAAAATTGATTAGATTCAGAGATTAATTTCTGGATTTTTGCCTTATTTCTTTTTATATCCTCATCCGACATCGAAAGATAACGGCCCAAAGCATCTTGCAAATTCCTTCCTTGTTGGCGGAATGAATCAATTATTCCTTCTGCAATTTTTGTTCCTGTTTTTTCGCCTTCTTTTTTCGCTTCATCTGGACTAAATCCTAAAAATTCTTTAACTGAACCAAATAGATTCCCTACTTTATTTGCAAGGTCAACTATCCATTGCACTGCTGCTTTAATTCCCTCATAAATTGCGTTGATAACGGATTTAACAGTTTCCAATAATCCTAACCATTTCAGAAATGATGTGACGCTATTGGAAATCCAGTTATAGACTGAAGCGAACAAGTTGGAAATATAACTAACGGCTTTTGCGATATTTTCTGCAAGGAAATTGTATGCAGTTTTTAGCCAGCTAACGATTTGACGAATAGCAGCAAATACTTCTTTAACAAGTGAAACTGCAATTTTTGTTGTGATTATCAAAACTTGGGTTGTAATTTGTAGAATAGATTTTATAACATTTCCGATTTCGCTCAGGATGGATTTTAGAATATCTAACCCCTTTATAGATTTCCCTACTTGTTCACCAAATAAATCTGAAAACAATTTAGAAATTTCATCAAAAATAGATTTTAAAGATTGAATAATAGTTCCTACTGTGTTACTTATAAATTCTACAACTCCTGAAATAATATCACCGACCAATTTTCCTATTCCTTCTAATAAAGGTCTTAAAAACTCAATTATTCCATTTATAAAATTTTTAACAAAATTAAAGATAGAACCTATTGTGTTAAAAAAGGAAGCCAAAGAATTTTTAGAAGAACTTAGCGCATCACCCCATCCTTCTTTTATACCTTTGAAAAGATTCTTTAAAATATTCCAGATAGGCTCATATATCATTCTAAAATATGAAATGAGAATTTGAAAATATTCTTTTATTACCACCATAACCGATTTTATTCCCTCGCCGATTGCGGAAAAATCTATCTTTTTTAGTGCTTCGTTCAGGGGTTTTATTGCTTCGTTCACCAAATCGAAAAATCCTGATGCTATTTTACTTTTTATTTCGTTCAAGGTCATAGAGAAACGTTCGAATGCGCCTTCGCTTCCCCCAAAATCTTCCTCTAATTGTGCAAAGGTTGGGGAAAGAGTTTGAAGAGCATTGTTAAGCTTATCAGTTGTCGAAACATTATCCCGCAATACATTTGAAAGGGCAGGAAACCTTCGGATTAATCTTTCTATCGCCGAAGCAGCTTCAGGGTCAGCCATTCCACGGGTAAATGCTCGAATAACTTCTTCGCCCCTTACCATTCCCTCTGTTACTTTCTCAACTCCTAATGCGAGTTTGGTCAACTTTTCGTTTTCGGGGCCAACTAATCCTCCAAGACTCGCTATCTGTGCTGTGTATTCTTTTATTTGCTGCTTCGAGAATCCATATTGAAATGCTAATTCTGTTGCGAATTTATTTGCTCTTTCAACCTGACTATCAAGATATTCCGTTGCAACCCCAGCCTGCATAAATGAACGACGCAGCGAATCATTTAGCTCGTCGATTTTAGCTCCTGTTTTATAAAGGTCTTGGAAAGCATTTGCAATTCCTTTAATTCCCTCGATTATCCCTGTTGCTGCTGCAATGCCTACACCAAGTTTTCCCCCGCCCGAAAGGATGCTACCTAAATTGAAATTACCGGATTGTATTTGCTCTTTAAACTTTTCTATAAAGCCTTTCCCCGTGGTCTCACCAAGTTTTTTCCCATTTTCTCCTATATCTTCTAAGCTTTTATCAACTTCTTTTAAAGCCTCTTCAAACTTTTTGGATTCAGCGGTTACCTTTTTAAGTTCCTCTTCTAACTTTTTATATTCTTCTGAACCTTGTTTCCCGCTCACTATGAGCATCGCCATTGAGTTTTTGATATCAGTAGCCATTCGGCGGGCTTCATTGGAAACTTCTTGGAAATTTTTTGACAATATATTTGTAGGGAGATTTTTTAACTCGTTTTGAATGGCAATAACCGCCTTTTTTGCATCGGCGGTAATTCCCTCAACATCCAAACCTATGCTTACAAGAGCATCAGCTGCCATCGGTTTCCTCCCGTGGTATGTATTCTAAACTCAATTTAATTGCATATTTCTCAAAAATGTCTACTATGTCCATCGTCTCGAAAATATTTTGTGCAATTTCAATTCGACCTGCGGATAAATTCCAGCAGATTGACCACCATTGCCGCTCTTCTGAATAGGGCATAATTGACCAAACATCCCAAGTATTTTCCTGCGATTCAATGCTGAAAATGTCAAAATATTGCTGTAAAAGAGTGATTTCATTTAGTTTAGATTCCAGTTTTTGAACGAAAAAGTTGCACCTGTTCGGTGATTAACACTATATCTTGATTTTGCCAAAAATCGTCCTCGAAATCTTGATTGAACCATTCATTCCATTGGTTATCCCAACCTGAACGGTCTACAATCATTTTGAAAAGCTCAACTATGACTTTATCATTGTGAACAATAGTTTCGGGATTTCCGATTCGTTTTTGCAAAATCGAAAATTCCACAAGTGGTTTAATATTTTTTATCCCGTTCTCATCGGTAGGGTCGAAATTCTGTAAAGCTTTTAGTTTTGCTTCATCTACCTCATCGAATCGTAATTCCGAGTATTTCTTTGCAAATTCCACTTTAAGTTTCGGAGTGATTTTGCTAACAAGATGGACTTCCTTTTTCTGATTTTGATATTCAAGGAACATAATTCACCTCTATTTGTTAATAAAAATAAAAGACCGTTGGGATTTATCCCACTCAAAATTTTTCACTTCTTCACGTAGCACACGCCAAACCGAAGGTATATCGATATCGTGTCCTGCAATTATTCCACCTTTTTTCACCTTCAAACGGGCGAGTTTCAAATCCATCTTAAATGCTTCGTAAGAATGATCTCCGTCGATATAGATTGCATCAAAAAAATGATGCGGAAAATCTCGTAAGAGAATTTCCTGCGATTTACCAACCTTTATAAAAATTTTATCTAAATCAAAGCCACATTTCCGCATATTTTCTATGAAAGCCTCTTTCAAAGGCTTTCCTAGTGGTTCCAAAATCTCTTCGTGTTCGCCTTTTGTTCCTTCAAAAGTATCAATTACAATATGATTAACCTGTTTATCTGGATTTTTCCTGCAAATTTCTTGGAAAAATGCCGTGCTTTTCCCTAAAAATACACCAACCTCGCAAAACCAACCATCATTTGGAATGAAATCAAAAATCTGCTGGTATATTTTTTCAGCATCAAACCAACCAAAAATATCACGGTAGCCCAGCGGGCATTCGCTGGGTACCGCAATATCAGAATTATACTGCTGTTGCAAACCAGTAGGTTCCATAGGAATTCTGCGCAAGTTGAGTGGGAGCTCCGTTTGTTGCAATCATATCGGTATTCCAAATGGTCGTGGGTAGTGTATATGTCGCAGGTGCGGCAACAGCTAAAATGTTTACCGTCGTCTTCTCGAACTGCTTGTTGGCGGTTTGGCTTGAACCTGTTTCACCTGAATATGTCCCGACGCCAACAAAGATTTTTCGTTTTCCGCTCAAAGTTCCGAAGTAAACTGTATAGCCAAAAAGCTTAGATGTGTCGATATTTGCAAAAGAGAGCTGTGTCCCATCTTCGCAATCAAATTTGACTTCCTCGATAACTTTTTCGGAAAGATAGGTATTTAGATGTGTGAAAAAAGCTTCATCAGATGCAATTTGGTCAACCTCCCAGCTTAGTGATTTTTTCGTAGGGTGCCCGGTCGATTTTACGCTTGCGATGTTGTCAAAAGTATATACTTTGGTTCCAAATGCATTGGTTCCCAAAGCGAATACCTCGATTAGATTGCCACCTCCAACAGGAGAGTGGATTGAGATTGTTCGTGCCATTTTAACCTCCTAAATGTTTTAACATAACACAACTATTAATTAAATAATCTTGATATCGTTTTTGTTCGAGTATTTCTGGATTTTCAACTATGCCTCGAATATTTCGCCATAGTTTTTCCTTCATACGCTCGACAGGAAGAGAATACCCTTCGTGTAGTATATTGAGTTTTGTGTCAAGGATTCGATATCCGCTCTCAACAATGGCGGGGTCAATAACCTCGTGAATCGGGAACCGCCATTGAAATGGCGGAAGGTTACGAAAAACACGCACGGTTGGGACAGCCAATCGCAGAGCCCTTTCTTTATTTTCTGGATTTGGTATATTCGCACAAAATGACCATTGTGTGCCAGCTATACCGCCAATATCTTCTGGAGCCTCGTGCAGCAAATTCCATAACCATTCGTGTTGAAATGGGTCTAATCTTTCGTCAGCATCAATTGAAATTATCCAGTCAGCATCACAAAGACCTTTGGCGATATTTCGAGCACGAGAAAAATCTAACATTCCGGTAAATTTATACTCATAAAGTTGTAAATGCTCATCATTGCGGAGTTCCCGCACTTCTTCTTTCTCTCCTTGGTCTGTTTTAAAAATCAAAGGTTTCGCCCATTTGGGCAAAGAAAGTAGGCAATCTGGTAAAAATTCATTGTCAATCGTCGAAAAAAGTATGATTGCTGATACTTTCATCCTATAACCTCGATTGGAATTTTGAGAAGATATTCCCCATGCACTACTTCCCCATAAAGTGCATCGAAATACATTTTCCAAGTTTTGTTTCGCACATTGAACTCCAAAAAACCTACGTCTTCTGCAATTTCTATGCACCGTAAAATTTCCTCCGGAACTTCGGTGTTCTCTAATTTGATTTTGCGGAGATATAGCTCAAATTTGTGGATTATTCCTACATAACCCCCATCTAATGCTATTCCACGCTCGAAACCTGAATAAAGAAGAAATGCATCCATCATCGAACTCGAAGTATCAATCCAGTTCATAAGGTCGCCCATAAGTCCAAAATTCACTTGGAGATTGAACGCCTCCGAAAGTGTAATCTCTGCACCCTCAAAAATGCTACTAAAATTACGCACGTTTCACCTCAATTTTTTTGGAAATAATATTTTCAAGTTCCGAGACCAAAAAGTTCCTAATTTCTCGTTCCTCTCGTATTTTCCACTCTCCGGAAAGAGCTAACCCCATGAAATAGTAAGCCTTTTTTGCATAAGTCCTTCGGTTTCGAGCCACTCCTGTTTCTGATTGCAAGCCCAAGATTTTCGGTATCTGCATTGGGTCTTTGGTTGAAATCAAAATCCGAAAAACTACTTTTCGTAATCCTGTTTGTATGCCTACAAGTTTCACATCCAGCGAAGAAAGAAGATTACCCGTCAATCGAAGCTTATCTTTTTTGCTTTTCGATGCCCATTCCGTGCTTCCATATTTTCTCACAGCATACTTGTAGGCTTTTTCTTTGTTGTAACTTTCGTTATAGCCTCCAAACTTCCTACTAAAAAGGTCGTAACCTGCTAAAATTCGCTGAATTATGAGTTTCAGAATAAATTGACACAGCCTATTGCCTATGCCCCTAAAAACATTAGGGTCGGCAAATAAAGCTGTTGCTTTTTTCACTATTGCTATCTCTAAATTCTGAAACTCTTGTGGTTTCATCGTGTTACGATTAATGCTGTTATGTTTGGAGATTTACTCGAAATAAGTGAGCCAAGGCGAGCTTTCCGCTCTCGATACAGCTTGTCGTAGAGGTGCATCTTTGCGTAGCTTACCGAACCCTCTCCTTGATTTTTTTCTGCGAAAAACCAATATAATTGCCGAAGTGCAAGCATTTCTTTGAGATATTCCTCATTGGATTGTAGGAAGTTGCTGAATTGTGTATCATCGGGGCTAACCCCAAGCACTTCCTCTAAATCCCAACGCATATCGTTTTTCGCTTGCACGGCTTTTAGATTTTTACAATCTGTATCGGTTAGAGCTTGCAAAAGCTCGCCCTCTTTGGCTCGTAAATATTTAGGCTCTGCGAAAAAACTGTCCCAGTTCATTTTATTTTGTGATTAACCTTACGATTCGAATTAATTTGTTATCTGGTGCAACTTTTGTCCAATTACTTCCTGTTGCTAATTCTGTGGTTGTTGGATTATCAATTCCAGCAGTAAAACTTACACCACGGAAACCAACAGCATAGTGCGAATACCAGTATAATTTATTCGTGCCACCACCTACTGATGGGTCAAAATCGGAAAAAATATTCAATGCTTTCTGGAATCCAACATAAGCAGGTTGTCCGCCTAAAATATAGGTCGGATAATACCACTCATCAGAATCTTCCCACGGGGCACAAAAAGTATCATTCACAATGATTCGCTTGCCCCAATAGGTTGGGATTTGTCCTAGTGTGAGAAGACCATCAGTGAAAACTGGCGCTAAAATCGTATAAGTCAAGCCCTTTTTCTTTAAATCCGCAGCGACTTTGGAGTGCATAATCATTGCGGTCATACCCTCACTGGTTTCCCCAAGCACGCTTTGTAATGCATCTTCAATCGGCCCCGCATCGATTTTACCATCTCCAATACCTGATGCATCATAGGTATGCGAAGTAGAAAGTGCGTCTGCGAAGACTCCATTGAAAACAGCTTTGACTTTTTTCTGGATTTGGTTGATATTGTATTGTGCAATTTGGGGAGCCAAAGCCTGCAATGGGTCAATTCCTTTGGAAACAATTTCAACGTCTGTTACTTGAATTGCATTACCTGTGCGTAAAATTGGAGCAAGCTCAGTATAATCCCCTAATTCATTGGGAGTTAGTGAGGTTGTTTTTGTAACACGCACGTCATCGCCGATTACATCAAGCGATTTCAATTTTGGTATTCGGAGCAAAATATCCCCTTCTTTAATACTCACGCCTGTATCAAACTCGATATAAGACGAGGTAACTATATTGGCGATTTTTACCATTTCGGTAACGACCCAATCGCTCCAAATTTGTGGTTGAACTGTTAATGCCATTTTTTAGCCTCCTAAAATGTTATACTTCTTGTTAAAAAATTCATTCTTCATTCTTTCATAAACTTCTGGATTTTGCAGTTTTAACTCCAAGAGTTCATCTTGGGTCATCTGTGCATAATCCTTCTGTGGCAAGGGTCGACCTTGAACCACCCCGGGACTGCTTTGCCGTTTTTCCTGTTCAGCCAAAAAGTCCTCGACAATGGTTTCTAATTGCATAACATCCCAGTCCTTATACTTATCTCGCTTGTCTTCGGGGAGCTTTGCAAGTAGCTTTTTACGCTGCTTTTCAATTATCTTATTATACTTCTCTTCAATTTCGCCTGCTTTTTCTGCTAATGGTTTCAGCTTTTGCACTTCTTCTAATGCCATCTTTAATCGCTCCCGATATTCTTTGTTCTCACGACGAAGTGCCCGGATATAATCCCGAATATTTTCGGGTAAATCAATGATACGGGATTCTTTCCCTTGGGATTCAGTTTTTTCGGGTTCATCCCGAAGTTCCATTGTTTCTGGTGCTTCTGCACTCATTTTTCTTTCCTACTTTTTTCAACATACTTTTTTAATTGTTCAAGTTCACTGCGTAATTCCTTCACCTGTTGATGAAGGAGATTGATTTGAGTCCATATTTCCTGTATTTGCGAGCGTTCCTGTAAGCGGATTGCTGTATGGTTCGCTGCTTGAACCACTTGATTTAGATAGTCCGAGTTCATTGAACTTTTCCTTATTTTGTTTAACAAATTCTATTGCTTCCTCATCTGATTGGAGAAACTCATTCCCTGAGAGTTTGCGAACAAAGGTTAAGGGAGTTATAACGCCAAGTTCTGCCTTAGTCTGATATATCTCAATTTCTTTGTCTATATCATAAGGTAACTCAAAATCTGCATAATCAATATTTACCTCAAAGAAAGGTAGTTTTGGTTCTACAATTTCCGCATTATTTATCATTACAAGTGATTGGAATAATTGATTTTCGTATTTCTGCATCATATCAACAAATTTTGACCGCTTCTCTATAAGCTCCCAGCGGTCAACAAGCATTGCCACTCCGCTCGGGAAATTCGGATTGGACGATATCGCAGAGAAGGGGAGAGAATAATTTCTTAAAACTATTTCTGTTAATCTCTGCTTTGCATCAATAAGCTCTAAAAACATTGCCTGTGCAGATTTATGTTCAATGTCGCTCTGCACATCATCTATGCTTTGGTTGGTTATGTGAATTAATTTGCTGGGCGAAAGTGCAAAAGTTTCGCCTTTGACATAATCGCCGAGATTTCTTGCAAGCCAAAAACCAACTGTGCCATAAACTAAATTTTCTTCAATCAAATAATTAAGCAAATTGATTTGTAATTGAGCTCGAATGAGTTCCCATTGCCCCCCTCCAAATACGTCTGCATTCTCACTGCTTCGTAAAAGAACCCACGGAACAGATGGATTACCTTCTGCATCTGTATATTTATGCTCAACCACGGTTACCATTTTCCCATTGTATTCAAACTCAATTGGATTTAAATCGCTATCCAATTGCTGATATGTCTCGGGAGTCCAGTAATGAAAATAGATATAATAATCTTTTCGATTTTGAGAAATGTCGACTTCTTTCATAAATGGTAGCCAAATTTCTAAAATTTTGCCGTTTACGTCTTGTTCTATTCGATATAAATCGGGTGGTATCACTTCCCACCACCATTTTCCTTCCTTCTGGCGGGGTCGCATTATGCACTCCCCAGCTAGCCACATAATCTTAAATGCTTGGTCAATCGCTGAGTTGAAACTAGATTTCTTGATTATATCTTCAACATAAACCTTTTGTTTGTCCGTAAGCCCTAAATACTCACGGTTCGGTGCTTCTTTGTATAGATTGCAAACATTTTCAACAACCCTCATTACAACTTCGTTCTCGGTTGGTATATTCTGCATTATTTTATTCAGCTGGTCTGTCTCTTTTTGAGTTGAAAACCAAGCAGACAAATATGTATAGATTAGCTTCTTTCTATCTTCGACTCCTAAATCACTATTGTGAAGAAAACAAGTCATCGCCCTTGCAAAAGACAACAATGGCACTTCGTTAATAAACTTCGTCTTTCCCCATATCGCCATAAAACTGGAATCAAAAGCTTTTTGATAGAAATTTATCATATCACATCTACTATTACTGACTTTGAAAAATTATAAGCATAATACGAAAGAGCATCGCTTGGATGCGTTCGCTCTGGATTGCGGTCATCGAGCGAAACGCCATCCTCACGCCAAACCACCCGTCGCAAATCATCTATTAATCGCTTGCATCTTTGCTTATCCACAAAAAGTCTCCGCTCACCAAGAGTATTGCAGAACAAACCATTCAGCAAAGCAACCCGATTTTTGATTGATTTTACAGGTCGAATTTTCAATCTTGGCGAAAATCCAAAGCCACGAAGGGTTTGTAATATTACCTCGTAATCACTTTTTGTAGCACTGCTCTTCATTGCGTTGCCCGTGTAATCACCAGTAACCCAAATCTCGCCTTTGAACTTCTCTTTTCGTAAGTATTCCCCAACTGCTTCGGCTGTGTAATGTGTATTAGAATTGAAATACACAAACTCTTTGAATGCATATACTTTCCCTTCTTTCTCTTGTAACAATATGCAGCTCATTGGACGCTCACCAACATTGAAGTCCCAAGTAAGAAAGACAGGAAGATTTTTCTGTGGTTCATATTCTGTAAGATTTTCGTCCGAGAAAGCATAATAAACCATTCCTGTTTCGTCAACAAATTCGGCTTCGTATTCCTGCTTGAACGTCCGCTCATCAAGTTCTCGCTTTGCCTGTTCTATCTCCTCTTGCGGAACCCATCCACCATCAATCGTGCGGAAATGATACTTCTTGAACTGCTCGGAGCTATAAATATCAAAAAGCAAATCGCTCCGACCCCTTGGCGTTCCTATTATAAGTGCTTTCCCATTTCGGTCAGAAAGTGCAGGACGAATTACTTCATACCACGCTTCTCGTGGAACATCTTTGGTTTCGTCAATTATAACACCATCGAAACCTAACCCTCGTATTGAATCATAATTTTGAGCACCGAAGAGGCGAATCTCTGCATTATTTATCAATTTTATAATCAGTGAGTTTTTTTCGTAAGTCTCTATCATACTTTGTGGTATAATTGAAAGTAAAATTGCCCAGAAAATTCCTTTTGCCATACGATAGGATGGAGCTACATATCCGAAAAGTGAGTTCGGTTTCTTTGCCCATTGGCGCATCTTATATGCGGATAAGAAGGTTTTACCAAAACGCCGTCCTGCAATCAGCAAAATGAAACGGCTATCATCTGCATATACTTGATATTGCGGTTTCGAAAGATATGTAAAAAACTCCACCCGCTTCATTGCTTAATCTCAATAGTCTCGCTTATATGAATCGCTTTTTCAGTTTGTTGCTCCAAAACTCTTTCTAATAGCTTTTTGGTATTTTCTGGACCCAAAAACTTCGACCGTTCGGCAATTTTATTGGCGAAAAGCATTTTTATATCCTGCATTGCATTTTTAAACCAAACTTGATTGCCAAATTTTCGCTCCCATTTCTCCAACTGGGCGAGTGAAATGCCTTGATACAACCAAAAAGCCTCCCAAAGAAAAGGAATCTCCTCACCCTCGAAAAAACTTCGTAAAATTTCGCCCCAAAGCTTGTAAACCTGAATAGCCTCTTGACTTTTTGGTTTCTTTCCCCATCCTTGTATGATTGTGTTGAAATCCATCTCATCTTACTCGCCCAATCATAAAACCTAGAATAATTCCACCACCTATTTTTGCAGCATCTATATACCAAGGGTCTTTTCGGGTTTCCACCTTCATTATTGGTTTCTCAATAATTGTATATTTTTGAATGGTATCAGGTTTAAAAACAATAAATGTTGAGAAAAAATTCTCTGGGTAATTATAACATACAGAAATATAACTTTTACTGATTGATGTATCAAAACAAGCAGTATATCGTGTTGAGTCATAAACAACAATTGTATCTCTTTGTTCTTTTATTCGATATGCAATTTTGCCCTTGACCTTTTCGATGCGAATTGTATCTCGAACTAAAATAGTATCTTGCCTCACTATTGTTTGCACTTGTGGTGTATCAAAGAACTTTTCATACCCCCACAAAAGCAAGAAAATTAGAATTACAAGTATGTATAAAAAGTCTTTCATTGTTCTGTTGGTGTAAAATATTCTATTCTAAAACTTTGTGAATCAATAATTGAACGCTTTTTCCTGTAAACTCCATCGCCATCTCGAAAATTACCATCACCTGTATTACCTTCTATTGTCTCTCCGCTTATTTTGTGCCAATTCACCACAATTCCTATATGCCCTTTCCAAGTATTTTCCCGCTTCCAAATCACCAAAAAGTTTCGACATGCCTGCTTATAACCTTTGGCAACGTGCTTTGCCTTTATACTTCGCTTCGTCACAAAATCCATCGCTAAACCACTACGAATGGATGGATATTTCGCCTTTGCCTCTTCAAGAACCCACGAAACAAATGCTGCGCACCACGGTGAACCTTTTGGTATTCCTACGAAAGCCTGAAATCTTTCGACCCAATAGCCACGATTATGTCCGCTTTCACGAACACCAACATATTTTTCCGCAGTCGATACTATATCAGCCAACAAGGATTGCGACTGCAAGAAAAAGAATAGCAATAGCCACCAGAAATATCGCATAAGCCACATTTCCAGACTTTAACTCCTCGATTGTGTCGATTTCTTTTATAACATAGCGGTCAAAAAGATAGAACACCGCAAGAAAAATCGCTAGAAACAATAAACTTTCGCCAAAAGAACCAAATGCTGGGAAAAATACCAGCAAAAGAATCAAAAGAATTAATCCAACAAGACCTAAACTTAATGTGAACTTTTTCATTTCACTTTGCAAATAATATTGAAACTATTGTAACTCCTAAACTCACAATGAATGCTATAATTCCGGCGAAAACGCTAATCTTTGTTTTCATTTCAATTGTTTCAGCAAGAGATTGCTGACGCCAAAGATTTACCCGCTCTTCAAGTTTATCTAACTTATCCTTGATTTCCTGAATACTACTCATAATATAGTATTTCAGCTCCTCAAACCCGTTTGGTTGCTCTTTTTCCATTTTGTTCACCTCGTAAAAGCTTCGTCAAATCAATTCCATTTTCTTGTAACACAAGAAAGATAGCCTGTGCAAGCCTTTGGATTTGGTCTTCGTCTAGCTCAATAATCCAATCATCGGCTATGAAATGCAGTATTTCGTGAAGAAGAGTAACAATTTTGCTTTTCAGTGTTCCCTCTGTTGATATCCAAATCTTACATCCCCGAACATCCGCTTCTCCATAAGTTCCTTTATCAAACCTCGTGGGCTCAACAAAAATCAATTCAACTTCTTTCCCATTAATTTTTATCTTTGTATCACGCATCTTCCCAACCAGCAGGTGTAATATCTTGCTACAATTTCACTTTTATCCACGATGCCGTCGAGGTTGGAGTCGTATTGGGTTTTCCACATATCACCATAATTCCCGCCAACAAGTAGGGGGGAAACATTCAAAACTATTGGTTGGGGCTGAAAAGCTAAGTCAACTTTTTCGTCTATAATATTTAACTGCATTTTTTCTTCAAGTATCGTCATTTCTGCAACTCCCAAATGCCATTTACAAGTTCAACTCGAAAGCCTGTGGAGTCTTCTTGTAAAAATGTCCAGCGATATTTTCCTACCTCCATATTAGCGAAATCATTTCGGCTTGCCCTGATTTGCACTTTGTTGTTCACTGTGTCTTTCTGCACTGAATAGGAAAGTTTTGTGTTTCCCTCGAAATCCAACACAAAAGCATAGAAGGTATAGGGTGCAATATCATAAGGGAACCCAAATAAAATTGCGTGGTCCACATACCGCCGAACTACTACATTGTATTTTGCTGGCTCCATCCTTCGTATCCAATGTGCATCTCGAAATTGCCAGTATGTAGGATAAATACCAAATACAAATGGTGAAAAATTTGGTTAGAAAATTTGTAAAATTTATTTTTGTAAAATTGATGATTTAAATAAAATAGGAAATTGATATGAAATTGTTTCTAATGCCTTTATTTTTCATAACCCTATTAGGGTTAGCACGAGCTCAAACAAAAAATCCAGTTTATGATGATTCTTGTTGGGTCACTATAACCCGTGTTATTGACGGAGATACTTATGAGTTTTACTATGATTCGCAGCGATATAAAATACGTTTGGTAGGAATTGATTGTTTTGAAATTCACAGAAATAACCGTTTACAAAAGCAAGCTGATGAGGCAGGAATTAACATTGAAAAAGCATATGATTTGGGATGGCAGGCTTTGAGATTTGTAAGGGATAAAATTGAAAACAAGAAAGTCCTATTATTCAAGGATTATACCCAGAATAATTTTGATGTTTATGGTAGGTTATTGCGAAAGGTTTGGGTCGATGGCTACTTCCTTGCCGATTCTTTGGAAACTTTTTGTGCGAAAGTTATAAATCGAAAAAGGATTTACAAAAAATAAAAAATTATAATTCCTTCCGCTATATCTCCTAACTTTGGCACACTTTTTGTGTAAAATTTTTGCCAAGATTTTGGCACACTTATTGATGGAACCGCCCCGCTCAAAAACAACATTTCGATTACAGACATTAATTTTTCTAAAAATTTCTAAAAATTTCTAAAAAATTTTTAAAAAATATTTGGATATTTAATTTTTTTGTTATAATTTTGTATTGAGTTCAATGACAATTTTGTTAAACAATTTTTTTAAAAAGGAGTTCTGAAATGGAAACAAGAAAA
>Ga0315298_1005796_pt1 | contig 17257 bp, 12 predicted proteins | sample WHS_1_MG_FD_203077 | JGI IMG/M metagenome (GOLD analysis project Ga0315298, IMG submission 203077) | Extremophilic microbial mat communities from Washburn Hot Springs, YNP, Wyoming, USA - WHS_1_MG | ecosystem: Environmental > Aquatic > Thermal springs > Hot (42-90C) | place: USA: Wyoming...
CTTGCGCAAGCGATCCAGGAATACCTGCCACCAGCCCTTCTCATCGCCCTGTTCCTAGCAGTATGGCAATGTGCAACGTGGTTGTGGCGCATCGAAGCATATTTACTGCCCTCGCCGTGGCGCATTGTCCAGGCAGGTGTGCAGGCTCGTGGCTTGCTCAGCGAACACGTGCAGCAGACGCTGCGCGAAACGCTGCTGGGCTTTGCAGCGGCACTGGTCAGCGGGCTGCTCCTGGCGCTGGCGATTGACCTGTCTTCCTTCCTGCGCCGCGCACTGTATCCGCTGCTAGTGGTGACGCAAACGGTGCCGATCATGGCCATTGCGCCGTTGCTGGTCATCTGGCTAGGCTATACCATCTGGCCCAAGATCATCGTCGTAGCGCTGGTGTGCTTTTTCCCTATCGTCGTGACCACCGCCGATGGCTTGCGCTCGGCTGACCCAGAGTTGCTAGCATTGTTGCAAGCCATGGGGGCGTCGCGCAGGCAGGTATTTTTGAAAGTACGGGTGCCCGGTGCGCTACCTGCGGTCTTTTCCGGCATCAAGATCGCCATCACCTATAGCGTCATTGGTGCCATCATTGGCGAGTGGGTAGGGGCGAGCAAGGGGTTGGGCGTGTTCATGTTGCGCGCGTCCAATTCCTTCCGCACGGATTGGGTCTTCGTCGCCATTGCCATTAGTTCTTTGCTCAGCATTTTGCTCTTCCTGGCAGTGGCGGTCATCGAGCGGCTGGCTCTGCCTTGGTACTATACCTCTGCCCGTGCAGAACGCTGGGAAGAGATGTCGGCATGATGCGGAGATATTTCACTTTGCTCAGGATGACGCTATGAAGGAGCTTTCACTCTCTTCATATTCAAAAAGGAGGTGGATATGTCTAAGAAATGGCTGTCAATCGGGATAACTTTGCTGCTTGCCAGCATAGCGGTTGGCTGTGCTACCGCGCAGCCCACTCCTACTCCACAGCCCACAGCAACGCCCAAGCCAATCAAGGCGATCCTGTCCCTCGATTGGGTACCCAATACCAACCACACGGGCTTTTATGTGGCTCTGGAGAAGGGGTGGTATGCAGAGGAAGGGATTGACTTGGAGATTCAGATTCCTTCTGACCCTGCCGCAGCACTCAAGCAGGTTGCTTATGGCAACACCGAGTTCGGCGTCAGCTTCCAGGAGGAAGTAACCATTGCCCGCTCCAATGACATCCCTGTGGTGTCGCTGGCTGCGATCATCCAGCACAACACATCGGCTTTCGCTTCGCTGGCAGAGACGGGCATCCGGCGGGCGAAAGACATTGAGGGCAAGCGCTATGCTTCGTACGGATTGCCCATCGAGCGGCCTATCTTGGGGCAGTTGATGGCTTGCGATGGCGGTGACATCAACAAGGTGGAGTTCATTGACGTAGGCTTTGATGCCTTCCCTGCCTTACTTGGCAAACGGGTTGACCTGGCGTGGATTTTCATGGCTTGGGATGGCATACAAGCGGAAATCAAAGGCATCCAGTTGAACCTCCTGCCCCTGTACGGCAGTTGCGTGCCGGATTATTACACGCCACTGATCATCGCCGGGGAAACTACCATTGCCAACAAGCCAGACCTGGTGCGGCGTTTCATGAGGGCTACCGTGCGCGGCTATGAATACGCCATTGCTCATCCAGAAGAATCTGCGGAGATCCTGCTGCGCGCCTCGCCCGAGACCGATCCCGAGTTAGCTCGCCGCAGCCAGAAGTGGCTCAGCCCACGCTACCAGGACGATGCGCCGCGCTGGGGGGTGCAAAAACTCGAGGTGTGGGAAGAGTTCGCCAAGTTCATGTACGACAATGGGCTGATCGCCAAGCCGATTGAAGCACAGAAAGCCTTTACCAACGAATTTTTGCCGTGATGGACAGGGCTTGTAACGGGCTTGGGCTGGATTACGGTCCAGCCCAAGCCCAGACCACAGTCTGCGCAGAGCGGGGATGCTGAACCGTGTTTCGCGTAAACTGGACCGCAGTCCAGTCTATGGGCGGACTGCGGTCTGCGCGAAGTGCAACAGGGAGGCTTGACTTATAGCCCATTGCTGATCTGAGATTTTTTTCAGAAGCGCGTGCTACAAGCTAGTCTGAGGGAGGGCGGCAAGGAGCAGATTCTATGAACGACGCGCCAACGTGCAAAGTAGAAATACGCGATGTTTATAAGGCTTACCGGGTGGACGGGCAGCCTACCGAGGTGCTGGCTGGCGTGAGCCTGTGCGCCGCTGCAGGCACCTTCGTAACTATCATTGGCCCCAGTGGCTGTGGCAAGAGCACCCTGTTCAGCATTATCTGCGGGCTGCAGCAACCAGACCGCGGTGAGATCCTTTTCGACGGTGTGCCGGTCAAGCAACGTCTGGGAGCAGTGGGCTACATGCCGCAACGCGATTTGCTGCTGCCCTGGCGACGGGTTCTTGAGAACGTCATCCTGGGGCCGGAGATCCATGGTGAGGATATAGCCGTTGCCAAGCGTGAAGCACGCGACCTGTTGCCACTTTTCGGATTGGAAGGCTTTGGCGACAGCTACCCCGCCGCGCTTTCGGGCGGCATGCGCCAGCGTGCTGCCCTGCTGCGCACCTTCCTGTGCCGCAAGGACATCCTGCTCCTCGATGAACCGTTCGGCGCGTTGGATGCCATCACGCGCAATGGGCTCCAAGAGTGGCTGCTGGAAGTATGGCAGCGCTTTCGTTACACAATCCTGTTCATCACGCACGATGTAGAGGAAGCAGTCTTTCTGTCGGACAAGGTCTATGTATTGAGTGCGCGGCCGGCGCAGGTGTGTCGAGAAGTGCGCATCACATTGCCGCGCCCCCGTCAACGCACCATGACCCTGACAGCAGAGTTCGCAGCCTTCAAGCAGCAACTGCTGGAAGCACTACAAGACAGCCCCCATAGCCAGGTGTCCACTACTTGATGAATCGGCTTGTTTGAGGTACATTAGGGCTAGGCAGGTTTTCTTGGCGGGGCATCCGCTTTGCCTAGTCCATTGCCATTGTTGGAGGGGATATGCGCGCGATCATCGTGGCTAACGGCCATGTCGAGGAAGGGGAGAACTACAGTGGATTGGTCCGGGCAGGGGATTTGGTCATCGCTGCCGATGGAGGGACGATGATCGCGCTGCAACTTGGCCTTGAACCACAGGCGGTGGTGGGAGACCTGGACTCGCTGCCGCCGGAAGTGCGTCGCGAGTTGGAAGAGCGTGGCTGTCAGTTTCTGCATTACCCCGCCCGTAAGGATGAAACGGATACGGAACTGGCTATCCGCTATGCACTGGAGCAGGGGGCAGAAGAAATTGTGCTCCTCGCTGCCACCGGCGATCGCTTGGACCACACGCTAGCCAATGTCTTTTTGCTGGGTATGCCACAACTCGCGGGCAGGAAAGCGCGCATCATCACAGGGCACACGGAGGTTTGGTTGCTGCGCGGTGGGGAAGAACTGGAAATCCAGGGGCAGCCCGGCGACATTGTAACCCTGTTACCTGTGGGCCAGGATGCTGTGGGCATCCACAGCAGTGGGCTGGAGTGGGCGTTGCATGATGACACGTTGCGCTTTGGGCCCGCCCGTGGCGTGAGCAACGTGATGACCGCGGAGAAGGCACGGGTTTCGCTGCGCATAGGCTTGTTGCTCGTATTCAGAGTTCAGGAGAAAAAAGTGGCTAGGGAGCGGAAAGCGGATCAACTGGTCGAGGTGTGCAAGGAACAGGGACACCTACGGGCAAATGTCATCAAAGCCAAACTGGAAGCGGCAGGCATCCCAGCCATTCTGTCGTATGATGCAGCCAGCCTGGTCTTTGGCCTCACCGTGGATGGCATCGGCGAAGTGCGCATTCTCGTGCGTCCTGAGGACGCCGAGGAGGCGAGGAGGATCCTGGCTGAGGAGCAAACAGAAGGGGAAGCAGAGGATGATTTTCCCTTGTAGGTCAGCGCCTTCACAAAACTTGCGCCAGATGCTTGTCTCTGATTCGTTCTCTTGGCTGAAGGTAGAAAGGGTGATCCTTCGGAACACGCTGCCTAATTGCCGCGCCCACCATTTGTGCATTTGGTAGACCGGCTTTTTCGCATTGCCCTCAGTCATTGCCACAGGATTTAACTTTTCAACAGGTAGATTCTTCTCAATAAAGGCCATTGCCACGTAGCGATATTCACGTGGGGTCTGGTACCATGTTCAGAGGTGTGTTATAACTTATTATAGCATGAAGTACCTGTAATCACAATCAGCGAAACCAGCCCGGGGTGTTGGGTAAATGTTTTTGACTCATCCCCTGCTTCCCTGCTATAATCGCGCCAATGTGCGCGTTCTGTGATGATACGAAAAGTACATTGGTCCTTGCCTCAGGGTCGCCAAGGCGCAAGGAGCTTTTAGCCCTTTTGGGTTTGCCTTTTGTCGTGTACCCAGCCGATGTGGAGGAGGGAAACCATGTCGGCGAGGATGCGGCGACGATGGTGGCTCGCCTGGCACTAGCCAAAGCGCGCGCCGTGGCAGCCCATGTGACACAAGGCTTGATTCTAGCCGCTGACACTGCGGTTTGCTTGGATGGAGAAGTATTAGGCAAGCCCAGTGACCCGGCGGAGGCAGTTGCGATCCTGCGACGTCTGCGCGGACGCCCTCATCTGGTTTTCAGTGGCATGACTTTGCTCGATGCGCCTTCCGGGAGGATGCGCACAGAGCTAGCCCAGAGCACGGTGTGGATGCGCCGTTACAGCGATGCGGAGATTGCCGCTTATGTCGCCACTGGCGATCCCCTCGACAAAGCAGGGGCGTACGCCATCCAGTACGCCGATTTTGCCCCAGTGGCACGCATTGAGGGCTGTTATGCCAACGTCATGGGTTTGCCGCTCTGTCATCTGTACCGCATGTTGCGCGAGTTTGGCATTGCGCCAAAGGAAACGCCGGTCGCTGCTTGCAATCGTTTCAACCGGCGCCAGTGCGATGTCGCTGAACAAATCCTCAATGTATAGTGGGGGCTTCGTATGAAGAGCTACGGTAGCCAGAGCATGGTCGAGCCATTGCGCAGGGTGCTGGTCAGGCGCCCCGAGCGATCTTTTGCCGAAGCGGACCCTGCACGCTGGCACTATACAGGTCGCCCCAATCTGGAAATCGCCCGTCAGGAACATGATGCCCTGGTGGCAATCCTGCGCCAGAGCGGGGCAGAGGTGCTCTACCATGACGAATTCTTGCCGGACCACGCGGATGCAATCTTTGTGCATGACCCGGCAATTGTAACCGACCGTGGCGCCGTGATTCTGAAGATGGGCAAGGCGCTGCGTGAGGGTGAGGAAGCAGCGATGGCACGCTGCTTTGAGCGGCTGGGGATACCCATTCTCTACACGCTGCACGGTGAAGCGCGGGCAGAGGGCGGCGATTTGCTATGGCTGGACCACGACACCTTGGCTGTTGGGCAGGGGTTTCGCACCAATGCCGAGGGGTTGCGCCAACTGCAGGAAGCGCTGGGTGAGTTAGGAGTAGAGGTCATCCCCGTCCCACTGCCCTATTTCGGAGGTGCGGAGGCTTGTCTGCACCTCATGTCGCTCATCAGCCTGGTGGATCACGATCTGGCAGTGGTCTATCTGCCTTTGCTCCCTGTGCCTTTCTGGCAGTATCTGAAAGGGCGTGGCATGCGCTTTGTCGAGGTGCCCGAGGAGGAATTTCCCACCATGGGCCCCAATGTCTTGGCACTTGCCCCACGTCAATGCGTCATGCTGGAGGGCGATCCCGTCACCAAACGACGGCTCGAAGAAGCCGGGTGCCGGGTGTTCACCTTCAAAGGCAATGAAATTTCGCTCAAAGCAGAGGGTGGGCCCACGTGCCTGACAAGGCCCATTCTCCGCGGTTAGTCCTCGAACAGTGGCACGAACTTGAATTGGGTAACGTCCACCAAGCCCTTGTCGGTGAGCTTCAGTGAGGGGATAACCGGCAGGGCTAGGAAGGACAGGGTCATAAAGGGGTCGTGCAAATCTGAGCCAAGTTCGTGGGCAACGTGCAACAACTGGTTCAAGGCAGCGTTGACTTCCTCGTAAGGGCGGTCAGACATGAGTCCAGCAATGGGCAAAGGCAATGAAGCCAGCACTTGTCCATCGGCTACGGCTACGAGTCCCCCGCGCAAGCGCTCTATCTCGTGTGCGGCAAGCAGCATGTCTTCGTCGTTCGTGCCCACGATCACGAGGTTATGCGAATCATGTGCCACAGAGGAGCCAAGCGCTCCGCGCTTTAGCCCCAAGCCCTTGACAAAGCCCAGCCCCAAGTTTCCTGAAGCGAGGTGACGCTCAATCACCGCCATTTTCAGGATATCCCGCTCCACATCCGACACAGCAAAACCATTCTCATTTTTGACCTCTTCCAGGAGGCTGTCGGTAACAATTTCATTGGGGACAATGCCGATTACTTTCGCCCATTTTCCAGCAGCAGGCATTTTCAAATCATCGGATGCTTGCCAGTTGATGTTCATCGAACTGCGCAGCGGAACATCCTTGGGCTTTTGTGGGAGAGGGAGCAGCTTGCCCTCCTTTGCCACCATTTGTCCGCCACGGAAAACCATCTGCACGTTGAAATCGCTCAGGTTGTCCAAGACTACCAAATCCGCGCGCATGCCTGGGCCAATGGCCCCTTTGTCTTTCAGTCCGAAATAGCGCGCCGTATTGATGGTTGCCATCTGGATAGCAATAATGGGATCCAAGCCAAGTCGGATGGCTTTGCGGATGACAAAGTTCATGTGGCCTTCGTTGAGCAAATCAGGGAGATGTCGGTCATCGGTAACGAACATGCAGTTGCTGGCATTGTTCCTTGTGACCAGGGGCAACAGGCTCTCCAAATTGCGCGCGGTGGTGCCCTCGCGGATCATGATGTGCATGCCTAACTGCAATTTCTCTCGCGCTTCCTCGACGGTGGTGCATTCGTGGTCAGAGCGAATCCCCGCAGCGATATAGGCACACAGGTCCCGTCCGGATAAGCCTGGAGCATGCCCATCAATCACCTTGCCGGCTGCCACTTTGATCTTGTTCAACACCTCCCAATCGCGGAAGATCACACCGGGGTAGTTCATGACTTCTCCCAAGCCCAGCACCCACTCGCTGCCCAGCATGGCAGCCAAGTCTTCTGCCGCGAGCTTAGAACCGGCGGTCTCCATGTCCGTAGCAGGGACACAAGAGGGCAGCATGACATAGACGCTGAAGGGGGTGTACTTGCTGGATTCCAGCATATAGCGGATGCCATCCAAGCCTAGGACGTTGGCGATCTCATGGGGGTCACAGATGACGGTGGTAGTGCCCTGCGGAACCACGACTCTGGCGAATTCGGGGACGCGCAGCATGGAGCTTTCAATATGCACATGCCCGTCTATGAAGCCGGGGCATAGGTATTGCCCCTGTAAATCAATCACCTGGCGCGCACGGTAGTCACCGAGCCCTACGATATAACTGTGGTGGATAGCCACATCGGCAGGATGGATGTTACCGGAGAATACGTTGACGACTTGGGCGTTCTTCAGCAGCAAATCAACTTCGACTTCGCCTCTGGCGACCTGGATCAATTCTTCGAGTTGCATCTTTGCCCTCCGAACTTTTCGCCATTATACAGCAAATTGACCAGGACTGAAAAAGGCTGTCCTGTGGGAATGTACCTATGGTTTGAACATCTTTTCAATCCAGTCCTCGGGCAGGTCATGGGCTGCCCAATAGTGGTCACTCAAATCAGGGCGATAATAGCGGTCTAAGGCACTCTCATCGAATATCTCATAGGGGAATTCCAGATAGGCAGGAACAGCATTGCCAGATAGTATCTCTACTGCTAGATCAACGCAACGCAAGCCAAGATTGGCTCCACCAGTCAGTCCGATGAAATGCACGTGATGTTCTTTCGCTGTGCGCAGCCAACTGTTCCAGTCATCTGCGCCCGCGATAGGCGGAATTGCTCTGCCTTTTTCCACAAAAGCCTCAACAACACCTTGAGCCACTACGCCGTTATTGACCAGCACCCCATCTATGGCAGAAAACTGGTTGAGAATAGCCTTCATGGCTTCCTTTGCCGCTGGGACTGACCAGAAGCAGGTGCTTTCCTTCACCTGACGGATGTGGGATTGTGCATCCAGAACGCGGTGAACTCCTCGCAGCCATGCCTGGTGATCGCCTGCCGTGGGTTGGCTAGCCAAGATGGCTACATTGCCGCCAGCCATTGCGCGGGAGAGCCAGCCTGCGCAGGTGGAGCCCCGCGCTTCCTCATTGAGAGCGACCAGGCTCACATAGGGGGCATTCTGCGCGGTGCTGGAGGCTAGGACGACGGGGATGCCTCTGTCCATTGCTTCTCGTATCCCTTGGGCTACTGCAGGATGGTTGAGGGGATCAATCAGAAGGAGGTCTATGCCCTTTGCCAGCAGTTTCTGGATATCCTGAACTTGCTTGTTGGGATCCCAGTTCGCAGGGATATCGAAGTACTCTTTGAAGCGTTCCTTGTATTTCACCCGGATGCCGTACGCGATATGGGCGCTGAACATGACCATCCAAGGGGATAGGTCACCTCGCCCTGAGCGCCCGAGCCGCCATGGTTCTGGTTTTTTGTAGCGCTGTGTGTCAACCCAGCCGCTAGGCACAGGGAGAGCAGAAGGGGATGGCGAAGTGCGACGGCAAGCAGGCACGAAGAGGGCTAGGGCAACCCCTACAGCCGTCCTAATGAACTCGCGTCGGTTCATTCTCTGCTGCCTGGTTGTGCGGTCTTGAGCCATTTACTCACCTTGAGTCGGTATGTGGGCTACATTATCCTGTGAATGCTTGCTGTTGTCAATTTTTCTAAGATAGGTTCACCAAAAGCAAACTTTGCGTTCAGAGGCAGTTTGTGCTATACTGGTTTGCTGCGCAGGCGAATGTCAGAAACGCCATGCGTTCTATCGCGGAAAGGCTTTCGGATTACCAAGCATAGCAACAGGCTGCGAAGAGGGATATGGTGCAAGCGAGAGAATCGGTTCAAATAGCGGAAAGCGTGTCTTTAGCCAAAGAAGGTCCTTGGCCACGGCCTGCTCAGCCTCGGGAAACCGTGCAGGTGCGCTTTGCAGACGGGCGCATCTTTGAAGCGCCTGTTGGAACGACCTTGGAAGCTTTCGTGCGGGCGGCCTATCGTGAAAGTGCGGTGCCCGTTGTGGCGGCACTGGTTGACCGCTGCAAGCTCTGTGAATTGACCCAGCGGGTGACGCGCGATATGGAGGTAACTCCTATTTCCATTGGCGACAGCGATGGCATGCGCATTTACCGTCGTTCGCTGACTTTTGTGCTTGTCGTTGCCATGCATCAGTTATTCCCTGGCGTGCAGGTCTATGTGGATCACTCGCTGACTTTTGGGGGGCTTTATTGTGAGGTGCAAGGACGTGCTCCGCTCACACCGCAGGAAGTAGCGCTGCTCGAGCGACGGATGAAGGAGATTGTGGCAGATGACGTTCCCATCCGCAAGCGGCGTGTGCCGTTGGAAGAGGCAAGGGCGTTGTTCCAAGCCCGCGGTCAGGAGGACAAGGTGCGCCTGCTGCGCTACCGGCGGAAGGATTACGTTACCCTTTACCGCTTGTATGATGTGGATGATTATTTCCATGGGTACATGGTGCCTTCCACTGGTTATCTGCGCCATTTTGCACTGCAGTACTACTCCCCGGGCTTTATCCTGCGCTATCCGCGACATGAGCAGCCTACGGTTTTGCAGCCCGTCGTCGAATATCCGAAACTAGTGGCAGTTTTCCGTGAATATGGCCATTGGTTGCGTGTCCTGGGTATCAGTGATGTGGGGGAGTTGAATGACGCGCTGAGCGCAGGACGCGCCAGTGAAGTGGCATTGGTTTCTGAAGCGTTGCATGAGCAGCGTATCGCGAACATTGCGGCGGAAATCGCCAAGCGACGGGATACAGTGCGCCTAGTGCTGATCGCAGGGCCATCTGCATCAGGGAAAACGACGTTTGCCAAGCGCTTGGCAATTCAATTGCTGGCTAATGGCTTGCGTCCCGTGGCGGTGGAACTGGACAACTATTTTGTGGACCGTGAGAAGACGCCTTTGGATGAGCATGGCCAGTATGATTTTGAGCATTTGTGGGCTGTAGATTTGGAGTTGCTCAATGAACAATTGCTGAGACTGCTGGCTGGCCAGGAAGTGCAGTTACCGCGCTATAACTTCCAACTGGGCAAGCGCGAAAAAGGCGAATGGTTAAGACTGAGCGAGGAGCACGTGATTTTATTGGAAGGCATCCATGGGCTGAATCCTGATTTGGTGCCCAATGTGCCCAGAGAGCGTATCTATCGCATCTATGTTTCAGCGCTGACACAGTTGAACTTGGATCACTACAACCGCGTACCCACGACAGAGACACGCCTCATTCGCCGCATTGTGCGTGATGCCCGAGAACGGGGTTACTCTGCACTGGATACGCTCCGCCGCTGGGAGAGCGTGCGCGATGGCGAGAAGCGCTGGATTTTCCCCTATCAAGAGCACGCGGATGTCATGTTTAACTCTGCCCTTGCTTATGAATTGTCCGCATTGAAATCCCTCGCCGAACCCTTGCTTTTCCAAATTGAGCCCAATGCCCCAGAATATGTCGAAGCCCGTCGCCTGTTGGCTTTGTTGCATTGGTTTTTGCCCTTCCCGCTAGAACTTGTCCCATCGAACTCGATTCTACGCGAGTTCATCGGCGGTTCCAGCCTGCAGCATTTTACTGTCTGGCGACAAGGGACCTCGCCAAACGGGGGGAACCATTAGCCTCTTCTAAAACGCAAGCATTTCTGAATCAAAGGGGATCGATTGATGCAGCCAATGTTCCTTATCCATGTAGTTCCTTCCTTGCCACCTGCCCTTGGGGCTCTAAAGGAGTTGGCGTATAACTTGTGGTGGACTTGGAATCCAGAGGCGATTGAGTTATTCCGCCGTTTGGACCGCGAGGGATGGGAGGCTTCTGGCCACAATCCTGTGCGCATGCTGGGCATGATTGAGCAAGACCGTCTCACGGCAGCTGCACATGATGACGGTTTCCTGGCTCACCTAGAGCGGGTCTACGCGGATTTCCGGCGCTACATGACAGCCACGAATACCTGGTACCACAAGAATCATGGCGCCCCTCCTGATCCGTTCATCGCCTATTTCTGCTTTGAGTACGGGCTTACGGAATGCTTGCCCATTTACTCAGGAGGCATGGGAGTGCTGGCTGGCGACTATCTCAAGTCTGCCAGTGACCTTGGGTTGCCGTTAGTGGCAGTGGGTTTGCTCTATCAGCAGGGATATTTCCGCCAATATCTCAATGCGGATGGCTGGCAAGGTGAGCTCTACCCGGAGAATGACTTTTACACCATGCCTGTGCAACTGGAAAAGCGCAATGGCGCGCCGGTAACGATTGAAGTGGAATACCCGGGACGACGAGTTGTTGCACAGGTTTGGCGCGTGCAGGTAGGGAGAGTCGCCTTGTATCTCTTGGATACGAATGTCCCACAGAATCAGGCGGATGATCGCCGCATCACCCATCAGTTATACGGTGGTGATTGTGAGATGCGCATCCGTCAGGAGATTATGCTGGGGATAGGTGGTTTGAGGGCGTTACAAGCGCTGGGCATCAAGCCCCGTGTCTGTCACATGAATGAAGGGCATTCTGCCTTTTTGGCAGTTGAGCGCATCAGACAGTTGGTGCATGACCATGGTTTGACTTTTGCGGAGGCAAAGGAGGTGGTCTGTGCGGGGGGCATCTTTACGACCCATACCTCCGTTCCGGCAGGCATTGATCTCTTCCCCCCACATTTGGTGGATCAGTACCTAGGGCATTACTACGATTCGCTGGGCATTTCTCGTGCTGACTTCCTGGCACTGGGGCGGTTGAACCCTGTGAACCAGGATGAGCCATTGAATATGGCTGTTCTTGCCCTACGCTTGGCGGCGCAGAGCAATGCGGTGAGTCAGCTACATGGCCGAGTTTCACGCCGGCTGTGGCAAAATGTCTGGCCAGGGGTACCTGAATGGGAGGTGCCTATTCTCTCCATCAGCAATGGGGTTCACACTCCTTCCTGGATCTCACAGGATATGGCTGCCCTTTTTGATCGCTATTTGGGTCCCCATTGGAGAGAAAGGCCTGCCGACCAGACGATCTGGGAAGCAGTAGAGGAGATTCCGGATGAGGAACTGTGGCGCCTACATGAGAGGCGACGGGCGCGCCTGGTGGCTTTTACCCGCCGTCGGCTGCGCGCACAGTTGGAGGGGCGGGGAGCGCCACCGGCTGAGATTGTGCGTGCGACGGAGGTACTCAATCCAGAGGCGCTCACCATTGGCTTTGCCCGTCGTGTTGCGTTGTACAAGCGCCCCACGCTGTTGTTGCGCGATCCTGAACGGCTAGCACAGATTTTGGGAAACAAGGAACAGCCTGTGCAGGTCATTGTTGCCGGCAAGGCGCACCCTCAGGATAATCCAGCCAAGGAGCTGATTCGAGAGTTGATCCACCTGACCCGTCGCAATGGGTTGGAGAATGTGGTTTTCATCGAGGACTATGATTTGAATGTAGCGCGTTACTTGGTGCAAGGGGTGGATCTGTGGCTGAACAATCCGCGTTTGATGCAAGAAGCGAGTGGCACAAGCGGTATGAAGGCAGCGGCTAATGGAGTGCTAAACCTCAGTGTGCTGGATGGTTGGTGGGCGGAAGCCTATCATCCGGACATCGGCTGGGCGATTGGCCGTGGTGAAGTGTACGAAGACCTGAATTACCAGGATGAGGTGGAGTCGAACGCCATTTACAACCTGCTGGAGAAGGAAATCGTGCCCCTGTTTTACACCCGCGGGCAGGACGGATTGCCGCGTGGCTGGATTCGCCGCATGAAAGATGCGATGCGCACGGTCATCCCCATGTATAACACTAATCGCATGGTCATGGAGTATATGGAGCACCTTTACCGGCCTGCCGACAGGCGGTATCAGCGTTTGACAGCGGACAATTTTGCGCGTGCCAGGCGTTTGGCAGACTGGAAAGCATCGCTGCGGCAACACTGGCCTGAGATACGGATTGTGGGGGTTGAAACAGATGCTTCTGGGGAGATCGCCGTAGGCGCTGAGTTGGAAGTGCGTGCCAGCGTGGATTTGGGCCATCTGACCCCGGATGACGTCTCCGTAGAACTGTATGAAGGAGCCCTGGACATGGATCAGAAAATCGTAGAAGGTCAAGCCATACCCATGTCCTATGCGGGGATGCAAAAGGGCCTCTCGCTATTCGTAACCAAGGTTCGTTTCCATAGCAGTGGACGGCGTGGATATACCTTGCGTGTCCTGCCACGCCACGAAGATTTGCCGAATCCCTTCGAGCCGAGGCTCATCCTCTGGGGAGCGTGAGACAAACCACAACCCCGGATTCGCTGAGTCCGGGGTTGTTTCATTTTATATTCCTATTCCGTACGTTACGACGTAGCCGGTTGGTTAGTAGCCCCATGGAGGATAGCCTCCGCCTGTGCCTGTATATCGCGCAAGCGCTGGGCTACTTCTGTTCGTTCTTGAGCATCCAGGTCTTCAGCTAGAGCCCGCAGAATTTCCAAAAAGTCCGCATCCCATTCTGCGCGTCGCTCTTCCAAGAGTTTCTGTGTTCCCTCGGGGTAGTCGGTGGAAACCAGTTCGTTAACTAGGCGCAGTTCAGCTGGTAGTGATTCCTGGAGGATCTTGCGTGTGATTTCGTTGATTTCTGCCAGTCGCTGTGCATCCTCTGTAGCCCCTGCCTGCTGAGCATTGCGCAAGGCTGTTCCCAGGATTGCTAGGAACAGGGCATCGAGTTCGTCTCGTCTCGCGCGTAAAACCTCAGCCGGGTCCGCGCTGTTCAGAGCCTCTTGAAGCAGTTGTATCTTGCTCTCGCGCACTGCTTGTGCTTCTCGATCCAGTTGTTCGGTCATCTCGAGCAGCTCGTTGCGCAACCCACGCAGTGCCTCAGCCTCTTCTGGGGTAGCCTTTTCGATGCGCCTGGCTAATTCTTGGAAAAAGGCATAGTCCAGCAAATGGCGATTGTATACGACGAGAGCCCAACGGGTTTCTTTATCTTTGGCTGCCACAAACCTATTGACCACTTCTTCGGTGGGTGTGTCCATGGGCAGCGGTTCTGGCAAAGCAATGGGCACACGCTCTAATAACACATCGCGCAGTTGCAATAGCTTTTCGGTCAGCCGCTGCTGGCCAGCCATCGCGCTGCTCTCAGCGGCCGAAGCTAAGAGAAGGAGGAATGGATAGTCAATCGCTGCCTTATTTTGCTCGATCAGGGCGTGCAGTTGCTCTTCATTGTCCAATGCGTTCAGCAGGTCTTGTAGCAAGCGATTTTTGGCACGTTGCTCCTCGATCATTTCTTTGGTCACGCCATCAGCCCTGAGGATTTCGTCTATCAGGCCTTGCCTCGTGAGCACTGTGCGTGGGTTCAGGAAGTAGCCTTTGCGCTCTTCTGGTGGCACAATGCTCATCAGGGCATTCACCAGGTTACCCGTGAGGCGTTCGCGTTCTGCCATAGGCAGGTTCAATTCTGGTGGGATAAAGAGCAGTAGCAGCTCTTTGCTGGGGTCGTGATAGAGCAGGGGTGCGTTCACCACACCAGGCGTGCCGCAGGAAGGGCAGACCACCGTGTTCAACTGTCCGCGTAGCAGCAAGGCTTTGAGCCGAGGGTCTTGGCCCACATCCACGATGCTTTGCACCTGAGCGACATATTTTGTTCCGCAATTGGGGCAGTTAATCTGAATAGGTAAAGTCGGTATCATGTACACTCCTAGTGATGAAATAGACAAACTATTTTACAACCAAATCGTGGAATATACAAACTTCCAGGAGCCATTCTTATTCATGTGCTAGTGTCAGCCCCCACACGGCGTGCACGTGCCCTTGTTGCAGTGCCTGAGCACAAGCACGCAGCGTTGCACCTGTAGTGAGCACATCGTCTATGAGCAGGATGCTCCGCCCGCCGAGGCTATCGTCCACGCAGCGGAAAGCGTTGCGCACATTTTCTGCCCGTTGGGCGGCATTCAGCCCAACCTGGGGAGGGGTAGGGGTGATACGCCGCAAAGCGTGCTCGGCGACGGGCAAGGCTGTGTAACGGGCCAATTCTCTGGCTAAAAGCGTGGATTGGTTATAACCGCGCTCACGGAGGCGCTGGGGATGCAAGGGCACCGGTACAATCACATCCACTGGCCAAGGCTCTGCCTCCCAACAGTCATACAGGATTTCGCCAAGTGTGCCAGCCAAGGCGCGCAGCCCCTTGTACTTGAAGCAATGGATGGCTTCGCGCAGCGGGCCACCCAAGCGGGCAGCTGACCGAACCCCCTGCAGTGGCCACGGATCGTCCAGCAAGGAGGGCCAGGGAGGCTCGAAGAATATCACCTGGTCTATGCAGGATGGACATAGCCAGTGTCCGCTGGTGTTACAGGCCACACAGTGGGGAGGAAAGAGCAAATTGAGCACTGCCTCGATAAAGGTGGATTGTTTTGCCACAGAGATGCTCCGTCAAAGAAGGTAGCCTTACGCTTTACGTTTTCCTCTATCTTTTACTGCGTGGGCAGATTCCCCAGCACAAAGACCGCGCTGCGTGACCACGGCAGCAGCCCGCTGCGGAAGACCCAGCGCAGGTTTTGAGCGTTGGCTGGGATTTGGTAAGCGGCAGCGCCATACACTTTCTGACCGACCTCAATCCCCCCTTGGGGGACAAACCAATTGTGCCAGCGTGCTGCCATCACGCTGGCTTGTGAATCTAAAGTGTAGGAGCGGCTGTCCCCATCGAGCAATGTCATTTGCTTTTCCGGCATGACATAACGGATCCGTCCACTGCTGTTCTGCAGCGTCAACTCTACCGCGCAAAGGGCGTAGCCTTCTGGGGGTTGGTGCCATTGGTCTGGCGCCAAGGTGGAGAAGCTGTGCACGGTAATCTGCCAGCCATCTACCTCAGCCGTTTCACCTAGTGCATAGAGATGCTCTGTGCTAGGCTGCTTCACACAGGCTATAGCGAGGAAAACCAAGATGAAGCCGCACCCTATGCTTGCCAGGATTTCCCTACGCGAAATTCGTCGTCGCCTCAACTGTCTTGTCCCACTGTGCATAAGTATTGCTCCATTTGGAACTCGGCACATATTATGGCACAGAAGAGGTGATGGGTCAAAAAGGTTTTGCCAAATTGACATTGCTGGCATATAATCGCTCTGTGCTACATAGCCCTGAATGAGGAGACGTTTCATGCGGCGATTGCTGCTCGTGGTAGGACTGGTTGCTTCGGCTGCTGCTCTTTTCCTGACCGTTGTCCTATTTGTCCTGCGCGGCGAAACGGTGGTCGAGGTTTTCCCTCTAGACCCTGAGGTACTGGAGTTACCCTTGCCTACCGAGGAGGCTTCCGCGGCTGATATAGCGGAGATCACCCCCACAGCTACCCCACCCTATATTGCGCCAAGCAAACCTGCTGTCGTCACCCTGCAGCAAGGGCTCGATGGCTATAAGGGGTGCACGGATACATATATTTATTACTACTTACCAGATAGCAATTTCTGTGATAATCCTTCTTTGCTCCTGGTTGCTGCCAATAGAGGGGCGATTTTAATCCGCTTTGACCTCACCAAGCTTCCTGACAGTGTGGTAGGGCTCAATAGCGACTCGCATATCCACGAGGCAACGTTGTACTTATATACGGTGCAGGGAAAAGTCAATACCGTAATTGGTGTTTACCAGCCTCGACGCGCCTGGGATGCTTGCACCGTGACCTGGAATACGCCATGGCAAGGGCCAGGAGCAGATGGGGCTTTGGACCGTGATGCAGAGCCCCGAGTGGAGGCGAAAGAAAAAGAAATCCCTGGCCTTCTCGAGATTAACCTGATCGGTATCATTCAAGAATGGCTGCGCGACCCTGAACACAATTATGGGTTGATCCTCAAATGCTTCGACCAGCAGGTGCCGTCCCATCATGTCTTTATGTCCAGCGAAGCTGCTGTCCGCCCAAAGTTGGTCATCAAGTATGATCCTGCTTTGCCCACGCCTACACCAACTCAGACCTTGACGCCTACGCCTACCAAAACACCCACTTCGACCCCAATGCCAACTACTACCCCTATCGGTACTGCCACTCACACCCCGATACCGCTTCCCACCCTTTCTCCACGCGTGGTGGAAGTGCACTGGCGCGAGCGGATGGATGTCAGCACGCCTTATTCCATCACCGTTGTGTTTCGTCCGGCAGCAAAAACGTCGGCAATAGTTCCCACAGGCCTCTATGTGTTGAGCGTGAATGCGCAGTTGACTGCGCCCACTTTCGAAGTGGTGAGCGATTCT
>Ga0315298_1005797_pt1 | contig 17255 bp, 12 predicted proteins | sample WHS_1_MG_FD_203077 | JGI IMG/M metagenome (GOLD analysis project Ga0315298, IMG submission 203077) | Extremophilic microbial mat communities from Washburn Hot Springs, YNP, Wyoming, USA - WHS_1_MG | ecosystem: Environmental > Aquatic > Thermal springs > Hot (42-90C) | place: USA: Wyoming...
TGACCATGTCCGCGGGGTACAGCCTGCTTGGGAAAGCCCACCAGCGTGCGTGCTTCGATCTGTACTTTCGACAGCCCCCAGACAATGGGGCTTTTTGCGTATTTGCGGGCCTCGAGAGCGTGGTCGATTACATCACCCACATCGGCTTTTTCCCTGATGATATTGACTACTTGGCAAGCCTTGGCACATTCAGCAAAGAGACGCTTTCTGCCCTGTCTCAGGGAGTGAGATTTTCAGGGGACCTGTGGGCTGTGCCGGAAGGATCTGTCGTGTTTCCGCATGAACCGCTGATTCGCGTCATCGGCCCTATACCGGAGGCGCAACTCATCGAGACCACGATGCTGGCCTTAGTAGGACACCAGACGCTGATAGCCACAAAAGCTGCCCGGATGTGTCTAGCAACCAAAGGAGCGCCGGTTGTCGACTTTGGCACCCGACGCGCTCATGGCGTGCAGGCCGCCTTGTATGGGGCTAGGGCTGCCTACATCGGCGGATGTTCCGGGACATCCAACGTGCGCGCAGGAAAGCTGTTTGGCATCCCGGTGAGAGGCACTCATGCCCACAGTTGGGTCGAAAGTTTCGACAATGAACTTGAGGCCTTTGATAGCTTCTCGCAAGTCTTTCCGAAGAATTGCGTATTGTTAGTTGATACCTATGACACTCTCACCGGTGTGAGAAACGCCATTACCGTGGCCAAGCGCATGGAAGAATCTGGCCACCGCCTCATGGGAATTCGGATCGATAGCGGGGATCTCGCATATTACAGCAAAGCGGCTCGTCGCCTCTTGAACGAGGCGGGGCTCGATTATGTCAAAATCCTCGCGAGCAGCGACCTTGACGAATGGATTATCGAGAGCCTGCGGGATCAGGGGGCGGAAATCGACATTTGGTGCGTGGGGACGAGACTGATGACATCATACCAGACCCCTGCCTTGAGCGTGGTGTACAAGCTCATGGCAGCGGATCGCGGAGACGGCGTACTTGCGCCCAAAATAAAGATTTCGCAGAATCCCAACAAGGTGACCAATCCGGGGGTGAAAAAAATCGTTCGCTTCTACAATGGGAAAGACAGGATGATGGGAGACCTCCTGGCTGAGGTCGATGAACCGCTGCCGGTAGGCAAAGCGGTGACGGCTCATCACCCCATGTACGATTACATGAAGAAGACATATAAACCTCCATATCGAGCGTCTGAACTCATGGTTCCCATTTTTCTGCAAGGCAAATTGGTGTATGAGCAGCCTTCCATTGAGGAGATCCGCCAACGGGCTCGGCAGGAAATTGAGTCTTTGGAGCCTGAATACAAGCGACTGACCAATCCTCATATCTATAAGGTGTCCCTCAGCGACAGGCTTTACAAGATCAAAAAGTCCCTCTTGACCTTCCACCAGAAAGCTGCCAAGCGGAAACAAGTGTGAGGATCGACAAGGCCTCGATCGCTGCCTGTGTGCTGCGTGGTTTATAACTGCGCACGTAACTGATTCGACGCTCCGTCACGCGCTCACGACATGTTGCTGGTGAGGGGGAGTGAGAACTCGGCGCGAATACAGGATGTCTCACGGAACAGGTTTCCACACGAGCCTACACCTCTCGTTACAGACGAGCTGGCGACATGAAAAATTCCTGCAGATCGATAATCGCCGCGATTTTTTCTTGACCATGGTCAAATTTGGGCTATATTAAAAATTGTCTGGAGCTGTTTGTGCAGCCCGGAACAGAGAAAAGCTTTGCTGTCTCACATGTACGCCGCCTGGATCATACAGACCGGGACGGAAGGTTTGAAAAGCGATCCACAACGCCTTCCATCCGGAAGGCTTTTTTGTTTTGAGCCCCAGGTATGGAAACATTTACTACTGTGACCGCCATGAAATCGTGGGCCGCTGATGAACGGCGGTCGGGGAAGACCCTCGGTTTCGTTCCCACCATGGGCTATCTCCATGAGGGGCATCTGAGTTTAATACATGCTGCGCGGAGAGAGAACGATCGCGTTGCGGCAAGCATCTTTGTGAATCCCACTCAGTTTGGTAGGAACGAGGATTTGAGTACATACCCGAGGGATCCCGTCAACGACGCGGCCAAATGCGCCGAGGCAGGCGTGGACGCCTTGTTTATGCCTGGCGCGGAGGAGATTTACGGCCCGCGCCATCAGACCTATGTGGAACCCGGTCGGTTAGCGGAACCATTGTGCGGCCGCTCAAGACCCGGTCATTTCAGAGGCGTCGCCACCGTGGTCCTGAAGCTTTTCAACATCGTCAATCCCACCGCGGCATACTTTGGTTCGAAGGACTATCAGCAGCTTCAGGTCATCCGCGCTATGGTTCAAGATTTAAACGTGGACGTGCGCATCGTTTCCTGCCCAACGGTACGCGAGCCCGACGGGCTGGCGATGAGTTCGCGAAATTCCTACTTGAGTCCTGCTGAACGCAAGCAAGCCGTGTGCCTATACCAGGCGCTGTGCAAGGCCAAGGAGCTTTTCGATCACCGCGTGAAAGATGCGCATACCTACTTGGAGGCAATGAATGATCGCGTCAGGAGCGAACCCGACGCGACGCCTGATTACATCAGCCTCGTCGATCCGGAGACTCTGGAGGATCTGCAAGAAGTTTCAGACCGTTGTCTCGCAATTATGGCAGTACGCATCGGAAAGACGAGGCTTATCGACAACATGTTGTTTGAGAGGTGATTCTCGAACGTAACGCCAAAGACCGGTTCCTTCCCAACGCTGGCGCCAGGTCCAAGGAGAGCGACCATGCTCCGTACCATGTTAAAGTCTAAGATTCACCGCGCAACGGTAACCCAGGCGTGCATAGATTACGAAGGCAGTATCAGCATCGACGAAAAGCTTCTAGAGGCAGCCGACATCATGCACTACGAACAGGTGCATATTTACAATGTTTCCAATGGAGAACGTTTTACCACCTATGCCATCCCCGCTGAATCTGGGAGCGGCGTGATTTGCCTGAATGGCGCAGCCGCGCGAAAGGTGTCGGTAAAGGACCTGATCATCATTTGCACATACGTGGCCGTTGAAGACGCGGAGTGCAAGACTCACAAGGCAAAGAACGTCTTTGTGGACAACAATAATAAGATCATGCGCGTGAGCTAAACGATATTTCTATCGCCGCGCCAAGGGCGTCTCGACTGTTTCGGTCCTTTCCGCTGCTGGAAATGACAAAAAGTCCATTGATCAGTCATTGCGAGATAGGCGAACCAATCTCCTTATTACCGAGGGCTGCCGGCATACCCCGGGAGATGATATTACCTTACCCGCCGAGGAGATCTCGCACAGCATCCTCGATGCGTGGATGTTTGAACACAAAGCCATGTTTCAACAAAGCCGCAGGGACTGCGCGCTGTCCCTCGAGTATCACCGAACCGAACTCGCCGAGCACGAGCTTGATCATGAACCCCGGCGCAGGGAAAAATGAGGGCCTGTGCAGGGCCTTGCCGATGGCTTTGGCCAGGTCACGATTCCTGACAGGTTCCGGGGCGCAAAAATTGACTGGCCCGCTCATGTCTTCATTTTCGGCCACAAAAATCATCGCCCTGCAAAGGTCTTCTATGTGGATCCAAGGTATCCACTGCTTTCCGTTGCCCACAGGACCACCTAGAAAGAATTTGAAGGGCATGGCCATCTGCTGGAGTGCGCCGCCATGCTTCCCCAGGACGATGCCAAATCGCGTCACCGTCACACGTACTCCCTTGGATTGAGCCTTGAACGCCTCGGCCTCCCATTCTTGAGCCAGCCTGGACAAAAAATCGTTCCCTGGGGGAGCGTCTTCAGTCAGTTCTTCGTCGCCTCTGAAACCATAGAATCCGGCCCCTGAGGTATTGATGAGACATCGAACAGATCCGCGGTCGTCGGGTATGGCTTCCACCAGATGTCTGGTCGTGAGTATCCGGCTATCGTACAGAAGTTTCTTGTACGCGTCGTTCCAACGCCGAAAGACTGTCACCCCAGCCAAATTAATCAACCAGTCATGCTGGGCAACAACATCCTGCCATTTTCCCGCCCGAGTCCCGTCGCCCGCAACAAATTGCACCTGGGGGTTAGGAATCGCATTGGGTTTCGGATGTCGCGCCATCAGAGTCACTGTGTGACCTTCACGCACGAGAGCGCCTGTGAGGGCTGTGCCAACAAAGCCGGTGCCGCCGACAACAAATACTTTCATTGCTCTATTCCTTTCGTTGACCGGGGCTGGCGCTCCGGAGAGACGCACTGCCCCCGAAAACATCTCTGCGGTTGATGGCCCGTACGGCTAACATGTTCCGAACGAGGCATTTTAAGTCCAACTTACGTTTACATAATCCCCTACGTTGATGTCGAGTTCCTCAGCGGCGCAGCCGCCGTTTATCGCTATTTCAAGAAACCCAAAGCTGTTGATCAGCGCCAAGGGCATACCAACACGCGCGTCGGCAAAGCATCTGCTGAGCCCTAAAATGCGTGTATGGCCAACTTGCACCTCTCCGACGGCATGGCCGAGCATGCCGCTCTCGATGTTCGTGGTCGCATTGCCAAACCTATCGATGTAGATCACTTCGCCGAGAACGCCGCTGGATGTTTCCTGGGGCGCTGGGCACGGCAACACGATTGGATCGTCAAGGATCGGCCCGATGGATTCAAATTCCGCGCCTGCCGAGAGGAACGCGGATACTGGCGCGAAGATGTCCCTCCCATGAAAAGTAGGGTGTGGATCGGGCATGAGCAAGGCTTCGTTCGTTATTTCTCTGGCCTGCCATGGGGCTGAGGAAGTCAAAATATAAGAAAAGAGACCGTTATCCGGGCCTACGAACAAGCTTTTCTCAGTTTTGACTGCAATCGGCCTTCTGGCGCCGCCCACCCCCGGGTCAACGACTGAGAGGTGGATTACGCCCGGCGGGAAATAACTTGAAATACCTTTAACGACCAAGGCCGCTTCACGGATAGCGAACGGCGCAATATCGTGCGTAATATCCACCACCATGCACGAAGGATTGATCGAAAAGATAACGCCCTTCATCTGTCCCACGTAACCATCTCGGGTGCCGAAATCTGTGGTCAGCGTAATAATTGATGTTTTCATTGTCCGATCCCGATGCCTCGCCTTTCGCTTTGCTGGGCTCATAGTTATTATGATAGCAGAAGAGCTTGTGCATGGCGCACGATTTCTTGAACTTTCATTATTTTGGGGACGTCCTACGGTTTTGATATATCTCCACAGCCTCTTGTCATCCCTTGCATCCATCGAGCGAGAATAATGTTGACAGGCCGGTCAGGCGTTGTTTTACTCAATAAAAGAGGAGTCTGCCGCCCATGCACCGAGCCGCGAAATGGGTTATAGATGGAATTTCGTCCCTCTTGTTCCCCCCTTGTTGCACTATTTGTGAGAAGCCTGTGGGCAACCCAGAGGAGGTCATTTGCGCGTCTTGCCGCGATTCGCTTGCATATGTCGAGATTCCTCTCTGCGAGACATGCGGCCGACCTCTGCCTGATGGACACGAACCTGGTCAGTTGTGTGGAAAATGCATGAGTACATCCCCGCCCTTCGACAAGGCGCGCTACGCTGTTTTCCATCAAGGCAATGTGAGAAGGGCTCTCGTCAACTTCAAGTATGGCGGTCTGTTGCATCACGGGAGAGGGCTTTCTCTCCTGCTCACCGAGGCCTTTCAAAAGTTTTTTGGCAGCTCCCATATCGATTTTATTGTGCCAATGCCCATGCATCCGCGGCGATTGATCAAGAGAGGTTTCAATCAGGTCGTCTTTTTGGGCGGAAAGCTGGCGGAACACACGGGCATACCGATGAAACGTGGTGCGCTTGTCAAGATTCGGGATACTTTGCCGCAGGTCGGTCTTTCACGGACTCAGCGCCTTACGAATGTCAAGGGGTCCTTCGGGGTATCCAAGTCCGAAGAACTCCGCGGCAGGCAGGTGTTGTTGTTGGATGATGTCTCTACCACAGGGTCAACGATCGCAGAGGCGGCTTTAACCCTCAAAAAAGCAGGAACTACGGCTGTCTTTGTACTCGTGTTGGCCTTGCGCATACCCGCCAGTGGAAACGAATAATAAAGGAAAGGAGCAACGAATGTCATTGATGACGCCAGAGGCTTTTGAGGAAAGCCTCAAGAAGATGCAGCCGCGAATTTTTATGAACGGCAAAAGGGTTGAGCACGTCCTCGAGAACCCTATAACCCGCACGGTGGTGGAGTCGAATAAGGCAAGCTACCGGTGGGCTCTCGACGAGCGATACAAAGATATCATGACTTGTCACTCGCCGTTGATAAATGATGTGGTAAACCGTTACACCCATGTGAGCGCAAGCGTCGACGACCTGGTGGCCAAGGCAGAGGCAGGAACCTTTACGGCCGAGATGCTTGGCACCTGCATCTATCGTTGCGTGGGGTATGACGCCTTCCATGCTCTAGCGGCGACAACCTGGGAAATGGATCGCGATCTTCATACGGAATACCACAAGAGGTTCCTGAGCTACCTCAGGATGGTTCAGGAACGGGATTTGTCGGTCGCAGGCGCATTAACCGAGCCTCGGGGCAACCGCAGCAAGAGCACCCTCGACTGGCCGGATCCATACTTGTCCGTGAAGCTGGTGGAGAAACGCGCAGACGGTATTGTGGTGCGGGGTGCCAAGATCAATATTAGCGGCGCGTATGCAAGTCATGAACTGGTGGTATTGCCTCAGTCGGCGCATTTTGCCGGCGAGGAGGACTATGCCTTGGCCTTTGCCGTCCCCGTAGATGCGCCCGGCATCACCTACGTATGCCAATACTCGCCGTATAGTGCAGAGAGAGAACTGGCCGACGACATGTATGAACTGGGAAATCCCGTCTTCGGCCAGCGTGAGACTTCCATGGTCGTCTTTGACAACGTATTCGTCCCCTGGGACCGGGTGTTCCACTGCGGCGAATACCAGTATTCTGGAAAACTCGTCGCGCGTTTTGCCAGAACCCATCGCATGACCTGCGGTGGAACGTGTAAAGTGGGTTTCATGAATCAGATTATCGGCGCATGCCGCCTCGTCCAAGAGTACAAGGGATTGGAGCATGTGCCCCATATCAACGATCAAATGATCGAGATGGTGGTACTGAGAGAAACAGGACGAGCCTGCGGACTTGCCGCTGCGAGACTCGGGACCGAAGAGCCGGAAGGTTCAGGCGTCTTTCTTCCAGACGAACTAATGGGAAATGTCTCCAAACTGAACATATGCAACGCCTTTTGGCGAACTATGGCCTTGGCAGGGGATATCGGCGGCGGTCTCATTGTCACCATGCCCTCGCTTAAAGAATTGAAAAATCCCGAGACCAAGGACTATGTAGAAGAATTTTATTCTTTCGGATCAGACGAGCCGACGGAAAACATCCTCAAGGTGCACAAGCTGCTTCAGCATTGGACAGCCGGACAGCACGGCGTGGGGACGTGGCATGGAGCCGGGCCCGTGCAGACTCAGAAAATCATGCTCCAGCGCGTGGTGAATTACGACCACGAGAAAGAGCTGGTCAAGAATACTTTGAGGCTCAAGGAGAAACAAAAGGCAGAAAATCAGAAGGAAGACCTCGGCTGAGAATCCGAGCGGCGATGTCTGACAAGATTACAAGGGTATTCCACAACTTGCCCATTCCAAGGGATAGATGAGGGGGAATGGCCGAAGGGGCTGCGCTTTCACAACCAAACAGCATCCATCCCACCGAGGGGGATAGGCAGCTCCCCTACCCTGCCGTCGCGGCGCGCTCACCTGTTAAGGCGCTGCGCGCCTCAACGGAAAAAGCGATACACCCGCGGCGGCAGAGGATACGTTCTTTTATTCAAGACCGCCCCCAGGATTTTGGACCTCGACCCTTCATATCTTGATAAAGCTTCAAGCAAGACTGGATAACGCAAACTTCCTGCTGCCACGACAAAGATAATGGTGTCTATATGGTGGGCCAGAAACGGCGCCACATTTGACATGAGCACGGCAGGCGTATCGACAAACACATACTCGTACCGTCTCTTTATAATGTCCACAAATATCCCCATTTCTTCTCTGTGCATCACCAACGTTTCTAAGGCTTGGGAACTGCGAAAACAAAGGTAGTTAAGGTTCGGTACGTTTGTGGCGTATTCGTCAAAAGTGATTGCATATCGATCAGACGGCTCCTCAATGATCGGCACAAGATTGCCCTCGCCCAAAAGCTCTCTCAGGACATTGCCATGCCAATCAGCATCGACCAGGAGCACATGCTTGCCCGTTGCTTCTGCCACAAACCTGCCGAGCCCCATGGTTACCGTGGTGGCGCCCTCGCCGGTGGATGCGGCCGAGACGAGGAACGTGTGCTTTCCGTTGCGGCCCAGCCTCGTCTGGATGGCCGCCCACAATGCGTCCATTTCATGCTGGAAGCGTTGTGATGACCACAACAGCGAGAACATTGCTTTGAAGCTGGAATCAGCCGTTTCCACGGCAGTTGCTGTCATGCTCACGTGTCCGCTCCTGTGTACGGCATGTTATGTGTGTGCGGCAATGGCTTATGGTCAGGCGTAACAACACGCTCTATAAAATAGTTTATTTCTTTCTAGTTAATTATACCATTTTTCAAAAAATAATAAAATATTATTTTGATAACACCTGATTTATCAATAATAAATCATATGAAATACCGGTGAACGCCGACAGACCAAGTCGCTGAAGCACGCCTCCATCACCATTTCGCATTCTTGTGTTTATGACGAATCGTGGCTAAGATGAGGCTGCCAAACAAAGGGCCGCCATGAAGCAAGGTGCGCCAGCGAGATGGCCCTGCCTCGGGTGGAGGAATTCGGATGGAAAGCATGCCTTTCCTGCATGCCAACAGGATATTCACGATAACGTTTTTTGAAGACCTTGCCTTTGCAGACGTGAGGCAGATTCTCGACCACCTGCTCGAGGCGGACGCCTTCAGCCCTGACGTTCAGGCAGAGCGAGGGCATTACGTCATTGAGCTTGACCACGGCTCGTTCAATGTATGGGTTTACGAGATGGAGGTTATTATTCAGAGCGGATGAGAGCGTTCACAGCATGACAAAATGGCCTTACGATGATTCGCCTGGGCCTGTTGGAGACAATTCAGCGATTCTTGACTTTACAAAAGCCGCGTCTGGAGCCTCGGGGAAAATCTTGAGATATTGACGATAAGACTGAACTGCTTCTTTTTTCTTGTTCATCATTTCGTAGATTCGCGCAATGGTACCGTAGGCTTCTCGACGGTAGGGGGAATCTGGGTCTTTGGTCAGTTGATCAAACACAAGTATGGCTTTGTCATATTCATTCATGGCAAGAAAGGTGCGTCCTATGTGATACATGATCAGCGATGCCAGTCCCTTGCGAGCCATGGTTGATGACTGGAGTTGTTGGTATTTTTCAAGGGCGCGGGGATAATCTTTTTTGAGAAAAAGAACATGCCCGGAGTAGAGCACGGCCTGTTCGCCAGCCAGCAATGATGGATAGGTTGCAGCGATATAATCAAAACTCGCCAGGAGCTGGTCGAGCTGATCCCCTGAAGGCTGTTGATTGGCGTGGGAGATGACTTCATAGGCTTTTATGGCTTGTTGCAACAGCTCATGACTCTTGCGCTCACGAGCATGTTGATAGTAATAGAATCCCACCCCGCACAGGATTACCAGGACAACCGCTATGCCTGCTGCGGTTGCCTGGCGGGGATGTTCTCGGATATATTTTAGGGTCATCCCTGTGTATGTGAGGAATTCGTCAGGTTCTTTTAAGAGTTCCTTCCGTGAGATCTTCTTCTCTGCCAAACTGTACCTCGTTGCTGCTGGTTACTCTTATTGGTATAGGGGTTGCTTACGTCACCGTCATGGATAGCTCATAGCGATGCTCAAGTCAATGGACAGAACGGCTTTTATTGTGATTCAGCGTGTGATAGCTTATCAGGAGCGCAGCGGCGGGTTATAACAACAATAACATGAAAGTATTGTAATTACCGTGTACTCGTTGAGATCTATCCGCGAAGCAATAGGTCTGCTCGTAAGCCCAGGACACAGCGCCGGCGTGTTCGGCATCCGAGGTTCGGCTCTGGCATTTTTGACCGCGTCTGCGTTAAAACACGGCGGCGGGCCGTTTGTCGTCATACACCCGGATTCTGAGTCCGCGGCATCTTTCGACGCAGACCTTCGATTTTTTACCGGCGCCGAGGGCCTAGAGTCGGATCCCCTCCACGATCGCTTCGTGTTGTATCCTGATTCCGAGCGGTCGCCATACACCTTTACAGGTTACGAGACTGAACTCTGGGCTGCAAGGCTCAATGTCTTGCTTCGGCTGGCCGAAGGGAGAATCCCGAGCGTCTTGACCTTGGCGCTTGAAGGTTTGACGCGGAAAGTGCTGCCTCGGGAGGTAATCCGGCGAAGCGCCCTTTTTCTGACAGTCGGCCAAGAGATGGAGCGAGAGGCAATGGTGCAAGGGCTGGTGCACGCCGGCTACTCTCGCGCGCCGCTGGTAGAGGACTTTGGGGACTTTTCTGTTCGCGGTTTCATCGTGGACATATACGCCCCACAGTACCGGCTACCGCTGAGGATCGAACAAGTCGGGGACCGCATTGAGTCGATTCGTTTTTTTGACCCGAGCACCCAGAGGTCCGGGGCGCACATATCGGAAGCCATCATCGGCCCTGTTCACTCCGTCATCCTCGAGGATGGCGAGCGTCAGGAAGGCATTAAGCGACTGATTGCACTTTGCGAAGAGAAAGGCGTAGAGAGAAAACTGCGCCAGCGGCTCGTGGATGAATTCGAGCATGGGATAAAGTTTCCTGGGGCTGACAATTTTATATCTCTGTTCTACTCTCGTTTGGAGAGCATTTTGGATTATCTGCCGCCCAGCGCCGTCATTATTCTTCCAGATGCTGCGACGCTGGAAAAGGCTTTCGAAGAGCTCGGAGAAGACGTATTTCGCGGCCGGCAGTCAGCCGCTGAATCGGGCTATCCCGTTCCCCCGCCGGAAGACCTGTATGTCAATGCTTCTGCGTTCAAACAGAGTCTCAAGTCGTTTCGTACCGTTGTGGCCGGCGAACTTGAGGTAATCGAGCCGTCCAGAACATCGGTGAGGCTGTCGTGTGTTTCGAATACAGATGTACGACGAGACATTGAACAGGCTACGTCCCACGACGCGGGTATGAAAAATCTCGTGCACAAGCTGAGACGCTGGCGCGACGATGGATTGGAGGCGCTCATCATCAGCAACACACAGGGACAGGCCAATCGATTACTTCACCTCCTGCAACCTTACAAACTCAGGATGGATTTCGTGGGAGAGGGGTTTGACTCACGATTGTTAGACTGGGACTTCGTCCCTGGCATACGCCTCCTGGTAGGAGGGCTCTCGTCCGGATTTCGGCTTGAAGACATCGGATTGGTGATCCTCACCGAAGAAGAAATCTTTGGAAAACGGGTGAGGGCGCCCAAGACAAAGAGGTCGAGCGGGGCTTTTCTCTCGTCGTTTACAGAGCTGTCCGAAGGCGATGCCGTAGTTCATGAGGACTACGGGATAGGCATTTTCCGAGGGTTGGCTCAAAAAGAGTTCGAGGGACAGGTGGGCGAGGTCATGGTGATCGAATACGCCGGCGGAGACCTTCTGTATCAGCCGCTCCATAGACTTCATGTGATACAGAAGTATGTGGCCGCGTCGGAAGGCCCACCGATGATTGACAAGCTTGGCGGAAAGGGATGGGAAAAGACCAAGGCCAGGATCAAGACGTCCATCAAGGAGATGGCGGCAGAGCTGCTCGACATCTTTGCAAAGAGACAAATTGCGCATCGGAAACCCTATTCCCCTTGCTTTGACGACTATGCAGCCTTTGAGGCCTCGTTCGAGTTTGAGGAAACGCCGGATCAGGCCAAGGCCATACAGGATGTGATGGAATCCATGGACTCAGACGTCCCCATGGATCGGCTTGTGTGTGGAGACGTGGGGTATGGGAAGACCGAGGTCGCCCTACGCGCTGCATTCCGCGCGATCATGGACGGCATGCAGGTGGCTGTGCTCGTACCCACGACCGTACTGGCTCAGCAGCACTACGAAACATTCAAGCGCCGCTTCTCCAATTATCCTGTGCACGTCGAGATGTTGTCGCGCTTTCGAGCGCCCAAAGACCAAAAAATTGTGTTGGAAGGACTGAAGTCGGGCAAAGTGGATCTCGTGGTGGCCACGCACAAGCTCTTGCAAGAACACGTCACATTCAAGAATCTTGGACTGCTGGTGATCGACGAAGAACACCGCTTTGGCGTCGCCCATAAGGAAAAAATAAAGAAGTACAAATCCCAGATAGACGTACTTACCTTGACGGCGACCCCGATTCCGAGAACACTGAACCTGTCACTCTCAGGCATCAGAGACCTCTCTGTGATAGAGACGCCCCCTGCAGATAGAAAATCCATACGCACATACGTGGTGCGCCAGTCTGACGAAGTCATCAAAGAGGCCATCGAAAGAGAGTTGCAGAGGGGAGGCCAGGTTTTTTTCTTGCACAATCGGGTCCAATCGATCTATCGACGTGCGTCAGCCATAAAGGCGATCGTACCACACGCTGCGGTGGTGGTGGCGCATGGACAGATGCCCAATAAAGAGCTAGAAAGGGTGATGGTCGATTTTGTGAAGGGCAAATACAACGTACTCGTTTGTACCAGCATCATTGAGTCCGGCCTCGATATCCCCAAAGCCAACACCATCATTATCGAACGGGCCGATACGTTCGGGCTTGCTGATCTTTATCAGATTAGGGGTCGAGTTGGCCGATCTAATGCGCGCGCCTACGCCTATCTCCTCACTCCTCCGGAATCTGCCATGACCGCAGACGCAATAAAGCGCCTCGCGGTCATCCAAGACCATTCTAGCCTCGGGCAGGGCTTCAGGATTGCCATGAGAGACATGGAAATCCGAGGGGCGGGGAACATCTTGGGAACATCGCAATCCGGTCACGTATCTCAAGTTGGATACGAGATGTATCTCGAGCTGCTGGAGGAGGCCGTTCACGAGTTGAAGGGAGAGCCTGTGGCCCCCCGAATCGATGCAGAGATTCACTTGAGAGTAACTGCACAAATACCGGCTTCCTATATACCAGACCCGAGGCAGAGGATGAACTTTTATCGAAGGCTGTCCAAAGCGCGCGGCATCCAAGAGATAGACGAAATCGAGGAAGAGATGGTGGATCTCTATGGAAAGGAGCCCCCAGAGGTCGTTCAGTTCATCAAGATAATGCACATTCGGACGCTCATGTGCGAACTGCGCATATCCAGGGTGGATTATAACGGTCGAGACCTCGTTTTGTCGTTCGGGGAGGGAACCCCCATCGATCCCCTGCGTCTCGTTCAGTGGGTTCAGAGAGATCGGAACGTGAGACTATTGAATGAGGACAAACTTGCCTATAGGATCGGAGCGGCGCCGGATGATGCTCGGATCGAGAAGTGTTGGGATTTGCTGCAGTTGATTCGTAGCACATTGCTGACCCCTTGTTCCGAAGGCGCGGAGGCCGGCGCGAGAAAAGCTGCCGGTGGAAAGAACTGAACCAGTCGCGATGGGACGTTGGAGTACCTCTCAGCGATTGCTCACGCCTCATTAAGGACTCATGAACCATGATTCAGCAGCGTTGCGGCTTCCCTCTGCGGCAAATGCTCAAAAGCAATCTTAGGCCCAGCCGGCCATGCTTGCACACAAACCTCATTGGCAGGGACCAAAGACCGCGCGCAGTGTGCGACAGTGTAGCTTTCATCGACGCGCCAGTTCAATACAAGGTATTATCGGGATATAGAGATGAATAAGACTTTTCTGGTTTCCGTTTTTCTGACATTGATCGTGGCGCTTCACGCCACGGTGTGCCAAAGCGCCTCGGTCTATTCGGACAAGGTTGTGGCCGTGGTAAACAAAGACATTATCCTGGAATCGGATATCGCAAAGTATAAACAGCCTTTTATGCGGAACGTGCTCAATTTGCCCCTCGGTATCGTCCCTCCTGGCAAGTGGCCGACCGAGAGAGAGATTCTCGATGAACTCATCGTCATCAAATTGTTGGAGCAAGAGGCTGCCAGAAAAGGGATCAATCTCGATGACAAAGCCGTAGAGGCGGCCATCGATTCCCTAAGGAAAAGAAACAAGCTGACCAAAGATCAATTTGTGATGTTTCTTGCCGCTCACAACCTCTCTTATCAAGAATACAAGAAACTGATGACGTTGCAGTTCAAGCTCACTAAGCTCATCGAGAGTGAAGTCACCCGGAAGATAGCCCTCAGCGAAGAAGACGCGCAGAAGTACTTTCTTGCTCACAAAAATGACATCGATAGCGAGTACAACAAGTTGATGGAATCCCTGCGACCCCCGAAGATGCCAGAAGATCAGGCTAAGCCGAATATTCCGACGCACGAAGAGATCTACCTTGGGGGGAAACTGAGGCTTCGACAGATCACGCTCAAGATTCCCCCAGACGCCAAACCAAAAGACCTTCAGAGGATAATGGGTACCGCCAAGCGCATATTTGAAGAAGCGTCTGCTGGCGCGGATTTTGGAAAGCTGGCGAAAAAGTACTCCGAAGATCCGTGGGCTAAAAATGGCGGAGACCTTGGCCTGATGGACTACCGTGAAATGGTTCCGGGCCTGCAGAAGATGGTCCAAAGAATGAAGCAAGGCGATGTAACGCCTCCGCTGAGAACCAAGGACGCGGTGGTTCTTTTCTATTTGGAGGAGGCGAAGGGGCGGCAGACGAAACAAATACCCATCCCTGAGAAAACGCGCAAGGAGCTTGAGAAAAAGTGGAAGCAAACCATCGAACAACGCGAAAAGGCGCAGGGGACTCAAAAAGACGCTGAGAGTTCAGAATCGGAACCTACGCCAAAAGCGCCATCTCCAAGCGCAGCAGCGAGTAAGGGGACGGAAAAAGCTCGCTCTCTTGGCATATTGTCGCCTGAAGAGGAAAAAGAATACGAAAAAGTTCGGAATAAAGTCGCACTCATCGTGAGGCATGATAAGATGGTCAACAGGATGAAGGAGTGGATAGACGAGCTGAAAAAGAGTTCGATCATAGACGTAAAAATGTAGTGTGCAGGCTCCTTACAGTCTATTGCAGCCTCAGGTTGCGCGGCCAGTGAACGGAATGGGGCCGCCGGGTTCGGGGAAACAGAGTCTTCATGATTTTCAATCTCCTGGCATCGAGAATATCCAAGGACATTGCCATTGATTTGGGCACTGCGAACACGCTGGTCTTTGTGAGGGGCAAAGGCATCGTCTTGAACGAACCCTCCGTCGTGGCCATTCGCAAGAAAGGAAGACGAAGTTCAGAGGTTTGGATAGGAGAAGATGCCAAGAAGATGCTTGGCAAGGTGCCGGAATCCATTGAGGTATTCAGGCCTCTTAGGGAAGGGGTTATCGCCAATTTCGAGATGGCGAGCCTCATGATCAGACATTTCATCCACAAGGTGCACAAGAGAAAGACTTTTGTTCGACCGCGAGTCATCATCTCCGTGCCATCAGGGGTCACGCCGGTTGAACGTCGGGCGGTGCGGGACGCCACGCTTAACGCAGGCGCTCATGAGGTCTTCATCGTGGAAGAGGCTATGGCGGCTGCGATGGGCGCCGGGCTGCCGGTCACGGAGCCCATGAGCAACATGATCGTGGATATCGGCGGCGGCACCACTGAGCTGGCTATCATTTCACTAACAGGCGTGGTGTATAGCAACTCCATCAAGGTCGCAGGAGACAAACTCGACGCCGACATCCATAATTTTGTCCGAAGAAATTACAGCATGCTCATAGGACTCTCCACCGCAGAGCAAATCAAGATGCTGGTAGGAAGGGCCTATCTCGATGACGATATTGCGGAAGTCGATGTCAAGGGAAGAGACCTCATGGATGGAATCCCCAAAACGATTACTTTGAATTCCAACGAGGTCACCCTCGCCATTATGGAGTCAGTAAACACCATTGTAGAAAGCATCAAGTCGGCGCTCGAACAATGCCCGCCAGAATTGGCCGCGGACATTATCGATACAGGAATCGTACTCACGGGCGGCGGGGCGCTCCTGAAGAATCTCGATGTGAGAGTGCGACGGGAGATAGGAGTGCCCGTCATAGTTCCCGACGATCCGCTCTCCACCGTTGCCCTTGGCGCAGGTATGATGCTTGATGACATCGATCTGCTCCGGGAAATAACCTACACGTGACCCATGACAGGCCAAGTCTTGTCTCTGCGGAGCAGCAAAACTCGAAAGAAGTGAAATGAAGCGCCCGTCCGCGTCATTCCATCGGAAGAGGCAATCCAGGAATCCTCGGCGCCGGATCGAGTCCAGAGTGACGAAGCAAGAACCCGCGCCGACTTCTCACGGTCATGGAGCAATCGTATTGCACGAATGGGTTGAAGGTATATGGTCTTCAACTGCGGTCTCGTTCTGACAAGACTTTTGAGAATCGCTACAAATTCCAAGAACCGCTCTATCCCCCCATCGTTCACTGCAGACGCTGCTGAATAAATTCTTTTAACAGATTGTTGAACGTCTCAGGGGCTTCCAGCGAGATCAAGTGGCCAGCCTGCCCCACCACATGGAGCCATGAGTCCCTTATCTCTTTATGGAGAAACTGTGCGTACTTGGGCGGGGTGAGCCTGTCGTCTTGGCCCACAATAATCCACGTAGGGACTGTTATCTTCTTGAGTCGGTCCATGACGTCGAATTCATCACAGGCCTTCAGATCGCCGTACACGATGTCAGCCGAGACAGCCCTCATCTTTTGATCAATGAAGGACCTCAGCGGTTCCCCTGTGTGCGGGGAAAGGCAGAAATCCGCAAGCAGTGAAAGCGCCGCTGCTCCATCTTCTTTTTTAAGCCCCTCAAGGAATGATGGATGCACCCGTAAGCGCGCGCCCGCGCCGACTAAACCAATTGCTTGCAGCCACGGTTTTCCGATCAGGGCAATCCACTGAGTGATAGCGCTACCCAGAGAGCAACCCACCAGCATCACTCGAGACAGCCCCAGCGCCTCGACAAAGTCTGCGACCCAAGCGGCATAGGCTGCAACAGAACTTTCGCCCGGCCCATCGGATTTCCCATGTCCTGGCAACTCGATGGCGAGCGCTGTTGCGGTTTCCGATAGGCCGCTCAGTTGGTCGCGCCAATCTTCTCGGTCTCCTCCGCTGCCATGTACAAACACCAAAGCGAGCGACGAAGCGTCATAGGCTTCAGGGTTCACGGCGTATGCTATTTTCTTCCCTCGGACTTGAACAAATGGCATCATAACCCCCTTGTACAAGACGCGCCGTCC
>Ga0315298_1005800_pt1 | contig 17246 bp, 11 predicted proteins | sample WHS_1_MG_FD_203077 | JGI IMG/M metagenome (GOLD analysis project Ga0315298, IMG submission 203077) | Extremophilic microbial mat communities from Washburn Hot Springs, YNP, Wyoming, USA - WHS_1_MG | ecosystem: Environmental > Aquatic > Thermal springs > Hot (42-90C) | place: USA: Wyoming...
CCACCGTTTCGCTTCCAACAGTTGTCATCCAAAAATTTCCAATTGCTTGCGTATTACTGCACAATCCGCCGAGATAAGGGTACAGTTTACCAGTGTTCTCTCTTAATCTCGCTTTCGCTTCTACTGGTCAAGACTTAAGGTTTGAGGGAAACAAGTACGATGCAAAACCTACGGATAGTAAAAACCGGTAGAAAATGAGAATTGCAAAGTTTTAACCATTACCTTTTTTCGCATAGATTGGGCAAGTCATGTAAGCATCAGGTCTTTGCTTATTGTCGCAACAATAGATTGGAATGGTTGGCTCCAATTTCCCTTTCTCGGGTTCAAGCATACACGAGCCTTCTTTAAAATGCGGACACAAACCCTTCACCCCATCGTGAAATCACTAACAAAAATAACCCCTCATACCTTCAGTCAGCCGCTTGTACTCCATGCCTTCCTTTCCCTTCAGCAAATTTTATTGCTCCATTGAAAGCCTCACCACTTGAAAGCGTCTCCATGCCATTCTTAAATTCGAGTTCGAGTGCGCTTCTCAAGTCAAGATCCATTCCCGCATAGACCGAACGCCTGTCCCCCTCAAGGCAAACCCGAGGAAAAGAAGAAATCTTGAAGGCAATCTTTCTTGCCTCTTCGAGCGCCTTCCCCTTTGGAACAACTCTATTCACAAGCCCAATCACTTGCGCTTCCTCTGCGTGAATTTCTCTGCCCTCAAGAATAATTTCAAGAGCACGCCCAAGACCAACAATTTTGGGAAGCCTGTAAGTTCCTCCGTCTATCAAAGGAACCCCAAACCTTCTCTCAAAAAATCCAAAAACTGAGTCTTCCTCAGCAATTCTCAAATCACACCATAGTGCAAGTTCCAGACCACCACCAACCGCATAGCCAGAAATTGCTGCTATAACAGGTTTAGAAAGGGTAAGTCTCGTCGGACCAAGAGGGGCCACATCGGATAAATCCTCATTCAGAGGGTTCACCTGCTCAGGATCCCCGGATACAAAGGCCTTAAGGTCGGCCCCAGAGCAAAAAGTTCCCCCCGCTCCGCAAAGAATTGAAACCCTTGCATCTTGATCAGCGTCAAATTCCGTAAAAACGCCATATAGCATCCTTGCAGTTGGACCATTTATAGCATTTCTCACTTCCGGCCTATTAATGGTAACAATCCAGATTCCATGCTCTTTTTGAACCTCCACTTCCACAATCTCACCCCCTCTTTAGTTTAATAAAATAAAACATCAGCAGTAAAACCATCCTAAACTGTTCAGGATTACATGATTCGTAAATGTCCCACATTGCCATCCTTTCCCGTGTACTCTGAAGTAAAGTGCCAACGTTTAAAAACTATATTATGCGTAAAGGGTTGTTGTTTTTTTAACTACCAAACTTCGCAACTCAAACATTTAATTTCCCAATCATAATTAATTGTTTTCATTGTATTCCAATTGAACCTCTGCTTCCCGTAAAATATCTAAACACCTGTAAAAAACAACAAACTGAAAACCTGCCAAAAATTAATGCAGAAAGAAAAACTGCTCGAACTGGAACGGGTATAGTGCAAAGGGTTATCATTCCCTTTGAAATCTTAAAAACGAAATACTTTCAGGAAGGAGTAGTCAAAATGATGGGGCATTACTCAAAGGAGAAATGTGAACTGTGCGGAAAGTGTCTTTCGGAATGTCCAGTCCTTGAAATGGACAGTGAAACAGCACGTGCAAGCATTCGCCTGCTTTCCGAAGGGAAATGGGTACCCGGCGTTCTCGAACGCTGTACCGGATGCATGTCATGTGAGGCAATTTGCCCTAACGGTGCAAATCCATTTGGCCTTTTAATTTCACATTTCTCCGAGAGATATAAAAAGGAAGGAATCCCGAGAATCTTTGAAAGCGCAATGCCCCAGAGAAAAGGCCCGAATATCTGGAAAACATCTCAAAAGTGGTTTTCAGCAGATGAAAAGAAAAACCTTTCGCTCTGGTCAAAACCACCAAAAGGCAAAGAAGTATTATTCCTTGGCTGTAACCAGCGCTTAACACCCTACATTGCGAGCACTCCAATTTTCGAAGATATTGAGATTTTCACAGATCCTGATGAATGTTGTGGGGAACTATACCTTAGGCTCGGGTTATTTGAAGAAGCAAGAAAAAGAGCCTCATCACTTTCCAGAAGGCTTAACGAACTCGGAATTGAAAAAATAACTGCCTTTTGCCCGGCTTGCCAGAACATGATGCAGAATCTGTCACCGAATCTCCTTGGCGTTCAATTTGATTTTGAGGTCACTGGACTTGTTGACTGGCTTTTAGAATGGCTTGAGAGAAATCAATCAAGGGTACAAAACCAAAGTAAAAAGGTTACAGTTCAAGACCCGTGTCATGCATCAGGATTAGGTGAAAATACAGCTCGGAAAGTGCGCGATATCCTTGAGCGGATCGGTTTTACAGTTGTCGAGATGGAGAACTGCGGTCTGAAGGCTGAATGCTGTGGCCTTGGTGCTTCAGTTTCAAGATACCGAATTGACGATGTTGCAAAAACTGCTCTAAGGAGAGTAATCCAGGCCAAAAAAACAGATGCGCAAATCACATGCGCATGGTGCAACGGATGTTACATTACCATGAACATCGCAAGGCTCATCTACTCCATCACTCCTCCCGTCTTTCACCTCATAGAACTGGTTGAGCTTTCAAGCGGTGGAATTCCTAAAAGAAAAATGCCCGCCCGTGCTTTTCAACTTATAGCAGCTGGAGCAGAATCTCTAACAAGAGATGGCTTCAAGTTAAGGCGAGAATGGCTCTAAGATTTACTAAAAAGCGAAGGAGGTTACTCTGTCAATTCAACGTTTGAGCGCCAAAACGAGGGAGAGATTTGATAGATGGGCACCAACCTACGAGCGTTCTTTTACCTGGCGCCTCTATTTCGATCCTATTCATAGGATCATTGCCAGTTCAATCGGAGACACGAGTGGTCTTGAAATTCTTGATGTTGGATGCGGTACTGGAGGACTGACAAGAAGACTGGCAAAAGGTGGTGCCTCAAAGGTTCTTGGAGTTGATGCAAGCAAGGGAATGATTGAAGTCGCAAGGCAAAAGGCGAAAGGAATGAAGAATATCGAGTTCAGGGAAGCACGAGCAGGAAATCTTTCATTGCCCGGGGAAAGTTTTGATGTTGTAACCTGTTCCATTTCCTTTCATCACTTCGAAAACCCAAAACGCTCATTAGAAGAATTCTTTCGTGTACTAAAAAAAGGAGGCAGGCTCCTGCTTTGCGACCTCACGGATGAAGGAGTAGGAGCAAAAATTATGCTAAGAATTGGAAGCGCTGTATCAACTGATCACCATTACTATGGCCGTGAAGAGCTTGTCTCAATGCTTAAAGAAGCAGGGTTTTCTATCGTAGATTCTCGAATCTTGCGGCGCTTTCCACCAACGCTTCTCATTACCTCTGAAAAAAGGGCTAAAGAATTAACGAACAGTTACATGAGGTTAACCTGAAACAAAAATGGCAAAATTGGCTAAATCGAAAAAGTGTAATAAAAAATGAGTGTAAGAAAGGCCATTAAGGCAGCAATTGAAAGCCTTAAGGAAAAGCGCGAAATAATAAACAACCTTAACATATATCCGGTTCCCGACGGGGATACCGGCACAAATATGTACACCACGCTTCTTGTTGCGCTTGAGAAAGTTGAAAGTTTAAGACCACATGGTTTTCTTCAAGAATTGGAAGCACTATCAGAGGGTTCGCTATATGGTTCAAAAGGAAACTCGGGGTTCATCCTCTCAGAATTCATTTGTGGATTTTCAAATTCTCTTTCTGTCGAAGCCCGAGATGCCTCAAGTGAGCCTAAGATTCAATCACTCATAAAAGCACTTGGAGATGGCTCGATGCGTGCAAGACATGCAGTAGATAATCCTCTTGAAGGAACAATTCTCACAGTCCTTTCGGATATAACAGATACGTTAGCGAAAGAGAAACCAAAAAACCTGCATTCGCTTTTGAAAATTGCACATCTCCAAGCGTGCGAATCGCTAAGAAGGACGCCAATTCTTCTTAAGCCTCTCGCAGAAGCCGGGGTAGTCGATGCAGGAGGTGCTGGAATCGTCGCAATCCTTGAGGGAATCCTTTCTTTGCTTGGCATTTCTTTCATGCCATTTGAGTGGAAAGAATTCGAAAAGCAAACCTTTACTCCAGTCTATGACGGACCACGATGGGGACTGGAATTCTCCCTAAGAAATTTAAAGGGTATAAAAGCCACCCGAGATTCTTTGAAAAGGGAGCTTGAAAAACTTGGCGATTCACTCGTCATTTCCGGTGAAAAAGTATTACGCGTACACATTCACACGGATGACCATGAAAGTGTTCTGAATGTTGCTCGTAATTTCGGAAATGTAGAACTTCTTGAAATTGCAGAGTTTCCAGGATATGAGCGTGCTGAAATAGAACCACTGAAAGGCAAATCTCGGAAAATTGGCGTTATTACATGCTCTCCCGGCGAAGGATTATCTAAGATTTTCAGAGATTTCGGTTGTTCAACGATAGAGGCAGGCCCAGGCGCAAGACCAAGTACTGGAAGAATTCTTGAAGAGATCGAAAAACTGAATTGCGATGTAACTATAATCCTGCCTAATGATCCAGACACCCTGCCAAGCGCAAAAAAAGCAGCAGAGATTGCAAAGGAAAGGGGGCACGATACCTTTGTAATTCCTACTATCTCACCGGTGCAAGCAATAGTAGCATGTGAAGAATACCTCGAGGACAAAAATCCCTGGGATGTCAAAAAAGAAATGAGTAGTGCGGCAATGGCAGTTTCAAGCGGTACTGTGGCAAAAGCTGTGAGGAATACAAAAATTGGGGATGTGGAAATACTTGAAGGACATTTTTTCGGCTTAACCGAAACCGGGGTTGTTGCCTCATCCTTTGAAATTGAACCTGTGGTTCTCAGAGTTTGCTCCTCGCTTTGCGAAAATGGAAACCGACAATTCCTTATTTTCGTAGAAGGTAAAGGATTTTCCGAAAACTTGCGAGAAGTGATAAGCGAATCCGTAAAAGGCGCTTTTCCACAGTGCGAACAAGAATGGTTCAAAGGAGGTCAAGCATACTATATACTGATGATCGGGGCGCAGTGAAATTTGAAAAACCTAAACGAATTATAGCCTTAGCCTAAATCCTGTAAGACTAAGTTAAGATGAAAGGAAGGTAAAAGGAAAATTGCAAAAAGTTGGAGTGGTAACCTGTAGTTCGGCGTGCGTTCCCACCACCTTTGCACAGGAATACGAAATGGTAATCGTGCCGCTAACGCTCATCATAGGTGATCGCATCTACCGTGACGGGGTGGATATAACAGGAAGTGACTTCTATGCTGCTCTAAAGCAAAACTACAATTCTGTAAGCACATCTGCTCCATCCGTTGGCGACTACCTTCGTGCATTTAGCGGGATGAAGGATCGATTCGAAAAAGTCGTGTGCGTAACGCTCGCGAAAGGAATAAGCCTTTGCAATGCTGCTGCAACAAGGGCTGGGGAACTTTCAAGAGAAATTGAGGTTGAGGTATTCGACTCAGAAACAGCCGCAACAGGACAGGCACTGGTTGCAATGGAAGCTGCAAGACTTGCAAGAGAAGGCCTCGAACTCAAAGAAGTTCTTGAAGGCGCAAAAGAAGTTGCCCAAAAGGTAAAAGTTCTTGGGGCGCTTGATACCCTAAACTACCTGAAAATGAGCGGGAGGGTAAATTCGCTTTCAGCCATAACCGCAGAGATGCTAAATATCAAGCCGGTTTTCGTCTTTGAAAGAGGTGAAGCAAAACTTCTTGCAAAAACTATTTCTAAACGGAGAGCACTTGAAAGAATAGCACAAGAAGCAAGAGATAGATTTGAAAAGTCAGGTCCAATTCGCCTTGCCGTATTTCATGCCATGGCTTACGAAGAAGCTGAAATGCTTGAAAAAATCATAAAAGAAAATGCAGAATGTATTGATTCCTTCATTGCCGAATTTACTCCGGTTATGGGGAAGCATACGGGACCAGGTCTTGTCGGTGCAAGTTTTTGTTAGTCCGAACTATGTCCTACAAAGCGACTAACCCTTCATTCCCGGTGAGACACATACTCACGGTCAAGAACAAGGCGTGATTTGATTAAATCTCGTCTTGGTACAAATTCACCGGGAACGCAAGCTACATCAGGACTCCCCTGCAATCTCCTTGCAAAACCGAGAAGTGCGATCCCAAGAGAGAACAGAATCCACTGCCAGGGCTCTCCCCTCAGAATTGCCATTACCGGCCAGACAAGAAGCGAAAACCCACAATACATGGCAAGAGTTCTTGTCAGAACTCCATAAAGAAGTATTCCAAGTATTACAATAGTCTCCCATGGAAGAATAATTAGCGCGCCTACAAGCGTTACCGCCATTCCCCTTCCGCCCTTGAAACCCGTAAATATAGACCAGTTGTGGCCTGCAATTACAGCAAGTGCCCCAAGAGACTGTACGAGCATCGGAAGTGAAAGTAGCCTGAAAAAAAGAATGGTAAAAGCCATTTTCGCGCAGTCGAGAAAAAAGACGAAAACCCCGGCAACTTTTCCTACCTCGTGAAAGACGTTGCTTGTCCCAAGATTACCGCTCCCTATAAGCCTTAAGTCCTTCCCGCCAACTATTTTTCCTGCAAGATACGCAAAAGGAAGCGAGCCAGCGATATAAGCAATAATGATTGCGAATGCATAACCGAGATAATGAAACGCAACCACTATTACCCCCTAATTCACCAAGAACCGGCATCATCACCTAAGGATGCAAAAAGCAATCATATTGAATTCCAGATTCCGAGGTAAATTCTCGCCAAAATTCATTCACTGGCATGCAGGCAATGTCCACCGCATGAAATCATGCCAGTAACTATCAATAAAATTATTTACGATGATACAAAATATTTCTTTAGCCTACTGCTTCAAATCGTCCGGCAAACCAGGGGTCTGATAGACACTTGTCCCCGAACCATAATTCTTGACAACCCACTGGTTATTCTCCATATGCATCGCAAAAATCAGGTCGGATTGCTGAACTTCCGGTGGAAAATCCCCATAGAGAAGCTCCCAGGAAGGATCAATCCTGCTTACCCTGAACTCATAAATTGACAGGCCAGTGGTTTGCATTCCCTTGGACTTAAGAAAATCAATTATCACTTGGTACTGGCTTTCTGGCTGTGGCGGAACAGGCTGTGGGGGAGGAAGATTTACCTGCAAGTCATTAGGTGCACCATCGCTTTTCATTTCATCTGGTGTAAAGGTTTGACCGTAATCAACAACACTCCAGTTGCCCTGCACATTCTTAAGAAGGAAGTAAAGAATTTTTCCATCTGGTTTCCTGGCGTCGTCAATTTTCCAGTTTGGATCTAAACTACTTAACTTCACAATGCTAAACGTCCATCCACTCGGAACAATGCCCTCCTTCTTCAAAAAAGCAAGCATGGCTGAAAGCGGTGTGGGGTTCTCTATCTGGCCCTCACTGCGTCTTGGCTCCTGCTCTGGTTTTGGCAATTCAACTCTGAAATCAAATTCATTGCTCTCGCCAGCTTGTGTAAGAACTGATATGCCCTGTGTTGTAGCAGCAAGTCCTTGGGGTATCTTTATCGCAATAACAGTGTCAGACCAGGAAAGCACTTCAGCTACCTTTTCGCCAACATGAACAACTGATTCTCCCTGGGCATCTCCAAATTTACTACCAAAAACCTGAACAACGCTACCTGGCGTTCCGCTGTTTGGAGAAATTCCCGTCACGGTTGGCTTCTCGGCTTTCTCGCCACATCCTAAGGGAATTAAAAGCATACCAAGCAAAACCAGAATTGAGACAACTGACTTAATCGTGGGGGTCTTCTTCATTAGAGCACCTCTTTTCTTCTTCTTTACACAACCCCTTCGGCAAAATATATTCAAATCCCGTCGCGCCTATTGGTAACAAATCCATACAGAGTATGAGTTACCAAAGTTAATTGCACTTCGGGAGAATATCCTGCCCAACATTTTACAAAATAATTCTCCCTTGTATCGCTGATATTCTATCATTACAAACCGAGAATTCGTCAACTGCAAAAATTATTCAACCATAAGCTTGCCACTGATTTAGGGATTGTAATATATCAGACACAAACCCTTGTGCCATGGACATAAAAACGTTTTGAATACCGAGAAGAAACGACGAGAATGCGTATATTCAGTCAAAGACGTTCTCGAATTATAGAAGAGTTTTTTACTCGAATGTGGATTTATAAGACCACGTGTTAGAATGATAACAGATACGAGGTTCAGAGGATGCGGATTTTTTGTACCGAGAAAGGATGACTAAAGAAGAAGGCTGAGAATTCTTTAAAGCAGAAACTTCAGTCTAAACTTTTCGAACTCTAAGTATCTACAAGGCACATTAAGGAATAGTAAGGTATCACTTATGGACGCTCTTAAGGATAAAGCTATGCTTGAAAGATAGTTGAAAGTGGTGTGATTTAGTGCCAAAAGATTTAAAATCGCGAAATCTTATTGGAGAAGAGGGTCCTATGCAGAAGTGAAACCAAATTCTTCATTTTTTACCTGTTTTGTTTATTTGAACTATTGTCAAAGGCAAAAGTATGCTAAGAGACTTGGTACCAAAAGACCCAAATTTCGTCGTAATGGCAATAGGCATTGCCCTCCTTTTTGGCTGGGCGGCAGCGCTTGCTTGCCGAAGAATAAAGGTCCCAATGGTCGTTGGCTACATAGTGGCTGGAATCATTCTTGGTCAGTCGCTGCTCGGCATTTTCAACAATAAGAACATAACAGGCCTTTACTTCGTAAACTATATTGGTCTTGCCTGCATAGGTTTTGATATTGGGGGAGAACTTGCATTTCACAAAGTTCGCAAATTAGGGAAGTCAATTTTCTGGATTTCGGTTTTTGAGACTGTTTGCGCTTTTACACTCGTTACGCTCGCCATCTATCTTTATACCCGTAAGGCATATGTGGCTTTCATTTTTGGAGCACTTGCAAGTGCGACAGCCCCTGCTGCAACCGTAGCAGTACTTAGAGAATACCAGGCTTCCGGCCCTCGACGATGCGTATGCAGTCATGATATATGCATTTGCTTCTTTTGTGGCGAAAGTCCTCCTTACAAAGAAGAACATCAGCGCCGCAGAAGCCATTCTAAAACCCTTTGGCGAGATAGTCGCCGCCTTAGGATTAGGTTTTGCAATTGGTCTTGTATTCCTTTTTATTATTCGAAATTACACTGCAAAAAGGGGTCTCCTTGTCCTAACCTGGGGCGTAATACTTGCGACAACTGGTCTTGCAAATCTTCTTCATCTCTCGCTAATTCTTGCTAACATGGCACTTGGAATTACTGTGGTAAATGTAACAAAATGGAAAAGAGATGATCTCTTTGAACTGCTTCGCTCCACAACTGCTCCCCTTTTTGTTCTCTTCTTCGTTCTTGTTGGCGCTCAATTGAGAGCCGGAAAACTCTTAAGCCTTGGGATAATCGGACTTCTATACATAGTTTTTAGAACAATTGGGAAATTCGGAGGAGCATACATCGGGGGAAAAATATCAAACGCACCGGAAAGCGTGCGTAGATACACTGGAATGTGCCTCTTTGCTCAGGGTGGTGTTGCAATCGGGCTTTCAATTCAAACAATGATAACCTTTGGAAGTGGAAAGTATGGAGTGCAAGGGACAGAACTTGGAATAATGGCAATAAGTTTGATCGCTGCAACAACACTTGTGCTTGAGCTCATCGGTCCCCCTTCAACACGATATGCGATAATAAAATCTGGAGAGGCAAATGTATAACTGATAATCGCTTTCAAGGAGATGCCAGGCCAATGACTGAAAATGAAAGCAAAAAAGATGCACGAATGAGACCTTATCTTTCTGGCAAGGTAGAAGATGTTATGACAAGAAACCCTCTTACAATTGAAGAGACCCTTCCAATTTCCGAACTGGTAAGGATATTCCTCACCCACCACTATCATGCCCTACCCGTAACTGATAAAAACGGGAAAATTACCGGCGTCGTTAGGGACTCAGAAGTGCTTGCAATCTTTGCAACAAGAGACCCATTTGTAGGGGAATATCAAACTGTGAAAGACATTATGCACTCCCCACCTTTTGTAATCGGCGCTACGGAGACAATCCAGAGCGCAGCAATGAAAATGTTTGTTGACGGTACACGCTTTCTTGTTGTCATAGCCAAAGACGGTTCGATAGTCGGAGTAGTAACCCGAATTGATCTCATAAGAGGAATCCGCTGGAAGGAAGAATGATCTGATGTTTTGATGTCCGCCGAACCTCCCATCTCTTCCTTCTCCGTCCTGCGTCCCACATGGGGAATTACTTTTTTAGAGTTTGTGGTGGGCTTGAGCGGACTCGAACCTGCAACACCGATGATTGCTTTTAGGCAGTTTCATACTAATGCTTACCCTAATCCCTCGGAAAGCCTAATCGCCCATATTTCCAGAAATTACGCAGCGCTTTGAAATACCTTGTCTTATACGGCGATTTACGTTCAGCTATCTTGCTATGTCTCATCCTTCACGCCTATTTCATGCGCCTTTTTTTGCCGCAACTCTTGCCTTAAGTACTATAAAATAGGCGCGCTGTATACCCGAGCAACCAATCAGGTGAAGAAAATCTCGAAAGAGACAAAGAGAAGTACAAAGACCATTAACGTTCTTCTAACCCAAAGAAGGTATTACTTCCGTGCTTTATCCCATACTAAAGTTCCAGAATGAAAATTTTAAAGAAGACTTCTTACAGATTTTAAGGAGTTAGCGAAAAAAGAAAAGCGCGAAAACCGTGGATGCAAATTTCGCGACAGGACCTTTTCCCAACTCCTTGTATCATTTGTGGAACTGACCAGTTTTTTGATAATGTGGTAACAATCAAACAGCCGTAATTTGCAGAAAACGAGAGAAAGGGGTGCCGTTATGTCAAGCTATACGTTCAAGCTTAATCAAGAGATGAGATTTCTTTTCGCGATTTTCCTATCAGTAATAATGATTTTCACGTTTTTGCCAGTTGTTCAAGCCGGGCAAAAAACGCCGGAACGTGCCGAGTTCTCGCATACGACTGAAAGCGAGAATGAGAAGCATACCGCACAATATTATTCGAAGGAAGTTATGGAGCGCTTCGCTCCTGAATCTAATATCGCCGCCAAGAAACTCTCATCGGGAATTCCTGACGAATTTCTACCTCGAGGACTTCGCGAAAAAGATGAAATTAAAAGCGAGCATTCTCGCGGTTCGAAAGAAGCAAGTGGAAAGGGGACTGGCGGGTGGACGAATCTGGTTAGACCCTTCACACCTTCCTCTGACCCCGATGTTAAATACGGATTTTTCTCCGGCTACTTCGCCATGGATTCCTCCGCCCGCAGGCATTATGCCTATCTTATGAGAAAGAAGACGGATGTGACAGCTCCGGGAGATCCCGGGGGTCCGGTTTACAGGGACTGCGCTGATATCTATTACGTGCTCTATGACGAAGGACAGTGGTCCGCGCCGGTTAATCTTACGGGGATAACGGGTAAGGAAGATTCAAATGTCCTCGATTTTTATGTGGATCAAAACGACTATTTCCACATCGTTTACTCGAAGTGGACATGGGGAAAGGATCCAACAACGGGTCCTGGCTTCGGCTATCAGCACGAGGAAGAAAACCTATGGTATAGATACAGGACTCCTTCTGGTTCATGGAGTACCCCCGTAAAACTGACTAACTTCTCGGGTAAAGTTTCGATTTCAAGCTCCTACCTCGCCTGGGTTGGCGACAAATTCTATGTGGCTATTTACGCGATACGAAACAAGGAAACGGCTCCTTCTTCCTATACCGTTTATGTCTGCTGCCTTGATGGAAACGCCAATGGCTGGACGCCAGCGAGCACAATTGAGCAATGGGATTACACAAATAGCCCGGGTCAACTTTTGCCGACCATGCGCCCACTCATAGACGCCTCCAGATTCAGCGGCGAGGTCTCGCTCGCATATATGAAGTTTAAGGTAGGCACTCCCGGCTCTTTTGACTCAAAAATTGACATTTATTACTCGGTAAAGCAAAAAGGCGGGGGTTGGAGGAGTCCCCAGAAATTAACAGACTCTATCGATAACTACTCATACACTGCTTGGTTCGGATTCTACGGATGGTATGAGCCCGTGAAGCGCCTTTACTTCAGTAAATCATCGATGTCCACCGACACGACACATGCGCCAATCCAGAACTTCGGGGTTATTCGTTTCTCCGGAAGTACATGGAATATAGAGACTGCGACTGACGCTGCCCCGGGGGAGGTGGCATATCTCGCAGACATTCTTTTCGACCCCTGGGATAACATGAATTGTTTATACATAAAATATAAATATTCGTGGGATGGTGCGCACTGGCATACAATTGGGTCGGGTCTTTTTGAGACGCACGAGCGGAACGGCTCTTTCACGAGTCCCGCCACAATACATCCTTATGAAAATGATCACTCCTTCTCCTCCACTGAAGAAGTCCTCGATACAAACGGTGGGATTCACATCGCCTACACAAGATACAAGTTCACGGGCGTGGATTATACTGATTTTCAGGTCTTTTATTGCGAGAATCTCTCTTCTGAAACCGGGAGTTTCAGCCCTTCGGTTGCGCTGACCGGGACGACCGACCACAATATAAGCCGCGTTTTTATATCTTGCAATCCGCAATGCATGCCAATCGTCACGTGGTTCGACTATAAGATAAGCGGTACGGGCGTCCCGGAGGCCGGAGCGGTTTATTCCAGAAGGTATATGGGCGCGTCCCTCGGCTGGCTTTCCGCCGTGAATGTTACCAAAGTCCCGGGCTCAAGCGACATCGTCCATGTTGACGGCTCACAATATCTATACATAAAGACATACGAAACAGGAGAGCAAGCATTGATTTTCGAGACCGCGAAATACAACTCTGCGACTTCGGAATATTACGACTTCCACAAGTACTTCGCTCAGACGAATAACCTCGTGTGGTGTACACCAGAACTGATTTCCGACATCGGAGTCGCTGGATTGCCGTATTTCAAAAACGATTCTAACAATCGAGTGCACGCGGACTTCTACTCCGTTGATCCCTCAACGGGCAAGTCCATTTTCTATGCGACGATGCAGCGAGAACCGACTCCACCTTCCTGCGCCTATTTCTTAGCGGAAGGGACAACACGCTTTGGCTTCGATGAATGGATTTCCATACAAAATCCAAACGCATCTGAAGTAGGCGTTCAGATTTTATATATGCTTGGAACCGGGGAGGTGAAGTCGCAGGAAATCTCAATTGGCTCGAGGTCGCGTGCGACCGTGAACGTCAAAGATGCCATCGGAGAAGATCAGGATGTATCCGCCCAGGTCATTGGCGACCTGCCGATAGTCGCTGAACGTCCCCTCTATTTTAACTACAGGGGTTGGACAGGCGGACACAACGCGATGGGCACTCTTAAACCTTCGAGGCGCTGGTTCTTCGCAGAAGGAACCACGAGAGACGGTTTCAGTGAGTATTTGACTATCCAGAATCCCTCGGGTAAAAACACCAAAGCGACAATCACTTACATGCTCGAGGATGGTTCGACGAAAACAAGCGAGGTTTCGCTCAAGGCGCATTCGAGGACGACCGTCGAACCGGTAGGAGTGGTTGGCCCCGATAGGGATGTTTCGGTCAAGATTGAGTGTAAGGACGCGGGGATAGTTTGCGAAAGACCAATGTATTTCAATTTCTTGGGCAGAGATGGCGGACATAATGTAATGGGTGAAAAGAGTTTATCAACGGTATGGTATTTCGCGGAGGGAACCACTCGCTCGGGGTTTGACGAATTTCTCTGCCTTTATAACCCGACCCAGTTTGACAGCGAGGCGGAAATCACATATATGCTTGGCGATGGAACCACAAAGAGTCAGAATATCGATTTGCCCGCCACCACAAGGCGGACGGTCAAAGTGAACGACGCAGTAGGTCCAGAGCAGGATGTTTCCGTGAAAATTTCATCTACGGTCCCGATACTCGCCGAGCGCCCGATGTACTTTAACTATACGGGCGTTACACCGGGCGGCACCGTATCCATGGGCGCAAGGGCTCCGAAAAAATCATGGTTCTTTGCTGAAGGCACAACAAGGTATGGATTTCTCGAATGGCTTTCAATTCAGAACCCCTCGAACGAAAACGCAACCGTGACTCTAAATTTCCTGATGCAGGGAGGCTCGAGCTCGGAGAAGAGCATAGGCGTTCCAAAAAGAACGAGAGTTACCGTTAATGTTAATGAAATAGTCGGGCCAGAAAAGGATGTTTCGGTTTCAGTGTGGAGCACGTGCGGAGTAATTGTCGAGAGGCCTATGTATTTCAATATTGACATGCAGTATGCCGGCGGAACCGATGTCCTTGGCCTTTGATGCTCGAAGTATGTACAGTTGAACCATAAATAGTTTAAGAAAAGACTTTGAAAACGAGAGTTCGCCAGGTGGAAGGCGCCTGCGCGCTCGTGCACGAACGAACTCGGTCAATGTGTATCTGAAGAGCGCGTCCTATGCTTTAGCTCCCGTGAGCAATACAAGAACGCTTGAGACAAATTCGCGATCATTCAAACTCTTAAATCAAATCAAAAGGAAGCGAGGATTAATGCTTAAAACCCTCGCAGCGCGCGCTCAATGCGCTGGCTCGCCGACTTAGCCAACAACACGAGCGATGTGGCAAAGATCTGGAGCACTTGGGATCGCACTTCTGATCGCAGTTGCGCGAGATATTCCGCGATATAAAAAGAGCGCCCCGCACTTAAGCCCGGATGGCACATCTTTTGACCAGTGCTCGTCATTGGTGAAGGCATCCAGCAAAAGCTCAATAGCAAGCGATAAGCGAAGCCATCAAGCCAACCAAATGATGCCTCACCAACAATTGCGCGATTAAAAGGATGCATTCACGAGACAGACATTATCTTCATACCCTATCGGTTACCCGACAGTTTTACCGAATGGTGCGGTGTATCACCTCCTTATATGGAGATAGAGTGGCTTTTCGCCGCCCCGTCCTCATAGTTCAAAATAACGCCTCCCGCGCGCCCGATCGCGGAATGATGCGATTCGAGGAGACCGCCCATAGTGGTTCCGCCCGCCATCTGAAGCCACTTTGAACAGATAGAAATGTATTGCCTCGCCTTCGGCGACAAGACAGCCACCAGAGAATCCGCGCCTAATGATCCTCACATCCTTCCCGATGCCCGGAGAATCAAAAGCGCGCATTTCCGCGCTCGACGCCGCCCTCAGAAAACCACGCACAGCTCTCCTATCCGTGGTTGCTTCCCCGGAGATATAAAGAGACTCAAGCGCGTAAGAGTTCAAAAGCCCACTCCACAATTTCCGTAGGGCATCGGAGCGATTGAACGCGTCCATACCGATGACGCTTTCCCCTATGGCGAAAACAGCCCCAACTGGAGCACGACCATCTTCGGTTTGGGGGTTTGCGATATCGAGCGCTTCAAGGTATGTCGAAAGGTCCCGTTTCCTCAACTCATAGTGATCCTCCATCGCCATGGTGGGCGAATTGACCCGGTCACGCCCGAGCCTTTCCGAAATCTCGTGCCAGATGGCATGCTGGTTCGAGCAGAAGGAAGCCCTCGAGGTGAGATTCGCGGTCACGTCACATGACTTTTTTGCTCTCGCCATCGCGTAGAGGTGAGCAGTGCTCGGTTTCATCGTCTTTTCGCGCTCATAACGCCAGCGTCCCTGTTCCACGCATGAGACGGGTATGACTATGTCGGTGTTGGCCTCCACAAGCACCGTAGTGTTTAGAACCCTGTTCTGCTTTGCCCCGACAAGTTGCTCGCCATCCACAATGAGCACCCGCTCATCGCCCTTGTTGCTCACCAATAGTTCAGGCACGCTTCCTGATTCACCGAATTCCACGACCGTTACCAAATCGCGTTCGAGCGCCTCGCTATAGACGAGATATTCGACGTTCCCATCTTTCCTGGCAAACAGCGGAAAAACAGCAAGCGAACCATAGGATAGGGGCTTGCCTACTTCGTAGCACTCCTCACTGCCATACTTGACATGGTTTCTGACCAGTTCCTCCTCTAAAATCTTCATGTCACTCTCCTCCTCAAACGCATGTTTAAAACTAATCTTTTACTAACAATAACAGACGCCTCTGACATTAAATGCAAAGATGACGCGCACTCAAACTTTCCTGCAATCGCAAGAAGGGAAAAGACCTCATTGAAAAAGGTATGATTGTGAAAGTTGATGCTGGAAGTGCCTGAGGCTACCAACGGTAACAGCTCAAACCATCACGATGCTACAGCAAAAAGCGGCAGTATTAGAGCCTATTTTAGATTAGGGCCTTTTTTAGCGTTATTGTAGACAAAGCGTCTCAAAATCTGTGGGCGTTTTCGTGCACCTCCATCTTGACGGTTTTATTTTAGAATTGCTTGAAACGCGTAAATTCACATCAATAAAGAATTTATCGCCTGTGAGCGAAAACAGGACTCGAACATTCCATGCGCCGATTACGTTCTGTTAAATTCTACTCTTTTACAACTTGCGGAACGAGTGATTTTTTAAGGCGAGAAAAATCCGCTCGTATCCGGTCATTTGATTTTTACCTGCGCGGCTTTCGGGGACCCATCGCTTCCTTCTCCGTCCTGCGTCCCACGCGGAGTTTCACTTGTGTGTTGGTACTGGTGGGCCCAGCAGGACTCGAACCACCCCAAAAGCCGCTTTCCATAGCAGGTTTCAACCTTTAATGCGTTTCAAGGGCAAACGTAGTATTTAAACTTATTTGTTATTCATCAACTAACTATGAGCAGACTTATTGCGGCTTTCGGGGACCCATCGCAGGTTCTCCGTCCTGCGTCCCACATGGGGTTTTTCTTGAGTGGCAGTCTTGGTGGGCCCAGCAGGACTCGAACCACCCCACGCACCGTTTGGAGTGTGAGTAATCGCTAATCTCACGTTTTCCAAGGGTAGGTGATCTTCGAAACCTCTCCATGAAAACAAAGAACTTTGTGCGGACTATGTAGACGGTGCGTGGGGACCCATCGCAGGTTCTCCGTCCTGCGTCCCACATGGGGAATTACTTTTTTAGAGTTTGTGGTGGGCCCAGCAGGACTCGAACCACCCCACGCAACGTTTGGAGTGTGACTAATCGCTAATCTCACGTTTTCCAAGTGTAGGTGATCTTCGAAACCTCTCCATGAAAACAAACAATTTTGTGCGGAGTATGTAGACGGTGCGTGGGGACCCATCGCTTCCTTCTCCGTCC
>Ga0315298_1005802_pt1 | contig 17241 bp, 13 predicted proteins | sample WHS_1_MG_FD_203077 | JGI IMG/M metagenome (GOLD analysis project Ga0315298, IMG submission 203077) | Extremophilic microbial mat communities from Washburn Hot Springs, YNP, Wyoming, USA - WHS_1_MG | ecosystem: Environmental > Aquatic > Thermal springs > Hot (42-90C) | place: USA: Wyoming...
GGGTCGTGGATATAGTCCCATTGGTATTTGTATAGGGCGGTGCCGCCATTATAGTCCATCAGGTTGTCGGTAGTGCCTTCGGGTAGGACGTAGCGGTTGTCGGAGCTGAAGGTGTGGTACAGCCGGAAAACTCCGTGCCCCAACTCATGGGCTGCTACCCGGGCTACCCCCTCGGCGCTTACGTTGTGCAAAAATACAAAGCCGCACTGCCCATTGATGGGCATGTAGTCCTGACGAGGGTCGGTGGTGGTTTCTCAACGCTTAGCATCTCTCAGATGCTAAGCGTATGAATATTCGGAAAAAAACATCCGGGTGAAATATGGTGCGTGAAACAAGGGATTGCGAGAATATATCCATGTTTCGCCCTTACTATAAAAGATAATACTACATTACGCTCTTATAAACAGCTATAAGATCCTGAACCTCTTTAATCTTACTATCCTTCCATCTTTCTATGATATACCGTGCTGTACGCCTATCTAATACATAGAGTGCATAATTTTCCTCTTTCGTTAAAGTAAACGAATCTCCTCCTTCAATTGCCATTAATGCATATCTCCATTGTTCCCCATTTTCATATCTTATCATTTCTTTTATCTCTTGTTCCCCCATAAACATAATTGAAAACTGAAAATAAAAATCACTATCTCCAGGATATTCGCTAAAAGGGCATGTAAGACAAGTTTTAAAAACATTTGACCAATCTATCTGTGGCTTAACTATGATTTTATCATAATCCAAGTCAAAAATCATTTTGTCAATAATCGCCTTATTCTTATCGTTTCTATGCTCTATAAGCCTTTTATAAAAAAAATCGGCAACTACATTGTAACAATACAAGGTATATTTAGTTCTACTATAAACCTCTCTATTAAATAATCTTTTAACAATAAGACTGTCCTTTTTATAAATCTCAACAAGCTCATTTATCATGAATGGCGCTTCTAAAATTCCACACCGAAAATGGTTCTCAACAATTTTCTCATCATATTCGTCATTTGACTGGCAATATGAAAGTTGAGCAATAAATAAAAATAAAATAAATGCCATTGTCTTCATAGCTAAAAGGTTTTGGTTATTATAATTTGTTTTACCACTTTATCTATCTGCTTGTTTTGTTTTTTAATTTCTGCCTCTCTCATTCTTACCCAATTTATTAATTCTTTTGTGAAATCAATGGACTGCTCTTTTGTGTTTTTCCTATTTTTACTAGCATATGGGCTATTAATTTCAGGAGGATTTGGCATTGGTAGAATACATCCCTGTGACCACCCTTTCGCATCATCTCGTCCGCCATGCAACAGAACACTTGTTCTGCCATTAGGTACTGCTGAAGTAATGGCTAATGAATAATACTTTACGTCTTTTTCATTGTAAACTTTTGTATTTATTTCAAAATTATATATTCCTTCCATTATACAATAACAAGGCTATGTTCTAAATTTATGTTGTTTGATATTTTTTGCTGGTATGTATGCTTTGTTTGATTGCAAAGCATAAGTCAGATATTCATTTGACAATGTCTCACCTTCTCCCAATTTACGTGTAATTCGATACCAATTCATATAGTTTTCTAAATATTTTGATGCTACCCCGTCAAATCGTACCATCCATTTTTTCATCAGACTATGGATATTGTTTACATTTTGGATATGATATATGTTTTCTTTTACATATTGCTTAATACTTCCTTTAAGTTTTACGTGCTTTAACTCTTTCTTTTTGGCAAACCCCTGATAGCTGACATGGTAATCTGTACAAAGCACCCCGGATTTTTTATCTATCCATTTTCCTAATACTTTTTCAATATCTTTAGTCTTTATACGACCTAAACAAGCTGGTTCGATGATTATATTTCTGTTACGGTCAGTAGTAACCAATACTGCTACTTGCTCATCGCTGATTCCTTTACTTTTTGCATTGCCCCCTCTCTTTCTTGGCTTTCTGCCTTCTAATTGTTTATTCCCTTTTTCGGAATACAAAAAAAAAGTTTCATCCCCTTCTATAATACCTTCTAATTTTGCACAACCAACATCTTTAAATGCTTTGAGTATCTTATGTCGCCAATCAAAGGATGTTTGTAGACTAATCCCCACCTCCTTCGCTGATTGCCTTAATGAAAGACCTTTTGAAAGGCATTTGAAATATTCAATAAAACTATCTTTTTTATGAAGTCTCGATATTGAAGTACCAGTTAAATCATTAAAGGTACGCTGGCACAATTTACAACGATAACGTCTTTTACCATTATAATTTCCAAAACCGATTATCTCACTTGAATCACAATATGGGCAAGTAATATCTTTCTTTTCAAAGGTCTGTTTTCTAATTTCCATTACACTTGTCACTCCTGCTTCATGTGAAGCTAAAAGGCCATTGATTTCAATTTGTAATCTCTTTTGGTCTTCAATCGAAAGCTTTGCTATTTCTGATACTATTTGGGCCAAAGTTGTTGCCATGTCTTTTTTTTATAAAGGTATGATAATATTTTTAATTTAACAACACTATTTTAGAATATAGCTTTGCATTTTTTTATTAACTACTCGGTCGGATGGAACTCACAAGTTCATTACATTTGGTTTGTTGTGTTTACTGCATCAACAGGGTCGTTTTATCATTATATCATAAAAAAAAGGCTGCATATTATTGCAGCCTTCATAATTTACTTAAGTATGTAATGATAGCTTACAGCTGTTGTATGGGTTGCATTGATGCCATCTGTACATACCGTTTATACCGCCATTTGGCATTTTCTTCGGCAGCTTTGAAGAGTATTTCGGCCTCAGCAGGGTATGCCTTTTTAACAGAGGCAAAACGTACTTCGCTCATCAGGAATTTCTGGAATTCTTCCCACTTGGGTTCTTTCGAATCGAGTTGGAAGGGGTTTTGACCCTGAGCTTCCAGACGGGGGTCGTATCGGTAGAGTTGCCAGTAACCACATTCAACAGCCCATTTTTCTTGAGCTTGTGATTTACCCATACCATTGCGTAACCCATGGTTAATACAGGGTGCATAAGCAATGATAAGCGAAGGGCCGGGATACGAGGCAGCTTCCCTTATGGCTTTCAGATACTGTGCCTGATTGGCTCCCATAGCAACCTGAGCTACATATACATAACCATAGCTGATAGCCATCATGCCCAGATCTTTTTTGCGAACCCGTTTTCCGCTGGCAGCAAATTTGGCAATAGCACCCGTTGGGGTTGATTTCGATGCCTGACCACCCGTATTCGAATATACTTCGGTGTCGAGAACCAGCAGGTTAACATCTTCGCCCGAGGCAATCACATGGTCGAGACCGCCGAAACCAATGTCATAGGCCCAGCCGTCACCACCGATGATCCAGATCGATTTCTTTACCAGATATTGGTCAAGTGCAATAATTTCCTGAGCCACCGGATGATTTTCAGTTTTCAGGGCTTCTCTGACTTTTTGCGAAGCTATCTGAGAACCTTCATAGGTATCCATGTTGGCCAGCCATTCATTAAAGGCTTCACGGGTTTTAGCCGATACCTGTTCCAGATTTTCGCGCATCATATTGGCAATGCGTTCGCGGATTTGACGAACCCCTTCGGCCATCCCCAGTCCGTATTCCGCATTATCCTCGAAGAGCGAGTTAGCCCATGCAACCCCTTTACCTTCGGCATTTGTGGTATAGGGTGTAGAGGGGGCCGAACCACCGTATATCGAAGAACAACCTGTTGCATTGGCAACCATCATCTTATCGCCATACAGCTGGGTAATCAGTTTAATATAGGGGGTTTCACCGCAACCAGCGCAGGCACCTGAAAATTCAAACAAGGGCTGAGCAAACTGTGTATTCTTTACGGCTGCGTCTTTAGGAACCAGATTGTCCTTATAAGTTACCGATTTTGACATGTAATTCCACCGCTCTACTTCTGCCATCTGCGATTCGAGTGGCTTCATTACCAATGCTTTGGTTTTGGCAGGACAAACATCGGCACAGTTGCCGCAACCGGTACAATCGAGTACACTTACCTGAATACGGAATTTTAATCCTTCCAGTGCTTTACCATTGGCCGAAAGTAAGCTGGTACCAGCAGGAACTCCGGCAGCTTCCTTCTCGTTCAGCAGGAAGGGACGAATTGCTGCGTGCGGACAAACATATGAACACTGGTTACATTGAATACAGTTATCTGCAATCCATTCCGGCACATTCACTGCAATTCCACGTTTCTCATAGGCTGCCGTTCCCGGATCAAAAGTTCCATCCTCACGTCCTAAAAATGCACTTACCGGAAGTTCATCCCCTTTCATTGAGTTTATAGGAATAACAATTTTTTTGATAAATTCGGGAGCATCTTCCGAGGTACGGCCTATGGTATTTTCAGCTTTAATATTTTTCCATTCGGCAGGTATATCTACCTTGATTACTGCTTCTCCTCCCTTATCAACTGCCGCATAGTTCATGTTCACTATGTCGTCGCCCTTGCGGCCAAAATCTTTGAGGATGGCCTTCTTCATCTGCTCTACCGCTTTTTCGTAAGGAATTACATTCGAAATTTTGAAGAAGGCACTTTGCATGATGGTGTTGGTACGGTTCCCCAGCCCAATTTCTTCGGCTATTTGAGTAGCATTTATAATGTAGAAATTGATTTCGTTTTCGGCTAGGTATTTTTTCATATGGTCGGGAAGGCGCTTCTTGGTTTCCTCAACATCCCATATCGAGTTGAGCAAGAAAGTTCCTCCCTTTTTCAGACCTGCCAACATATCATACTTGTCGAGGTAAGCAGGTACATGGCATGCTACAAAATCGGGACTAATAACCAGATAGGGAGCACGAATGGGGCTATCCCCAAAACGCAGGTGCGAAGTGGTAATACCTCCAGACTTTTTGGAATCGTAGGCAAAATAAGCCTGACAATATTTATTGGTCGTTTCTCCGATGATTTTTATCGAATTTTTATTAGCTCCAACAGTACCATCGGAACCGATACCATAAAATTTAGCTTCGAAGGTACCTGGTTTTACCACGTTTACTTCGGGTTCGGTAGGTAACGATTTAAAGGTTACGTCGTCGACAATACCTATGGTAAATTGATTTTTGGGTTCGTTCATTTTCAGGTTTTTGAATACAGCCAGTATTTGTCCCGGCGTAGTATCTTTTGAACCCAAACCATATCTGCCTCCGACAATTACAGGAGCATTGGGTTTACCATAAAATACGTCCTTCACATCGAGATAAAGGGGATCGCCATTGGCTCCGGGTTCTTTTGTGCGGTCGAGGACGGCAATACGTTTAATCGTTGCTGGGCAAGCCTGCATAAAATGTTTGGCCGAGAAGGGACGATACAGGTGTACGGCAATCAGTCCAACTTTGTCGCCTTTCGCTATTAAATAATCGACAACCTCTTTTATGGTTTCGGTAACCGATCCCATGGCAACAATTACATTTTCGGCATCGGCTGCACCATAATAATCAAACAGATGATACTCGCGGCCGGTTATTTTGGTAATTTCCTGCAGGTAAGATTCGACGATTTCGGGAACCGCATTGTAGAAACGGTTGGATGCCTCACGTGCCTGGAAATAAATATCAGGGTTTTGTGCAGTACCTCGGGTTACCGGGTGTTCGGGATTAAGGGCACGCTTGCGGAATTCTTCGAGTGCCTTATAATCAATCAACTTAGCCAGTTTTTCTTGGTCGGCCGCTTCAACCTTCTGGATTTCATGCGAGGTACGGAATCCATCAAAAAAATGAAGAAAGGGCACTCTCGACTTGATAGCAGCCAGATGAGCAACAGGAGCTATATCCATAACTTCCTGAACACTTCCGGTAGCCAGCATGGCAAAGCCGGTTTGTCGGGTACTCATCACATCGCTATGATCACCAAAGATGGAAAGAGCATGTGCCGCTAATGCGCGTGCCGAAACATGAAAAACACCAGGTAATAATTCACCCGATATTTTATACATATTGGGAATCATCAACAAAAGACCCTGAGATGCCGTAAATGTAGTAGTAAGTGCACCTGCCTGCAATGAACCATGCACTGCACCTGCAGCTCCTGCCTCACTTTGCATCTCTACTACTTTTACCGGCTGATTAAAAATATTTTTACGCCCTTGTGCGGCCCATTCATCTACATGTTCGGCCATGGTCGACGAAGGCGTAATAGGATAAATTGCAGCAACTTCACTAAACATGTATGCTACATGCGCCGCTGCATAATTCCCATCACATGTAACAAACTTTTTATCTGCCATTGTTTATTATTTTTTAAATGTTTGAAAATTAATGTGTTAAGATTTGCAAGTAACAACCGACAAAGGTAGGCAAAAAAATACTTAACCCCTAAGGAAGACCTTAATATATAATCATTTTAAATAACATCCGACTATGGTATCAGAATGGGTAAATCGAAATAGATGTTTATAAAAAATACAAAACATTTGTTATCAGAATAAATGTTTTTATTAATTTTGTTTACAACAAAAATTAGATAAATGGAGAAGCTGGAAATACAAGGGACTAACGACACACCTTATATATGTTGCGATGCTGAGAAAAAAGAGATTTTGCTGACAGGACGAAGTCTACCTGAAAATCCTTTCAAAGTTTACGAAAAGGTATTAAGTTGGGCTGAAAACTATGATAAGGATACTATCTTATTGAACTTTAAATTGGAATATTTCAATACGGCCTCCTCAAAACAAATTTTTAATCTTATTAAAACGCTGGTGGAAAATAAGCAGGTGAAGGAGGTGAAAGTAAAATGGTATTATGAAGAAGGCGATTACGACAGTAAAGAGACGGGCGAACATTTTGCCAATTTATTTAAAATCCCTTTTGATTTCATAGAATACACCGAAACACAGTATTGATTATCAATATTTTAGAAATATTTTTAGGATAATAAAAAAAAATTGTTAGATAAATGCTATTTTTTTTAAAAAAACAATTTGTATGTTTGTACCAAATTAATCGATAATGTCAATTCATAAATATCTGTAAACTATGAAAAAAGTCAATCTCAGCAAGGTACTTATTTTAATTCCGCTAACAATTGCACTGGGCAGTTGTAGTGGTTTAAAGAAAATGAAAGATTTAGCAGCAAATGCTAAATATGAGGTAACGCCGAAAGTTCTTGAAATGAATAACGGCGAGGTGAACCTTACCATCAGTGGTACATTTCCTCCGAAGTACTTCAATAAGAAAGCTGTTGTAACAGTAACTCCTATCGTTAAGTACGAAGGCGGGCAAATAGAACTACAGTCGAAAAAACTGCAAGGCGAAAAGGTTCAGGCCAACGATCAGGTGATACCTTACGAAGCAGGCGGAAGTTTCTCCTATAGCGACAAGTTTGCCTACAAGGATGAAATGATGCGCTCGACAGTAGAAGTCAAGGTTACTGCTATGGTAAAGGATAAATCAGAAGATCTGGGTTCTTACAAGGTAGCTGATGGTATCATTGTAACCCCCAAGCTGGTGCGTATCGAACCAAAGACTGTATTCCTCCCCGATCGTTATCAGCGTTCGGTTCCGGTTTCACAGTCGGCTGCTATCTTGTACGATATAAATAAATCCAATCTGCGTCCCAGCGAACTGAAGAAACCTGAAGTAAAGGCTTTAACCAGCTACATTGATAGTCTCTCCAAAAATCCTCGATTCCAGCTCAAAGGAATTGAAATTGCTTCGGCGGCTTCGCCCGATGGCCCTATAAAGCTCAATACTTCGCTCGCTGACGATCGTGAAACAACAGCTATTAAGTTCCTCAAAGAACAAGGTAAAAAATCGAAGATTGATGCCCTGAAAAACGATTCCTTACTTTCTGTTCTGAAGACTCCCGAAGACTGGGATGGCTTTAAGGAACTGATGGAAAAATCGGACATTAAAGACAAAGATCTGGTACTTCGTGTACTCTCGATGTATTCCGATCCCGAAGTTCGTGAAAAAGAAATCCGCAACATAGCTGAAGCTTTTGATGAAATTAAGGTGAAAATTCTTCCTCAGCTTCGCCGGTCGAAATTTGTTGTAAAAGCTGAAGCCGTAGGTTACAGCGATGACGAATTCATGGCATTAGCCCAAACCAATCCTGATACCTTTAAACTTGAAGAAATTCTTTATGCTGCCAATCTGATAAAGGATTTCAACCAGAAGGCTGAGCTTTACAAGAAGGCTGCTGCTAAATTCCCCAACGATGTTCGTCCTAAAAACAACTTGGGATATGTGCTGATACAACTGGGTCGTTATGATGAAGCAGAAGCAGCTCTGCAGGAAGCTCAGGCTATCGAAAATAATGATGCTGTAAAAACCAACCTTGGGGCTGTAGCACTGGCCAAGGGTGACCTTGCTAAAGCTGAAGAATTGCTTACCTCAGCTGTTGCTGCCGGTGAAGCTCCGAACTACAACCTGGGTATCCTCAATATTATTAAAGGAAAATATGATATTGCAATATCCTATTTTGGAAATGCTTGCGATTACAATGCTGCACTGGCCAAGCTGCTCAATAAAAATTATGAAGCTGCTATCAATACCATCGGCTGCAGCAAGGATGAAAGTGCACAGGCTTACTATCTGAAGGCTGTACTGGGTGCCCGTACCGAAAATTCCGATATGGTGTTCAATAATCTCAGAACCGCTGTTGCTAAGGATATTAAGCTCAAAGCCTATGCCGCTAAGGATGTTGAATTCATCAAATACTTCGAAGACGAAACCTTCAAATCAATTATCCAATAAACACTGTTGTTGATTGATAAAACAAAGAAGCCCGGTGATCCGGGCTTCTTTGTTTTGTAGGTTAGGCAATTACATTTACTTCCATTTCGAGATCAATGTCAAATTTTTCTCTGACGCTTTGCTGAATCTGGTGTCCCAGTTCCAGAATTTCCTCTCCACTGGCCGAACCGTAATTGACCAGCACAAGGGCTTGTTTCTCATACACCCCTACATCATCCTTTCGGTAGCCTTTCCATCCACATTTTTCAATAAGCCATGCAGCCGACAGCTTGTATTTTCCCTTTTCGTGTTCATACATGGGTATATCGGGGTATTCCGACTTTAGGAGAAAAGCCTTGCCCTGACCTATTACAGGATTTTTGAAAAAACTTCCAGCATTGCCAATTTTCTGTGGGTCGGGTAGTTTGCTGTTGCGTGTCAACAGTACTGCTTGTCGGATATTGGTTAGATTAACATTGCCATAAGCTTCAACAGCTTTTGAAAGTCCCTGATACGAAAGATGGTAATGATGGTCATTTCGTGTCAAGCGGAACACCACAGCTGTAATCAAACATCGCCCGGCCAAACGGGTTTTGAAGATGCTGGTGCGATACCCAAACTCACAATCAAAATTATTTAATCTGAAAGATTCATGGTTATCAAGCATATATCCCTCTACAGAAAGGATAGTATCTTTGACTTCAACCCCATAGGCGCCAATGTTTTGAATGGGGGCCGACCCTACCTGACCCGGGATACCCGATAGATTTTCAATACCTCCCCAACCTTGAGCTACGGCATAGGCTACAAAATTATCCCAGTCTTCCCCAGCTGCTACCCACACTTCAATGTGGTTGTCATCTTCCGATAATACTTTTATGCCCCGCATGCCGGGATGAATGACTATGCCTTTATAATTACCAACAAAAAGCACGTTGCTTCCTCCCCCAAGGATAAAGAAACGGTTTGCCCGTAAATAATTTTCCCTCAATAATCTTTTGACATCTTCGTCATTGTTAAGGGTAATTAAATAATCAGCCCGAACATCTACTCCAAAAGTATTGTAAGGCTTCAATGATACAAGCTCTTCAATTTGTAACATCTGCTTACTATTAAACTAACCAAAGGTAATACAAAGCCTGCATTGTCACGAAAATTAGATGCAAAAAAATGAAATTGTTTGATTGATTACTTTTTGTTTACTTTGCAGCTTCATTTTTAATTATTTCATCTATGGCAAAAGCATTAACCAGTAAAAGTGTTGACTATTCGCAATGGTATAATGATTTGGTGATAAAAGCCGATCTGGCCGAAAATTCCGATGTTCGAGGTTGTATGGTAATAAAACCATATGGCTATGCCATTTGGGAAAAGATGCAGGCTGTTCTCGACAAGATGTTTAAGGATACTGGACACAGCAATGCATACTTTCCCTTGTTTATTCCCAAATCTTTTTTTTCAAAGGAAGCCAGCCATGTGGAAGGTTTTGCCAAGGAATGTGCAGTAGTTACCCACTATCGTTTGAAGAATGATCCCAACGGCAAAGGGGTGATTGTTGATCCCGAGGCCAAGCTTGAAGAAGAACTGGTAGTACGGCCTACATCTGAGACTATTATATGGAATACTTATAAAGGATGGATACATAGCTACCGTGATTTGCCAATTCTTATCAATCAGTGGGCCAATGTGGTACGCTGGGAGATGCGCACACGGCTATTTTTGCGTACGGCTGAATTTTTGTGGCAGGAAGGGCATACAGCCCATGCAACGGCCGAAGAGGCAATGGAGGAAACCCAGCGAATGATAAATGTATATGCCGACTTTGCCGAAAATTATATGGCTATCCCGGTAATCAAGGGATATAAATCGGCTAATGAACGTTTTGCCGGAGCTGTTGAAACATTGTGTATCGAAGCCCTGATGCAGGATGGCAAGGCACTGCAGTGTGGTACCTCGCATTTTCTGGGACAGAATTTTGCCAAGGCTTTTGATGTTAAATTCCAAAATCGACAGGGAGTTCAGGAGTATGTGTGGGCAACCTCCTGGGGAGTATCTACCCGGCTTATTGGAGCCCTCATCATGGCACATTCCGACGATAACGGACTGGTATTGCCGCCGCGGCTCGCTCCCTTGCAGGTAATTATTGTGCCCATCTATAAAAACGAACAGGAACAGCATCAGGTTGCCGAAAAAGCCCGAAACATCCTGCAGATGCTTCAACAGCATAATATCCCTGCAAAATTCGACGACCGCGATACCCAAAAGCCCGGCTGGAAATTTGCCGAATACGAACTGAAAGGTGTCCCCATCCGTATCGCTATCGGTCCTAAGGATGTTGCTGCCAATACTGTAGAAATAGCCCGTCGTGATACGCTGGAAAAACAAACCTGCCCCGACGATAAAATCCTCGATACGGTTCAGTTTTTACTGACCGATATCCAAAATAATCTGTATATGCGTGCCCTACAATTTCGTGAAGAACATACCACCGAAGTCAATTCGTTCGAAGAATTCAAGGAGGTGCTTGAAACGAAAGGAGGCTTCGTCTCGGCTCATTGGGATGGGACGCCTGAAACCGAAGAAAAAATCAAGGAAGAAACTAAGGCTACAATTCGCTGTATCCCTTTTGACCAAAAGAAGGAAACGGGAAAATGTGTGTATACCGGTAAGCCCTCTCAGGGAAGGGTATTGTTTGCACGTGCATATTAGCCGACTCTTCCGCATTAAAGAGAACTTTACCTACTGACGATAAAAAAAGCAGCTTTCTCCTTGTGAAAGCTGCTTTTTTGTTTTTACTTTGTAGTAAGCGTTCAACAACGTCCTTTACTTGGTTTTTTGGGTTTTGGACGTTTTGGCCGTAGCTTTAGCTTTTGGTCGCGGAGGAGGAGTAGGGCGATCCTCTGGCATAAAATTAATTACAATACTCATAATAGTTTAATTTAAGGGTTAATGAAAACTTTTTTAAACTTGTAGTCCTAGGGCTACTTGTTTCATGCAAGTTAACAAAAAATACCGACGAAAACAAATTTTTTTTTCAAAATGCTGAACTTTTTTTTACACAATACCAGTATAGCAAGGCCATCCCTTACTATCAGCTATACATTGGTAGTGCAGACGATTCTGACTCCCTCAAACAACTGTCGTACTACAGGCTTTTCTTCTGCAATTATCGTCTTTCCCGTTACAAAATTCTCGATTCCCTTTACAGCCAGATCAAAAAACTCAACAGCACCCAACCCTATGATTTCCGTTACGACTTTCTTCGTACCCAGGCCTATTTATTGGCCTCGAGAAAGCAATATCCCGATGCGCTCAGCTTGCTGAGGATTGCTCTGCAACTTTCTCCGAATATTCCCGATTATCACAGTATAGCGGTATTCTATTACCGTATCAACCGTCTTGACAGTGCCAGTTATTATTTTCACTCTGCTATTCGTTATGCCCGTCAAACCGGCGATACATTTCATTTTAGGTTGTCATCCATATATTGCTGTCTGGCCAACGATGCCTATTATTATGAGGGCGATATGGATAAGGCATCGGCCTACTTCGATACTGCCCAATGGATCATGCAACACTGTGCTGCCGTCGACTCGGATTATTATGCATGGAATCTCCATTCACTGGGAGTATTTATGCAAACCAAGGGGTATATCAGTCGAGCTGCAGAACTGTATGAAAAAGCCTACCAGATCTATTCCCAGCTCCCGGGAGACCATGAAATGGACATGTCTGCTTTACTTAGTTCGCAGGCTACCATCGACAACTATTTAAAAAGATATACCCTTGCGTTGAGTAAAATAGACCATGCCATCCAATATTTTAAGGATTCTCATGATACTTATTATCTGACTATTGCCCAGATGGTCAAAGCAGATATTTTGTACAACAAAGGGGAATATCGACAGGCACTTCAGACGTACTTATCGTTGTTAAACCTTTATAATTCTGACCAATTGTTGTCTCAGGAAGTACTATATTACTCAATTGGATTGTGTTACATGAATATCAACAATTACGACAGTGCCAATTATTGGCTGCGACGCAGCATTACCCTGCTGTCTCGTCGGTCGGCCATGTTGGTTAATTATTGCTGTGTTTATTCCAATTTTCTCCTCAATGCCGGCAAGCCGTTTGAGGCTCTGTCGGTTCTTGAAAAAAATTATCCTTATGTCCGAAAAAATTTCGGAGGGAAAAATCAGCGATTGATATTTTTCCTGAACCACCGCGCCAAAGTATTAGAGAAGTTAGATAAATATCACGAAAGCCTTGCTACCTACAGTCAGATTTTCGAATTAATTACCAACAGTATTTCAGGCACAGCCGATCCTTTTTTGGTTCCCCATATCGAACAGCCAGATTTTGAGTTGGCCAACGAAATTGTAGAAGCCATGGAGGGAAAAGCTGATCTGATCAGCAAGATGGCCGGAGATAACCGAACTCTTTTACAATCGGGTCTGCAACATTATCTCAAGGCTGCTGAACTGGTCGAAAGCTACCGTAAAAATATGCGCCTGGAGATGGATAAAATTCTATACAATGAGTTCAATACGCGCATTTCAGAAAAAATATTCAGGTTAGCCATTAAGTTGTGGCAAATGAGCGAATCGCCCAATCTTAAAGATTATTATTTTCTGCTTGCCTTTAATATCTCGAATACCCTCAAGGCAAATGTTCTTACCGAAAATATTGTCGAAAATTCCCTCAAGCAGATTGCCGGGATACCTGACTCTGTACAGTCCAAAGAAAGAATCCTGATGCAGGACATTTTAGTTCTGCAGAATACCATACGAGACGAATACCGGCAGGCAAATCCCAACCTGTCTTTGATCAGGAACTGGCAAACGCTGTTGGTAAGTAATTTGAAAACTCTTCAGGAAATGGAGTCGGCTATGGAGGCAGCATATCCGCTATATCGGGAACTAAAATATCAACATCGGAGGACTTTTACAGTTAAAGAGTTACAGGCCCGACTCAAACATGGGGAGAACCTGATTTCGTACCATTGGCAAGGTAAGCAGATTTATCTATTCCTGATAAATAAAGAAACTGCACGCTTGATTCAACCGGCAGATACTAATTTATTACAACAGGTGGAACAGTTCAGAAAAAAACTCACCAATCCATCCCTGGAGAAGAACTATACGGAGGAATTCAGGGAATATATGAATCTGGCCTTTCAGTTGTATCAAACCCTTATTGCGTGTGCAAGTCCTTATTTTTGTGGGAACAGACTTATCATAGTGCCCGACAGGCAACTCAACTATATTCCTTTTGAAGCGCTAATTTCTGATACTGTTTATCGGGCTCCGATACCCGATTACGGACTTCTTCCGTACCTGATTTACCGTTATAACATTCGTTATGCTTATTCGGTGCACCTGTATGATCTTCAGCAGCGAAACATTTCACCTGTTGCCAAGGGAGTATGGGCATTCTCTCCGACTTATGCATGGCATGGTCAGGAAAAAACAAGTAAACGTTCGGCAATATACCGGTCGCAGTTGGCACCACTTCCCGGTGCTTTGGAAGAGGCTAGGGAAGTAGTAAGTACCATAGGCGGTCGTGTGTTTAAAGGTAAGTATGCTACCGAATCTCAGTTCAAAAAACATACGCGGCAGGGTTATATTCTGCATCTGGCTATGCACACATTAGTCGATGACGAAAACCCTATGTACTCGAAGCTGGCTTTTACCGCCGAAAATGATTCGTTAAACGACGGACTTTTGAATGCATTTGAAATATATAACCTCCGTTTCTCAACCCCCATGGTAGTTCTCAGTGCCTGCAACACCGGTTATGGCAAAATGATGCAGGGGGAAGGTCTCTACAGTCTTGCACGCGGATTTATCTACGCTGGTTGTCCTACACTGCTCTTTACACTTTGGCAGATCTCGGACAAACCCAGCAAAAGCCTTATGCAATATTTTTACCAGCACATCAAAATGGGCGAAGATATTGATCATGCCCTTCGCAATGCAAAAATACAGTATCTGCACTCGTCACATGCCTCCATGGCCCATCCATACTTCTGGGCTGCCTATTGTATGACCGGGAAAAATGAATCCATCCAGTTCTTCAAAGGATACCATCAACGAATATGGGTATCATCCTTAATCATAATGTCGGTCTGCCTGTTGGTACTTGTAATTTTTTACAGGTATAACGATTGAAAAAATTGTTGAAAAAATACCCTGCATTGAGCAGAAACTCCCCTTTCTGTCTGTATGTCTTTTTTCCCTCAACACACTCGTCTTCAGACTCCCAAAATATGTTCGCTTCAACCGAAGTCGTTCTGTTTCGAAATTTTTAATCGGGGTACACTGCCCTTTACATTTTCAATCCGTCAACAGGATAGCTATATTGTTTGTACGACTGATACTGGAATAGTCGATATCGAAAGATGCATAGAGATCGGGGTTGATTGGGCAAAAGTGCCTGCAGGAACGTCAAGCAGCCGACTGTGGATCGACATGCAGGACCAGACAGTCGAGATTACCATTCTACTCAATCCTATCGATACGATGCTATTGCGTTCATTCAAAGGATTTGTGGCCTCATCAGGATATGTTGCCATGGAAGCGGCCAACTATCAACAATCTTATTCTACTGATAAATTACAGTGGAAAACCATTGATAACCTTGGTCGGACATCCTCTGCAGTGCTTGTCAAACCGTCGGTATTTATTTTCGATACCATTACCCCGATGACTCCGTTTCTCGAATATCGCTTTTACAGTACCGATACCGACAAGGTTGCCGTAAATGTCTGTTTATTTCCTACACTAAATTTTAACGAAAACATCGGTTTGCGGTTTGTAGTATCCATCGATAATGAACTGCCCCGGATTATTAACATGAACCAAAACTACACTCTGAAGCAATGGGAAAAATGGGTAGCCGACAACCTTTTGACCGTCTCTACGCAACACTATATTCGTCAGTCGGGGGAACATGTTCTGCGATTCTGGCCATTGGATGATGGCATTGTGCTTCAGCGTATTGTAATTGACCGGGGAGGCGTGCGTCCTTCCTATTTGGGTCCCCTGAAAGCTATCTGAAACGCTAATGGTCTGATTTTAATAAATGGGGACGTAATTTTCGGGTACGTTCAATGGCTTGCTGAAGGTTCCATTCCTCGATCAGTCTGGCATTTCCCGATAGGAGTACTTCGGGGACTTTCCAGCCCTTGTATTCGGCCGGACGGGTGTATACCGGAGGCGACAGCAGTCCATCCTGAAAAGAATCGGTAAGTGCAGCCTGTTCATCGCTGATAGCTCCCGGGATGAGTCGTACAACAGCATCGGCAATAACGGCTGCAGCCAATTCTCCCCCGGTAAGCACATAATCCCCAATAGAAATTTCTTTGGTAATCAAATGATCGCGCACCCGTTGATCAACCCCCTTGTAGTGACCGCATAAGATAATGAGATTATTCATTGTCGAGAGTTGGTTAGCCATCTGCTGATTAAAGGGCTCCCCATCGGGAGAGGTGTAGATGATCTCGTCGTAAGTGCGTTGTTGTTTTAAAAACGTAATGGCCCGGTCAATGGGCTCGATACACATCACCATCCCTGCTATGCCACTGTAGGCATAATCATCCACCCGTCGGTGCTTGTCGGTGGAGAAATCGCGAAGATTATGTACTACAATTTCAACCAAACCCTTTTGCTGTGCCCGCTTAAGGATGGAATGCTGAAAGGGGCTCTCCAGTAATTGAGGAACTGCACTCAGAATGTCAATTCGCATGTTTTTTTCGCAAAGTTACAAAGCTTTTTATTAATACCCTTTTGCAAAAACTTCGGAAACACTTTTGGAAAATTTTAAAAAAATAATTTAATTTGGTAACATATTTTCTGTAGCTAACTTGACAATAACTTAAGATGTTGTTATTGAATGTTTTAAAATGCACAATGTTTTTTGTCCTAAAAATTATAGGGACATAGGGTAAGCAAAATGGAAATATTGCGGGGGTATGGTTGTCGATATGAAAAAAATTAATACTTTAATAGAAGAAGTTGGGGAGAAATCTTTTATTGAACTTTACCATATTTTTCTTGAAGAGGTATCGGAGGTGGTAGAGGGCATGCGAAATAGCTTGATGGACAATAATATAGCAGCTTTTCAAGGCTGGGCACATCGGGGCAAGACGACTGCCGGAACGTTTGGAATTATGCAACTCAGTAAGGATCTCGGTTATTATGCTCATTGTAAACCGAACAAAATAACTCTCGAAAAGGCTCAGAAACTGGTGGAGAAATGTGAAAAAGAATTTATTCTGGCAATTGACGAAATAAATGATTATATTCGTACCAATATCCAAAAATAGTAGATTATGATGGTAAAAACGCAAAAAGTAAATAACGTTGTAGTGGCATCGTTCGAGAATATGCCGCGCTTAAATGCGTTGGTCGCAGAGCAGGTAAAAGAAGAACTTAAAAGTTTGTTTAATAAACCCAATGCAAGGGTTATCATCAACCTTGATGGGGTACAGTTTATCGATAGTTCGGGATTTGGAGTATTTCTCTCTGTGATGAAGGTTGCGGCTTATAATGCCGGAA
>Ga0315298_1005805_pt1 | contig 17233 bp, 13 predicted proteins | sample WHS_1_MG_FD_203077 | JGI IMG/M metagenome (GOLD analysis project Ga0315298, IMG submission 203077) | Extremophilic microbial mat communities from Washburn Hot Springs, YNP, Wyoming, USA - WHS_1_MG | ecosystem: Environmental > Aquatic > Thermal springs > Hot (42-90C) | place: USA: Wyoming...
TGCAGGCTGGCCATGAGGGGATCGGATGGGCGCAGGCGTTGCATGGCAATACGATAGCGGCATGAACGAAATTCTGGTGCTGTATTACAGCGTACACGGCGGCACGCGCGCCCTGGCCGAGAGCATTGCGCAGGGCGTGGCCAGCGTGCCGGGCATGTTGCCGCGGGTGCGCACGGTGCCGCGGGTGGGGGCCGTGGTCGAACGTGTGGAGCCGCCGGTGCCGGCAGACGGGCCGCCGTTTGCCGAATTGGCCGATTTGCAGCAGTGCGCCGGATTGGCGCTGGGGTCGCCGACGCGGTTCGGTAACATGGCCGCGCCGCTGAAGTATTTTCTCGACCAGACGTCGGCGTTGTGGCTGTCCGGGGCGCTGGCGGGCAAGCCCGCGGCGGTATTCACCTCCACGGGCAGCCTGCACGGCGGGCAGGAAAGCACGCTGCTGAGCATGATGCTGCCTTTGCTGCATCACGGCATGCTGCTCGTCGGTCTGCCGTATGCCGGGCAGCCCGATCTGATGACCACGCGCAGCGGTGGCACGCCCTACGGCGCAAGCCATGTCGCCGGGGCGGATGGCGGTGCGGCGGTCAGCGCCGAGGAGCAGCGGCTGGCGTTCGCGCTGGGACGGCGGCTGGCCGAAGCGGCGCGCAGATTGGCGCTGGATCCGGACGCGCCACGGCCATGACCGGTTGCACGCCGTCGGGCGCCGTGAAGGATTGGCGGCACGTTTTTCACCGCGGCGCGGTGGCCAGCCTGCTGGCGCTGGTGCTGCTGTGCGTGCTGTGGGAGTTGTGGGTTGCACCCTTGCATCCGGGCGGGTCGCTGCTGGTGCTCAAGGTGGTGCCCCTGCTGCTCGCCGTGCCTGGGGTGCTGCGGGCCAGGGTGTTCACCTTCCGCTGGTTGAGCCTGTTGTTGTGGTTTTACGCCGCCGAAGGCGTGACCCGGGCATTGACCGACCCGGCGGCTGCGTCGCGCGTGCTCGGCGCGTTGGAGTTGCTGCTGGCGCTGTGCCTGTTTGGCTGCATCGCCGGGTTTTTGCGCGCCGGGGGCAGGAGATGACACCGGCTGAACGTCACCGCTTCATCGACGCGTTGCGTGCGCTGCTGGGCAGCGCGCATGTGCTCACCGCGCCGCAGCAGTGCGCCCCGTTCGTGACCGACTGGCGCAAGCGCTACCACGGCATGGCGCTGGCCGTGGTGCTGCCTGCCGATACCGCGCAGGTGGCCGAAGTGGTGCAGCTTTGCGCTTTGCACGGCGTTCCGGTGGTGCCGCAGGGCGGCAATACTGGTCTGGTCGGCGGTGCCACGCCCGATGCCAGCGGGCGGCAGATCGTGCTGAGTACGCGGCGGCTGAACCGCATTCGCACGGTCGATGCCGCGGGAAACGTGCTCGTGGCCGAGGCGGGCTGCGTGCTCGCCGCGGTGCAGCAGGCGGCTGCCGAAGCCGGCCGGTTGTTCGCCCTGTCGCTCGCCGCAGAGGGAAGTTGCACCATTGGCGGCAATCTGTCGACCAATGCCGGCGGCACGGCCGTGCTGCGTTACGGCAACGCGCGCGAACTCTGCCTGGGTGTGGAGGTGGTCACGCCGCAGGGCGACGTGCTCGACGCGCTGAACACTTTGCGCAAAAACAACACGGGCTACAGCCTGCGCGATGTCTACGTTGGCGCCGAAGGCACGCTGGGCATCATCACCGCGGCGGCGTTCAAGTTGTTTCCCCTGCCCAGGGCGCAGGTCACGGCACTGGTGGCCGTGGCCGACGTGAGCGCGGCGGTCGATCTGCTCGGTCTGGCGCAGACCCGGCTGGGTTGCGAGCTCACCGCGTTCGAGCTGATGAGCGCACACAGTCTGCAACTGGTGCAGACGCATTTTCCGCAGCAGAGCCTGCCTTTTGCCCTGCCCAGCGCCTGGTGCGTGTTGCTCGAAACCAGCGCAGCCGACGACGAAGCAGCGGCGCGCGCGCGGCTGCAGAGCGTGCTCGAGTCGGCGTTTGCCGCCGGGATGGTCAAGGATGCCGCAGTGGCGCATACGCTGGCGCAGAGCAGGGCGCTGTGGCATGTGCGCGAGTCGATTCCGCTGGCGCAGTCGGCCGAAGGGCTGAACATCAAGCACGACGTCGGGGTGCCGCTGCCGCGCATGGCGGCGTTCGTCGAATCCACCGCCGAACTGGTGACGCAGGCGGTTCCCGGCGCGCGTCTGGTGGTGTTCGGTCACTTGGGGGACGGCAACCTGCACTACAACGTCCAGGCGCCGGTCGGCGAGGACCCGGCGCGGTTTCTCGCCACGCACCAGCAGACGTGCAACCGCATCGTGCACGATGCGGCGGTCGCCTGCGGCGGGACGTTCTCCGCCGAGCACGGCGTCGGCCAGCTCAAGCGCGAGGAGCTGCAGCGCTACGCCAGCCCGGTGGCGCTGGCGCAGATGCGCGCCATCAAGCAGGCGCTCGATCCGCAGAATTTGATGAATCCTGGGAAGCTGTTTCTGCGCTGAGGGGAGTACCGGGCAGCGGCTGGCCGCAGCGGCGGCAAAACCGCGCGTCGTCTTCATGCCCTTGCAAGCCGCACCGTGGGCAACTGAGGGCGTGATGGCTGTTGGCTTTGGCGAGATGGCGCTGCAGCCGCGCCGCGTTGACCAGCTCGGCGGAATAAATGCCGGTCGGCACGGCGATGATGCCGTAGCCAATGATGATCATTGCCGAGGTGATGATCTGCCCCAGCGCCGTTTTTGGCGTGATGTCGCCAAAGCCCACCGTGGCCATGGTGACGATGGCCCAGTAAATGCCGCGCGGAATACTGGTGAAACCGTTTTGCGGGCCTTCGATCAGGTACATGATCGAGCCGAAAATGGTGGTGAGCACCAGCACGCTGACGACGAAAACCAGGATTTTGTTGCGGCTACGGTACAGCGCGTCGAGCAACTGGTTGGACGCGCCGGTGTACTGCGTGAGCTTGAGAATGCGGAAAATGCGCAGCACCCGCAGCATGCGGATGACCATCAAATGTCCGGAGCCGGTGAAGATCAGCTCCAGATAACTCGGCAAAATCGCCAGCAGATCGATGATGCCGAGCGGGCTGCGGGCATAGCGCAGCGGCTGCCTGACCACGGCCAGCCGCAACCCGTACTCGATGGTGAACAGGATGGTGAACAGCCATTCCAGGCCGTGAAACACCGCATGGATGCGGGCGTGAATCGCCGCCACCGTGTCGAGCATGGTGACGAGCACGCTCAACAAAATCAGCGCGATGAGAGCGATGTCGAACAGCCTCTCGTCAGGCCGGTCGTGGTAATACATCCGCCGATACCACGTGCTGCGCCAGCCGGTGGTGCGGGCGGGCTCGAATCGAGTGCTGGCGGTGCGTTCTACCGTCATGGATCAGACAAAAGACGACGCATGCGCTGCCAGGCCATCGGCGGCAGTGCATGCGCCGCCACCCGCAAAAGCAGGCGGCGGGGTGGCGCTCAGGCGACGGCGCGGATGCGGGTTTGCAGCGCCGCCAGATACGACTGCGCCTTGTCCGGCTCGACCCGCTGCAGCAGACGGTTGGCGCCGGCGACGATGGCGCGGATCGACGCCGTGACGATGTTGGCGTCGATGCCCACGCCGAAAGTGCTTGCTGGCAGGCCTTCGAGCGCCATTTCGACGATGGCCGAGGCTTTGGCATCGGCTCCCAGGCCGAGAGCGCGTTCTTCGTAGCCGTGCACCGCCACCGGCAGACGCAAGGCGTGGATGGCGGCGTCGATCGGGCCGTTGCCTTCACCGTTGAGGTTCAGACGGTGCCCATCCACATCGAGCTCGATGCGGATGCCCTGGCGGCTGCCATGGTCGCTCAGGTGGTAGGCGTGCAGGCGCAGCGGTTGCTCCTGCGAGACGTATTCGGCGTTGAACATCTGCCAGAGCTGTTGCGCGGTGACTTCGGTGCCGGTGGCGTCGGTATGCTGCTGCACGACGCCGCTGAATTCCACCTGCAGCCGGCGCGGCATGACCAGGCCGTAGGTGGTTTCGAGCAGGTAGGCGATGCCGCCTTTGCCCGATTGGCTGTTGACGCGAATGACCGAGTCATAGGTGCGCCCGAGGTCTGCCGGGTCGACCGGCAGGTACGGCACTTCCCAGATGGCGTCTGGCTTTTGCGCAGCGAAACCTTTTTTGATCGCGTCCTGGTGCGAACCGGAAAATGCGGTGAACACCAAATCGCCGGCGTAAGGGTGCCGCGGGTGAATGGGCAACTGGGTGCATTCCTCCACCGTGCGCGCCACAGCGTTGATATTGGAAAAATCCAGCCCCGGATCGATGCCTTGCGAATACAGATTGAGCGCCAGCGTGACCAGGTCGACGTTGCCGGTGCGTTCGCCGTTGCCGAACAGGCAGCCTTCCACCCGATCAGCCCCGGCCATGATGCCGAGCTCGGCGGCCGCCACGGCGCAGCCGCGGTCGTTGTGCGGATGCAGCGACAGGATGATGCTGTCGCGCCGGTCGAGATGGCGGTGCATCCACTCGATCTGGTCGGCGTAGATATTGGGCGTGCTCATTTCTACCGTCGCCGGCAGGTTGAAAATGATTTTGTTCTCCGGCGTCGGCTGCCAGACTTCGGTCACGGCGTTGCAGACGTGCAGCGCAAACGGCAGCTCGGTGCCGCTGAACACTTCCGGGCTGTACTGGAACGTCCAGCGGGTTTCCGGACGTTCGGCGGCGAGCTGTTTGATGAGCCTGGCGGCATTGACGGCGATTTGCGTGCACCCGGGCTGATCGACGTTGAACACGATGCGACGGAAATTCGGCGCCGTGGCGTTGTAGACGTGGACGATGGCCTGCTTGACCCCGCGCAGCGAATCGAAGGTGCGGCGGATGAGATCTTCGCGCGCCTGGGTGAGCACTTCGATGGTGACGTCATCGGGAATGTGGTCGCCTTCGATGAGCTCACGCACGAAATCGAAGTCGGTTTGCGACGCCGAGGGAAACGCCACTTCGATTTGCTTGACGCCAATGGCGCAGAGCATTTTGAACATGCGCATCTTGCGCTGCGCATCCATCGGCTCGAACAGCGCCTGGTTGCCATCGCGCAGGTCGGTGCTCATCCAGATCGGCGGCCGGGTGATGACCTTGTCGGGCCAGGTACGGTCTTTGAGTCCGACCGGTGGAAAGGCGGCGTATTTGGTTTCAGGGTGCTTGAGCATGGTTTCAACTCCAGAATTTGACGGTGACTGCGTCCCGCAGATCGGGGGCGACGACCGGGCGGCTGGGCTGTCGCGGCTGCAGGGCCCTGCCGCCGAAGGGTAGTCGGAAAAAGCCGGTGTTCTGGAGCATGGTCAGAAGGAAGATCGAGGGCCGAAAGTAAAAAGCGCCCGAAGGCAGTCGCCGCGGGCGCTTGGGGTCAAACACGAATCCTGTTGAAAGTCCGCTCAGACGCGCGCAGCCATGACGGGAATGCCGCCTAGTCGCCGTAGGCAGGCGAGCTTTTGTGCAAGGTGCAGGCGTTGAGCGACCCATTTGTGGACAGAAACCACCATTCCGGCATCGGCCGAAACATCCTCGACAACCTGCGCAACCTGGTGTTTGATCACAATCATGCTCAAACCTTAGCAAAATCAGGCGTTGCCGTCAAACGGTGCTGCGAATTGACCATGACACAGCGCGTTCCAGGCCCGCGCCATCCACTCCGGTAGCGCGCTGGCGCAGAATCCGGCAGGGCCACGGCGGGCGAGAAAAGCGTCGGCAGCTGCACCGTGCAGCCAGACCGCGGCATGGACGCTGTGTGGATGCGGTCTGGCGGCGAGCAGCGCGGCGATGGCGCCGGCGAGCGCATCGCCGCTGCCCGCGGTGGCGAGAAGTCCATTGCCGCTGGAGTTGACCCAGAGTTCCTGCTGCGGCGAGGCGATGACGCTGCCCGCACCCTTCAACACCACCCAGGCGGAGAAACGGGTACTGAGGTCGCACGCGGCGCGCAGGCGGTCGGCCTGCACCGCGGCGACGGTAGTGCCCAGCAGTCGGGCGGCTTCCAGCGGGTGCGGGGTGAGTACGGTCAGAGCGGTGCGCTGCCGCACGGCGGCCTGCAGTTCTTCATTGTCGCTGCCGGTGGTCAGCAGGTTCAGGCCGTCGGCGTCAAGCACCAGCGGCAGGGGGTCTGCCAGCGCGCGTTGCAATGCGTCGCGTGCCGCGGCTGCGGTGCCGGCGCCCGGGCCAAAGAGCAGGCAGCCCGCAGCCACGCTGCCGCCCAGCAAGGAATCGGGCGGGCGCAGCATCAGCTCCGGCGCCTGGGCATCGACCTGCGCGGTCAGGGGCGCGAGCAGCCCGACGTGGACGCGGCCCGCCCCCAGATGCGCGGCGGTGCGTGCAGCCAGGAGCGCAGCACCGATCATGCCGGCGGCACCGCCGATCACCCGGACGTCACCGCGGCGGCCTTTGTGCGCGGCCTGCGGCAGGTGAGGCAACGCCGCTCTGACCACGTCGGCACCAAGCCAACGCGCTGCCGGAACGAGCGACGCGGGCGGCTGGACGCCGAGGTCGTCGTGCCACACCTCCCCGCAGCGCCAAGCCTGTGGGCCGGTGCACAGCCCGGGTTTGACGCCGAGCAGGCTGAGCGTGACCGTGGCGCGCACGCACTCCGGGCCGCTCGTCCCGCGGTCTGCATCCAGCCCGGAGGGCAGGTCGACGCTCAGGATGGGGGGGCAGTCTGGCGTCTGCAGGGCGCGGACGGTCGCCACCAGCGGATCGCGAACCGGGCCGCTCAGGCCGATGCCGAGCAGGGCGTCGATGTACAGATCGGCGGCCGGCAAGTCGTCGGCTGCGGACAACAGCCGGCAGGGAATCTGCCGGGCCTGAACGTCCTGCCAGACGCCAGCGGCATCGGGCGGCAGGCGCGCCGCCCAGGACTGCAACGCGGTGTTGCCGCAGGCCAGCACCAGCACGTCCCGCCCCGCGCGCTGCAGGTGCAGCGCAGCGGCCAGGCCGTCTCCACCGTTGTTGCCGGGGCCGACGAACACGGCGATGCGCCGCGCGTGCGCGAACCGCGCCTGCACCAACCGGGCAACCGCCAGCCCGGCGCGTCGCATCAGCGTGCCGGGTGGCAGGGTTTGCGCGGCATCGTGTTCGAGTCGCCGCAGCTGCGCGGTGTTGCGCAACGCGATGCTGGAAAAAGAGCTCAGGCGATGGGTCACGTCAGCACTCAAATCCATCCAAGCGCCCCGACGAGCGCTCCGGCCAGCAGCAGCCACAGGGGGTTGAGCCGTGTGCGCAACGCCACCGCCACCGTGGCGGCGATCAGACCGATGCGCTGCCAGTCCGCGGCCTCGTGCCGCGCGAGCAGCCAGCCCGACGACAGCAGCAGGCCGACGGTGACCGGCGCCATGCCGTCGTGCATGGCCCGCACCCACCGGCGCTCGCGGTGGATGCGACTGTAGCGGAAATAGGCCACGGTGATCAGCGACGACGGCAGAATCAGCCCGACGACGGCGAGCAGTGCGCCGGGCAGGCCGAAAATCTGCCAGCCGAGCAGCGCGGCAAACAAAATCATGTTCGGCCCGGGTGACGCCTGGCCGAGCGCCAGCGCCGACGTGAACTGTGCATCGTTGATCCAGTGATGCTCGGCGACCAGATAGCGGTGCATATCGGGGAGCAGACCGATGGCCCCGCCCACGGACAGCAGCGACCAGAGCAAAAAATGCGCAAAAAACGGCAGGGCGCCGTCGAGCCAGTGCATCAGCTTCTCCGCAATCGCCACCAGGTCAGCCCGACCGCCAGCGGCCCCAGCACCAGCAGCACCCACAGCAGATCGATGCGCAGGATCCCGACGCCGCAAAATGCCAGCGCCGCCCACAGCCAATTGCTCCGTCTGGCCTGGATCGCCGGAAACAGTTTGACCGCCATGGCGATCACCAGTCCGGCGACCACCGCCGACATACCTTGCAGGGCATGCGCCACCAGCGGGGTGTGGGCAAAACCCGAGTACGCCAGAGCGACGACAAAAATCAGCACCAAAGGCGCAGCGAGCATGCCGCTCAATGCAACGACCGCGCCACGCCAGCCAAAAAAATGCTGTCCGACCATCAACGCCAGATTGATGAGGTTCGGCCCGGGCAAGACCTGACCCAGGCTGAGCATTTCGACGAACTCATCGGTCCGCAGCCAGCGTTTGTCTTCGACCAGGATGCGTTGAGCAAAAGGCAGCACGCCGCCGACACCGAGCAGGGTCAGGTGATTGAACACCCAAAATAATTCGCCGATGTTGCGCGGCGCCTGAGCGGCGGAATGTCGCTGAATTTTTGCGGCTTGGGGAATCGGGGTAGGGGATGAGGGCATGATTTTTCATCATGTGGCAATGACATGGCATCATGTGGAATCGACTTGTTGCGCTGCAGGTAAAAAATTTGCGCTACGCAAAAAAATATTCCACATTGCAAAATCATATGAGCAACATATTGATTTTTAATGATTTATTTTTATCTCTTATATAAGACATAAGACGTTGTTGCAGTGCAAAAGTGGGCTAAGCTGATGCCATTGGTTTTTCTTTCTTCCAGGAGAGTTCGATGACGAATCGTGAGCAGCAAGTGGCAGCTTTGAAACAAGATTGGGCGCAAAACCCGCGTTGGAACGGGATCAAACGGGGTTACAGCGCCGAAGACGTCATCAGGCTGCGCGGCTCGCTGGTCGCCGAGCATACTCTGGCTCGGCGGGGCGCGGAACGCCTGTGGCGGCAGATGCACGACATGCCCTTCGTCAACGCGCTCGGTGCGCTGACGGGGAACCAGGCGATGCAGCAGGTCAAGGCCGGACTGCAGGCGATTTATCTCTCCGGCTGGCAGGTTGCCGGTGACGCCAACCTCGCCGGCGAAATGTACCCCGACCAGTCGCTGTATCCGGCCAACTCGGTGCCCAGCGTGGTCAAACGCATCAACAACACCTTGACCCGCGCCGATCAGATTCAGTGGATGGAAGGCAAAAACCCGGGGGATGAGGGCTATATCGACTACTTCGCTCCCATCGTTGCCGACGCCGAAGCCGGTTTTGGCGGGGTGCTCAATGCCTTCGAGCTGATGAAAGCGATGATCGAAGCGGGCGCCGCTGGCGTCCACTTCGAAGACCAGCTGGCGTCGGTGAAAAAGTGCGGCCACATGGGCGGCAAGGTGCTGGTGCCCACGCGCGAGGCGGTGGCCAAACTGGTCGCCGCCCGGCTGGCCGCCGACGTGTTGGGGGTGCCGACCATTCTGGTGGCGCGCACCGATGCCGAGGCGGCCGACCTGCTGACCTCCGACGTCGACGACAACGACAAGCCGTTCTGCACCGGCGAGCGCACGGTCGAGGGCTTCTACCGCACCCGACCGGGACTGCAGCAGGCCGTCTCGCGCGGTCTGGCCTACGCGCCATACGCCGACCTGGTGTGGTGCGAAACCGGCAAACCCGACCTGGCCTACGCCAAGGCGTTTGCCGAGGCCATCCACGCCAAGTTCCCCGGCAAGATGCTGGCCTACAACTGCTCGCCGTCGTTCAACTGGAAGAAAAACCTGGACGACGCGACGATTGCCAAGTTCCAGAAGGAGCTCGGCGCGATGGGCTACAAGTTCCAGTTCATCACCCTGGCCGGCTTCCACGCGCTGAACTACTCGATGTTCGAACTGGCACACGGTTATGCCCGCCGCCAGATGAGCGCTTTCGTCGAGTTGCAGGAAAAGGAATTCGCCGCCGCGCCGCTGGGTTTCACCGCCGTCAAGCACCAGCGCGAAGTGGGTACCGGCTATTTCGACGCCGTGACCACGACGATCGAAAGCGAAGCCTCGACCGCCGCGCTCAAGGGCTCGACCGAGGACGAGCAGTTCTTTGACCGCCAGGTCGCGTAATACGCCTGCGGCGGGACCGGACACGAACCGCTGGACCAGTACGGCCATCCTTGATGGGATGGCCTTTTTTCACGCCCCGCAGCGGCTGATCGGCAGAGTAGGAAAAAAGCCGCGCAAGGCATTGATTTTCAATGCGTTGCGGCCTTGTGCGGACGATGGTGAACACAAAGATGGTGGCGGGTGGGTTGATCACGTGGTAACCCAACGCGTCCCGAGCTCTTATGTTTTATGAGGATGGGGACGGGCTTACGAGGGCTTCCGCGGGGATTCTCGCCAGTCGATCACACAACCAGCCAAACCCCACGCGCTCCTGCTCCAGCCGCAGCCGAGGCTGGCAGCGGTCGAACCGCAGGTCGTCATAGACGACGGCCTCCTCGGGCGTCAGACGTGCCAGGTCCTGGCGCGCCGGTGCGGGCTCCTCGCCCCAGTGCAGGCGATGAGCCAGCAGGGTCTCGCGGTCCATCAGGAACGATGCGACGCGGGTAAAGTGGCCACGCAGCTGGTCGAGGATGGCGAATCCATGCGTGTCGATGTCGCCCCAATAGTGCAGCTCGCAGCGGTGCAACCACTGCGCGCGCGCCAGCGCATCCCAACCGTATCCCGCGCCGAAAATCACCAGGGCGTCCGCTACCGGCGGGAAGGCGAGGAAGTTGGTTTCGTTTTCGGTGATGAACACCCGTCGGGCAGATAGTGTCAGCGCGGCGAAGCTCGCCGCATCCAACGTGACATCGGGCAGGCCCTCAACCCCAGGCAGACTGCACAGCGACGGATCGAGAAGTCGAAATCGAATGCGCATGGGCTTGTCGACAAAGCCGAATCGTCGCGTGAACTGCGCAACACCCGTGGCGTCACGCGCGATGGCCTCGGGCGGCAGAGCGAGATCCAGCAGCTCGGTGAGCACACCGCGGTGGGCTTCGATGAACTTGCTGTCCACCCCGGGCGCGTCGACCTGCCGCAAATACACCCCCGGGCGCGGATGGGCCTGCATCCAGGCAACGACGGCGAGCAGCCGCTCCCAGCGGTCGGCCAAATCCAGCGCCTGGATCGGCCGCCGGCTGAGCCACGCCAGCAGCGCCGGCTGCGCAGCCGCCGTCTGCTGCCACAGCGCCGTGAAACGCTGCGCTTGCCGAGCCTTGCCGATGAAGGCCAAAGCATCTTGTAGGGTGTCGATCCAGACCGCCGCAGGGAGCCGCTGCATGCCCTGGACGCGGTGGTTCCACTCGCGCCACTCGATGCGAACCTGCGGGGTATCGGCGATGGCGCGCACCCAGCCGCGCACGGCCTCGAAGCGCGCGGACAGGTCCGAGGCCGAAGGACCCTTGAGGTTCAGGCGCAGCGGCATCGAGCCGTTGTCCGCGACCGCCGCGCGTAACAAATCACCGCGGTCCCACAAGCGTTGGACCTGGGTGCGCAAGTCGGCCGGGGTGGTCCAGCTCATGGCGCCACGGCCTCTGCGGCAGCCTGGGCTGCGGCGTTGCCCCCTTCGATTCTTGCCGCCTTGTGCGCTCGGTACTCTTCGATCGACAAGCAGCGCAGCTGCGAGTCGCGCCCGCCCTCGTTGTGCACAAAACCCACGCTGGAGACGAAGGGCTCGATGATGTGGATTTTCTGCAGCGGCGTGACGATCAACAGCTGCAGATTGAGCTGCTGGAACAGGCGCAAGCCATACTGCGCCGACTCGTCCGACCCGCGTCCGAAAGCCTCGTCGATGACGACAAAACGGAAACTGCGCGAACGCACCGCCCCCCACTCCAGCCCGAACTGGTAGGCCAGGCTCGCGGCCAGCACGGTGTAGGCCAGCTTTTCTTTCTGGCCGCCTGATTTGCCGCCCGAGTCCGAGTAGTGTTCATGCTCGGCGCCGTCGGCACGCCAGCGCTCGCTAGCGGAAAACAAAAACCCGTTGCGCACATCGGTGACCTTGGCCGTCCAGCGCCGGTCGGCGTCTGCCAGCCCTTCACGCCCGCGGAAGCGGTCGATGAGGGCCTTGACTTGCAGGAATTTGGCTTCCGAATAGGGTTCGTCGCCGGATCCCGTCAGCGCGCCCTCGGTACACGCGCGCAAGTCCTGCAAAAAGTCGCGGATCTCGGCATCGGGGTTTGGTTGCGCCATCAGGCGAATGAACCGGCCGGGGTTGTAGTCGATGGCTTCGAGCGAGCGGTTGATGACGTCGATGCGCTCTTTGATGATCTCACGCTCGCGCGCAAGCTGGGCGTTGAAGTTGGCGATTTCGTTGATGGTGTTGACGTTGAGCAGCTCCTTGAAGCGTGCCTCGAATCGTGGCAGGTCGTCGCGCTTGATGCCATCGAGAATCCGCGCGTACTCCGGTAGCGCCGCAAGCGCAACGTCGATGTCGACGGTCTCGGCTTTGAACTCTTCCTTGAAGCCGCGCATGGCGTTGACGATGCGCTCGGCCAGCCGCGCCAGCTTTTTGTCCTCGGCATCGATGCGCTGTTGCAACCATTGGCGCAGGTCCTGCTCGCGGTTGTCGCAAGACTCGACCGTCAGCTGATGCTCGCCCAGCGCCTGCGAGCGCCAGCCATCCAGGCGCGCGATCTGCGCATCGCTCAGCGGCGCCGCGTTCCAGGCGCTTGTGGCCTGATCGCGCATCGCCTGCGCCGTCTCCCGTTTGCTCTTGACCTCGCCGCGCTTGGCCAAAGCATCCGAGCGCTTGGCTTCCACTTCGTCCAACCGTTGCTGCGCGGCCTTGAGCTGGCGCCCCAACTCTTGCAGCGCGTCGGATGCGGCTTCCAGCCGTGCGCGCTCCTCGCCGAGTTCGGCAATACGCCGGGCCGGGCTCATCCAGTCGATGTCGGCAAAGCGGGTGAATTCCTCCAGCTTGCTGAGGGCATCCAGCCGGCTGCGCAGTTCATCGCGCGCCTGTTGAAGCTCCGCAATACGCTGCGCCTGCGCGGCCAGTTGCTCTTCCAGGCGCTGGCGTTGATCGCGTAGCACCCGCAGCTTGTCGGCATTGCTCCAACCAAGCACATAGCGGCTGCGGTCGGAGATGGCGTAACGGTCGTCCTTCTCGTGGCGACCGCTGGGTTCCTTGATTTGCCCGGTACGGGTGATGGCGCGCACCTCGCGGCGGAACTGCTCGCGACTCGTACAGCAGGCAAAGTCGAAGCGGCTTTTGAGCTCCTGCTCCAGCCACTCGCGACACGGCGAATCCGGCTTGACGACGAGCTTGTTTACCAGCGACTGCGGATGCAGCGCCGCACCCGGCGATGGCTTCCTTGGCCGCACATGGAAGTACACGAGGCGGGCATTGAGGTGCTGGCGGTCCACCCAGTCCGCCACGGCAGCGTAGTGCGCCTCGGGTACCAGCAACGACAGGCCGAACCCGCGCAGCAGGCGCTCGGCGGCACCCTCCCAGTCGCGCTGTTCGTCGCGCACCCGGATGAGCTCGCCCGCGAAAGGCAGCTCGTCTTCGGAGATAGCGAGGTCCGCACACAGCGCGTCGCGTATACGAACCTGGGCGGCGTCGATGTTGCTCTTGCGCCGCGCCAGACTTGCGATTTCTTCCGATAGGGCGGCGTGCGCTTCACGGCCTTTGCGAAAGGCAAAGTCTTGCTCGCGCTCGCGGTTGTCGAGGTCGGCGATGCGCTGGCGCAAACTTTCGGCACGCTGGCTGATGCTGCGCTGTTGGGCAAGAAAGCCCGTTTCATCCTCGGGAGCAGCCTCATCGACGCGGGAGAGCAGCGCCTGGAAGCGGTCAAACTTCTGCCGACGCGCCGCTTTCTCCAGCTCCAGCCGGCGAATCTCCGCCGCCAGCTCCTCCAGGCGGTCGCCGCCGTTGTCGCGCAAAGCGCGCTCCAGTCGGCCGACTTCAACGCGCTCGGCTTCGCGCTGCGCATCCAGCCGGTCGATCTGCGCGTCGATCCGGGCGGCATCTTCGGCCAGCATGCCGAGGCGGCGGTCCAAGAGTTCACCTTTGAGCCGGGCGAAGTACGGGCGAAGCTGGTCGCGCGCCTGCCGCCAGGCTTGAATCTCCGCCGCAAGCTGCTGATGCCGCATGCCGTCATCGACCAGCGGCGTGAGTAAATCCACCTGCCGCTTGGCCTTGACCACGGCTTGGTGCGCGCGGTCGAGATCGTCGAAATGGCGGATCAGGGCTTCGATGCGGCTGCCCACATCGAAGGGTTCGAGCATGTGGTTGCGCACGAAGTCGGTGAGGTTACCCACCGACTTCATCGACACCGTCTGGTGGAACAGCTCCAGCGCCTGCTCATGCTCGATGCCCAAGCGCCGGCGAAACCAGGCCCCATATGGCGGGAAGCTGTCGAATAGTTCGCAGCCCGCGTCCCGCAACTTTTTGCGCAGCGCGGTGATGTCGCCGCCGCCACCCCGGAAGTCATCGGCGATGGCCATCGCCCGCTCGGCCGCCACGAACAGACGTGCGGGTTGACCCTGCGGGTCCTTGAGCCAAAACACCTGCGCCAGCGTCACGGCTTGGTCGTATCCCTCGTTGCGGAACACGCCGAGGATGACCGAGTAGCTCGACGCATCGCGCAGCGCCACGGGTTTGCTGCTGCCAGTGGCTTCGTTGCGCTCGCTTTTGTAGTGGCCCAGCACGTAAGAGCGCAACGAGCGCTCGCGGGCATCCGCGCCAGCTGCCTTGTTGTACGCCACGCGATGCGCCGGCACGAGCAGAGTCGTGATCGCATCGACCATCGTGGACTTGCCCGAGCCGATGTCGCCGGTGAGCAGGCCGTTGCGCCCGGCGAGGGTGAGACGCCACACGCGCTTGTCGAAGGTGCCCCAATTGAGCACTTCCAAGCGATCGAGGCGAAAGCCGACCCGGCTGTCGTCCGCCACGAAGTCCAGGCTCAAGGTGTCTGATTCGCTTGCTGCACTAAGCATCGCTGACCTCCTTGTCGACACCGCCCGACACTGCCGTGCGGTAGACCTCTAGCCGCGCATCGAAGTCGGCCAGCCATTGCGCGTCGACAAACGCTTTCAGAATGCGCCGCACCTCAAAGTGGCCGCGGTCCTGCGCGCTGCCGACCGCGGGCTTCAAGCGGCGCAAGAAACCCAGATCGACCACTTTGGCGATGGTCGCGTCCACCTGGTCGATCAGCCGCGCCTCGTTCGGGCCATCGGGCAGAAACACCCGCATTAGCTCGACGATGTCGTCGCGCGAGAGTACAAGCCGTGTCTCCCCACCGCTCGCATCGAATTCAGCCAGCCGCTTGCGCAAAAGCGCCAGCATCAGGCTGACCGGGTACGATAGCGGCCGGCGGGCGATCAGCCGTGGCAGGCGCGCCGCGCCATCCGCCTCGTCTGCGTCCGGGCGGCTTTTCAGGAACGCATAGCCCTCGGCCTCATCGAGCACGAGGTCCAGCAGCAGCACGGCGCCTTGCTCGCGCACCCGCGCTTGCAAGCGCATGAGGCTCTCCCATAGGCGCTCGTCGTCGTCACGGTAGAGCACACCCTTGAGCAAATGCACCATCAGTGGTGACAGCTCGGGCACTGCCGGCGCTGCGCTTGCCGCCGTCTGGCCGGGATCGTTCTCGTACCCGTCGATCGCATCGTCCATTTCGCTTTCCCCTCGAGCGCCCGATCCGCTCAGCGCGTGAAAATCACGCGCGGCACGCGTGCTTCGCGCACCACGGCTTCGCCCGCGGCATTCTCGGCCCGCCAGCGGATGGTTTCTTGCGTGGAGTCATCCACCAGGGCGCGCAGGCCTTCCAGGCCGTCACCACTGACGCCATTGTGGGCCAGCTCCAGATAGCCCACCAGTTCAGCCAAACCGTGTTGCAGCGGTTCGGCTTCCACCAGCTCACGCAGCGTGATCTGCGCCTTGTCGCGCAGCGCGCGTTGCACGGCGGCACGCAGCCGCGCCTTGTCCACCACGATCTGCTCGAACAGCCGCGTGGTGTCGATGTCGTCTTCGCCGGCTACCAGCGCCAGCTCCGCCAAGCGCGGCTTCACGCTGGGCGTGAATAAGGGTCGCTCCAACGGTAATTCGATATCCGCGCCTATCGCGTCGACGTGCATTACCGTGCCGGCAGGCGCGGCATCGCGGAGCGCCAGAGCCTTGCTCTCGATGCCATGCAGCAGGTCCAGGATGCGGCGGTTTTCAACAAAGGCCCGGTCGTCGAGAAAACGGCGCAACTGCTGCGACAGCATCGCCACGGTGCGCTGGGTGTGCTCGCCGGCTTCCAGCCAGTCGTGGTGCACTCGGCGAACACGCGGATCGGGCGACAGCTGAGCCACGGCCGGAAGTGCAAGCACCCGGTTCAACCGCTCGGTGAGCTCCTCCTGCCTTTGCGCGGACATGAGAAAGTCCCAGAACGCGCGGAAGCTCCGCCCCTGGTCCGAGTCGGCGATGGCATCGCGCTCCCCCATGATCTCGTCCAGCAGCGCCCCCTTGCTGCCCTCCCACAATGCGATTTTCTCCCGCACCTTGCGGTCGAGCTGGCGGAAGTTGTGCTCCACCTCGCGAAAATCAGCCAAGAGCTCGCGTGCCAGCTGCTGGAACTGCTGAAAGCGATCCCTCACCGCCGTGTCGTCCAACAGCGGTGCCTCACCGGCGAGCACTCGGGCGATTTCGGCGTCCAGTTCGTCGCGCTTTTTGCGCAGATCGGCCAGCCGCTTGAGCGGGTCATCCTCGGTGCCGGCGCAAATTTGTTCCAGCAGCGTAAACAGCGTCAGCAGCCTCGATTCGGTGCCGACAAAGGAACGCTCCGTCAGCGAGGCCAGCCACGCGATGGCCTTCTCGGTGGCTGGTGTCAAGTCGAACTGCGCCTCGTCGGTGCCGGGTTTGTAGAACTTGCGCAGCCAGCCCTTGTCGGGCGCGGCCCAGTCGGTCAGGTAATCGCGCGCGTCCTTGGGGAAGGCCTCGGGCCCTAGCTGCTGGCGCAGGGCAAAGAGCTCGTCCTCCAGCGCCTCCGCCAAATCGGCCTCACCCATCACGCGCACGTTCGGTGCCACAAACACCCGATGCAGGAAGCTCGCCACCAGCGGCGCATGATCCGAGCACAGCAAGCGCCAAGCAGGGTGATGGTCGCGCATGGCGCTGAGGGTGGCGAAGTCGATAGACACCGGTCAGATCATTATCGAAGGTGGTTGTGCAGAATGGCCTGCTTGCGCTCTACCGCGCTGTCGGTCGCCGCTTGGGGTACCCCTGTAGCGTAAAAGACCTGAACCACGCGTGGTGGGGGAGAAACGCCAGAAGGAAAAGGCCCGGAGACTTTCGGGGCCCGGGAGATTGGGCAGGTGAGACGCGATGCCAGTAACTCCTTTTGAAAATTGGCCGTTACTGGCATATTGCTGGTACAAACACTGAAAGCGCAGGAAACAACAGAAAAGTCGGGAAACGCGCTTCGTGCTATGCACATGATTTATCTGTGTTTTTCGTGCATCGGGAAAACGCGAGAAACAGGCAGGTGGTGGAGCCGGGGGGAATTGAA
>Ga0315298_1005807_pt1 | contig 17225 bp, 15 predicted proteins | sample WHS_1_MG_FD_203077 | JGI IMG/M metagenome (GOLD analysis project Ga0315298, IMG submission 203077) | Extremophilic microbial mat communities from Washburn Hot Springs, YNP, Wyoming, USA - WHS_1_MG | ecosystem: Environmental > Aquatic > Thermal springs > Hot (42-90C) | place: USA: Wyoming...
GGTTCTGAATTTTTGTGACCCCGATGAGGGAGGAGGATTTCCTTCTCTCAACCCTCGATCCCAAAAGGGGGGGAAGGAAAAGGCCGCACGGGTGAAAGCCATGAAGGAAAAGGATGGATATCCCCCTGGCCTCACAGTGGGAATCGAGGGCGAGGTGGAATGGATAGTCGAGGAAAGGCATCTTGCGAGTTATTGGGGGGAGGGGCTGGCCAATGCCTTTGGGACCCCAATGCTTGTGGCCCTGTGCGAGGAGGCATCGCGAGTTACTGTGGAGAAGTTTCTAGAGGAGGGGCAAAAGACCGTGGGGAGCTGGATCAGCTTGAGACATCTGGCTCCGACACCTCAAGGAGCCAAGGTGAAGGCCAAGGCGAAGCTAGTTGGAATCGAGGGGAGAAGACTCACTTTCAAGGTAGAAGCGTGGGATGAGTGGGAGAAAATAGGCGAGGCAGATCACGAAAGGGTGATCGTCTCATGGGATGCATTTCAGGGCCGGATGGAAAAGAAGATGAGGGGGCGCACTTGATAGGGAGAACCATTCCTCGTCCTCGCTAGGGCTTTGGCAGCTTAAGCCCCAAAGCCCCGCGGTACGCTCTCGGAACATCCCACCTGAAACCTAGACCTCATCTCGAGCCGAGAATGGAAGTGGTCCTCTCTAAAAGATCGGTTTGTCCAGAGATCCCGTTGAGATGATCCCCACTGATTGATGGCTGAAAGATGCCGATCCTCCTAAGCAAATCAAGGCCCATCTGAGAAAACGTCCAGGCATCTCCCATCAGTAAACCCTTGGGATTCCACTGCGGGGTTTTTCCCGGGCTCCTCTTTAGGTAAGCTATGATCCAGGAATAGGGCCTTGGGAGGCGAGGTGGCACTGAATCTCCTTTCTTCGGGGGTGTAGGGCCCTTCGGTCTAGGGTTCAAAAGGAGGTAGGCTCAGTGGAAGAGAAAAGGGTCACCGAGGAGATGCTCTCCTCCCATGACGGAAAAGATGGCAGACGGGCTTGGGTTGCCATAAGGGGCGAAGTTTTCGATCTCAGTCAAAGCAGGCTTTGGCGGGATGGAGAGCACATGAAAAGGCACTTGGCGGGTCGGGATCTCACTGACGAGATACAGGCTTCTCCTCATGGCCTTGATGTTTTGAAAAGGGAAGTAGTAAAGCGGGTTGGGGTCCTGGTCTCCCGGGAGGAGGTCTCTCCATTGCCGAGAAGCTTGGAATTCGTACTGGGACGTTTTCCAATTCTGAGAAGACATCCCCACCCCATGATGGTTCATTTTCCCATGGCATATGTCCTTGGGGCAGTATTTCTGTTCATCGTGGAATCCTTCGCCCCGCGGGGGTGGCTCCTCGAGAGGTGTAGCTTCGCCCTGTTGGTGATGGGAGCCCTCTTCACTCCCATTGCCATTGTGACTGGTCTTCTCACTTGGTGGGTGAACTATGGAGCGAGGCCCATGCACCCAGTTAAGAGAAAGCTTCAGTTGGCAGTCGTCCTGGCACTGGCTGAAATAGCCTCCCTCATCGTGAGGGCCAGAGGACCCATCCGGGATGAGATCCTCGAAGGTCTCTACTTTGGACTTCTCGTAATCCAGGCCCTTTGCGTCGTGGGACTGGGCTGGTATGGAGGCCAGCTGACTTTTCCATACATGAAGGAGGGGAGATAAAGGCATGGGAATGAGCCTTCATTGGCTGGAGAGCCTCAATGAAGTCATGGAGCTTCTCGTGGATTGCCCTTTAGAGAAAGAAAGATTGCAACCAGTGATGAACACTCTGGGGCGTCTCCTCGGTGTAGCTTCGGCCTTTCTCCTGATGAAAAATTCCGAGAGCGGATCTAGTTCCTTGGAAGTGATGGCTTCATTTCCAAGGGTATCGGAAGGAGAGACGACCAACCTGTCGCCAAGCTCGGCCCTCGATACTGGATCCTTACCACCAGAATGGCTTGAGAACCTGAGCCAAGGAAAGACGATTTTACACTGCAGGAGATCCCGAACCATCCTCGGGGATTGGAAAAGTATCTGTCTTAATCCCATCATTGTCCAGGGTGAGCTTTTTGGTATCCTGGCCTTTGGCAATTTTTCCAAAAGGTCTTCCAAGAGAGTATCACTTGTGGCGGGCTTGGTGGCAAAGGTCATGCAGATCTGGCTCGGGTGGCTCAATGAGAGAAAAAGACTGGAGGATTTCATAGACTTCATGCCAAATCCGACTTTCGTCATGCATAAAGACGGCAGAATAACAGCTTGGAACAAGGCCACGGAAGAGATGACAGGCTGGAAGGCGGATAGGGTCATAGGAAAGGGCAACTACGAACACGCGATTCCATTCTATGGGTTCAGAAGACCGATCCTTTCCAACCTCATTCTCTACCCGGACCCCTACTGGGAATCAACCTATCCCGAGTTCCACAGAGTCGGCAATGACCTTTACACTTTGTCTTTTTGTCCAGCGCTCCCCGATGGCGGTGCCTTTCTCACCACGAAGACCTCGAAGATCTTTGACCTGACTGGACGTCTGTGGGGGTCCATTCATACGGTGAGGGATGTCACCAAGGAAAGGCAGATGGAAAAGAACCTGTACCGGTCAGAGTCCATGTACAGGGCAATTACTGACTTTGCTGGCATTGGAATGATGCTTTTTCAGAGGCAGGCAGTGATCTATTGCAATGACCAGATGGCTCGGCTCCTAGGAGCTTCAGAGGGAGTGGCAACCCTCGACGACTTGATGAAGAGGCTAGATAAGGAACATAGGGATGCCCTCAGAAGCAACTTGGAAAGGCTCTTCGAATCCCGGGGAGAATCCTTCAGGATGGAACTGAAAGGGGAGACCGATGGCCGAACGAGATATTATCAATGTTTCGCTCAGGCCGTGGAGTATGAGGACGAGCCCACTGTGTATTTCATAATGGATGATATCACGGAGCAAAAGGAACTGGCGGAGAAAGCCAGGTTGAACGAACTCAGGATGTACCATGAGGACAGGCTGACTGCCCTGGGCGTGATGGCTGCGGGGATAGCCCATGAGCTGAACCAGCCCCTCAACACCATCAGGGTGATCACGGATGGACTCCTCTTTGGGAAGGATGAGGGATGGCCATTAGACTCCGATGAACTGTTCGAGAACCTGGAGATGATATCTAGACAAGTGGTGAGAATGTCAGAGGTCATAAAGAACATCAGGGAATTTGCCAGGGAAGACAGATCCCAAACCGATGAGGAGGTCGATCCCAATAGGGCCGTGGAAGGTGTGTTTTCAATGATAGGAAGGCAGCTTGAGGCCCATGGAATAAAGGTGGAAAAGAAACTTGACCCCTTCATACCACCAGTCAAAGGAAGGTTGAGCCGCCTGGAGCAAGTGGTCATGAACCTCCTGGTCAATGCGAGGCAGGCCCTAGATGAATGTGGGCACGAGAACCGGGAAATCTGGGTCCGAACGTTCTCAGAGGATGGACAAGTTCACATAGAGGTGGGGGACAATGCTACGGGAATTTCCCCCTCCATATTCTCCAAGATATTCGATCCGTTTTTCACGACAAAGGAGGTGGGAAAGGGGACCGGACTCGGCTTAACCATCAGCCAATCAATAGTGGCGGAGATGGGAGGAAGAATTGAGGCTTTCAACAATGAAAAAGGAGGAGCCACGTTTGTGGTCAGACTTCCGTCATGCCAAAGTGGCAGAGAAGACCTAGGATTGAGCAAGAGGATCGGTATCGGAGATGCTGAGTCTTTTGCTTATAGATGACGAGCCGGATGTGAGAAAGAGCCTGTCCAATTTCCTGGAAAAGCTTGGCCATAAGGTGAAAAGCGCGACAAACGGCCTCGAGGGGCTGAGGGAGTTCCATTCCGGGGATTTCGACTTGGTGATAACGGACATAAAGATGCCGGGAATGGACGGCATAGAGCTTCTCAGGAGAATAAAAGAGATCGAGCGGTCGACGGTGGATGTGATCGTCATAACGGGCCATGGCGACATGGACAACGCCATAAAAGCTCTCAAGTATGGAGCCTTCGATTATTTGCAAAAACCCATCAATGTTAGAGAGCTTGCCATAACCCTCGAGAGGATCGAGCAGTATAGAAAACTGCAGGAAAATTATGCCACGTTGAAGAAGAACTTCCAGGAGCGAGTAGAGCAGGAAGTCAAGGAGTATCGCGGTGCAGCAGAGAGGTTGAGGAAGGCCTACCTGGAGGAGTTGGGACTTGCAGATCTCGTGGTATTTTCGGATCCCATGAGGCAGGTGGTGGAGCTGGCGGAAAAGTATAGCTTGGACAGGTCAATCCCCGTCTTAATAGAGGGCGAGACTGGGACTGGTAAGGAATTGTTGGCCAGATACATACACTACTACGGCAGGGCAGCGATAAAAGAGCCGTTTGTGGCCATAAACTGTGCGGCAATTTCGGGTGAACTTTTCGAGTCCGAACTGTTCGGTTACGAGCCCGGTGCATTTACTGGAGCCTCGCCAACTGGCCGGATGGGAAAACTAGAGGTGGCAAGCGGCGGCACGATTTTCTTGGACGAGGTAGCTGAGATCCCTTTGGGCTTTCAAGCCAAGCTTCTCCGGGCCCTAGAGCAGAAGAGGTTTTTCAAGGTCGGTGGGACGAAAGAGATCCCTGTGGATGTGAGGGTGATAAGCGCGACAAACAAGGACCTGAGACAGGAGGTCAAGTCCGGGAGATTTCGACAGGACCTCTACTACAGGATAAACGTGGGCTACATAAGGATTCCCCCCCTCAGGGAAAGAAGGGAGAGCATAGTTCCCTTGGCAGTCCATTTCGCTCAGCAAGCCTTCTCCAAGAGGGGAAAAAAGTTCGAGGGGTTTACCTCTAGAGCCGAGCGGTTCCTCTGTTCTCTGGAGTGGCCCGGGAATGTGAGGCAACTGAAAAATGCTATGGAGCGGCTAGCTGTCCTGGAATCTTGGGGGTTCATTGACAGGGAGAATCTCTCCTTTCTAGAGGAGGAGGATGGAGCACAATCCATCGATGCAACGAGGCCGGTTTTGGGCCGAGACCATTTCGATCTTCCTGAAGAAGGTCTTGACCTAGAGGCTTTGAATTACCAAATCATCTTCAAGGCATTGGAACGTTTTAAAGGCAACCAGACCAAGACTGCCAAATATTTGGGGATTTCTAGACGGGTCTTGCAGGGTTACCTCGAGAGGGCCCGAAAGAGACAAGGTGCTGGACCATGAGGTGCACTCTGCACCCAGTGGTGCACCCTCAGGTGCAAAGCCAAGATCCTCCCCTGGGGTCGCGCTGTCAGTTGATTGATTTTATTCGGTTTTCTACTCTCCAATGAAGGTACGCGGATTGCATGAAATGACCTCCTAGGGGTGGCCACGGTTTGCCTCTTCCACGGGAAGACGGAGGAAGTTGCTGACAAAGGGAGATCAGGATGGTGATCATAGGGGAGAGGATAAATTCGTCAAGAAGGTACATCGCTCAGGCCATTGCGAGCAGGGATGCGGCTTTCATTCAGAGCGAGGCCATGGCCCAGGCAGAGGCCGGGGCCGACTATATAGACGTCAATGCCGGCACCTTCATAGGAGAGGAGGCAGCTCATTTAACTTGGCTTGTGGAGGTTGTTCAGGAGGCGACGGAATTGCCCCTTTGCATCGATAGTCCTGATCCGGAGGTGATAAGAAAGGTTTTGCCCTTGGTCCGGAAGACGCCCATGATCAATTCCATCACCCTGGAGCCTGCTCGGCTAGAAGGGATGCTACCTCTCGTCGTGGAATATGGAGCCAAGGTCATAGCCCTGTGTCAGGCTGCAGATGAGATCGGGGAGACTGCCGAAGCGAAACTGAGAATGGCAGAAAGGATAATTGAAAGGGCTACAAAAGCCGGAGTTCCCCTGGGGAACATTTTCATTGATCCTTTGGTGTATCCGGTTGCGACCAACTCCCGTTCAGCCCTCGAGACACTCGACGCAATAGAGCGAATTATGAACGGTTTCCCTGGCGTACACACCACTTGCGGCTTGAGCAATGTATCTCATGGGCTCCCCAACAGAAAGTTAGTGAACAGAACCTTTCTCGTTGCCGCAATTGCCAGGGGGCTTGATTCAGCAATCCTGGATCCCACAGACAAGCAACTCTATTCAGCTTTGAAGGCTGCGGAAATGCTCATGGGAAAGGACGAATATTGCGTGGGCTACATAAATGCCTACCGCGAGGGCCGTCTGGAGTGACGTGAGCCCTCTGGGAGACCTCAGCGGTCTCGAATCCTACCGGGATGTCCAGGAGGTACGCCATGGCGAGAGACAGAAGAGATTTTTTGAGGGCAACAGCGGCAGGAATAGTGGGGGTCGGAGCCAGCATGACCTTGGGTCGAGCCGTTGCTCAAACGGCACCCCCCGAGGGCGTTCCCAAGGAACCCCTCAAGATAGGGGTAATGGCTGCACAGTCCGGGGTCATGGCAGTACCGGGTGTAGCGGCCCTGACAGCCACCAAGATTTGGGTCGAACAGGTGAACAAGGCGGGTGGAATTCTCGGAAGGACCATAGAGCTCAAGGTAGAGGAGGAGACTGGGGCCAAAGAGACGGTGGAGAGGTTCAAGAAATTGACTCTCCAGGAAAAGGTGGACGTGGTTGTAGGCCTCATGTCCACTGGCAATGGCCAGGCCGTGGGCCAAGAGGCTGAAGCCCTGAGACAGTTGTGGCTGAGCTGGGATGCCACGACTCAAAAAGGAGTGGTAGAGGGACAGCCCGTGGCCAATTATAGCTTCAGGAGCGTCGACAACGAGCTCGAGGCCATAGCCGGGGCCATCCTGACAGCTAAACTGTTCCCAGATGTCAAGAGGGTAACCGGAATAAACAACGACTACTCGTATGGCCGCGATTGTTGGGACGCATATTGCCGTGTCTTGAAAATGTATAGACCCGGCGTGGTCTTCGAGGAACCTATATTCACCAAACTAGGGGAGACGGAGTTCTCCGCGGCCATAGATGCCCTCGCCGCAAAAAAACCAGATCTGATAATGAGCAGCTTTTGGTCCGGAGACACCACAATCTTTCTTAAGCAAGCAGCAGCGAAGAGACTCTTTGAGAGGACAAAAGGCTGCTTTACGACAGGAGGGGGCGTACACGACACTCTGAAGAAGGAGTTCACCCCTGAAGGCTTGATTCTAGGGTACAACAGCTACTATTTCTTATGGACAGATAATTGGCCGATGTCGAACGAGTTCGTGAAAACATACTATGAACGAACCAAGACCTATCCTGTTTATGAATGTGACCATGCTTGGTTCGTGCTTCAAGCGTACAAGGCAGCGGTGGAAAAGTGTTACGCTCTGCTCAAGAAATGGCCCACCAAGGAGCAAATAATAGAGGCGCTCAGGGGGATACAGGTCCCTTCTCTTTCAGGGTACAGGGGCTATAGGAGGGACAACAAACAGGAATGCTGTTTCTTTATGGGTGTAACGACCCACAAGAACCCCTATGACTTCGTGACCATCGATCCCGTTCACATCTTCCCTTCGGCAAGTATACAAAAGCCAGAAGGTTATACTTTCGATCAATGGCTTCAGGAATGGGAGAACAAGGTGAAGGAGGTCGCGAAGTCTTGATTTAAGATGGATGAAAAGCTTTCTAAGAATGCCGGGACTGGGTGATCCTGAGTGGAGTTGCTCAGTGGAGGATCCGTTTTAAATAGTGATGGGAGGGGGCATTTGAGGAAATTCTTCAGGAAGGTCAGTGGCCAAAAAGGGGAAGGCGTCAGGATTCTGAATTTTCCTCAAAGCAAAATGGGAAACCCATTGAGGCCGATAAGAATTCAAGCGCCGATGGGAGATTAGTTTGGGGGCTATTGCAACCGGGTGGGCTCAATGTTCGAGCTCACCCCGGAATTCTAGCCGAGGTCGGGGCCCGTTTACCGGGGCTTAGATGGAGATGACGGCGACAGTTCTGAACATTCTATCGAGCGGGATTTTCCACGCTTCCATCCTTTTTTTGGTGGCGGCCGGGCTTCAGCTGGTCTTTGGGGTCCAGAAGATTTTCAATCTTGCTTGCGGAAGCTTCTATGCTCTGGGCGCATATTTGGGCATCACGATGGTTGATGCCTTTTTGGCCCGCGGGGGCTCGCCCCTACTTTGCTTGTTTCCCCTTCTCATAGCTGGGTTGATTTTGGGAGTTTTGGGCCCATTGGTTGAAAGGGGATTCCTCAGATTTGTTTACCAAAGAGATGAGAGTTTTCAGCTTCTTCTGACATTTGCCTTGATGCTGATGTTTGAGGATGTGATACGTTTCTTCTGGGGAACGTATCCTAGGTCCCCAAAGGGAGTGTATCTGGCCTTTGGCACCATTCACATTGGAGGAGCCGCAATCCCGGTTTACAACCTGCTCGTCATAGGCGCCTCCTTGGTAATAGCTTCACTCATGGGCTTTATGCTCAGAAAAACCCGTTTTGGAAGGATAATAAGGGCCACGGCCTCTAACCCGGAGATGGTCCAGGCACTTGGAGTTCGCAGTTCCACCGTGTTCGTCAAGGTATTCACACTGGGGACCGTCCTCGGTACTGTAGGAGGGGCTTTAGTCGTTCCCACGACCGCGGCTGTTTCGGAGATGGCCGTGCACCTGATCGTCCTCGCTTTCGCAGTGGTCGTAATTGGCGGGCTGGGGAGCATGAAGGGGGCGTTTGTCGGCGCCCTTCTTGTGGGCCTGCTCAAGTCCCTCTCAATGGCCATATACCCTGAGCTGGAGATGATGCTGATATATCTGATAGTCATAGGGGTGCTGGTCTTCAGACCTCAGGGCCTCGTGGGAGGGCAGCCATGACAGCCGTTCCGGGCCGGAAAGAATTGGTCCAGGGGGCGAGTCTGCCTCGGAGAAACTGGCGAGTTGCCATATTATTAGGAGCATTCCTCTTGGCCGGGGCCATATGGCCCCTCGTCGGGAGGGATTATCAAGTCTACCTCACCCTCTCGTTCTTCTCTTACTCTGTCGCACTACTAGGCCTCAACCTCCTTTTCAATTATACGGGACTCCTCTCTTTTGGCCACGCTTTGTTCTTGGGAGTGGGAGGTTATACAGCAGCGTTTTTAACTTACAAATACTCTCTCATGAGTATGGAGCTCATACTGGCAGTTACATTAATCCTGAGCGGTGTAATGGCATTGGCAGTCGGCTTTGTATGCGTGCGATATATTAAAATATACTTTGCAATGCTTACTTTAGCGTTCGGTATGCTACTACATTCCTTCCTGATGAAGACATACGACCTTACGGGTGGCGACGAAGGAATGCATGTCCTTCAGCCAAAGCTTCTTGGCTTCGAGTTCGGGACTATGGACAAAATGACTTTTTTCTGTGGTCCCTATTACTATTACAGCCTCGTTATTTTTCTCATTGCATTGACTCTCATGTGGAGGATAGTCCATTCCCATTTTGGCATCTGTCTCCAGGCCATAAGGGACAACCCAGATAAGGCCGAATATCTCGGGATATCCATCAGGAGCTACAGGCTTCGGGCCTTTGTCATCTCGGGTTGCTTTGCTGGAGTCGGCGGGGCTTTGATGGCGCCTGCCACTGGCCACGTGGATCCCGCCTTTGTTTTCTGGACCCATTCCGGGGACATGGTCTTCATGGTTTTGCTGGGAGGCTTCTCCAATTTCTTCGGTCCCATGCTCGGCTCCCTCGTCTTTATCTTCCTCAGGGACATAGTTGCCTCGGCTACGGAGTACTGGCGCTTCATTTTTGGAGCAATCCTGGCTGTGATGGTTATCATGGCGCCGGAGGGCCTCATGGGGATGGTAATGAGCGGATGGCATCGCTTGAGGTCATTGACAATCAAGGGAAGAAGCCCATGATCCTCGAGGCCCGGGACATCAAGAAGTATTACGGAGGTTTTTGCGCTCTAGATGGAGTGAGTCTCCAAGTCGAGGAGGGGGAGTTCGTGTCCATAATAGGACCCAATGGGGCTGGAAAGACGACACTCATAAATGTCTTGACGGGCTTTCTGAAACCGGATGCTGGGTGGGTGAAGTTCGAAGGAAGGGATATCGCTGGGAAATCCCCAGAGGAATTAACCCAGCTCGGAATCGCCAGGAGTTTTCAGCTAGTTCATGTTTTCCCTAACCTCACAGTGTTGCAGACCCTGCAGGTGGCAGTGCTTTCGAGGTTGAGAAGGGGCAATAAATGGCTCAGCAGTCTCGATTCTGACAAGGAAGTCTTGGAGGAAGCCCTTCATGTGGCAGAGCTATTTGGACTGAGTCCTTTTCTTTCGAGCAAGTCGGCGGCCTTGCCACAAGGAGCCAAGAAGCTTCTCGATGTGGCTTCAGCCTTCGCCCTCAGGCCGAAGATCATTTTGCTGGACGAACCCACAAGTGGGGTCAGCACCGCGGACAAGAACCGGATCATGAGAACGATGGTCGAGGCTGCTCGTCAGATGGGTATCAGGACTATCCTTCAGGTGGAGCACGATATGGATATTGTCTTCTCCTTTTCCGACCGAATAATCGCTGTGCACCAAGGGAAGATAATAGCGGACGGGGCACCAAAAGATCTCGAGAGAGACGAGGACGTCATCTGCACTGTGGTGGGAAAGAAGGAATGCTTTCAGACCTTCCGAGCTATCCTGGAGGCGAGAAGAGCTAAGGAGCAATGAGATATGCTTCTTGAAGTAAGGGACGTGGAAGTCTTCATCCAGTCCAGTAGGATCTTGCGAGGGGTGAGTCTCGAAGTGGATAGAGGTGAAGTGGTCTGTCTGGTCGGCAGGAACGGGGCTGGCAAAACCACGACCCTTAGAACTGTCATGGGATACCTGAGACCGGCTAAAGGGATCATTCGTTTCAAGGGAATTGACCTGACGAAGAAGACGACAGACGAGATAGGAAGAATGGGGATAGGCTACGCACCTGAGGATAGTGCCATATTTCCGGATTTGACGACCCACGAAAACATAGAGATCTCCACGTGGACAAGAAACACGGGGAGATCGGGCAAGGAGCGAATTGAGTTGGCGTACGAGGTGTTTCCGGCCCTTCGAAACTACATGAACCGCAAGGGAACACAGATGAGCGGAGGAGAGCGCAAGATGCTTTCCATAGCAAGGGCCTTGGCCCTCGATGCTGAGTTGTTCCTTTTGGACGAGCCATTTGAGGGACTAGCCCCAGCCTTCGTGATTCAATTGGCCGGGAGCATCCAAAAAATAGCCACTTTGGGCACCTCCATTTTGATTGTGGAATCCAATGTGTACCACGTGCCGGACTTCGCCCAGCGACTTTACGTGCTCGAGCGAGGGGAGCTGATCTTTTCAGGATTACCACGGGACGTTGCGACCCGAGACGATGTAATGAGAATCATTGCCGGAGCGGCCTGAGGGCTGGTTCCGAGGAACTGCATAGAGGGCGCAGAGGGAGGGTTGAGATATGAAGATAGAGCCCAGACCGGATTTTGAGAGATATATGAAAGCTCTCCATTGCGAGGAGCCAGACAGAGTTCCCCTCGGGGACTGGCATGTGGACCAGAGGCCCAAAGAGGCCTTCATGGGACGAAAGCTAGTTACTTTGAAGGATCACGTGGATTTCTGGTATGCAGCGGGATTTGACTTTGTGGCTACATCCTCGGGCATATTGGAGCCCGTCAGAGCCCCAGAGGGGATGACACTCAAAGGGGACTCCGTCCACACTGAGTACGGAGACCGGGTGTCGAGGGAGTGGGCTGTGGAACACGAGGGAGTCATAACCAACTGGGAGCAATTCGAGAAGTATCCATGGCCCTCGGTGGATGACTTCGATCTCTCCAAATGGGATATCTTGGACAAGATCCTTCCCCCAGGGATGAAGGCAATTTTGCTATTGGGAAAGATCTACACTCCCGTCTGGATGTACATGGGCGCAGAGGTCTTTTTCCAGGCCCTCGAGTCCGACGAGGAACTGGTAGCTGCCATGTTCCAGAAGGTCGGCGAGATTCAGTACGAGACCTTTCTCAGGGTGATAGAACACCCCTGCGTTGGAGCTGTCCTCCATCCGGATGATATAGCCCACAATACGGGGCTTCTGGTGCACCCGAAATATCTTCGGAAGTACGTCTTCCCCTGGTACAAGAAGATGAGCGAGGTGTGCAAGGACAGGGGCATAGGTCACGTGTTCCACAGCGATGGGGATTGCACCGAGGTCATGGACGATCTCATCGAAGTGGGATTCAACGGGTTTCACCCGGTCCAGCCCAATGCCATGGACATAGTAGAGGTGAAGAGGCGCTGGGGGAAAAAACTCTGTCTGATAGGGAATATAAACCTGGATTCCACTCTGACCTTAGGAACCCCAGAGGATGTGAGGGCGGAGGTTTACGAGAGGATAAGGACAATAGGGCCTGGGGGGGGTTACATGGTTGCCTCCTCCAATTCCATAACGGATTATGTGCCCTTGGCCAACATGAAGGCCATGATAGAGGCGACCTTCGAATTTGGAAAGTACCCCATCGAGCTGGAAGAAGGAAAGGTCAAAGGCAAGATCTGGACCTTCCGGGGCAAGCCAAAAGTGGCTATACAGCAGGAGGAAGCCTCTGACCTAGATGTTGATGGTTATGCTGCTGCCTTGCTGAGTGGTAAACCTGATAGTGTCGCAACCCTTTTCCAAGAGGACATGAAAAAGGGGATCAGCGCGTCTCAGATTCTCTCGAAAGGGCTTGTCCCAGCGATGACCGCAATCGGGCAGAAATTCCAGAGAGGAGAGATCTACATACCTGAAATGATGATAGCAGCCAAGACCATGTCCACCATCATAGAGAGGTTCAAAGGAGATCTGGTGAGCGTCACTCAGGAAGCCAGAGGCAAGGTGGTCATAGGGACGGTAAAGGGCGACCTTCATGATATAGGGAAGAACCTGGTATCCATGATGTTAGAGGGGCAAGGGTTCGTGGTGAAGGATCTCGGGGTGTCGGTTTCTCCCGAGAAGTTTGTTGAGGCAGTGCGCCAGGAAAGACCGCAGATTCTGGCCATGAGCGCTCTCCTCACAACGACCATGATCGAGATGAAGAACGTTATAGAGGCTCTGAAAGAGGCAGGATTGAGAGGGGAGGTCAAGGTGATAGTGGGGGGAGCTCCGGTTACGCAGAATTTTGCGGACCAGATAGGAGCGGACGGGTACGCATATGATGCCCCTGGTGCAGCCCAGAAGTGCAAGGAGCTAGTGGGAAGCGCCTAAAATTTGATGGGAAAGGGGGGTGGAAGAGACAGGGGACGGAAAGGGGGTGATACGTGGCGAAGAAAAGGTCGGGCCATCGGATCTTCGGGACATAGGTCCTTTGCGTGGGGATTAAGGACCGAGCTTCCCATGGCTCCAATGGTTCCAAAGCTATCAGCTCGGATTCTGTGGGCGAGAATCACTTTTTGCAAGGAGGGAAAAGGCATGAGAGGAAAACCTATTGCGGTATTCGGCCTGGTCTTCTGGCTCATTTCCATGAGCCTCAGTGCTTCTGCGGAAGCACCTAAGAAAAAAGAGGCCCCCAAGGAGGAGCCCAAGAAGGAAGTGATAAAATGGAAGGCCCAAACCCTTTGGGCAGCCCAAGAAACCCCACACAAGACCTTCGAGGAGTTTTGCGAAAAGGTCAAGAAGATGACGGGGGGAAGGCTTGAAATCCAGGCATTTCCAGCCGGAGCAGTTGTCCCGACCTTTGAGACCCTCGACGCTGTGAAGAACAACGTGCTGCAAGCCATCCACGTATGGCCTGGATACGCGGCAGGTAAAAACCCAGCCTTTGCCGCCCTAACGGATCTGATCTTCGCCTACGAACATCCGTGGGAGTTGGATGCCTTCATGCACTATCGTGGCGGGCTGGAAATGCTGAGAGAACTCTACAGGCCCTTCGGAGCCTACACAGTGGGGGTGATGTTCTGGGGAGTGGAGTCGTGGCCCTCGAAAAAGCCCATCGCCAAGCTGGAGGATTTCAGGGGCATAAAGATCCGTGAGCCCCAGGGGATGGAGGCGGAATTCATGACCAAGGCTGGAGCCTCTGTAGTTGTGCTTCCCGGCCAGGAGGTCTTCTCGGCCTTGGACAAGGGAGTAATCGATGCGACCAATTGGGGAACAGTCTCCATCAACGAGAAAATGGGTTTTCACCAGGTGGCGCCCTATTTCACCTATCCAGGCTTCCACTCCATGCCCGTGGGTGATTTCACGGTAAATCAGAAGGAGTGGGATCGCCTGCCAGACGATATAAAAGCCATTCTCGTCACAGCTACCAGGGAATGGTGTTGGGATACAGTGGAAAGGGTGGCCCTGGAAGACCTAAAGGTCGTATCCGAGGCCAAGGCCAAGGGAAGAACTCCCATCTCCTGGTCCCCGGAAGAGAAAGCCAAGGCAAGGAAGCTGGCAAGAGAGATCTGGCAAGAATGGAAAAAGAAGAACGAACAGACTAGAAAGGTGATCGAGGCTCAGGAGGCCTGGCTAAAAGAAATCGGCCGTATAGACTGAGATGACGTCTCCTCCAGGCGGAAAAGGGGGCCCCCTCTTTCCGCCTGCGACTGGAGTCATTTCCATTTGATGGGAAAAACGTGAGGGAGAAGTGATGAGAAGGGTCCTGATTCTTGTGGATCTCGTGAGCGTTTGGACAGGCCGTTTCGCAAGCATTTTCTCCTTAGTGTGCGCGTTCGTCATCGCCTACGAAATAGTCCTGAGGCAACTCTTCCTCAAACCCACTGTCTGGGCAGCAGAGGCCACAGTATTTGCGTGCGCAATACTGTACCTCTTGGGTGGGCCGTGGACTCTTCTGGAGGACAAGCACGTTCGCGTGGACGCTCTTTACAGGAAACTGCAGCCAAAGACAAGGGCCCTCGTGGATTGCCTCACGTATCTGCCTTTTTGTCTTTATCTCCTCGTGATGATCTGGGCCACCTATAACTATGTCGCCGATTCGATAAAGGTTGGGGAGACCACCATGTCCCCTTGGAATCCTCCTATATGGCCCGTGAAGCTATTGATGCTCATCTCGCTTGTGATGATCTTTCTCCAGGGAACGGCCAAGTTCGTGAGGGACATATGTAGAGTCACTAAAGGGACAGAGCCATGAGCATCGAGTGGGTGAGCATTCTCATAGTGATTTCCATGCTGGGATTGATGGTATTAGGTCTACCCTTGGCATGGTCCATAGGGGCTGTAGCTGTAGGACTTGTCCTTCTCCTCTTCGACCCCCAGGTGATGGTGATGTTGGTGTCAAGGGTGTTCGACATGAGTTTGAATTACACCCTCATGTCCGTTCCTTTATTTGTGCTAATGGCTGGAATCCTCCAGAGATCGGGCGTCGCCGACCAGCTCTTCAGGGCAGTCAACGTCTGGGCTGGAGGGCTCAGGGGGGGATTGGCCATAGGGACAATTGTGGCAAATGCCGTCATGGCCTCAATGGTGGGCATTATTGGGGCTGAGATAGTCACCTTCGGCCTCATTGCTCTCCCAGAGATGCTCAAGCGTGGGTACCACCATAAACTGGCATTAGGAAGCATAGCAGCAGGAGGGGGCCTCGCAACTCTCATCCCCCCGAGCGTGGTCTTCATAGTGTACGGGATGACCGCTGGATGTTCCGTGGGCGAGCTTTTCCTTGCCGGCGTCTTTCCGGGCCTTCTCCTCGGAGGGCTCTTTATCCTTTACGTTATATGGTTCGGCTGGCGCCATCCGGAGGGAGCTCCGGTGGCTCCCTTGGAAGAGAGGTCGCTCCCCCTCAGGGAAAAACTCGCAGCTCAAAAAGAGCTAGCCCTCCCCCTACTTTTGGCGGCGGGGGTGCTCGGCTCAATCTACGCCGGAGTTGCCACACCCTCGGAGGCTGCTGGAGTCGGAGTTCTGGGAGCGATCTTTGTAGCGGTGGTGAATAAGCGTTTCAACTGGAGGGTCCTGAAGGAATCCCTGTACGAGACCATAAAGATAAGCTCCATGCTAGCGTGGCTGTTTTTCGGGGCACAGACGATAATCGGAGCATACACTTTAGCTGGTGGAACCAAATTTGTCACAGAGGCCCTCAAGGCCATGGAACTGGGCCGATGGGGAACGCTAGTTTTCATGAATCTGATTTGGATATTTCTGGGCTGTTTCCTCGACTGGATAGGGATTCTTTTCCTCACAGTGCCCATTTTCTTGCCCATCGTCTTGGACCTGGGATTCGATCCAGTCTGGTTTGGGGTGGTCTATTGTATGAACATGCACATCTCCTACTTGAGCCCTCCTTTCGCCCCATCTGCTTTTTACATGAAGAGCGTAACGCCCGAAGAAATCACCATGGGACAAATATATGTCGCGACCTTGCCCTATCTCTGGCTCACTGTGGTGGCTACTGCCATTGTGACAGTCTGGCCAGAGCTCTCCCTGTGGCTTCCAACGGTGCTTTTGAGGAGAACCTAAAGTGAGGGTTTCCAAGATACAAAAGACAACAGCGGTGGATGAGATCTTCAGAGCCCTTCACGATCTCATAATTTCCGGAGAGCTGAAGCCAGGGGATAGGCTTCCATCCCAGAGGGAGCTGGCGAGGCGCCTGGAAGTGAGCAGAAGCACCCTGAGGGAGGCCATTCACAAGCTCATAGCTTTGGGATTCTTGGCTCCCAAACAGGGAGTGGGAACGATCGTTGGCAATGGAGATCCCCTAAATTTTGTCCGATCACTCGGGGAACATTTTTTAGTAGATGGAGTATCCGCCAAGGAGTTTCTCGAGGCGAGAGTGGTGGTGGAGACAGGAGTTGTTCGCCTTGCTGTGGCAAGAGCCAATGAGGAACACAGGAACAGACTTCGCCATCTGCTCCTTCTCCAAAGACGAGCCGCAAAGGAAGGCGACATCGACGAGTTCAGCCGTTTCGATACGGAGTTCCATTTGGCCCTTGCTGAAGCGAGCGGTAACCGAGTTCTGGTGAAAATGGAGGAGACAATACTCGATCTCCTAAGGCAGTTCATAAGGAAAGTGTCTGAACTTCCAGGGGCTGTCGATGATGCCCTCAAATTTCATAGCAAGATTCTGGCCTCTTTGGAAAGACGTGAAGTTAAGAGGGCCGAGGGAATAATGGCGTCTCACCTCTCGGACATAGCTGCCAGAATAAGCAGCTACTTGGGGACCGAGGTCAACTTGGAATTAGTTCTCCCCCAAATAGGGGATACCCATTGACTTGAAAGGAGCAACCATGAAGGGCACATCATACAATCTCATCATGTCGGCTCTTTTGGGGGGGAGGAAGGGACCCAGGCCGCCTGTGGGGAATCCCACCTCAATTGTATGCCACGGCCTCATGGACGCATGCGGGGTATTTTTTCCTGAAGCTCACCTGAATGCCA
>Ga0315298_1005809_pt1 | contig 17224 bp, 11 predicted proteins | sample WHS_1_MG_FD_203077 | JGI IMG/M metagenome (GOLD analysis project Ga0315298, IMG submission 203077) | Extremophilic microbial mat communities from Washburn Hot Springs, YNP, Wyoming, USA - WHS_1_MG | ecosystem: Environmental > Aquatic > Thermal springs > Hot (42-90C) | place: USA: Wyoming...
GGCTGGGCAAATTCCTGCATGTCGTGCCGCGCGCCGTGTTCGACCATTACGCCGGGCGCTACGGCCGCAAGGCCCGCAAGGACGACTGCGAACCCTGCCAGGCGATGACCCGGCGCAACCGCATGCGTCGCGGCGGCAAATAAGAAGCGCGGGGCCCGTTCACGGGCTACGGCGAGCGCCCACCAGTTCACGCCCGCGAGCAGCAGGCCGGCGACAAATCAGCGTGCTCAGCACGAACACCTGCGGCGGGGCGGAATACCGATTTTCACCGCGCCGTAGACCCACAGCGGAAAAGTCAGCGCCCTATAGCCAGCGCCCCAGCCAGCGCCCCAGCCAGCGCCATCGACGTGCCGTGCGGAGTGTCCTGACCGCTGCGCGGGGCGGGTCGGCGACAATGGCGGTGACGTGATGCAGGGAATAAAACTCGGCGCTTCATCTCGCTTGACCAATCAACTTGCCTGCATCAACGCCTCCTTCTCCGTGAGAGTTCACGGGGTTGCTTCCAGCCTGGCGAGTCGCTCCAGGCGTGATGTCCAGGCCCAACGGATCAATGACGCACCTCCCGGAGAATGACATGCGCCCAATCGCAGACGACCCGAAGCTCAATCAACTGCTGGCCTCGCTTCCCGATGCGGAATGGTTGCGCTGGAAGCCGCAACTTGAACGGGTGAAGCTTGAACTGGGGCAGGTGCTCTACGAGGCGGGCGGCCTGCAAAGCCACGTTTACTTTCCGACGACCGCCATCGTCTCCCTGTTGTACGTGCTGGAAAACGGCGCCTCCGCCGAAATTGCAGTGGTCGGTCGGGAAGGGCTTGTCGGCGTCTCGCTCTTCATGGGTGGCCAATCCACCACCAACCGTGCGGTGGTGCAAAGTGCAGGCGAGGGGTATCGGCTGCGCGCTTCGGGCATGCAGACTGAATTCAATCGCGCCGGGCCGGTGCTGCATCTGCTGTTGCGCTACACGCAGGCGCTTATCACGCAAATGTCGCAGACTGCCGTGTGCAATCGGCATCATTCGCTGGACCAGCAACTCTGCCGCTGGCTGCTGCTGAGCCTGGACCGGCTTGATGGCAACGATCTGGTCATGACGCAGGAACTCATCTCCAACATGCTCGGGGTTCGCCGCGAAGGGGTCACCGAGGCCGCGCTCAGCCTTCAGCGGGCAGGGTTGATTGACTATGCACGCGGCCGTATCAAGGTGCTCAACCGGGGTGGGCTGGAGCAACGCAGTTGCGAGTGCTACGCGGTGGTGAAGGCGGAGTACGACCGGCTGCTTCCGGCCACGTTGGCCATCTGATCGCCCAGGCCACATCGCGCCCTCGTTGCGCAAAAACTAGCGCACGGCTGCTGGGCGTACTGATGGTTGATGCAAGCCGGGCCGAACGATCTGCCGATCGCTATGTGCGGCAGCAAACGGACACCGCGGAGATTTGGGCGCATCGTGTCGGCATCGGTTCCAGACGCCACGCACGGCCCGGTCTGGGCTGCATCACGGCATGCGTTGGATGTGCTGTTCACGAAAGCCTTTTTGTTCACCGCTCAGAATGCGCTCATTCAACGCCTGCCTCGAACCGATCAGCGTCGTTTGCTGAAGCGATGCGAGCAGGTTGATCTGGTGTTTGCCGCCATGCTGGGCGCGCCAGGCCAGCAGACCGCGCATGCCTACTTCCCAGTCAACGGATATGTCTCGCTGCTGCAGCAGACAGGCGCGCAGGCGCCGCTGGAAGTGGGCATGGTGGGACGCGAAGGCATGCTGGGCGCAGAGCTGGCTCTCGGCGTGACGACCACCCCGCTGCTCGCGTTGGTGCGAGGTTCCGGGGCGGCGTGGAGAATCGAGCAAAGTGCGTTGCAAGAGGCGCTGGCGCAAAGCCCGGCGCTGCGTCAGGGTCTGCACCGCTATGTCTATGTGTTGCTGGCGCAACGCGCAGCAGCCGTGTCGTGTCAACGCTTTCATCTGATCGAAGCCCGGCTGGCACGTCAGCTGTTGATGAGCCAGGACCGCGCCCACGCCGACACGTTTCATGTCACGCACGAAGATCTCGCCCAGATGCTGGGCGTTCGGCGTGTTGGCGTGACGGTGGCGGCAGGAGAGTTGCAGCGCAGCGGTTTGATTGCGTACCACCGCGGTGATCTCCGGGTGGTGAATCGCATCGCCCTGCAATCCAGGGCATGCAGCTGCTATGCGCTGGATCAGCGGATTTACGACGCTTCAATGCAAGATAAGGCCCCGGAGCGCGCAGAACCCGACTTCGCGTGAAAAAACGGTCTTGCATGTTCGTTAGCGCACAGACACTTTGCTTGCAGTTCGATACCTTCAGTGCATGCCACGACATCGCAGAAATGCAACGCGATGCCGAAGCGACATGAACCGGGGCAGCGGCCCCATCACTTGAAGGATTGAACATGAACTGGGAACGTATCGAAGGCAACTGGAAGCAGATCAAGGGTCAGGCCAAAGCGCAATGGGGCAAGCTCACTGACGATCAGCTGACCGAGATCGACGGCAAACGCGAGCAACTCGCCGGAAAGATCCAGGAGTCCTATGGCATCACCAAGGACGAAGCGGAGCAGCAACTCGCCGCCTGGCAGAAGCACTGCAAAGACGACGGTCCCGCAATCTGAGCCTGGGGTCAATCTGACCTTGCACAGCCCTGAAGCAAAGCGGTCGGTCGAGAGTCATCGCGCCCATCGCTGCACACGAGGAGTATGACCATGTCGTTAGGCACCATTCTGCTGATCATCCTGATTCTGATGTTGATCGGCGCATTTCCAAGCTGGCCCCACAGCCGCAGCTGGGGGTACTTTCCCAGCGGCATTCTTGGCTTCATTGTGATCGTGGTGCTGATCCTCTTTCTCACTGGGCGCCTGTAAGCGTTCATACGCCTGCGCCATCAAACATCCACCCCTTGGGCAACACGCCTTCGGGGACACTCGGTTTATTTCAAAGGAATGCATCATGCGATCCCACAAAGTGCTTTATGCCGTCATGCTGGCGGCCTCATTGGTCAGTTTTACAGGTTGTGCCGCCACAGATCGGCACGACAGCACGGGCCAGTACATTGACGACACGGCCATCACGACCAAGGTCAAGGCCGCGATTTTTGGCGACCCGCAGCTCAAGCTGTTCGAAATCAAGGTGGTGACCTTCAAGGGCGTGGTGCAACTCAGCGGTTTTGTCGGCACACGCGAAGAAGAGCTGAGAGCGGTCGCCCTTGCACGCAACGTGGACGGCGTGAAGGCGGTTCAGGACAACATGAGTCTGAAGTAAACAGGCGAGTCGCGCCGCGAGGGAATCGATCCTGGGCAGCGGCGTTGTAGGCCATCGCACAGGCGCCTGATCCCCCTCCAATGCGTGCGTCGCCTCACCGGGGCGACGTGCGCTGTTTTTTCCAACCCATTCAAAAGGTCGCATCATGAACATCAAACAAAGAATTCTCCCGTCGGTTGCCGCCGCCATGCTCTTGCTCGCTCTGGGCGGCTGTGCAGGGATGTCGTCGCAGGATAAAAGCACCGCGATCGGTGCGGGCGTTGGCGCAGTGGGCGGCGCCGTGCTGTCGGGCGGGAGCGGAATCGGGACGGTCGGTGGCGCCGCGGTGGGCGGCGTGATCGGGCATGAAATCGGCAAGTAAGCCATATTGTTTGACAGACCCCCACTACGAGGAAACGCCATGAACCGATCTTTCAAACGGCCCGCAACGATCGTCGCCATCAGCCTTCTGATGGCGGTGCTCTACGGCTGTCAAAAACCAGAGGGCCCGGCAGAAAAAGCTGGCAAGGCCATAGACCAGGGCGCGGCGAAGGCCGGCGAGCAAATCCAAAAAGCTGGCCAGAGCCTGCAAAACGAGGCCCAAAAAAGCCCGTAGGCTCGCTGGCGGTACCACGTGCTGACGGGCTGGCTGTTGGTTCAACCGTCTGTCGACAGCGCCTCGGCACAGTGGTAGGGGATGATCAGCTGGCCTTCGTTGTTGGCAATCGCCTCAATGGTGATGATGGGCGCAGATGATTCAAGGTGGAATGCCTTGAAGGGGATACGTTCTACGGCTGATTGTGGCCGGTCAAGAGAGTCGGATCCGTCATGAATGCCTGCTGCGGCAATCAATTCTGGCTACACCAAGCAAGCGCAGGGCGGTACGTGTGCTCGGCTTAGGGAGTGTCTGGATTTTTGTATTTCAGGCGGGGGAGCGTTTTTGATGGCATGGCGGGCGACGCGGCGTGTTGCGGTTGATGGCTGGCGGAAAACCTACCAGCGCAAATAGTTGTTCATGCTTCCGCTGTGCACCTGGACACTGCGGGTCTGGCCGTTATGCGTTCCGGTCACTGTGTAACGACCCCCGGGCAGTTTGACGTAGCACAGGGGGCCATCCGCGGTAAACCTAGCCACCGTCCGGCTGCCGGACCGGATCTCGATCGGCACATCCGCCAGATAGGCTCCACCCGGCCCGCCGACCATCCAGAACCCCAGGTTGTAGTCGGTAGCCCTTGATTGCAATTGCGTCAAACTGCTATCGCCCACTCCGCCGCACAGATGACTGCCGACATGCACAGGGGCCGGCGGGGTCGGCATCTGCGCCTGGGCTCCGCTCAGCATCCATGGCGCTCCGGAAAAAAGGACCGCGCATTTTTGAAGAAATGCGCGGGTCGCTGCAGTGCGAGGTCTGGTCATGTCAGTGGGCTCTTGGCTCAGGCGGCTTCCTGTGGCTTGCATCGCGGAATGATTCAGCTTCAGGAAGTATGGAAGCTACAGACTTTAGGTCTGCGTTGCGCGGATGTCTGTACGCCAGCGCACGCTGCAGTGGGTCAATGCGTCGCTCGGGCGAAGCCATTCAAAGCGCTGACGTTCGTTAGCGCACAGACGGCAGACGCCTGGCAGGCTAACTTCATGGTCATGCCTGCGCACTCCGACGCGGCCACAAGGACGCACATGAATCTCCATCTCAGTATTGGCCCGCTGGTTTCCCTGGTTGCCGGTGTCCTGATCCTCGCCATGCCCCGCCTTCTGAACTACATCGTGGCGGTCTACCTGATTCTCATCGGACTCATCGGGATCTTTGGCACTGGCGGCCTGCAGTTGCATTGAACAGCCCGCTGCGATGCAGCGCGCCCAGGATGCTCAATGAGCTTATGCCAGCCGTAGCTCGACCTGATGGCTGCGGCCATCGTCCAGCAAAGCGATGCTCGCTGCAGACTGCACCACGCCATCGAGCAGGATCTGGGCTGTAACCTCTGCGGAGTTGGTGGACGACAGCGTCCGCCCGACACGGATGCAATACAGCGTGCTGCCGTAGCGGTAATCCAGCTCAAACCCAGGCCAGTCAGCCGGTAGCACCGGGGCGAGATGCAAGTGTCCGCCCTCGCGGCGCAGGCCGAGCAGTGATTCCACGATCAGGCGGTACATCCAGCCAGCCGAGCCGGTGTACCAGCTCCATCCGCCGCGCCCGACATGCTGCGGGGCTGCGTAGACGTCAGCGGTCATGACATAGGGCTCGACCTTGTAGCGCTCGATGTCGGCGGCGCTGCGCGCGTGGTGCACTGGATTAATCATGCCAAGCAACTCCCAGGCACGGGTGGCGTCGCCGAGTTCGGCGAAGGCCATCGCCGCCCAGACCGCGGCGTGCGTGTACTGGCCGCCGTTCTCGCGCACGCCGGGCACATACCCTTTGATGTAGCCGGGGTCGAGCAGGGTCTGGTCGAACGGCGGGTCGAGCAATTGCACCAGCCCGGCGTCACGGCGCACCAGACGCTGGTCGAGCGCGTCCATCGCCTGCCGCTGGCGGTCTGCATCGGCGGCGCCGGACAGCACGGCCCAGCTCTGCGCGATGGCGTCGATCTGACATTCCGCGCCCCCAGCCGAACCCAGCGGCGTGCCATCGTCGAAGTAGGCGCGGCGATACCAGGCGCCATCCCAGCCATGCTGGTCGAGGCTGGCGCGCAGCGCCGCCGCGGCGTCAACGCAGCGCGCAGCGAAGTCGGCGTCGCCGCGCGACTGCGCCAGTGGCACGAAGCGCTGCAGTACCTCATGCAAGAAAAAACCGAGCCAGACGCTTTCGCCACGGCCGTGGTCGCCCACGCGGTTCATGCCGTCGTTCCAGTCGCCCGTGCCCATCAGCGGCAGGTCATGCGCGCCGCGCGGCATGCTGTGCTCGATGGCGCGCACGCAATGCTGGTACAGCGACTCCCGCAGCTCCGAGCGTGTGGCGCGGTCGTAATAGGCCTCTTCGTCGGCGTTGACGGCGCGGCCTTCGAGGTAGGACGCAGTCTCGTCGAGCACGGCTTGGTCGCCGGTGATCTGCACATAGCGGCTCACGCATAGCGGCAGCCACAGGTAATCGTCGGAGCAGCGCGTGCGCACGCCGCGGTCGAGCGGCGGATGCCACCAGTGCTGCACGTCCCCCGCGCTGAACTGGTGCGCCGCGCACAGCAGCAGATGCTGGCGCACCGCATCGGGCTGGGCGTGGAGCATTGCCATGGCGTCCTGCAACTGGTCGCGGAAGCCGATGGCGCCGCCCGACTGGTAGTAGCCGCTGCGCGCGAGAAAGCGGCAGGCGATGACCTGGTACAGCAGCCAGCAGTTGACCAGCACGTCGAGCGCCGGGTCGGGCGTGCGCACCTGCACCGCGCCCAGCGTGCTGCGCCAGTGCTCGCGTACTGCGTCGAGCGTGGTGGCCGCCGTGCCCAGTCCGCGACAGCGCTGCACCAGCGTGCTGGCGGCCTTGGGGCTGTCGGCCACGCCCAGGCGGAAGATGATTTCACGCGTGTCGCCCGCGCCCAGATCGAAGGGAATCTGGATGGCCGCGCAGGGGTCCAGCGCCGCGCCGACTTGCCCGGATAACCGCGCGTTGCGCAGCGCCGCCGGGTCGCGCAGGGTGCCGTTGCGGCCGATGAATTCACTGCGGTCGCCGGTCACGCTGCGCGCCGGGTTGTCCACATCGAAAAACGCCACGCGACCGGCGAATTCGGTGTTGTAGGCATTGCGCGCGAACAGGGCACCGGTCACCGGGTCGGACTCGGTGACCACATGCATGGCGGTTTTCTCGCGCAGATCTCCGAGCACCCATTCGACATAGCCGGTGGCCGACAGGCGGCGCGCGCGTCCGGAGACATTGCGCACCTTCAGCACCGAGAACTTCACCGCCGCGTCCAGCGCCACATACACCCACAACTCGGTGCGGATGCCGTCTTCGCTGTGTTCGAACACGCTGTAGCCGAAGCCGTGGCGGGTGCGATACGCGCCTTCACCGCGCCGGGGCAATGGCGTGGGCGACCAGGAATGGCCGCTCTCTTCGTCGCGCACATACAGGGCTTCGCCGCTGGCGTCAGTCACCGGGTCGTTGTGCCAGGGCGTGAGGCGGAATTCGTGCGCGTTCTCGCCCCAGGTGTAGGCGCCGCCGCTCTCCGAGATCACCGTGCCGAACTGCGCATTGGCCAGCACGTTGGCCCACGGCGCGGGGGTGTTCTGTCCCGCCGCCAGCTCGATCACATACTCGCGGCCATCGGCGCTGAAACCGCCGAAGCGGTTGCCCAGCAGCACGGCTTGGGCGGCCGTGTCGGTCACCGCGACCGCGCTGTCCGCACGCGTGGATTCGGCCAGTCGCGGGCGCGAGGGGATGAAGGCCTCCGGCAGCTTGTGCAGACGTCGGCGCCCGACCTGCTCGGCCAGCGATCCGCGGCTATCGCTCAAGATCACGCGCGCGGCGGACTGCACCAGAATGCGGTCTTCGCTGGAAATCTGCTGCGCCGGACGCACGAAAATGCCGCCGGGGCGGTCGATCAGACTGGCTTCCACGCCCGATGAAATCAGCCCCATGATCTGGTCTTGCAATTGCTGCCGGTAACCGGCGTTGTCCTCGTTCCAGATCACCAAGTCAACCGCCAAGCCTTTGAGGCGCCAGTAGGCGTGCGCCTGCACCAGTTGCCGCACCAGTTCGATGTTCGCGGGGTCGGCGATGTGCAGCAACACGATGGGCAGGTCGCCAGAAATGGCCTGGCCCCACAAGCCCGACTGACCGCGCCGGTTGGCGCGCAGGGTGGCGGCGTCGGCGCGCAGTGACGCGTGGGCATAGAGCAGGCAGGACGCCATGTCTTCGTAGAGCTGCGCATCGACCTGGCTGCTGTTGAGCTGGCGCAGCATGACCTGGCTATGCGTCCACGCGAGGTCGAACACCCGGTCGGCCAGATGCCGGTCGCGGAATTTTTCGATGAGTTGCAGGCAGGCGTCGCGGCTATCGCCCACGCCGGTCACCATGTCCACCAGCGCCGATTGCTCGGGCTCGAGGGTGATACGGCAGCGGATGGCGACGATGGGGTCGAGCACCGAGCCTGCGCTGTTGGACAGGTTGCGGGGACGCTGGCTGATGCTGTCCATCGCCTGCGGATCTGAGGTGCTGCGGCCACGGCCAATGAATCGGGCGCGATCGGTTTCGTAAGAAATTTCGTCAATGTGGGCGTCGTGCACAGCCAGCAGATGGCACATCCACGGCACCGCTTCGGCACTTGAGCGTGCACGCCGGGTGCAGACGATGGCCTGCAGCGGGCGCACCAGTTCGGTCTGCACAAACAGCTTGCTGAAGGCCGGGTGCATGGCGTCGGCCAGCGCGGGCGCCAGCACCACTTCGGCATAGGTGGTGATCTCGATCGTGCGGCGGCTGCGGCTGCGGTTGGTCACGCGCAGGCGGCGCAGTTCGACATCGTCTTCCGGCGACACCGCGATCTCGGTGTGGGTGTCGAAGTCTGGTGTGCGTGTGCGGAACTCGGCGCGAGCGTCGGAGAAAATCGCCTCGTAGGACTTGAGCGTGCGGCGAGCCGGGTGATGCGCGCTCGACCAGTAAGCGGCGCTGCTGACATCGCGCAGATAGCAAAACGTGCCGACATCATCGCGGCTGATGTCTTCGCGCCAGCGCGTCACCGCCATGTCGCGATGGCGGCTGTAGCCTCCGCCCGCACTGCTGACCATGACGTGATAGCGCCCATTCGAGAGCAGCTGCACGGCGGGCCGGGCGCGGTCCGGATCGGTGAAGACGCGCAGGCTGGTTTCCGCCACGCGCGTGAGCGCCTGCGGCGAAGCAGCGGCGGTGGCATGGCGATATTCAGCCGCGGTTTTCGGCACGCGCTCCTGCAGTAGCAGCAAGGTGGCGCGCAGGCTGGGGTCGGACTCGAAGCGGCGCTGCATCGGGCGCTGCTGCAACAGATGATCAAGCGCGAGCAGGCTCATACCCTGGTGATGCGCCATGAACGAGCGCACCACGACAGAGTCCTGGCCGCGCGGCAGGCGTGCCGGGGTGTAGTCCACCGCTTCGTACAGGCCGTAGCGGCCTTCCACCCCGGCGTCGGCCAGGCGTTGCAGGTTGACGCAGGCGGCAGCCGGGTCGATCATCAACGCCAGGGCCGAGGCATAGGGCGCCACCACCCGCTCTTCACTCAGGCCGCGTTTGAGGCCCAGCCCCGGCACGCCAAAGGCGCGGTACTGGTAGTTGAACTGCGTGTCCTGCGTGTTGTAGCCCGACTCGGAGACGCCCCAGGGCAGACCCAGCTGCTGGCCGTATTCAATCTGCCGTGCCACTGCGGCCTGGCAGGTCTGATCGAGCAGGGTGCCGGGCACATTGGGCATCACCAGCAGCGGCATCAGATATTCAAACATCGAGCCAGACCACGACAACAGCACCGGCTCGCCGCCGCTGCTGGTGAGCAAGCGTCCCAGCGCAAACCAGCTGTCCTGCGGGAGTTGTTCCTGCGCGATGGCGACAAAGTTGGTGAGCCGCGCTTCCGAGGCCAGCAGGTCGTAAAACCCGGCGTCGAGCCGGCGCTCATCGACGTTGTAGCCAATCGACAGCAAGTCGCGCTGACTGTCGTAGAGAAAGCTGTAGTCCATCAGCGCCATGGCACCCGCCTGCTGCGCCAGTTGTTCGATGGTCTGCAGCAGGTCTGCGGCGCGCTGCTGCACAGCGTGCAGCGGGTCACCATGCGGCGCGGCGCTGCAGGTTTGCGCCAATAGGCGCAGGGTGGGCATGGCCTGCGGTTCGCCGTCTTGCGGCAATGGCGTCCAGGCCGAAAACGGCTGCAGCGTGGCGCTGGCATCGCGGCATTGCGCGCGCAGCGCCTGCAGCCAGAAGGCGACATCGCTGAGGGTGGTGGCGTCGGCGGCTTCCGACGCATCGGGCGTGGCCGGCTCGGTGTCGAGCGCGAGCGCGTCCGCTGCGGCCAGTAAGCCTTGCAGGCAGGCCACGGCAGCCGCCAGCGTGCGCGGCGGACTGGCCAGCGCAGCGTCGAGGGCCTGGCGGAACGGTGCCAGCGCAGCGCCGCTGTGGTCGCGGTCTTGCAAAGCTTCTTCGAGCAATGCGAGGGTGTCATCCAGTCCATGCAGCAAGCGCGGGTCGAACAGCGGGTCGTCCGCCAGCGCCAGCAGGCCGGGTCGCAGGGTCAGCAGATGCCCGGCCAGATTGCCGCTGTCTACCGCAGAGATGTAGCGCGGCGCCAGCGGCTGCAGGGTGAGGGTGTCGTACCAGTTGTAGAAATGCCCGCGGTAGCGTTGCAGACCCTGCAGGGTCTGCAGGGTTTGATCGGTGCGCCGCAACAGCCGACCGATGCCGATGTAACCGAAGTCGTAGGCCGCCAGATTTGCCAGCAGCGCCAGCCCCATATTGGTGGGCGAGGTACGGTGCGCGATCACCGGGGCCGGTTGTTCCTGAAAATTGTCCGGCGGCAGCCCGTGGTCCAGCGCGCCGACATGGGCTTCGAAAAACGCCCAGGTCTTGCGCGCAAGCCGCCGCAGAAACCGCTGGGCTTCAGGCGTGGGCGTGAAGGTCTGCATGACCGGCGGCTGGCTGATGCGCCAGGCCATGGCGGGCGAGGCCAGCCACAGCAGCAGCAAGGGCGCGGCCACCAGCAGCGCGCCGGGCCGCAGCAGCGCCAACGCGCCCGCGACCAGCAGCGCCAGCAACGGCCCGATCGCCATCGACTTGAACGTGGCGGCCAGCGTGGTGCTGACGCTGCGCTCCACCGCCTGCGACGGGTTCCACTGCAGCAACAGGCGCCGCGTGACGGCCATGCGCCACAGCGTGCGCACAATGGCGTCGAGGCTGTAGAGCGCCTCATGCGGCAGCCAAGCCAGAGTGAGCAGGACATGCGTGGCATGCTGGCCCATGCTGCGTAGCGCCAGGCGCAGGTGCTGGCCGAGCAACACATCACGCGGCTTGATGAACAGATCGAGTTGCAGCGCCAGCAGCGGCGGCACGACCACCACGGCCAGCACAGCCAAGGTCCACGCCGCGGTCTGCGTGATGACAAACCAGCCGAGCAGCAGCAGCGCCAGCAGCGCGGCGGGCACCAGACTGCGTCGCAGGTTGTCGAGGATCTTCCAGCGCGACAAGGCCGACAGCGGGTTGCGCGTGCGCAGGCGCTGTGGCGTACGCACCCAAGGCAGAACCCACGGCAGCAACTGCCAGTCGCCGCGAATCCAGCGATGGCGGCGGCTGACGTCGCTGCCATACCGCGACGGATAGTCCTCGAACAACTGCACGTCGCTGATCAGGCCAGAGCGCGCGAAGCAACCCTCCACCAGATCGTGGCTGAGGATGCTGTTCTCGGCGAAGCGATTCGCCAGAACTTGCTCGAACGCATCGACGTCGTAAATGCCCTTGCCGATGAACGAGCCTTCACCGAACAGGTCCTGGTAAAGGTCTGACACCGCACTGGTGTAGGGGTCGATACCGGCGTCGCTGCCGAACAATCGCGCGTACATCGAGCGCGCCGCGCTGGGCAGGCTGATACCCACGCGCGGTTGCAGGATGGCGTGCCCGGCGATGACGCGCTGCGTGGCGGTGTCGATCACCGGCCGATTGAGCGGGTGCGCCATGGCGCCGATGAACTGGCGCGCGGCGTCGCGCGGCAACTGCGTATCGGTATCCAGGGTGATGACGTACTTGACCTCGGTGAGCACTTCGATGCGGCCCACGATCTGCATAAACCGCGTGCCGCCTGCGCCGCGCAGCAGACCGTTGAGCTCGGCCAGCTTGCCGCGCTTGCGCTCGCAACCCATCCACACCTTGTCGGTCGCATTCCAGCGGCGCGGCCGGTGCAGCAGAAAGAAACGGTCGGCCTGCGCGTCGGGGTGGCTGGCGTTGAGCGCGTCGATGCGCTCGGTGGCCTGTTGCAGCAGCGCCGCGTCGGTCTCCAGCACTTCACTCTGGGCATCGACAAAATCGGTAAGAAGGGCGAAGTGCAGATGCGGGTCGCGATTGGCCAGGAAGCGCACCTCGAGCGCATCGGCCAGGGCGTCCACGTCCTGCGCACTGCTGAGCATGGCTGGAATCACCACCAGGGTGCGCACCTCGGGCGGGAGACCCTTGGAAAAATCGAGCCGAGGCAGGATGCGCGGCAACACCACGATGGACAGCAGCCAATTCACCAGGCTGATGGCCAGCTGGCTGCTGATCAACCCCACCGCAACAGCAATAGCCAGGAATTCCCAGCCCTGCAGGCCATTGCGCTGCACGACACGCAGAAGCGGCTGCGCCAGCAGAGCCAGCAACAGCAAAACCGAGCCGAGGTACAGGGTGAGGGGCGCGCGCAGGGCGAACCGCCGCAGCGCGTCGCGGGCCGAATCTTGCGCGGCCACACGCTGTTCGAGCGCGGCCAGTCCGCGGTCGATGAGAAAGTAACCGACGTGGCTCTGCGACGGCTGCTCGGTCGCGCCCGGCGCGGTGTGACTCGCCAGATCAACCGCAGCGCGGGCCACTTCGCCTTCACTGCGGGTGGTGCGCTTGGCCAGGCGTTCCACCACATGGCGGTAGTGGTCGCGCGTGGTGAAGTCCATCGCGGCATAGATGCCTGCCGGGTCTTGGCGCAAGACCTGCTCCACATGACTCATGGACTCGACGAAGGTGCGCCAGTCCATGCTGGACAGCGTGCGCAGACTGCCGATGCTGTTGCCGATGGTCACCTGATCAGCGGCCTGCTGCTGGGCTTCGAGCTGTACCAGCCGCTCGATGTTGTGCCCGGATTCCGACAGCGCCTGCTCCACCCAGGTCAACGCCAGCGCCAGTGCGGGCCCCTGGCCTTGCAGCCGCCGCGTGAGTTCGGCCACAAAGGAGCAAGCCATGGGCGGGCCCGAGCGCGCCATGTCGGCCACGGCGAGCACCACGCTCTTGGGGTCGCTCTCGGCGACTTCGGCCATGCGATCGGCCCACTGCCCGGCCACGTTGCGGTCGCCCCATTCGGCCATCACCCGCACCGCAACCCGGCGCAGATTCTCGATCAGCCCCAGTCGCAGCATGATCGGAACGGCCCACAGCTCGCCCAGCTTGAGCGGCGTCACCGTCTGGTAGGCGGCGACGAAGCGGCGCAAGCTTTCGCCGTCCAGACGGCCGTCGGCGTGGACGATGGTTTCCAGCGCAATGTCATAGCCCCGCGGCAGGTTGGCCGAAGGGCCGTTGATCAGCCACGGCAGCTCACGGCTGTAGCCCTTGGGCAGGTCGCGCTGCGCCGTGCGAATCTGTTCCTCGATCAGGTAATCGTTATCGAGCAGCCACTCCGCTGCCGGTGTGATGCGATGCCCCTGGTACACCGCCTGCGTCAGCACCGAGCTGGCATGCGCCAGCGTGTCCGCGTTGTCGGCAAGCCGGGTGAGCAAGGCATTGTTCTGCGGCCGCATGGAGGCCTGATGCCGTGCGGCCAGCACCACGCCATGCTGCTCCATCTGATCGGCGCTGAGCAAATCCGAGCGCAGCACGGGTTCTTCAACCTGTGCAGGGCGAAAGATGGCCGGGCGCAGCAGTCGACTACCCAGTTGCGGCCAATGGGGTTTTGCGTGAAGTGGCCAGAATTTCAAGATAAGAGCACCCCCAGACCTGCCGCATTCGCGTCAGCCCCCCCGAGGGGGATGAGGCCCGCGGCTCCAAGCTGCCCTGCGGCAGCTTGGACGGAGCCGAATCCGAGCGGCTTGCAAGCTGCGAGGTGGACAAGAAAACTTGGGGCGGCCCTACGTTTTCTCATGAGGCGCCGGTGAAGTGACCTCGCGCCACGACAATGAAAGGCGGCCCCGCAACCGGCTTGCAGCGGCCGCACCTGGACGCCGGCTCTCTCAGCCTTCAACGCCGTGCACTGCGTTGCACGCATCGCGTCAGCCTCCATGGTGGGAGCGTTTGCCCGGATTTTTCTTGCGGGTGGACTTGCCGCGCACCAAACTGCGCTTTTGGCCTGTGGCCTTCATCTGCGGAATCGCGGGCTGGCTGTTTGCATCAATGGGGCGGGTGGGAGATTTGCTGGGCATGGCGGGCTTTCGGTTGGATCAACAAGAAGGGCATTGCGCCTGCTGGGACACAGCGCGCAAGGCAGGATGGCGGCGGATCAGTGCTGATCCGCGACTTTTTCAATGATTTGCAGAATCGGTTTGATCAGATCGATCGGCATCGGAAAGATGACCGTGGAATTTTTCTCGGTGCCAATTTCCGACAGCGTTTGCAAATAGCGCAGCTGCATGCCGCCGGGTGCCGACGCCAGAATGGCCGCCGCATTCACCAGCGTCTGCGCGGCCTGGAATTCAGCGTCAGCATGAATCACCTTGGCGCGGCGGTCGCGTTCAGCCTCCGCCTGCTTGGCGATGGCGCGCACCATGTCTTCGGTCAGTTCGATATTTCGGATCTCCACCACGCTGACCTTGATGCCCCAGGCCTCGGTCTGGGCGTCCAGAATGGCCTGAATATCGGCATTGATCTTGCTGCGCTCGGACAGCATTTCATCCAAGTCGTGCTTGCCCAGCACCGCGCGCAAGGTGGTTTGCGCCAGCTTGCTGGTTGCGGAGAAAAAATCTTCCACCTGGATAAAGGCCCTTTCTGGATCGACGATGCGGAAATACAGCACCGCATCCACCTTGACGGACACGTTGTCCCGCGAGATCACGTCCTGCGATGGCACCTCGTGCACCACGGTGCGCAAATCCATTCGGGCCATGCGCTGCAACACGGGGATCACGAGAATCAGCCCGGGCCCTTTGACCCGCTGGAAGCGACCGAGCTGGAACACCACGGCCCGCTGGTATTCGTAGATGATCTTGAGGGACGAGGCCAGAAACAGCGCCAGAACGGCCAGGAGGAGGAACAGTGGAGACAGGATGGGAATGTTGGACATGGCGGCGCTGGCAACTTGAGAAAGTGGCTACCAAGTGGCGCAGAAGCCGTCGAGCCGAACCCTTGCACGGCCAGAGATCAGCTGAATTGCAGGCGCTTTTTTGACGGCTTTTCGAGGATCTGGACCCTCAGCAGAACAGTCGTTCCAAAGAGCGCAGGGCGCTGCCTTGGAACTGTTGTTGCAACGTAGGCCAAAAGCCTTTGCGGGTCTGTACGTTTGCGTACAGACCCGCAAAAAACGCAGATGGCGGATCGCTCACGCTGTGATGCTGGCGCTTTCCGGCGGGCTGGGGTCTGGCCGGCGTTTGTCGATTCAGGCGTTTGCAAAAACGCTGATGCTCAACGGTGATCGCGCGCACGACATTCGCACAATCTGGCTCAGAGCGCGGCCTGAAGAAGTCAGCCGGGTCTGGCCCTGCTGGAGATCAGATCAAAATCGCTCGGCATATTGCGCTTATTCCCAAGGGGAAATCTGTGCCGGATCGCTGCGCCACTCGAGTGGTTGCAGCGCGGCGATCTACTCCACTGCAATCTGGCCCAGTGCGGACAGATCTTACGCGCCCTGCGCGGCCAGGGCGTCGGCGATGGATAGCGGGTCGCTCGGTTTGTCCATCGCCGCATCGCGGCCCTGGCACTAGGGCCTGTTCACGCTATTGATGCACCCACGCCGGGGGTCTGGGCGGGGGCAATGCGAGGCGCAGGCCGCGCCGTGGTGTGTTGCACCACAAGCGGACTGCAACGTGGCAGTGCGCCGCCCAGACCCCCGGCCCGAAGGGTTGCCCCCAGGCGGGTGCATACATAGCGTGAACAGGCCCTAACCCTTGGCCGCCAGCAGCGACGCTTCGAGGATGTCGAGCGCCTCGGCGAACACGGCGTCAGAAATCGTCAGCGGGAACAGGAAGCGCACCACGTTGTAGTCCACGCCACAGGTCAGCAAGATGAGGCCGCGCCTGAGCGCCTCGGCCTGCACGGCCTTGGTATAAGCCGCGTCCGGTTTGCCAGAGGCGGGGTCGTTGAACTGCACCGCAACCATGGCGCCCAGGCCGCGCACATCGCTGATCTGCGGCACTTGCGCGCGCAGACCTTCAAGCCGGGCCTTGAGCTGATCGCCCAGCCGCTGGCCGCGCGCCGGGAGTTGCTCGTCGTGCATCACGTCGATCACGGCGTGCGCGGCGGCCACCGCCATCGGGTTGCCCGCGTAGGTGCCGCCCAGCCCGCCGGGGGCCGGGGCGTCCATGATCTCGGCGCGGCCGGTCACAGCGGACAGCGGCATGCCCGATGCCAGCGATTTGGCGATGGTCATGAGGTCGGGCAGCACGCCGGTCTGCTCGAAAAAGTGTTCCATGGCGAACAGCTTGCCGGTGCGGCCGAAACCGGTCTGCACCTCGTCGGCGATGAGCACGATGCCGTGCTGGTCGCACAGTGCGCGCAGCCACTTCACCGCCTCGGCCTGAATGACGTTGAAGCCGCCCTCGCCCTGGATGGGCTCGAAGATGATGGCGGCCACGCGCGCGGGCTCGATGTCGGCCTTGAACAGCAGTTCCACGGCCTTTTTCGTCTCGTCGAGGCTGGCGCAATGGCAGGGAAACGGCGCGTGATAGATCTCTGGCGGAAAGGGGCCGAAGCCGACCTTGTAGGGCTGCACTTTTCCGGTGAGCGACACGGCAAACAGGCTGCGGCCGTGGAAGGCGCCGCCAAAGGCAATCACCCCTGGGCGCTTGGTGTAGGCGCGGGCAATCTTGATGGCGTTTTCCACGGCCTCGGCGCCGGTGGAGAACAGCGCGGTTTTCTTGGCGTGGCTGCCGGGCGTGAGGGCGTTGAGCTTTTCGGCCAGGCTGACATAGCTCTCATACGGCACGACCTGATAGCAAGTGTGGGTGAAGTGCTGCAGTTGCTCCTGCAACGCGGCGACGATTTTCGGGTGGCGATGGCCGACGTTCATCACCGCGATGCCGCCAGCGAAGTCGATGTAGCGGCGGCCTTCGACGTCCCACAGCTCGGCGCCCTCGGCGCGGTCGGCGTAGAAGCTGGCCATCACGCCCACGCCGCGGGGCGTGGCAGCGGCGCGGCGCGCCTGGAGTTGTTCATTCAGTGAGTGGTTCATG
>Ga0315298_1005811_pt1 | contig 17218 bp, 17 predicted proteins | sample WHS_1_MG_FD_203077 | JGI IMG/M metagenome (GOLD analysis project Ga0315298, IMG submission 203077) | Extremophilic microbial mat communities from Washburn Hot Springs, YNP, Wyoming, USA - WHS_1_MG | ecosystem: Environmental > Aquatic > Thermal springs > Hot (42-90C) | place: USA: Wyoming...
GTGCGCCTCGGCGTGGCAGGTCTTGCAGCCGGCGGAGCCCACGTAGGCGCGGCCGGGGGCGGCCGGGCGGGAGAGCTTGGCCAGGGCGGCCTTGTTGACTGCCGCCACCTGGTCGAGGACCTGCGCAACCTCGCGGCTCACCGAAGGCTCCGAGGCCACTTCGGGACCCAGGTAGCGGATCGTGGGCAGGACGTTGAACGCCTTCCCGGTCCATTCGACCTTAGCGGTGGCCGACCGGCGTCCCCGGTCCCCCATGTACAGGACCCAGTGGGAGCCCACGGCTTGCGGCATACTCGTCACGTCGGTCTGCCACTGGGCCACCACGAGGAGCGGGGCGGGCTGCACCTCCACGACCTTCGTGAGGGTCTGCGGCGAGAGCTGGCCCACCACGATGGTGCCCTCGGCGGGATGCGCGGCCATCTCGGCGCGAAGCGCCTTCAGCGGGTCGCCGATGGACACGCCTCCGGGTGCGGTTTCGGCCAGGAAGATCACGCGGAGCCGGGCGCCCTTGCCGCCGAACGGGCCCAGCCCCCATCCGCCCAGGCGGAACTCCTTCGAGCCGGCCAGGCCCGGCTCGCCCGCCAGGTAGAGCGGCACGCCGGGCGCCGCCGCGCGCAAGGCCGGGAGACCCAGGAGGAGGTCGTAGCTCCCCAGGCCCACGAGGTAGCCCTCCCTCGCGAAGAACCGTCCCATCTCCCCGTTGAGGAGGGCGCGGCCCGGCCCCCGGTCCGCGAAGCCGTGGGTCACTTCGACGGGGACGACCCGCTCCTCGCCACCGCCTTTCCTTAGAGCATCCAGCACCGTGGCGCGCCGCGCCAGCCCGCCGGCTGGGACGACCTTGCACCCGCACGGCACCAGGTAGCCCTGGGTGTCGGCCGTAAAGAAGAAGGTCATGGCCGAGGGGCGCCGCACGAACATGAGCAGGCCGATACCGGCCGCGAAGAGGACCACAAGGGCAACGAAAGCGAGGAAGGCTTTCCAGTTCATCGGCCGGCTCCCGGAGTGAATGAGGATGAGGGATGATAGATGAGGGATGAAGGATGGAAGAGGAGAAAGGAGTTCGCGGGGCCTCTCCCCGCGGGAGGCGCTTCGGCCTCGGGAAAGGGCGTTGAGTGTCGAGTGAGTGCTGAGTTCATCGCACGACTCCCTTCAGGCGAAACCGCGACCCTACGATACCGCAAAGGCCCGCGCCGCGTCATCCGAGGCGCGCCTTTTTCGACCGAAGCCACTCGCCGGCGCCCTCTCGCTCCAGCGTGTTCAGAAGATCCCCGCGCCGCGCCAGCCCCTTCCGCGCCGCCCAGATCCCGTAGCGGACGTCCGCCAGCCCCGCCACCGAGTGGGCGTCCGGGTTGACCGCCACGGGCACGCCCCGCCGGCGCAGCGAGGGCAGGCGCGTCCAGTCCACGTCCAGCCGGTGCGGGTTGGCGTTCAGCTCCACCGCCGCGCCAGCGCGGACCAGCGCCTCCTCCACCGCCTCCCAGCGGTGGGCGTAGGGCTCCCGGGAGAGGAGCAGCCTGCCCGTCGGATGGCCGAGCATGGTCGTGGCGGGATGGGAGACGGCCCGCACGAGGCGCTCCGTCTGGGCCTCCTCGTCCAGGCCGAAGCGGCCGTGCACCGAAGCCACCACAAGGTCCAGCGTGGCGAGCAGCTCGTCGGAGTAATCCAGCTCGCCCCCGCCCAAAATGTCTGACTCCACGCCCGCGAAGAGGGCGATGCCGGGGTGGCGCGCCTGCGCCTCGGCGATGGCCGCCCGTTGGGCCAACAACCTTTCCGGCTCCAAACCGTGGGCGTAGACGGCGCTAGCGGAGTGGTCGCAGAAACCCACGTACTCCCAGCCCAGGGCCTCGGCCGCGGCCACCATCTCCTCCAGCGTGGCGCCGCCGTCGCTCCAGTCGGTGTGCACGTGGAAAGCGCCCCGGAGATCGCCCTCGGTGACGAGTTCCGAGAGGTCCTCCGCGAGGGCCTCCGGCAGCTCCCGGCATTCGGGAGGAACGGGCGCCCGCTCGGCGGCCCGCCAGAAGGACTCCTCCGAGGGCGCCGGGAGGGGCCGGCCCTCCCGCCAAAGGCCCTCCTCCGTCCAGGCCAAACCACTGCGGGTCAACTCCGCGTGCAGGGCCTCGCGGAAGGGCTCCCCGGAGGCGAACCAGACTCCCGCCGACCCCATGTGCTCGGGCGCCGCCGCCCGGAGCCGCAGGGGCGCGCCCTCCGGGCTCTCTCCCTCGAACAGCCCCGGTGCCGAGGGAAAAAGCCCCAAAGCCGCCGCGGCCTCCGCCGCCCGGCCGGCCTCCAGGATGAGCTCCAGCCCCGACACCACGGGGCAGAGGCGGACCGCCTCACCCGCGAAGAGCCAGCGCGCGCCGGGCACGGCCTCCTCCACCCGCGCCGCCAGGGCGGTCTGGGCCTCAAGCGCCGAGGGGAGAAGGAGTTTGCCCCTGCGGCGTGCGAGAAGGCGCACCCCCTCCAGCACCTTGGCCTGGGTTTTGGGCCCGAAGCCCGGCAGGGTGACCAGGCGGTTTTCGAGGCAGGCGTACTCCAGCTCGCCAGGCGACTGGAGCCCGAGCTGGCGCCAGAGCACCCCGGCCTTCTTGGGGCCGAGGCCCGGTACCCCCAGGAGCTCCCTCACGCCAGGCGGCACCTTGGTCCGCAGCTCCTCCAGCTTGTGCATGGAGCCCGTGGCGATCTGCTCGCGCACCTTTTCGGCGATGGCCTTACCCACACCGGGCAGGGCCTCCAGCACGCTGGGCTCGCCCCAGCTCTCCACCGGCTGCGAGGCCTTGGAGAGGGTTCTCGCCGCGTTGGCGTAGGCCCGCACTTTGAACGGGTTCTCCCCCAACAGTTCGGAGAGCGCCGCCAGCTCCTCCAGGGCAGCGACGACCGTTTCACGCGCCTTCAACATCCCGAAGCCCTTCTCCTTGCGCTTCCGCCGCCCGCGCCTCTACCGCCGGAGTATAGCAAAGGGCAGGACGAGCGCCCCAACCGACCCCCCACCCCCCAATCCCGCTATGGAAGGCGAAATGGCAGTGCAAATCCCTATGGATCCGCATGTCCGGCATAACTGGACAATCAACTGCCAAGGGATTGGGGGCATTCGAGCCGGAGGTGAAGAATGCACCGAGGGTGGGGTGAGGCTCCGCGGGCTCTGCCCGCGGAGCGCGAAGGGACCCGAAAGGCAAACCGAGCGTTCCGTCTGGCTTTGCCAGCGGAACGCGAAAGACCCGAAAGGCAAATCGAGCGCTCCCCCTGGCTTCGCCAGCGGAACGCGAAAGACCCGAAAGGCAAATCGAGCGCTCCCCCTGGCTTCGCCAGCGGAACGCGAAAGACCCGAAAGGCAAACCGAGCGTTCCGTCTGGCTTCGCCAGCGGAACGCGAAAGAGACGCCCCTCCCCGTTCAAGGAGACAAAGCCTTTCCCCCATGTGCGACCTGCGCCGCCGAAGGAGGGACCATTCGATCGCGGAATTTGGGCCACCAGGAGAGGATGGATGAAGGATGAGGGCATTCCTCACTTTCTACTTTCGAATGGTCTCCTCCTCGATAGCGCAGGTGGCTCTGCGTCTATGCCGATCAGCACGATCCCTAGAGGTTTTCACTGTTCTTTCGGCTCCCATCGCGGGATTGGAGCCCGGGGTGTCCCCACAGCGAAAGAGGCCGCCCGAAGGCGGCCCCTTTCTTCTCCCTGTTTCTCTGTTTCTCGGCCTCTATCCCCTCACTCCGCCTGTGAGGCCGAGATGGCGGCCATGGTGACGATGTCCCTGACGTCCGAGTGGAAGGAGACGATGTTGACGGGGGACTTCAGGCCGATGATGAGGGGCCCGATGACCTCGCCCTTGCTGATGTGGGTGACGAGCTTGTAGGCGATGTTGCCGCTCTGCAGGTCGGGGAAGATGAGGACGTTGGCGTCGCCCTTGATGATGGAGGTCGGGTAGTTGGCCTCGGCGTAGTCGGGAAGCAGAGCCACGTCGCCGTGCATCTCGCCGTCCACCACCAGCTCGGGGTGGTCCCTGTGCAGCATCTCCACCGCCTGGCGGACCTTGCGGGCCTTGGAATGATCGTTGTCCCCGAAGTTGGAGAAGGAGAGCATGGCGATGCGCGGCTCCATGTTGAAGTGGCGGGCCACCTCCGCGGCCTGCACCGCGATCTCCGCCAGCTGGGCCGCGTCCGGCTCGATGTTGAGGGTGGTGTCGGCGAAGAGGAAGACCTTGCCCTCCACCAGCAGCAGGTGCATGCCCACGGCGCGGCTGATGCCGGGCTTGAGCTCGGCCAGGGGCAAGACGAACTGGATCGTCTCCACGTAGGAGCGCTCGATGCCCGCCACCATGCCGTCGGCCATGCCCATGCGCATCATCATCATGGCCTGGTGGATGGGTCGGCGGGCGTAGTATTCGACCCGCTTGGGCGTGTAGCCCTTGCGGCAGCGCAAAGCGTAGAGTTCCTTGGCGAACTCCTCCAAGTGCGGGGAATGGACCGGGTCGATGACCGTGAGCTTGGTCAGGTCGAGGCCGATCTGCCTCGCTTTGTCGCCGATCACCTTGGGGTCGCCCAGGAGGATGGGCCGGGCGAGCCCCTCCTCCACGAGCTGGCGCGCCGCCTCCACGACCTTGGGGTTCTCGCCCTCGGGGAAGACCACGCGCCGGGGAGCCTGGCGCGCATTGGTGACGATGGCGCGCATGACCTGCTGGCTCTTGCTGGTCATCCCTTCGAGCCGGGCCCGGTAGGCGTCCCAGTCGGTGATGGGCTGCTTGGCCACGCCCGTCTCGCACGCGGCCTTGGCGACGGCCGAGGCCTCCCACACGAGGACGCGGGGGTCGAAGGGCTTGGGAATGATGTACTCGGGGCCGAACTGGAAGCGCTCGCCGCCGTAGGCCGCGCAGACGCTCTCGGGCACTGGCTCCTTGGCCAGGGCGGCCAGGGCCCGGCTCGCCGCCATCTTCATCTCCTCGTTGATGGCCGTGGCCCGCACGTCGAGGGCGCCACGGAAGATGAAGGGGAAACCGAGCACGTTGTTCACCTGGTTCGGATAGTCCGACCGGCCGGTGGCCATGATGACGTCGCCGCGGGCCGCCTTGGCGTCGGGGTAGGTGATCTCCGGGTCGGGGTTCGCCATGGCGAAAACAATGGGGTTCTTGGCCATGGAGCGGACCATCTCCTGGGTGAGCAGGCCCTTCACCGAACAGCCAAGGAAGACATCGGCACCCTTCATGGCCTCGGCGAGGGTGCGGAGCCTTGTCTCCTGGGCGAAGTGCTCCTTGTAGGGGTTCATCCCCTCTTTGCGGCCCTTGTAGACCACGCCCTTGGTGTCCACCAGGAGGAAATTCTCGGTGGGCACGCCGAGCTGCTCGTAGAATTTGGCGCAGGCGATGGCGGCGGCCCCGGCGCCCGAGACCACGACTCGGATGTCCTTGAAGCTCTTGCCCGCCAGCTCCAGCGCGTTGATCAGCGCCGCGCCCGAGATGATGGCCGTGCCGTGCTGGTCGTCGTGGAAGACCGGGATCTTCATGGTCTTCTTGAGGGTCTCCTCGATGTAGAAGCACTCCGGAGCCTTGATGTCCTCCAGATTGATGCCCCCGAAGGTGGGCTCCAGGAGCTGGGCCACCTTGATGACCTCGTCGGGGTCGTGGGTGTTCACCTCGATGTCGAACACGTCCACGTGGGCGAACCGCTTGAAGAGCACGCCCTTGCCCTCCATGACGGGCTTGCCCGACAAGGCCCCGATGTCGCCCAGACCCAGGACGGCCGTGCCGTTCGAGAGCACCGCCACGAGGTTGCCCTTGTTGGTGTACTTGTAGGCGTCCTCCGGGTTCTTCTCGATGGCCAGGCAGGGAACCGCCACCCCCGGTGTATAGGCCAAGGAGAGATCGCGGGCGGTCAAGCACGGCTTGGTGGGGACCACCTCCGTCTTGCCCGGCCTCCCGATAGAATGGTAATCGAGCGCTTCCTGATCACGAATTGCCATCAATGACCTCCACTTTCATGTCGCGGACAAGGAAAAGCCCGAGGATTCCGGGCTCCCTCCCTCTTCCGGCACCTCTGAACAAAGGGTGATTATACTCCGCTTTGGACTCGGCGGCGGTTTTAGGAAGCGGAGGCACCGCCTCCGTCTCCACCCCCCACCGTTCCTCAGAACTCCTCCATCTGGATGGCGTGGAGGAAGGCGGCGGCCTTGTCGTTGCGCAGCTCTTCCACCCGCTCCCAGTGTTCGGCGAGCCCCTCCTCCACCGCCTCCGCGGGCAGGGGGCGGCCCGCGGCCTGCTCGGCGAGGATCTCGTGCAGCGCCATCTCCTCGAAGAGGCGGGAGAGCAGCCTTTTCACGAGGGCCGGCTGGAGCCCCTGCAGCAGCGTCGTAAGGGCGCCAAAGAGCGCGTCCACCTTCTCGTCGGCAGGGTCGTACATGGAAGGCTCCTTCCCGCGGGGCGGCTCACTCCTGGGCGTCAAGGTGTGCCAGGAGGGCCACGCCGGTGATCTGTTCGAAGCGCTGGGCCAGCGACGGAACAGGGCCCAGCGGCTCATCCAGCACGATCTTCTCCAGCCTCGCGTAGGGCACGAAGAAGGTGGCCAGCCCCATGGTGCCGCCCCCGCCGGCGGCCACTTGGCGGGCCCAGTCCTCCACGGAGGCCAGGTCCATCCCCCGCAGCCAGACGCCCGTGGGGTCCATCCGGAGGAGCAGGCCCCAGCTCTTCTCCCGCGGGTCGCGCAGGTGGAGGACCACGCAGCTTCCCGGGCCGGCCGCCGCGGAGTGGCGCTTTACCGCGCCTTGCCGGCGGTAGGGAGCTAGCCTCCTACTTTCGAGGTTTTTCGGAGAGCTCAAGCAGGACACCTCCCGTGGATTTGGGGTGGACGAAGGCCACCTTGCAGCCGCCGGCACCCGCACGGGGAATACGGTCGATGAGCTGGAACCCTTCGGCCGCCAAGCGCTCCAGCACATCCGCCACGTCGGGAACCTCCACGCAGAGGTGGTGGAGCCCCGGCCCCTTCCTGGCGATGAATTTCCCGATGGGACCCTCGGGATCCGTGGACTGGAGCAGTTCGAGGCGCGTCTCGCCGAGGGAGAAGAAGACCACCGTGACCTTCTGCTCCTCCACCTCCTCGCGTCCGCCGCAGGCGAGGCCCAGCGATTCGTAGAGGCGGCTGGAGGCCTCCAGATCTTCCACGGCGATGCCCACGTGGTCGAGTTTCACGGCCGCACCTCCCAGCAGATCCGGCGGAGGATCTCGTCGGAGGCCGTGTAGGGGTCCGCCTCTCTCCGCACGAAGGCCTCGAGCAGGCGCCGTTCCTCCTCGGGCGGGAGCCAGCGCTCCCGGAGCCTGGCCAGGAAGCCCTCGGCCAGAAGATCGCTGAACTTCTGCGTAAACTTGAGCAGGAGGCGGCCCCGGCCCTCCTCGCTCGCGGCGAGGTACTCCCGGTGCTTCTCCACAGCCGCCACCAGTTCGGGGACGCCTTCGCCTCGGGAGGCCACGGTCTTGAGGATAGGAGGCGTCCAGGCCAGCTCCTCCTCCGCCTGCGTGAGCGCGCTGCGCAGCTCCCGCTCCACCCGGTCCACGCCGTCACGGTCGGCCTTGTTGATGACGAAGACGTCGGCGATCTCCATGATGCCGGCCTTGATCACCTGGATGTCGTCCCCCATCCCGGGCACGAGCAGCACGAGCACCGTGTCCGCCTCGCGGACGATGTCCACCTCGTCCTGGCCCACACCCACGGTCTCCACGAGGATCACGTCGAAGCCGGCGGCGTCCAAGACGGTGAGAGCGTCGCCCGTGGCACCGGAGAGCCCGCCCATGTGTCCGCGGGTGGCCATGGAGCGGATAAAGACCCCCTCGTCCAGGGCCCGCCCCTGCATCCGGATCCGGTCTCCCAGGATGGCCCCTCCGGAGAAGGCCGAGGAGGGGTCCACCGCGGCCACGGCGACCGTCAGGTTCTGTTCGCGGTAGGCCCCGATGAGCTTGTCCACGAGGGTGGACTTGCCGGCCCCTGGAGGGCCCGTGATGCCGATGATGCGGCCCCGGCCCGCCCGCCGGTACAGATCGCCCAAGATGTCGAGGTACCCCTCCCGGCGATCCTCCACCACGCTCAGGCAGCGCGCGAGGGCCCGCCTGTCCCCGGCGACAACCTTCTCTGACAAGGGATGCAAGGGCATTCCTCCCTGATCGAATGCGGTTCGTTGGTCCTTTCCTGAGGGGCGCCTTTCTCCGGGGCAACCCGGCGGAGCCCGTCTCCTCACGGGCAGGCGGACACCGGCCACCCTTGCACCGCGGACCCTCAGCCCCCCCACTCCTTCAAGAGCTGACGCGCGATGACCATCCGCTGAACCTCACTCGTCCCTTCGCCGATGGTGTTCAGCTTCGAGTCGCGGTAGAACTTCTCCGCCAGAAAATCCTCTGTGAAGCCATAGCCTCCCAGGATCTGCACCGCCCTTTCGCCGGCCCAGACGGAGACTTCCGCGGCGTAAAGCTTGGCCATGGCCGAGAGCTTGGTCACCCGCTGGCCCTTGTCCTTCTTGGCCGCCGCCTGCAGGGTGAGCAGCCGGGCCGCCTCGATGCGCGTGGCCATGTCAGCCAGCGCCCACTGGATGGCCTGAAACTCGCAGATCTTCTGCCCGAAGGCCTCCCGCTGCCGAGAATAGGCCAGCGCCGTATCGAAGGCCCCCTGGGCGCCTCCGAGGGAAAGCGAAGCGATGGAGATCCGTCCGCCGTCCAGAACCGCGAGGGCGTTCTGGAAACCTTGGTTCACCTCGCCGAGCCGGTTCTCGTCGGGAACGTAGCAGTCCTCCAGGACGAGTTCGCTCGTGTCCGAGGCCCTCAGCCCGAGCTTCTTCTCGCGCTTCCCGGAGCGGAAGCCGGGGGTCCCCTTCTCGATGACGAAGGCCGTCACTCCGTGGTGGGGATCGTTCTTGTTCGTGAGCGCCATGACCACGGCGATGCCGCCGATGGTGGCGTGGGTGCAGAAGGTTTTGTTGCCATTGAGGATCCAGCCGTCGCCCTTGCGCACGGCCGTGGTCCTCAGCCCTGCTGCGTCGGAGCCGGAGCCGGGTTCGGTGAGCGCCCAGGCGCCCACCACCTGGCCCGATGCGAGCCGGGGGAGGAAGCGCCGCCTCTGCTCGTCCGTTCCCCACAGATAGATGTGGTTGCTGCAGAGCGAGTTGTGAGCGGCCACGCTGATGCCGACGGAGGGGTCCACGCGGGAGAGCTCCTCCACGACGATCACGTAATCCACATAGCTCATCCCCGCCCCGCCGAGCTCCTCGGGGAAGATGACCCCCATGAACCCCAGCTCGCCGAGCTTGTCGTAAAGGCTGCGGGGCAATTCGCACTGCGCCTCCCATTCACGGACGTGGGGGCGGATCTGCTCCTCGGCAAAGGACCTCACCGTCTCTTTCAACACCTTCTGTTCTTCGGTCAGCTCAAAGTTCACGGGCGCCTCCCCTCACAAGAGGAAATAGTACACCCAAATTCCTCCCGCACGGGCGCGGTATGCCTTCCGGCGCGGCGCGGGGGGACGCTCCCCGAGGAGGGGCTCGGCCGCCCCTTCTCGGCGCTCCTTTGGCCTGCACCAGGGGAGCTGCTCTTCCCTGCCCTTGCGGGGGCAGCCCTCCGAGCGGGGAAACCTCCCCCTTTCCCCGCACCCCTTCGACCGGCGCCGATGCCGCAGGCCAAGGCACGAAAGACCCGATAGGATGCCGACAGAAAATGCCGAGCTTTCAAAACCACGAGATCCCGTACCAGGAGTGCTTCGAAAAGTGCCACGGGATGAGGGCCCGGGGAGTGGCACCTGTCCGGGTTGTGGCCAGCGGCGTGTCTTCTCATGCCCGATGCGTAAAGCTAGTCGGGCAGAGCCTCGTACTTCCGGCGGCGGCGGCGCCAGGCGGCGGCGGCCGCGAGGAGGAAGAGGAGGGTGACGGCGATCCACAGCACGGCGGGCGAGGTGGCCTCCTCCAGCCACCGCCCCCACCAGGGCATGTTCTTGGCCCAGGCGCGAAAGGCCGCCTCGGGGCTCACGCCGAAACGCCTGCGGAAGGCTTCTCCCACGGAGCCGTCGCGGCGGGCCTCCACGACGAAGGCCGTCACGCTGGCATCATCGGGAAAGAGGTCCCTCACGAAGCCCTTGACCAGCGCATAGGAGCGGCGCACCGAACCCTCGCCCCCCGCGAAGTCGGCCTCCACGCGCTGAAGGCTCCAGCTCCCCCGCGCCACGTACGGCAGGGCGAGGGTGGCATAGACCGAGTCGCTGAAGCTCCAGTCGCCCGAGGCGCGCATGGCCAACCCCTCGTCGAGCCAGCGCGGCGGCTCGTAGCCCAGGGCTCGGTAGAGCATGACGTGGGAGACCTCGTGGCGGAGCGTCTGGGCCGCGTCGCCGAAGGGGTAGGGGCCGCACCGGGAGAGGTCGATCAGGATGCGCCCCGAGGCCGGCTCGGCGGCGCCCGCCGCGTAGGCCGGGAAACTCTGCCACTTGGCGGGCAGGTCGGACGCACTCGCTATCACACGGACGTGAACGGGCTGGGAGCAGAGGGCGGGAGGAACGTCGTAGAGCCGACAGAGCTCCCGCGTGGAGCTCTGCAGGACGCTTTGCAGCCCACCGAGGGCTACGGGAGGTTTTGTCTGCGCGAAGGCCGGGCGGAGGGATGGGAGCAGCAGGCCGGCGAAGAGCAGAGCCGCAACGCCCCACGGGGCCCTCACGGGCGGCCCCCTCTGTCCGTCACACCCGTTCACCCTCGGCTGGGGCTGAAAGGACCGGGGTCGGCTTCCCCTTGTCGTCCAGGGCCACCATGTGGAACAGGCCCCGGGTGCAGAGCTCGCGCTGGCCGGTCTTGGGATCCTCGCGGTACATGTTGACCTGCACCTGCATGGAGGTGCGTCCCACGCCGATGACCTGCGCCTCCACCACCGCCACCTGGCCCCAGCGAACGGGGACCCGGAAGTCCAGGCGCTCGATGGAGGCCGTGACGCAGTGGTGGGCGCAGAGGCGGATGGCCGCCAGCCCGGCGGCGATGTCCATCCACTCCACCGCCCTCCCGCCGAAGAGCGATCCCAGCGGGTTGGTGTCGTCGGGCATGATCAGGTGAGTGGACGAGGCCACCCCTCTCGAAAGGTCCAAATCCATGGTTCCTCCTCTCGGCCTCACGCCGTCCCTTTCCTCTCGACGGTGGCCCGGCAAGCCCTTCGCAACGGCGGCCTCAGTAAGAGGGTCTCGGAGCGGCAGATTGCCAGTCCGTGGCAGCCCCGTCACACGTTGAACCGGAAGAGGCAGACGTCGCCCTCGCGCATGACGTACTCCTTGCCCTCCGAGCGCCAGAGGCCCTTCTCCTTGATCTTCTTCTCGTCCTTTCCGCAGGCCAGCCAGTCCTCGTAGGAGTAAACCTCCAGCCGGATGAAGCCGCGCTCCAGGTCGCTGTGGATCTTGCCCGCCGCCTGGGGCGCCCGCGTGCCCTTGGTGATGGTCCAGGCCCGCGTCTCGTCCTCGCCGGCCGTCAGGAAGGTCATGAGGCCCAGGAGGTCGAAACCGGCGTGGATGATCTGGCTGAGGGCCGACTCCTTCAGGCCGTAGGCCTCCATGAACTCCGCCCGCTCCTCCTTCGGCAATCCTGCCATCTCCGCTTCGATCTTCCCGCAGACGCGGATGCAGGGCGCCTTCTCCGCGGCGGCCACGGCCTCCAACGCCGAGGCGTGCGGGTGATCCGGCGCGAGCCCGCTCTCGCCGATGTTGGCCACGTAGAGGATGGGCTTGATCGTGAGCAGGTTGAGGTCGGTGAGCAGGGACCACTCCTCCTTGGGAAGGTGGGCCTCCCGCGCCGGCCGGCCCTCGTCGAGCTGGGCTTTCACGGCCTCCAGCGCGGCCAAGAGGCGCTTGGCCGGGGCGTCGCCCGTGCGCGCCAGCTTGATGACCCTCTCGCGGCGCCTCTCCACGGTGGCGAGGTCCGACAGGGCCAGCTCCAGGTGGATGGTCTCCACGTCTCGCGCCGGGTTGACGGAGCCGTCCTCGTGGATCACCTGTTCGTCCTCGAAGCAGCGAACCACGTGGACGATGGCGTCCACCTCGCGAATGTGCGCCAGGAACTGGTTGCCCGAGCCCCCTCCCTGAGCCGAGCCGCGCACGAGCCCCGCCACGTCCACGAAACGAAGCGTCGTGGGTGTGATCTTCTTCGAGCGGTTCGCCTTACCCAGCTCCTCGAGCCTCGGGTCTGGAACGCTCACCACGGCGATGTTGGGGTCCGCGGAGGCGCCCGTGAAGGCGCCCACCTGGGCGTTGGCGGCCGTCAGCGCATTGAAAATGGTGGTCTTCCCTACCCTCGGGAGTCCCACGATGCCACAGGAAAGAGCCATGACCGACCTCCCGCGCCATTCTACCCCACCCCAATCCCGCGATGGAAGGCGAAATGGCAGTGCAAATCCCTGTGGATCTTCATGACCGGCATAACTGGACAATCACCTGCCAAGGGATTGGGGGCATTCGAGCCGGAGGCGAAGAATGCGCCAAGGGTGGGGTGAGGCTCCGCGGGCCAAGCCCTTGGAGCGGGGAGGGACCCGAAAGGCAAACCGAGCGTTCCGCCTGGCTCCGCCAGCGGAACGCGAAAGACCCGAAAGGCAAGCCGAGCGTTCCGTCTGGCTTCGCCAGCGGAACGCGAAAGACCCGAAAGGCAAATCGAGCGTTCCGTCTGGCTTCGCCAGCGGAACGCGAAAGAGAAGCCCTCCCCGTTCAGGAGACAAAGCCCTTCCCCCATGTGCGACCTGCGCCGCCGAAAGAAGGACCATTCGATCGCGGAATTTCGGATCAGAGAAGGGGCCCTCCGCTTGCCCCCCGCCTCATCCCACGTTACATTCACGTTATATGAGGTGCTGGCCTTGTATACCGTGACGATCGATTACGAAGTCTGCGAAAACAGCGGATTCTGCTTCGAGCTCTGCCCCGAGGAGGTCTTCGAGCTCAAGGTCTCCCAGGTGATCGTGGCGCACCCCGAGAGCTGCACGGGCTGCTGGCTCTGCGTCGAGCACTGCCCCACCGGCGCCGTCACCGTGGAGTGAGCCTCCGGATGATGGCGCTGCTGTCGTGGTCCTTGGGGTCTCCCACGATGGCGATGCGCCCCTTGTACCTCAAGACCGCTTCGCGCTCGGGCACCGTCTCGGGAGTGTAGTCCGTCCCCTTGCAGTGGACGTCGGGCTCCAGCAGTTCGATGAGCGGCGCCACGGTCAGCTCCCCGAAAAGTGTCACGTAATCCACGCAGGCCAGACTGGCGATGATCTCGAGCCGGTCCTGTTCCGGTTGGATGGGCCTGCCCTCCCCCTTGAGGGCGCGCACCGAGTCATCCGCATTGAGCGCCACCAAGAGGAGATCGGCCTCCCGCTTCGCCCCCTGGAGGTAGCGCACGTGGCCCACGTGGAGGAGGTCGAAGCAACCGTTGGCCAGGGCCAGCGTCCGCCCTCTCCGTACGCCGCGGACCAGCCGCTCCGCCGCCTCTTCGCGGCTTAGAATTTTGGAAGCGATGCGCTCTTCAAACGGACTGGGCATGGAGGACCTGCTTGAAGGGATGCGAGAGGCGAAACGTGAGACGCGAAACGTGAGACGCAAGACGCAAGACGCGAGACGCAAGACGTGAGACGCGAGACGTGAGAGGCGAGACGTGAGAGGCGAGACGCGAGACGCGAGACGTGAGACGCGAGAGGCGAGAGGCGAGGCGGGAGACCCGAGAGGAATGACGCCCCCCTTCCGACTGCCGGGTTCCGGCGGTTCCATTCCTCACAGCTTTCCCTCTCCCCAGGCCTGAAGCGTGCTCCTCAGCTCGGCCGCGTCGGTGGTGGCGGTGCCGTGCTTCTGGACCACGATGCCTCCGGCGGCGTTGGCGATGGCCGCCGCGTCCGGAAAGCTGGCGCCCGCAGAGAGGGCGAGCACGTACGCCGCGATGACGGTGTCGCCCGCCCCGGTGACATCCACCACCTGGTCCGAACCGACGACGGGCAGGTGCAGAGGCCTTCGCCCGGGCTCGAAGAGGCTCATCCCTTTGGCGCCTCGGGTCACCAGCAGCGCCTGGAGTCCCATGCGGGCCCGAAGCGCTTCGCCCGCCCTCTCCAGCAGGGCCTCGTCCTCACCCAGGCTGACTTCGCAGGCCTCCTCGAACTCCTCCTCGTTGGGGGTGGCCGTGGTCAAGCCCCGGAAGCTCCCGAGGGCGAAGCGCGAGTCCAGGGCCGAGATGGGCACGGACTTGGCGTAGTCCGCCACCCCCACGGCCTCCACGAGGCCGAGCCCGTAGTCCGAAAGGATAAGGGCCGCCGCCCCCTTCAGCGCGCGCTCCAGGGCACCCCGCAGCTCCGTCACCAGCGGGGGCGTGAACAGGTTGGCTTCGCCCGAATCCACGCGAGCCAGCTGTTGCTTGGGACCGTGCAGCGGGCCCGCCAGGATGCGCGTCTTGGTGGGGGTCTCCCAGACCGGGGGCCTGGCGATCGCATCCAGGGGTATGCCCTTCTCCGCGAAGAGGCTCAGGAGGGCGTCTCCCTCTCGGTCCTGCCCCGCCACACCCACGGGCACGGGCCTGGCACCCAGCGCCGCCAGGTTCCAAACGGTGTTGGCGGCGCAGCCTGGGACGAGCCGAGTCCGCGTTAACCGCACGATGGGGACGGGCGCCTCGCGCGAAATCCGCTGTACGGCCCCGTACCAAAAGCGGTCCAGCACCAGATCGCCCGCCACGACCACGCGTACGCCCGCGAAGCGGCCGACGATCTCCGAGAGTTCCCTCCAGCGCTCCTTCATGAAGTACTCCCCTGGGGCCTGTTTTGGGCACCCGCCACCGAGAGGCCCCTAGAGGCGGCCTTTCGCATCTTCCAGGATCCACACGGCGGCTGAAACCAGGTCCTCCGCCATGAAGTCCGGCTGCTCGGTCCAATCCTGCCGCTGGTAGGTGTACTCCCCCAGCCCGTAACCCGTGAGGACGAGCACGCCCTTGGCCCCCACCGAGTGGGCGAAGGCGACGTCGCCGATCTTGTCCCCCACGACGTAGCACCGGGTCAGGTCGAGAGAGAACTCGGCGGCTCCCCGCAACAGCATGCCGGGCTTGGGCTTGCGGCATTCACACGCCTGCCGGTAGGGCGGCGCCCCCACGGAGGGGTGGTGCGGGCAGTAGTAGAGCCCGTCCAGCCTGGCTCCCAGCCGCTCCAGCATCTCTTGCAGGCGGCTTAGGTTCTCCCGCACCAGCTCCTCCGTGAAGTAGCCCCTGGCTACGCCCGCCTGGTTGGTGGTGAGCACCACCGGAACGGAGGCCCGGTTGAGGAGACGGATGCCCTCCGCCGCGCCGGGGATCAGCCTCAGGCGGAGCCGATGATTCACGTATCCCACCTCCTCGGTGACGGTCCCGTCGCGGTCCAGGAAAACGCCCCATTTCGCCGATTGCGTCATCTGTTCGAACTCCGGCGGAAAAGACGTGGCTAGTAAGCTATTGGGCTATTAAGCTATTAAGCCACTTAGCTATTAAGCGATTGAGCGATCAGGCGATTAGCGGGGGAGGAGGAGCTTCCTCTCCTTGCTTCGCCGGCTCGTCGTCTCCCCGTTTTCCTGTCTCCTTCTCCTCCTCCGGCTGCGTCCGCCAGCGTTGGTGCATCCAGAACCAGGCCTCGGGCTGAGCCCGGACGGCCTCCTCGATGCGCGCGGTCGCCAACTGGGTGATTTCGAGCGCGTCCGCCTCCCGGTCCCCGGAATCGGGGAGTGAAATGGGGGGGCCGTACACGATCCGGTATCGCCCACCCGGCTCGGGAAAGCCAAAGACCGGCAGGATGGGAATGCGAAGCCTGGCGGCGAGGCTCCCGAGGGCCGGGGTCGTGGCGGCGGGACGGCCGAAAAAGGGTACGAAGTGCCTCCCCGGCTCCCCGAAGTTCTGGTCGATCACGAAGGCGATCCCTTTGCCCTGCCTGAGCCCCCTGACCACCTCCCGGACCGCGTTTCGCTTGTGCACGACTCGGTTACCCGTGCTCTCCCGCAGGCGCGCCAGGTACCTCTCCAGATGGGGGTTGTCGAGGGGCCGCGTGACCATCCAGAGGGGATGGCCCAGGGCGGCCTGGAGGTGGGCCACCCGCTCCCAGTTGCCGAAGTGCCCGGACAAAAGGAAATAGCCCTTCCCCGCCTGCTCGATCTGCTGCAGCCACTCCCATCCCTCGAAGGTGACCGTGGGCAGGAGCCGCCGTACGTCGGGCCTCTGGCACACGATCTCCGTGAGGAGGCGCCCCAGGTGGCGGAAACTGCCCCGCGCCACCCTCCGGCGCCACGCCTCATCGGCGTCGGGATAGGCCGCCTCCAGGTTCGCCAGGGCCACCTCCCGGTGGCGCCGGTCCACAAGGAAGGCCAGATTCCCCAGGAGATGTCCGGCCCGGCTTCCGATCCCGCGGGGCCAAAGCCCGACCACCGCGGCCACCAGGCGCACCACCGCATACTCGAGGGCCCACCGCACTCGCTCAGACATCGAGAAGGGGCTCCACGATCCCGCGGATTCTCTCGAAGACGGCCTCCCGGGATCCACCGCCATCCACGGCCCGGATGCGCCGCGGGAATTCCCGGGCCAAAGCCTCGTACCCTTCCGCCACCCGGCGGTGGAAGGCCTCCTCTTCAGCCTCAAAGCGGCCCTCCGCCGAACTCGAGATGCTGTTCCTGGAGCGGGCCCGGGCGAGCGCCTCCTCCACGGGCAGCCGGAGAAAGAGGGTGAGCCCCGGCTCCAGACCGCCCGTCGCCAGGGCGTGCACCCGCTCCACCGCCTCTCGCGGCAGCCTCCGGCCGAAGGCCTGATAAGCCCTCGTGGCGTCCCCGTAGCGGTCGCAGACCACCCAGGCTCCACGCTCCAGGGCGGGGCGGATGACCCTTCCCACGTGCTCCGAGCGCTCGGCGGCATAAAGCAGCAGCTCGGTGGGGGGAAGGAGGTCCGATCCGTCGGACAGCAGGAGGGCCCGGAGAGCGGACCCGATGGGGGAACCGCCGGGCTCGCGGGTCTCCACGACCTCCAAGCCCCGTCCCCGGATAAACTCAGCCAGCATCCGCGCCTGGGTGGTTTTTCCGCAGCCCTCGACACCTTCCAAAGTAACGAACACAGACTCCTCCGTTTGAAAGTGTAGCAGAAGGGTTCTCGGGACGATACGACCTCGCCGGTTCCCAAATTCCGCGATCGAATGGTCCTTCCTTCGGCGGCGCAGGTCGCACATGGGGGAAGGGCTTTGTCTCCTGAACGGGGAGGGGCGTCTCTTTCGCGTTCCGCTGGCGAAG
>Ga0315298_1005812_pt1 | contig 17204 bp, 11 predicted proteins | sample WHS_1_MG_FD_203077 | JGI IMG/M metagenome (GOLD analysis project Ga0315298, IMG submission 203077) | Extremophilic microbial mat communities from Washburn Hot Springs, YNP, Wyoming, USA - WHS_1_MG | ecosystem: Environmental > Aquatic > Thermal springs > Hot (42-90C) | place: USA: Wyoming...
AGGCGATACGCTCGTGGATGAGTTCGCCCGGACACCGAGCCAACATTCTCAACCCACGTCACCGGCGCTTGGGTGTGGCGGCGTATCGGACTCCGCAGGGGACGATCTTCTGGTGCCAGCAATTCACGCCGTAGCCACGTGCCTGTGGTCGTGCGGCGGGGTTGCGAGCACTCCCGGGGGGTGCCAGTGGCACAGACGGTTGTGATCGTGGGAGCTAGTGTGCGGGCAGCCGCTCAGTCCGCCATTCGGGCGGGTTTTGTGCCGTGGGCTGCGGACCTGTTTGCCGACGCGGATTTGTGTGCGGTGGCCTGTGCCCGACGCATCACCGATTACCCGGAAGGTCTGGTTGCCGCGGCTGCTTCGGCCCCTTTTGGCCCGTGGATGTACACCGGGGCCTTGGAAAACCGGCCCGACCTGGTGCAGCGTCTCAGTGCCCGGCGCAGTCTGTGGGGCAACTCGGCAGAGGTCCTGCGCAAGGTGCGCGATCCCTGGCGAGTGCGTCAGGCACTGGTGGCCTGCGGCATCTTGTGTCCGCAACTGGCCCGCAGTTGGGCGGGGTTGCCGGCCGACGGTTCGTGGCTGCGCAAGCCCCTGGCGGGCAGTGGCGGGGTGGGCATAGTGGCTTGGCGGGGCGAAGGGCAGGGCCCACGTGCACGTCTTCGACGCCCGGAGGGTGGATCGCAAAACGAAAACCCCTTTGGCGACGCCTCCGGGGCCCTATATTTCCAGAAGCGGATCTGCGGTAAACCGTGTTCCGCAGTGTTTATTGGGGCGAAAGGACGCGCCGTTCTCCTCGGCATCACCCGCCAGCTTGTAGGCACGCGGTGGGCGCACGCCAAGCCGTTCCGCTATGCGGGGTCGGTCGGCCCGTGGCTTCTGCGCAAACCGCTTGGAGTGCAACTGGAGCGGATCGGCCAGGCGCTGGCGCAGGAGTTTCGCCTTGTGGGAGTTTTCGGGGTGGACGCTGTAGTGGCTGCCGGCCGGGTGTGGCCGGTGGAGGTCAATCCCCGCTGGACCGCTTCGATCGAAGTGCTGGAGCGGGCGTGCGGGTTGCCGGTTTTCGCGTGGCACGCAGCGGCGTGTTCCAAGGGCGAGTTGCCCGACTGGCATTATAGCCGATTGCGGCGCCATGCGCAAGCGGGCAAGGCCATCCTGTTTGCCCCGCACGAGCTTTGGGTGACGGAGGCTTTCGCCCGCTGGGCGCGGCCGTTGTGGGCAAGGCGCGAGTGGCCGGCGCTGGCCGATGTACCCGCCGCCGGCACCCACATCCGGCCCGGCCGGCCGGTCCTCACCCTATTGGCCCAGGCAAGTAGCCAAGCCGCCGTGCTGCACGACTTGGCTCGGGGGATGGCTGAGGTCGAAGGCCGGCTCACTGCGAGACAGGCATGTTCCTCCGCTGTGCGGAAACGCCGCTCCGCTCCCCGGGAACGCTGATCCGCACCGGCAGGCCCGTTTCCGGCGCGATCCAAAGGTTGGTGACCGTGTATTCGAGCGCCAAAGCCTGGGCGGGTGCCGGCGTGCTGATTTTCAGCAGGCTGGTCGAGCGGGCCGGGAGCGTGAGGGTTTGCGGCCCGACTTTTCCGGTGCGTTGAAGCACGAAATCCGCTTCGCAGAGGTTCCGTACCGTCAAAAACACGGCGTCCTTGGTCCGCAGGTGCGGCGGATCGACTTGGACCGACGCGGCAAACAGCGGCTCCAGCCACTCCTTGCGACCGATGAGCCGGTCCTTATACCACACCACGGTCCGGCCGGCCAAGAGGGCTTCTTTCACGCCTTCGGGGGTTCGTTGTTTTGCCAGCAGTAAGGTCATGGTGCGGTGGTTGGTCGATTGGCTGCGCTGGTTCAGGTCGGGGTCGTGGATGTCGCTGTTGCCCAGCATAGTGAGGTTCTTTTCCAGGCACCACCGGTGGGCATCGGGATAGTAGTCGTCGCCGTTGCACACCTCCATGCCCTGGAACCATTTGTTCTGCAACATGGTGGTGTGGACCTCGAGCCACCGCCCTTTCTCGGGGCCTTTCCAGCCCTGGTGGTTCCAGAAGACGAACGCCCCCTGTTGATTGGCCCGCTGGATGGCGTCGAGGAACTCGGGCGTGTCCAAGGCGGCCTGGTCGGTCAAAAAGATGGCGTTGAAATGCCCGGGGGGTGTGTCGCGCGTGATCTCCGCACCCCGGATAAGCAGCAGATTGGCCTGGCGGGCCGCCCCGGCCGCCAAGTCGCACGATCGGGCGTGCCGCGTGGGCACATCGTCTTTATGGGGTTGATATTCGATGTGGTCGGTGATGGCGATCACATCCAGGCCCAGGCGCCATGCCTCCTGCACACGAACCGTGGGCCACACTGCCCCGTCCGAAAAAACGGTGTGCATGTGCAGGTCGCACTTCAGGGTTTGATACCCGGCGACATCAGGAAACTGGATTTCCTGGCGAACGCCCTGCGCGGCCAGCGGACTGGCCAAGGCCAATAGCCACAATACGGCAACCGCAACACGATGCTTCTTCATGATGAACTCCTGAGTCAAAAAGGTGCAAGCAGGGAAACGGGTGCCGGCGGGAGATGGCCGGGAGAAAGCTTTCGGATAAACGGTGGGCATAACTTACCTTTTGGCGGGAGCGGGCGAGTTTTGCGTGGCGGGCCGGCTGGCCGTCGCCTCGCCGCCGGACGCTGCTCCTTCGGTGGGCCCGAGGTATTTCTCCGTCAACCGCGTCCGATAATGCATAGTGCTGGCGTTGCCGGCAAATCCCACCACCTCCTTGTCGATGTCCATCTGTTCTTCAATCACCCGGCCGGCCTGGATGTCGAACCGGACTCGGCCGCTAGATTCCCGTTGGACCAAGAGGGCCTCCATCGCTGGGTCGCGAATGGGGGTCAAGACCTGGCTGGAAACCCGGATGGTCGCAATGCCCGCTTCCACGCTTTCCAAGGTAAAGCTTTGTTGGATTTTTACTTTCTTGATCGTGCCGTCGTTGCCTGCCAATTCCGATTCGAAGGCAAGCGACCAGGTGTGGCCCACCGGTACCGGCTCTTCGGGCAAGGGAAGGGTGATCTGCCCTTGGGTCTCGGTGCCCGGTTTGGCCTTGAGGATCTGCCGCTTGAGAATTCTTCCTCGCGGGTCAAGGGTGATGGCCCACAGGGGCACGCCAATCGATTGCGCGACGTCCTTGAACTCCGGCGGCGGATTCTTATCGGTCTGGCTGTTGTAGTGCCGCTCCATGCGGCCGCTGCTTTTCTGGCGCATCTCCACCTGTTCGACCGAGTTTTCGAAGGTGGCGTGGCCCTCGGGAGCCACCGCCGTTACTCGCCACACCTTGATCGACTTGGAGTAGGTGTCCACCGTCTGGCTGACGCCTGCGATGGAGGTCTCGACCCGGGCGCGGTGGATCACTTCCCAGCGGAGCGTCTGGCCGGGCTGGAACTTGTAGCGAAGGGTGTACTTGGCCGGGCCGGATTCTGCGGCGGCACGGGAAGGTGTATTGGTTTGGGGCGCGGATTTGGCGGAAGAAGCGGGGGTGGAGGGTTCGGGCTTGCCCGGGCTGGCATCCGATGCCCGCGCAAGGGCCGGCGCGGGCTTGGCTCCAGGAGCGGCTTGCTGGGACTGGGTGGGAGCGGCCGTAACCTTCGGCACGTCGGTGTTCCCATCGCCGGCCACCGCAATGGCCATCGTAGCAACCAAGCCAGCAAACAACCCACACATGATGAATCCTTTCGTGGAAATTGGGACAAACGCACCCTCAAGGGCCCCAATGCAAGCGACCGCCCCATCCCAGCTTTTCCCGCAGCGTCCGGTAATAGCTGTGGCCGGGAACTGCCACCATCTTGAACCGCACGTCGGCCTTGCGAACCCGAACTCGGTCGCGGGGCAAGACTGGGGTAAGCACGCGGCCATCGGCCACGACCGCCGTGCCGGGCTCGGCCCGCATTACGGCCAATTCATAGGTCCGCTCGGCCGAGTCCACCACCGGCCGGTTCGTCAAGGTATGGGGGCTGATCGGCGAGATCACAAACGCCTGGAGGTCCTTTCGCAGAATAGGCCCCCCCGCCGATAGACTGTGTGCCGTGGACCCCACCGGAGTGGCCAGGATCAAGCCGTCACAACTATACGTAGTTACCAGCTCTCCGTCAACGTAAAGCTCCAGCTCGATCATCTTGAAAGCCGGGCCGGTCTGCACCGTTACCTCGTTCAGTCCCAGGCAGGATGCCAGTACGCGGCCCTCACGCAGAACCTGGCAATCGAACATCAGATGTTCGATCACTTGGCCCGCCAGGCCCGTGTGCGACAAGTTTTCTAACACGCCCGGCAATTCTGCCGGGGACAAATCGGCCAGAAACCCCAATCTTCCCAAGTTGACACCCACGACCGGCAACTGGCGTTGCCCCATCTGATGGGCCGCGCGAAGGATTGATCCATCCCCGCCAAGCACCACCACCATCTCCGCCTCGACCTTCGAGAGGTCCATTTGCCCGGTAAGGTCGCAAGCCACCACCGTGGCATACCTCTCGATGAGGGGCCGCAAACGTTGCGCCTCTTCGGCCACGCCCGGCCTGCCGCCAAATCCCAGAATGATTACTCGCATGTGCCAATGTAAACCGTGCGGGCTTCCAACTGTGCCTCCCAAAGCCGATTGCCCAAGGAATGCGATTCCGATTTTGAGCCGCCTCGGGCGTGGAGACCACCGTCAGTCCTCACCAGGGGAGCAGCCGCCGTGCCGACATGCTAGAGCCTGAGCAAAGAAGGGTCAATCGCGGGCGAGGGCGTGGCGACGCTTCTTCGTCGGCTGGGCGACGTGGGGTCTGCCAAACGGCGGCCCCCTCGCAAGGCTGGAGGGGATTGACATAGAGCAGCGTTCGTGCCACCAGTGGTGCTGTCGCGTTTACTCATAGATCGGTTGGCCCGATAGCGGCCTTCCCCCCGCAAGAGGAACCTGATCGATGTGGTATTATCAGCGGGCAAGCGAAGTCGTTGGTCCCGTAACGTGGGACGAACTTCTCCAAAAGGCCGACCAGGGCGAGCTGACGCCCCAGACGCTGATCCGCCAAGGAACTGACGGGGCTTGGCGGGCCGCGGCGGAAGTGGAAGGATTGTGGCTTTCGCCGACCGGATCGATCGAGGGGCTGCCAGAGGACGAAGCGCAAGCGCAGGTGGCTACCGAGGCCGCGGCAGCGCAGGCGGCAGCGGTTTCGACGGAGACCGCGCCGCGGGCGCGTTCGCCTCTGAGTCTTCGCCCGTGCAGCGACTGCGGCACGATGGTCTCGCAGCACGCGACCATGTGCCCCAACTGCGGGCGATCGTTCCATGCCCTGTCGCTTTCGGTGCCGTACCGCGGCGAACATCCTGTGCCCGTGTGGGTGTTCTTCACGCTGTTGGCCGTAGCCTTCATGCTGGCCAGCCCCGTGGCGATTCACCGCGGCATTGCCCGAGTAGCGGCGGAATCGCTTAAAGACGATTTGGCGGCCCACACGATTGCGGTGGCGGTGGCCGTGGTGTATGCAGTTTCGATGGTGTGTTGCGCGGTGCTGGGGGGAGCGGTGGGGGCTCCCCGTATGGCCTACTATACGGGGCTGTTGCTGGGCCTGTTTTTCGGGCCCCTAGGGGTGTTCGCCGCCTTTGCCATCGACAAACGGCCGCAGTGCCCGAATTGCTGTACGCGTCTGGGCGGCCTGGCCCGGGAGTGCCCCGCTTGCCACGCCCACCTCACGTGGACCATGAAAGTCCGATGGTATTAGGGCAGGAGGGTCGGCGCTCTGCTGGCACACGCCGCTGTTCTTTCGCGCCGCTGCAACCCTGCGCTATGTGGCACGGGCTGCGACCGGCAAGCACGCAGTGATTCGTGTGTGCGCAGCGCCTGGCGTAGCTGCAAGGCATCACCCAGCAGGCCTTTTGCCCCCAAACGGCCCGCCAGGGAAGAATCCGCTCGTAGCCGAAAAACGAAGAGAGTCTTTCTCAAGAACTGCCAGCCCGGAGCGAATTACTTTCAGGATCGGGCGTGGCGCCCTTTTTCCTCGATGACCGAAAGAGGGAGGGCCTTATGGGCGGTTGGCTGGTTGTGGCAAGTTTGGCTGCGTTGGGGGCTGGGCAAGATGCCCGGCGCGAACCCTTCGCTCTGGGAATCGAGTACGTGGTCCCCGGCTTGGCGTCGGTATATGCCAAGACGGGGGTCGTCTGGGCCAAGGTCGCGGCGATTGGCTGCACCTGGGGCGATGTCGAGCCGCGCCCACCGGTGAATGGCAAGCATTCCTACCGCTGGGAGGCCATCGATCGGGTATTGCTCGAGTATCAGCAGGCCGGGTTCCGGCATTTTCATATATACGTCCGGTGCATGAACCGCTGGGCCTCCAGCAAGCCTGTCAAGGCAATCGGGGGTGGCAGTTGGCTGCCAAAGCCGGAATACATGGAAGACTACAAGGCCTTTCTCCGGGCATTCGTGCAGCGGTACGACCCCACCCACCCCGACCATGTGCCAGGACTGCTTTATCCAATCGAATACTGGGAAATCGAGTCGGAATGGGGCACCGGTTTTTGGCAAGGCACGCTGGAAGAGTATCTCGCGCTGTTGAAGGTTGCCTATCCCACGGTCAAGGAGGCCAATCCGCGGGCAAAGGTGATCTTGATCGGTTTCTTTCTGGCCGGGTTGTTCGAGGGGCATCCCGATCCTGCGGAGATACCGGCCACGCTGGCAGCGATGCCCCAGCCGAGGCGGCGAGTCACCGAGCAGTACCTGTCCGACATCCGGACACTCTTGTCTCATCCGGAGTTGTTCGACGTTGTGGAGTTCCATTCCCTGAGCGACTGGAGTGAAATCAGCGGCATGGCCCGGTTCCTGCGGCAGACCATGCGGGCCCATGGCTACGAGAAGCCCATCTGGGTGGGGGATGTGAATTACACGGCCTCGCCTTTGATGTTCTGGGGAATCCCTGTGCCGCCCTACACAGAGAAGCAGAAGCCGGCTATTGAAGCGACGCTCCAGGCGCTGGCCCGGCCCCGGCATCCGGGCCACGCCGAAGCCGAGCGCTGGCTGCGAGCGGAGCAGTCCCGCGGGTTGGTGAAAAAAACGGTGCTGGCCATGGCCGAGGGACTGGCCGGCATCAACATCGGCAACCTTAAAGACGAAGCGCTCTTTGGCGTGCTCCCCCAAATCACCGGTACCGCGGCCTTTCAGGGGCTGATCGATACGGCAGGAGTTCCTCCAGGGCCAGGCCAACCGCGTCCCGCGTACCACGCGCTGACGCTGGTGGTGCAGAAACTGGGGGAGTTTTCGGCCGTCGAACCACTAGCGCCAGGCCCGGAAGTCTACGCCTACCGCTTCACGGTGCGAGGCCGGCCCGTGTACGTACTGTGGTACGACGACGGCCGCCGCTATCTGCCCGGCGACACCGAGCCCGCGGCGCAACGGAAGATCACCTTGCCCCCCGGCCAATACCGCGCAACGGAAACGCCCATAGCTTGCGGCCCCATCCCGGTCCGCACCGTCTCCGTCCCCCAAGGGGGCTGGAAGGCTGCATTGACGACTACGCCAATCTTTTTGGAACCCCTCGGCGAGTTTTGAGTTATGACCGGCACGCTTGTATTGTGCTTGCTGATTTCGGGAGCCGGCCCACAGGTGGAAAAGCCCGCCCCTGGCCGCGCCAAAGGAATCGTTCTGCCGGTGGCAACCCGATCTTTTCGCACGGGCACCACGCCCAGTGTGGATCGCACGAAGAACCCTGCCGCCGCTTACGTCTTGAGCAAACAGGTGGGCAAGATAACCATGTTTTGGGTCACGCCCAACGGTATCGGACTGTACAACAAGCTGTCGCAAACAAACCCGGTCGCCAAGAAGACCAACTACGAAGTGCTCTGCGATCTGGGGTTGGTCCCCGTGGTGAATCTCAACCCCTGGACGGTGCGGCCGGGCAAGGGTGTGGTGCGAAACGATGGCTCGGCCAGCCGCGACTTCGCCGACGCGGAATTCGTTCATCGCATGTGCGAGGAGGCCCGGCAGGTGGCGGTTCGCTTCCGTCCCCAGTATTTCTCCATCGGCAACGAGATCAATAGCGTGTACGAATGGTTGGGTGAGCGCGCATTCGCCGGCTTGGCCGCTCTGGAAAAGCAAGTATACCAGGCGGTCAAGACTGCCTCGCCCTCCACGAGGGTTTTGGTGGTTGTTTCCTACTCGCAAATGGTGGACCTGCCCGGTCCCCCTCGATTTCATCTGGTTGACAAGCTGGCCGGCGCTTACGACCTGTTGGGGGTGACAAGCTATCCTTGGAAAAAGTACGCTGCGCCCGACCAGATGCCGGCCGATTACTACCTGCGGCTTGCCGAGCACACCAATAAGCCGCTGGGCTTTACCGAAATCGCCTGGAGCAGCGATCCGTCGCAAGGGGGAAGCGAGGACGAACAGGTGGCGTTTTTGCTTCGCTTTCTGGAAATTACCAAGGGGCTTCGGGTGGAGTTCGTCAATTGGGCGTTTCTGCACGACCTGCCGGAATCGAGCGTAACCGGCTTCGTGGTGCAGCGGGGTCACCTTGGCCTGGGCTTGCGGCGCTACGACGGCTCGCCCAAGAAGGTATGGGAATACTTTCGCGCCCTTGCCGAACTCCAGGGGCCATAGGCCGCAGCCGGGCCTGCGTGTGCCCCGGATCCATGCTTTTGAGCGTGGGGGGTTGCTCGCCGGCTTGGCCGGCGTGGGGGCATGGCAGTGCGGAGGGGCTTTTTTCGGCCTGCACCGGTGCGTCTGTACCGGCCGACTACCGCAAACAGCACACCTCGCCGCGGGTGTTGGACAGATACAGGGCGCCCTGGGCGGCGGCCAAGCCGTCGAAGACGGGCGGGCTTTCAAGAGCGTGTTCGGCCAGCGTCTTCCCATCGGTCGGCGAGAGCACCAGCAGCAACCCCGACGAGCGTCCTTCGACGGCTGCCACCGGGTCCTCGGCCCGGAAGATGTCGGGGGGCCCGGCCAGGAGCAGGTGCTGCCCAGCAAGTATCATTCCCCGGGCCAGCACGGGCAGTTGCCGAGTCCAGCGGCAGGGCTTTGGCGGGGGACCTTCGGCGTGGGGCTTGGCTTTTGCCATGGCCGGCTGGGCTTTGGATTCGCCCGCTTTGGCCTTGCTTTTGGCTGGGACGCCGCCTGCCTGGCTGCCAGAGGGCTGGGCCTCAGGAGTCAGCTTGGCCTTCGAGGCGGGTTTGATGGCCGTCTTGGCGCCCGCTTTTCCGGCCGGCTTGGCTTTAGGCTTAGCTGCCGGCCCGAGCTTCGGCTCGGCCGTGGGGTCATGGAGCATGGCGAACGCCTGGTAATACGTGACCCGCGGGTTATATCGCAGCAAGTTGAAGTGGAAGATCGTTTCGGCATCGATTCCCACGTGCGACCCGGTGTGCGAGTACTGGTTCCGCCCGAAACCATAGACCACCGGCCCATCCAGCACCAGCAGGCGGCCGGCGGGTACGCGGCTGCCGACCACAGGCCAGCCGCCGTAGTTGGTGCCCATCATCCTCCCCACCAGCCAGTAGGTGCGATGCCACCACGTGTCGTCGAGGAAGCCGGCGGGGCTGAACAGATGGGGCACCTCGGGCGGCTGCTCGCGCCCCTCCAAATCGAAACGCACGTGCCGCAAATACACCGAAGACCCGTCGCACGAAAGGACGTCGGGCAGGGCCCCAGGCATGTTGGTCCCTTGAATGGTGTCGTTGCGCTGCACGCCGGTTTGGGGATCGCGATGGTCGATCACCGTTTCAGACAGCAGCCTGCCAGTGGCCGCTTCGAGCCGGCATAGCCGAATGCCGCCATCCAGGTACGAGGATCGTCCCGCGGCGAAATAGGCGACACCCTGATGCACCAGCACATTGCCGGGCACGGGCCAGGCCGATTCGAGCTGCCCGTAGGCGACGATGCGGCGATCCAAAGGCGCTGCCCGCCAGCGCCAAGCCAGCGCGCCGTCGCTGAGGCGGAGGCAATACACCCATCCATCGGCCGAACCGAACAGCGCCCGGCCCTGCCACACCGTAGGCGGCGAATCGACACGGCCGCCTGCCGTGAAGCTCCAAAGGGGCTTGCCGGAAGCGGCATCCAGCGCGTGCACCGTGTGCTCGTCGATCTGGGCCACCAGCACCATGCCCTGGGCGACTACTGGAGGAGTGAGCCGCCCGCCCAGCTTTGTGCGCCAAGCGGGCTTGAGTTCCGCCGCAACCTCGCAGCTTGCCCGGCCGCTTCGGGCTGCGTCATGCCGATAGGTGGGCCAGTCGCGGGCGTCGGGTTGCGAAGGCTCCGTCGAGCCATAGGCCGGGCCCCGCTCCAGACGATCTCCGGCTTGGGCCTGCGGAAGTTCTGTGCTGGCACGGGCGGCCGCTGCGGGTTTTTGGGGTGCCAAGGCCTCAGGGGGGCCGGCCGGCTTGGGCGACAAACAGACATAGCCGTTGAGTTTGGCCGTGATAAAACACGCGCAGGAGTGCGGCGGGACGTACAGCAGCCCGTTGCAAGGAATCACGCCGTATTGGCAGCCCCCCCGGACCCAGTGATGGGGCAATGCGTTGCCGGTGGCGACATCGATGAACTCCACGCCCGACCGGCCCAGTACCAGCCAGCGCGAGGTGGCTTTGTTGCGGTAGCACCGGTGGTGCCCCATACCGGGCTCGAAAAAGTGCTGGTCGGCCGGGCGGCTCCGGCGGATTTCGCCGGTCCGAGGATCCCGACCGGCGGTAATGCCCGGATCGCGCGCCGAGACCAGGTCGCCGGTCCAGACCAGACCATCGGCCACCAGCACATCCACCGGGGCGTTATAGCACTCCCGGCAGGGGGCGCTCCATAATCGCTTGCCGTCGGTGGCCGAAAAGGCGATCAATTCGCCTACCGGCGCTTGGCCGCCGCCGCTGGTAACGAACCAGCCGCTGGGCAGGGCAGCGCCCAGCGTTTTTGCCTCGGGGGGTGGGCCCACAGCGCGATCGGCCGAGAGCACCACGTCTTCGTACACCACCAAGGTGGGCGCCGACCACGCGGGGCGGTTGCGGGCCACCGGCCGGGCCGCCCGCCATACGGGCGTCCCTTGGCGGGCATCGAGGCAGACAATGGCGTCCGCGTTCTGGAAAAACACCCGATCGCCTTTGGCGGCCAGGGTGGTGGGCATGAGTTCGGCCGTCTCGGCATCGGCCTTCTTCCACAGCATGCGCCCGGCAGCCGCATCGAATGCCAGAAGCCTTTTGACCGGCGGGTCCTCGGCATACGGGGGGCGTTGGGACCGGACCCGCACGAAGCCGGGTCGCTGCCCGGGATGCGGCCCTTTGGCTTCCTCCGTGGCTCGGTCGCCGGCCACCACCAGCAGCATGCCTTGATGGTGGACGATTTCCAGCGCGTGGTCGGTACCCGGATATTCGAGCAAGGTTTGGCCCGTGGCCGCATCCAGGGCGCTCACCGGCGCGTCGGACCCCAGCGTAACAAACACGCGGCTTTCGGTGGCCACCAGACGGCGGGCCAAATCGCTCGGCCCGCTGCGGAAGCCCCGCAGGTGCCATTGCCACACCGCAATGGGCCGCCGCCATAGTTCCACGCCGCTGAACGCGTCACGGGCCACCAAGTACCATTTGGGTTCCAACACCACGGCGGCGATCGGTCCCTCATCGACGATGGAGAACAGCCGGCCGCCGGCCGAGACCGCGGCACTCAGACTGGCCAGATGGTCGTGGCTGCGGGCCCAGGGCGGTCCGCCTACCCACTGGAGCCGGCGGGGTGGTCCGACCACCGCATCGGCGGCCACCGCGTTGTTCGAGGCGTCGTGCAGGAAGTGCGTCCACTCATCGATCTTCGCAGGTCGAGGCTTGGACCACCGCTCCGCGATTTCCAAGGGGTCCACCGACTTGAGATGAATCGCTACGCCCCCGGGGGACAGCACCCGCAGCATTTCCTCTTTTGGGACCGACGAGGAAGGACCGACGACAACCAGGTTCACCAAGTCGTCCACGTAGGGGAGGTGCTTGCCGTCGAAACGATCCACCGAAACCGCTTGGTACACCCCCAGCGACCGGAGGTGTTTTCGCGCCCGCTCGACCAACAGGGGATCGCTATCCAGGCCATGCACCAGACAACCGGGGTTTGCCCGGAGCGCCGCCGTAAGCCGGCCGTCGCCGCACCCCACATGCACGATGAGCCCGCCGCTGACGCCGGCTGCACGCAAGAGTTGCGGGCCTTGCTCCTCCGGTTGCCCTGCTGGGGCGAGGCGCAGCACGGCAAGGGTTGCCACCAGCGCCAGCCCAACACCACCGCAAAATCCCATCCGCCGAACCGTCATGCCATGCCTGGACATAATTCCACCTCCTCAAGAAGGCCTGCTACACGCCGGCTGGTATAGTTTACCGCGACCACCGTGGGCCAAGCTACACACCTGGTCGTCTTTGGATTGGCGCGGTTTGCCCCGCCCTGGCATGTCCTTCTTGCAGCGTCACAGGCCCTATCTTATAGCGCGCGAGCCTCGGCCGCTCCATGGCCCGGTCCGCTGGCTCGGGCATCGCTTGCCAGCGGTTGGGATGGGCGCGGTTCACGCAGGCCGAGCGTGCTTCAGGGCTGCGGCGGACAGGGACCCTGCTTCTTTTCCTCTACCGAGCGGCGAATACGCTCGATGAGCGCTCGCGCCTTTTCCACTTTGGCCCGCGAAGCCTCGTCTTTGGGCTCGCGTACGGGATCGGTGATTCGCCAGGTAATCTTTCCCGAAAGGGGTGGCGCCGGAAACGCGCCCGGGTCCCACAGCATGTAGTGGCGGAAAGGAGTCGGGGTTTCCTGGTAGCACGCCCACACCGCTTGACGAATCACGTCGGGCGAGCCTTCATCGATCAAGTCGATGACGGTCACTTGGCTGCGAAAGCGATCGATGAACTCCTGAGGCAGGTTGAACAGATACGGGGTAGGGGCTTTGGCCCCCACGATGCGTTTGCCGGCATCCACGCCGTTGCGGGCCAGGGCGACGATGGCGTCGCCGACCAAATGACCCGGGCTCTCCGGCCCACACACCACCAGGTACCGGATGTTCGGGTTGGCCACGATATTGCACACCACTTTTTCGAGGCCCACGTTTTCGGTCTGAAGTGTGCCGGCCAGTGCCGCCCCGCTTTCCACAGCCGCTCGCACCAGGGCCTCGATCGAAGGGGGCGTGGTTTCGCGGTTCCACCGCAGAATGACGACCACGGCCACCGGCGAAAAGTCGTTCCCCCGCAGATAGCAGCCCGGCTCGGGCGGATAGCCCTCGGCGGGCGGGACTTTGCGTATTTCCGACATGCCGGCACCTCCTTGGGCGCACGCCAGTGCGGGGAGACACAGCGGGCCGCCTCCCGCAGAAGGCTGCACAACCTCGTCACGCCCGCCAGGCGACCAATGCAGGTTATCTCACGTCATGGCGGCGAGCCGATGCGGGTTTTACCGCCTCGATGGTCGCGGCCCGGACGTACCGGTCCAAATCGCGACCAGGGAACCAGTCGCGGATCACCGCCCCGCTTTCCTCGCGGGTTTGCACCCGGATATTCTCGAAACCCGATTGGCGAAGCATGTGCTCCAGTTCGGCCACCGAGGCTGCCCCGGCCACGCATCCGGCCATCAACGCCAAGTCCCGGCGCAAGTGTTCGGGCAGGGGAGCGATGGCCACCACGTCGGACACCGCCACTCGGCCCCCCGGGCGCAACACCCGATACATCTCCCGAAACACTTGCGGCTTATCGGGCGACAAGTTGATCACGCAGTTGGAGATGATGACATCGACCGAGGCATCGGCCACCGGCAGATGCTCGATCTCGCCCAGCCGAAACTCGACATTCGAGTATCCGCCGCGGGCCGCGCTGGCACGCGCCCGGCTAACCATCTCGGGCGTCATGTCCACGCCAATTACCCGGCCGGTCGGTCCCACGCGCCGGGCCGCCAGAAAACAGTCGATGCCGCCGCCGCTTCCCAGGTCCAACACCGTCTGGCCCGGGGCCAATGCGGCGATGGTCTGCGGATTGCCGCATCCCAGGCCCATTTCGGCCTCTGGGGGAATGGCCGCGAGTTCCAGGGCCGAATACCCCAACCGAGTCGAGTCGATGGGTACAGCGCTGCCCGCCCCGCCGCAACATGAAGGGGTGCACCCCCTCGGCTGCGCTTCGCGGGCTAGTTGGCCGTACACTCGTCGCACCACGTCGCGTGCGTCTTCTCCTGTCGTTCCCCCCATGATGGCGAACCTCCCGGTGTGCAACTTGGCGAGGGGGTGGTACCGGCTAGTCGCGCGACGCTGTGGGCGGCTGCGCCGCCGGTTTCAGCGGGACGGAAGCGGGCCCCGCGGCGGCTGCCTCCGCTTGCGGAACGAAAAGCCGTCTGCGGAAGTATAGCGCCACATTCACCAGACTGATGAGCACCGGCACTTCCAATAGTGGCCCGATGACCGTGGCAAAAGCCTGGTTGGACCCGATGCCGAAAATCGCCACCGCCACCGCGATGGCCAGCTCGAAGTCATTGCTGGCCGCCGTAAACGCAATGGCCGTGGTCTTCTCGTACCCTGCCCGAAGTTTGTAACCGATAAAGAACGCCGCAAACCACATCACAAAGAAGTACAGCACCAGCGGCACCGCCACCAGCACCACGTCCAGCGGCGAGCGGATGATCTCGTTCCCTTTGGAAGAGAACATGACGATGATGGTAAACAATAGCGCTACTAGCGTGATGGGGCTGATCCGGGGAATGAACTTCTCCTCGTACCACGCGCGGCCTTTGAGCGGCAAAAGCACCCCGCGGGTGATCACGCCGCCTAGGAACGGAATACCCAGATAGATGAACACCGTCTTGGCAGCCTCCCAGATCGAGACCTGTACATCCAGCCCCTCCACCAGGCCCAGGGCATTCAAAAGCAGCGTAATGAACAGATAAATGTACACCGCGTAAAACAGCACCTGGAACACGGCATTGAACGCCACCAGGCCCACGGCCAACTCGCGGTCCCCTCCGGCCAACTCGTTCCACACAATGACCATCGCAATGCAACGGGCCAGGCCGACCAGGATCACCCCGATCATGTACTCGGGGTAGTTGTGCAGAAACGCGATGGCCAGCACGGTCATGAAGATCGGGCCGACCACCCAGTTCATAAGAAGCGAAATGCCCAATAGCCGTCTTTCGCCCAGCACGCGGCCCGACTCCTCATACCGGACCTTGGCCAAGGGCGGATACATCATCAGGATCAAACCCAAGGCGATGGGAAGGTTCGTGGTGCCGACCTGAAGATGGGCTTCCATGAACGCCCCCAAGCCCGGCCAAAGGTACCCAAGCCCCACCCCCAGAGCCATGGCGAGAAAAATCCACAGGGTGAGAAAGCGGTCCAGGACGGAAAGCTTCTTGGCGACGGCAGTTGGCATGGGTAATAGTCTCCGCGAGTAAGCTTGAAGGTCCAGTTGCTGAAATTATATCGCTTTTTGGCGAACTAGCCAAGGCTGCCGACCGCCTTCGCCGTTGGGCTATAGCGCGCCTTTCTCCGTGAGCTACAATGGAGTGTCCGGTTGGGTTTGTCCCTCCCGTCCTTTCGGGGGTGGTCGGCAAGTACGGCCGGTCGCAAGCCGTTGGGGGCCGCCGGCCGCCACGTCGCTGGCCTGGCACTCGCTTTTGCAACCCGGGGCTCTTGAGTCGGCAGGGCGGGATAACCGTGCCAGCGAACCCCCGCCGGTTCTGCTCTAGGAGCTTTTGCTGATGTGTGGGATAGTGGGATATGTGGGCCGATCGGACGCACTGGAGTTCCTTTTGCGCGGCCTTCGCCGGCTGGAATACCGGGGCTACGACAGTGCAGGGGTGGCGGTGATCGATGCCCACGGCCACTTGCGCGTCGTCAAGGCGGCTGGCCGCATCGAGGGCTTGGAGGAGCGTCTGAGGGCCGATCCGATCTCCGGCTGCATCGGTATTGGGCATACGCGATGGGCCACACACGGGCCGGCCACCGATGTCAACGCCCATCCCCATATTGGGGGCAACGGGCTGGTGGCCGTTGTCCACAACGGCGTGATCGACAATTACCTTCCGCTGCGTGCCCGGTTGGAGGCCGAGGGGTATCGTTTCCGTTCGGCCACCGATACCGAGGTGATCGCGCACTTGGTGGATTCCTCGCTGCGCCGGCACGGTTTAGTGCGGGAAGCAGACCACCGCGAGGCCGCCGGGGAAGCCTTGGTTACGGGCTTGGACTTGGCCAAGGCCGACTACGCCCCCCTGGTCCACGCCGTTCAGGAGGCGCTTGTCCAACTTCAGGGGACCTACGGGCTGGCCATGGTATTGCCCGCCTGGCCCGAGGTGCTGATCGCCTGCCGGCTGGGAAGCCCGTTGATCGTGGGCGTAAGCGAGGGAGAGCATTTTGTGGCCAGCGACGCCTCGCCCTTTGCCGGCTACGCGGACCGCATCGTATATCTGGCCGATCATGAGATGGCGTTGATGACGGCCGACTCGCTGCGCGTTGTCCACCGCGACCAGGGCCGGATCGCCCACCAGGTGCAGGTGCTGGACTTGCCGCCCGATGCCGTGGACCGTGGCGGCTTTCCCCATTTCATGCTCAAAGAGATCTTCGAGCAGCCGGAGTCATTGCGCAACGCGATGCGTGGCCGGCTGGACCGCGACGCTGCCACGGCGCGCTTCGGAGGGCTGAACCTTTCGGCCCAGCAACTTGCCTCGGTGCGGCGCCTGGTGATGACTGCCTGCGGTACGAGTTGGCACGCCGGGCTGGTGGGCGAGTATCAGATCGAGACCCTGGCCCGCCTGCCGGTGGAGGTCGAGTACGCCAGCGAACTCCGCTATCGCAATCCCCCTTTGGAGCCGGGAACGCTCCTGTTCGCCATCACCCAGAGCGGCGAAACCGCCGACACCTTGGCGGCCCTCCGCGAAATGAAGCGCAAAGGGCACCCCACGCTGGCCATCTGCAACGTGGTGGGCAGCACCATCGCCCAGGAGGCCGACGGCGGAATCTACCTGCATGCCGGACCCGAGGTGGGGGTGGCCTCGACTAAGGCCTTCACCTCGCAGTGCCTGGTGCTGGCCCTGTTGGCCCTGTATTTCGGCCGGCTGCATCACCTGAGCTTCGACGCGGGAATGCGGATCATCGAGCAGATCGAAGAACTGCCCGACAAGGTCCGCCAAGCCCTGGAAACCAACGACCTGGTCCGCCAGATCGCGCTGCGCTATTGCGAGGCCAACAATTTCCTGTACCTGGGCCGCCAGTTCAACTATCCCACGGCGATGGAAGGGGCCCTGAAG
>Ga0315298_1005814_pt1 | contig 17190 bp, 14 predicted proteins | sample WHS_1_MG_FD_203077 | JGI IMG/M metagenome (GOLD analysis project Ga0315298, IMG submission 203077) | Extremophilic microbial mat communities from Washburn Hot Springs, YNP, Wyoming, USA - WHS_1_MG | ecosystem: Environmental > Aquatic > Thermal springs > Hot (42-90C) | place: USA: Wyoming...
AGCAGGAACCTGTTCCCGGCAGCCCGCTGGTTGTGGGAGAAACGATTCGGGTGCGATTCTCGAGATGACGGTCGGCGAACTACTCTCGGGGGTACGGCTGCGGTCTCCGATTCCGGAGGCCCTGTCGAGCGCCGTGGCCGCCGGGCTGGACTACGACTCCCGCCGCATCCTGCCGAATTACCTCTTCTTCGCCTTCCCCGGCCAGAGGGCGGACGGGCGCAGTTTCGCGGCTGCCGCCCTGGAGCGCGGCGCGGTGGCGGTGGTCAGCGAGTCGCCGGCGCCGGACGGGCTGGCCGGATCCTGGATCCAGGTGGATCACGGGCGCGAGGCGCTGGCCCTGGCCGCCCGCAACTTCTATGGCCATCCCGACGAGCGGTTGAAGCTGACCGGGATTACGGGCACTAACGGGAAGACCACCACGTCCTATCTGCTGGATTCCGTGTTGCGCGCCGCGGGCTACACGACCGCCCTGGTGGGCACCATCGAATATCGCCTGGCCGGCCGGGTCAGGCCCGCCGTGAACACAACGCCCGAGTCGCTGGACCTGTGCCGGCTCTTCGCCGAGCTCGAGCAGGCCGGCGGCAGCCACGTCACGATGGAAGTCTCCTCCCATGCTCTCGCGCTGGGGCGGGTCTTCGGCCTGCGCTTCGACACCGCCATTTTCACGAACCTGACGCGGGACCACCTGGACTTCCACCAGACCATGGAAGCCTATTTCGCCGCCAAACGGAGACTGTTTGAGGGCGCCGGCGCGCCTCCCCCGAGAGTCGCCGTGCTGAACCGCGACGACTCTGCCTCCTCCCGCATGCCGCTTCACGCCGGCGCCCAGGTCTACTGGTACGGCCTCGGCAAAGACGCCACGGTCCGCGCCAGCCGTATCTCCTCGGGCATGAGCGGGCTCCGCTTCCAGGTCAACGCCGGCAAGCTGCATTTCCCCATCGAGTCGGCGATGGTGGGACGCATCAATGTGTACAACATCCTGGCGGCTTGCTCGGCCGGGCTGGGATATGGAATCGATCCCGAGGTGATCACGCGGGGCATTCGCGAATGCCCCGCCGTCCCCGGCCGGTTCGAGAGAGTCGACGAAGGGCAGCCGTTTCTGGTGGTGGTGGACTACGCCCATACCGACGACGCGCTGCGCAACGCCATTTCCGTGGCCCGGAGCCTGGAACCGAAGCGGGTGATCACGCTGTTTGGGTGCGGCGGCGACCGCGATCGCGCCAAGCGGCCTCTGATGGGCCAGGCGGCCGCCGAACTGAGCGATTTCGTGGTCCTGACCAGCGACAACCCGCGCTCGGAAGATCCGCTGGCCATTATTAACGACGCGCTGGTGGGACTGCGGCGCCACGACACGCCGCACATCATCGAACCCGATCGCGCCACGGCCATTCGCCGCGCTCTCAGTGAGGCCGGTCCCGGCGACATTGTGATTCTGGCCGGGAAAGGGCACGAGACGTACCAGGTCCTGAAGGACCGCACGATTCATTTCGACGACCGCGAAACGGCTCGGGACGTGCTGCGGAAGTTCGGCTACGGCAAGGAGCGTCCATGAGCCTTCCGGCTGAGCTGGATGCTTTGCGGCATGCCCCTCCCAGCGTGGATACGCGCACGCTTCAGCCCGGCGAATTGTTTTTCGCCCTGCGCGGCGAGCGGGACGGACACGAATTTGCCGCCCAAGCCCTGGAGAAGGGCGCCGTGGCTGTGGTGGCGGATCACGCGCTGCCCCTGGCCGGCCGGGTCATCGTGGTGCCCGACACCCTGGCGGCTCTCCAGGAGCTGGCCGCCCGCGTGCGCCGGGAGTGGGCCGGCGTCCTGGTCGCGGTGACCGGCAGCGCCGGCAAGACGACCACCAAAGACATCATCGCCGGGCTGCTGGCTACCGTCTTCCCGACTGGCAAGAGCGAGGGCAATTTCAATAATCACATCGGAGTGCCGCTTTCGCTGCTGCGCCTGCCGCGGACCTGCCGCGTGGGGGTGATCGAGATCGGGATGAACCACGCCGGGGAGATCCGGCGCCTGGCCGCCATCGCCAGGCCGGATATCGCCGTAGTCACCAATGTCGGCAACGCGCACGTCGAGAACTTTGAGAACGGCATCGAAGGCGTGGCCCTGGCCAAACGGGAGCTGATTGAAGCCTTGCCACCGGAGGGAATCGCGATTCTAAACGCCGACGACGAACGAGTGATCCGTTTCCGGGATCATCATCCCGGGCGGACCATCACGTTCGGACTGTCCCAGGCGGCCGACGTCCATCCGGACCCCGGTCCGGGCCGCGGATTCTCCGTGAACGGCGTGAGCTTTGAATTGCCGCTCCCGGGCCGGCATGACCTGCTGAATGTGCTTGCCGGGCTGGCCGTGGCGCGCGCCTTCGAGATTCCATTCGAGCGCCTGCGCGACGCCGTGCGGCGGCTCTCGCCGGGAAGGATGCGGGGCGAATTTATCACCCGCAACGGGATCACCATCATCAACGACTGTTACAACTCCAACCCGGAAGCAGCCCGCGCGATGCTCGATCTGCTCGCCAACACTCCGGCCGAGCGCCGGGTGGCAGTGCTGGGCGAGATGCTGGAACTCGGACGCGCCTCGGAACGGTTTCACCGCGAGGTGGGCGAGTACGCCGCGCGCCGGGCTGACCTGCTGGTGGCCGTGCGGGGCCAGGCCACGCACTTTGTGGAAGGAGCGGTGGCCGCCGGAATGCCCCGCGCCTCCGCCTGCTTCTTTCCGACGCCCGAAGAAGCGGGCGATTTCCTGAAGGCGCAACTTCGGGCCGGAGACGCCGTTCTGTTCAAAGGATCGCGAGGGGTCGCACTCGAGAAAGCCCTCGCCCGCTTCGAGGAGTAGCTCTCATGTTCTATTACATCCTCTTCGAACAGCTCCATCACACCCTGGGGCCGCTCCGCCTGTTCCGTTACGTCACCTTCCGGACGGCTTTCGCCAGCCTGACCGCGCTGTTCCTCTGCGTGGTGCTGGGCCCCTGGTTCATCGCCCGCCTGAAGGAGTTTCAGATCGGGCAGTACATCCGCGAAGAAGGGCCCAAGTCGCACCAGAAGAAGGCCGGGACCCCCACCATGGGCGGCGTGCTCATTGTGGTTTCCATCGTGATCCCCACGCTGCTGTGGTCCGACCTGACCAACCCCTACGTGTGGGTGGCTCTGCTGGTATTGCTGGCTTACGGGGCCATCGGTTTCTGGGATGATTACGCGAAAGTGACCAAGCGCAGGAACCTGGGCCTTAGCGGCCGCACCAAGTTCCTGTTGCAGGTGCTGGTGGCCTTTGTGGTGGGCGTGGTGCTGCTGGCGATGCACGCGCGGGGAGTTTTTTCCACCAGCATGAACGTGCCGTTCTTCAAGACCTTCCGGCCCGACCTGTTGATCGACCGCTACCTGGCCAGCCCGTTTACCTACGTACTGGCCTTCGTCCCGTTCTTTTTCTTCCTGGCTTTTGTGATTGTGGGCTCGTCCAACGCTGTGAATCTGACCGACGGCCTGGACGGGCTGGCGATCGGGCTGATGATCATCGCCTCGGGCGCGCTCACCGTGCTGACCTACGCGGGCGGCCACGCCGAGCTGGCCAGCTATCTGGAACTGGCCCGTAACCCGCGCACCTCGGAATTGACCATCTTCTGCGGGGCGATGACGGGCGCCAGTATCGGTTTCCTCTGGTACAACGCCCATCCGGCCGAAATCTTCATGGGCGATGTCGGGTCGCTGTCGCTGGGCGCCAGTATGGCGATCGTGGCCGTGCTGATCAAACAGGAAGTACTTCTGATTTTCATCGGCGGAGTGTTCGTACTGGAGGCCTTGTCGGTAATCCTCCAGGTGGCCAGCTTCAAACTGCGCGGCAAACGGATCTTCAAGATGGCCCCGCTGCACCACCACTTCGAAGCGCTCGGCTGGGCGGAATCGAAGATCATCGCGCGCTTCTGGATCACCGGTCTGGTTCTGGCGCTGTTTGCGCTCACCACGCTGAAACTGAGGTAAATCGAATTGCAGCTAGCGGGAACGGAAACACTGGTGGTAGGGCTGGGGAAATCGGGCGTGGCTTCAGTGGAGCTGTTACTGAAGCACGGCGCCCGGGTGCGGACCACCGACCGGCGGCCGGAAGCCGCTGAAGCCGCGCGGCATCTGGGGGTGGAATTCCGGCTCCAGACGCCGGAGGTCTTCGAGGGCGCGGAGCTGATTGTGATCTCGCCGGGGGTGCCCGCCGACCTTGCTCCACTCGAGGCGGCGCGCGCGCGGGGCGCCACGGTGATCGGCGAGGTGGAACTGGCCGCGCCGTTTCTGAAAGGCGAGGTCATTGGCATCACCGGTTCCAACGGAAAGACCACCGTTACGGCGCTGACCAGCCACATCCTGAAAGAATCGGGCGTGCCGGTGCAGGTGGGGGGCAACATCGGCGCGCCGGTCGCGGGCATGGTGGACTCCTCCCGGGAGGGCCAGTGGAACGTGCTGGAGCTCTCCAGTTTCCAGCTCGAGACGATCCGCACCTTCCGCGCGCACATCGGCGTGGCGCTCAACGTCACCCCCGACCACCTGGACCGGCATCACACCTTCGAGAATTACGCCGCCGCCAAGGCGCGCCTGTTTGAAACCCAGCGGGCGGACGATTTTGCCGTCCTCAACGCCGACGACGCCGTGGCCAGCGCATACGCCCGGTCTGGCCCCGCCGCCGTGCGCTGGTTCAGCCTGGCGCGCGCGGCGCGTCCCGGGGCGTGGCTCGAGAACGGGCGTTTGTTCCTGGAAGGCGAGGAGCTGATGCCCGCTTCCGATCTGCCCATCCGCGGGCGGCACAACATTGAAAACGCGCTGGCTGCCGCCGTGGCGGCGAACCTGGCCGGCGCCGCGCCGGCCGCAATCGCCGCGGCAATGCGCACGTTTCGCGCCGTCGAGCACCGGCTGGAATTCGTCCGCCGCGTGAACGGCGTGGACTTTTATAACGATTCCAAGGCCACCAACGTGGACGCCACTCTCAAGGCGCTGGAGTCCTTCGAGGGCGGGCTGTGGGTGATTCTGGGCGGCAAGGACAAGGGCAGCGATTACACGGTGATGCGCGATCCGCTCCGCCGAAAAGCTCACGCCGGGCTGCTGATCGGCGCCGCCGCGGCCAAGATCCGCAGTCACCTGGGCGGCGCCCTGCCGCTGGTGGACTGCGGCACGCTCGATGAAGCCGTCCGCCACGCCTGGGCCCACGCGCGTCCGGGCGATACCGTATTGCTGGCCCCCGCCTGCGCCAGCTTCGATCAGTTCGAGAGCTACGAACACCGGGGGCGCGTCTTCAAAGACCTGGTGGGCCGTCTGGAGGAGAAGCCGTAATGCCGCAGCGTCTGACCACCGACCGTTATCTGTTCGGCGCCATTCTGGCCCTGGTGTTTTTCGGTCTGCTGATGATCTACAGCGCTTCTTCGGTGACCGCCGATTTGAAATACCAGTCTCCGTACTATTTTGTGGTCCGCCAGTTTGCCTGGATGCTGGGTTCTGTCGCCGTCATGATGGCTCTGAAGAGGACCCACTACCGCCGCCTGCAAACGCCGGCGGTGGCCTTCACGGCGGTGGGCGTGACCTTGATGCTGCTGGTAACCGTCTATTTCGCCGACGGCAGGCTGCACCGCTGGATCCGCCTGGGCTCGTTCAGCCTTCAGCCCTCCGAGCTGGCCAAGCCCGCCCTGGTGCTGTTTCTTGCGTTCTTCGTCAGCATGCGCGCGCGGGCCATTAACGACCGGTACACGCTGCTCCCGGCCGGCATCACCGTCGGACTGGTGACCACGCTGGTCGCAATACCGGACCTGGGAACCGCGATCGTTCTGGTGGCCACCGCCGCGGTGGTCTTCTTTGTGGCCGGTCTGAATCGCCGCCACATCACCGAAGCGCTGATTGTCGCCGTGCTGGGGATCCTCCTGGCTGTGGTTCTAAAGCCGTACCGCCTGGCCCGCGCCGTGCAATACATCGATCCCGACTACCAGATCGTGGATATGATCGATCCGGCCGGCCACCTGAAGGCCTATCTCCAGAAATCGCTCACCACGAAGGACACCCGCTACCAGGCCGAGCAATCCAGGATCGCCGTGGGCACGGGAGGCATTTTCGGCCTGGGGTTGATGGAGGGCAAACAGAAGCTATTCTACCTGCCCGAAGCCCACAACGATTTCATCTACGCCGTGGTTGGAGAGGAGTGGGGTTTCGCCGGATCGGCGGGCGTGCTGGCCGCCTTTCTGGTGATCCTGTGGCGCGGCCTGCGGGCCGCCGTCCGGATTCCGGACGATTTCGGACGCTACCTGGCGCTGGGAGTCACCGCCACGATTGTTTTCCAGGCCTTCCTGAACATGAGCGTGGTGCTGGATATGGTGCCCACCAAGGGAATCCCTCTGCCCATGATCAGTTCCGGAGGCAGTTCGCTGCTGAGCACCCTGCTGCTGTCGGGGATGCTGCTGAATGTCAGCGAAAACGCAGGGTAAAGGCGAGGAATGGGGGATGGGAAAGCAATTCCTGCTGGCCGGCGGCGGCACCGGAGGGCACGTCATTCCCCTCCTGGCGGTCGCCCGCGAGCTGCGCAAGCGCGGCCACGGGGTGGTGTTTGTCGGCACGCGGCAGGGCATCGAGGCGCGCCTGGTGCCGGCGGCGGGCTTTCCCATCGAATACATCGAGATTGGAGGGTTGAAGCGGGTCAGTGCGGCCCAGCGCGCCAGCACGCTCGTGCGGTTGCCGGTCGAGACGCTCCGCCAGCTTCGCCGCCCGCGGCCCGCGGCGGTTTTCAGCATGGGCGGGTATGCCGCCGGCCCCCCGGTGCTGGCTGCCCTGATGCGCGGCGTTCCGGTGGTGGTGATGGAGCCGAACGCGCTGCCCGGATTCACGAACCGCCGTATCGCCCCTTTCGTGCGCCGTGCCCTGATCAGCTTCGAGGAAACCGCGGCCTACTTTCCGAAAGGCCGCACGGAAAGGACCGGTCTTCCCGTGCGAGAGGAATTCTTCAGCATCCCGCCGAAACCCCGCGGGGAGGTGCTGAGTGTCCTGGTGACCGGCGGCAGCCGCGGCGCCCATACGCTCAACCTGGCTTCCGCGCAGAGCTGGCCGCTGTTTCGAAAAGCCGGATTCCCGGTCCGGTTTATTTTGCAGGCCGGGCGGGAAGAGGCCGACGCTCTCCGCCTCCGGTTTCAGGAGTTGGGACTGGAAGGCGATGTGGTGGCGTTCATCGAGGACATGCCCGCGGCCTTCGCGCAGGCCGACCTGATCGTGTGCCGGTCGGGCGCGGGTGCGGTTGCGGAACTGGCCGCGGCCGGAAAACCGGGGATCCTGTGCCCGTTCCCTTTCGCGGCGGACCAGCATCAGCTTCGCAACGCCGAGGCCTTTGTCCGGGCCGGAGCGGCGCGCCTGATCCGCAACGAAGAGATGAACGGCGAAACGCTGGTTCAGGCCATCACCGCTCTGGCGGCGGAACCCGGCGCCCTGGAACGGATGGGCCAGGCCGCCAAGAAACTCGCGCGGCCGGGAGCGGCCCGCCGCGCGGCCGAGATTCTGGAGGAGATTTCGTGATCCGGCCGGCTTGCCGGCACATTCCCATTGACACCGGCGCGGCAGTCCGAAACAATACTTAAGTAAAATGTTTTTTAAGCCCCAGCACCTGCATTTCACCGGCATCGGCGGCATCGGCATGAGCGGCATCGCCGAGGTTCTGCTCAACCTCGGCTACACCATCAGCGGGTCCGATCTGAAGATGAGTCCGGTCACCGAACGGCTGGCCGGGCTCGGGGCGAAGATTTACGAAGGGCACGACGCCGCCAACGTGGCCGGGGCTAAGGCGCTGGTGGTCAGTTCGGCTGTCGACGAGCAGAATCCGGAGGTGCAGGAAGCCCGCCGGCTCCAGATCCCGGTGATCCCGCGCGGCGAGCTGCTGGCCGAGCTGATGCGCCTGAAGTATGGCATCGCCGTGGCGGGGAGCCACGGCAAGACCACCACCACGTCCATGGCCGCCACGGTGTTGAATCATGCGGGCCTGGACCCTACCGTGGTAGTGGGCGGGCGCGTCGGCACGCTGGGATCCAACGCCAGAGTGGGGCACAGCGATTTCCTGGTCGTCGAGGCGGACGAAAGCGATCGCTCGTTTCTGAAGCTGGCGCCCATCCTGGCCGTGGTGACCAACATCGACCGCGAGCACCTGGACTGCTATTCTTCGCTCGACGACATCCGCGCCTCCTTCATCGAATTCGTCAACAAGGTTCCCTTCTATGGCGCCGCCATCCTGTGCCTGGACGACGCCAACGTGCAGAGCATCCTGCCTTCGATCCGGCGGCGGACCATCACGTACGGGGTCAGCGCACAAGCCGGCCTCCAGATCACCGACATGACGTGCGGGCAGGAGGGCAGCGATTTTCGTTTGCGCGGCCGGCGGGGCGACCTGGGCAGCTTCCGGCTGAACGTGCCCGGGGAACATAACGTTCTCAACGCCACCGCGGCCGTTGCCGTGGCTCTGGAGCTGGACGTCAGTCCCGGCGTGATCCGGGAGGGCCTGGCCGCCTTCAACGGGGTCGACCGGCGGTTTCAGCTTCGCGGCCGGGAACGGGGTGTCACGGTAATCGACGACTACGGCCACCACCCTACCGAGATCCGCGCCACGCTGGCCGCGGCGCGGCTGAGCGGGTACCGCCGCATTCTGGTGATCTTTCAGCCCCACCGGTATACCCGCACCTTCCATCTGATGGACGAATTCGGCGGGGCCTTCCATCAGGCCGACCAGCTATTCGTGCTGGATATCTACGCGGCGTCGGAGAAGCCGATGCCCGGGGTTACGGCCCAAGCCCTGGTCGATCGCATCCGGTCTTTCGGACACCGTTCCGCGGAATACGCCGGTTCGCTGGATGGGGCGGTCGGCGCCGTGATGGGAGTGGTGAGGGAAGGCGACCTGGTGCTGACGCTCGGCGCAGGCAACGTATGGCAGGCGGGAGACCGCATCCTGGCGGCGCTCCGCGAGAGAGGGCCCCATGGCTCGTGAAGCCCGCCGGAAACCGGTCCGCTGGCGGTTCTGGCTGCGCGCCGCATTCTGGCTCGCGGTGGGCGTCTCCACCGCCGTGGCCGCCCGGCAGGCGACCCGCTTTGCCGGGCAGGATCCCCTTTTTATCCTGCCGGCGGCCAATACTCCCTGCTTCATCATCGACGGCATGACTCACGGGTCGCGCGAGCGGGTCGCCGAGGTGTTCGCCGGCGATTTTGGACGGAGCGTCTTTCGGGTGCCTCTGGGAGAGCGCCGCCGCCGTCTGCTGGCCATCGATTGGGTCGAGGACGCCGTGGTGTCCCGGGTGTGGCCGAACCGGATTTGGGTCCGCATCCGCGAGCGGACGCCGGAGGCGTTTGTCCGCCTCCCGCAGGGCCGGACGGGGTCGCGCCTGGCTTTGATCGACAGAAACGGCGTAATCCTGTCGTTGCCCCCCAAATCGAAATTCAGCTTCCCGATTGTGACCGGCCTGACCGAAGAGCAACCCGAGAGCGTCCGCGCAGCGCGCGTGCGTTACGTATTGCAGGTGGAAAGGGAGATTGGGGCCGCGGCCAGGCAGATCTCCGAAATTCACCTCTCCCCGGACGACGAGGTGGCGCTCACCGTGCCGGTGGACGGCCGCGCGGTCGAGTTGCTGGTGGGCGACCGGAACTTCGGCTCGCGGTACAGGAATTTCATGAACGCCTATCCGGAGATTCGAAAGCGGTCCCCAAGGGCCAGGCTTTTCGATCTGCGGCTGGATGACAGGATTACCGCCAGGAATGGCGGCTAGGAAATTGACCAGGAGGTTGGGATGTCGCATGCGGCTGTGTATGCCGTGGGACTCGACGCGGGCGCTTCCGCGACGCGTTGTGTGATCGGAATCGTAGAGGATGGTGTGTTGCGCCTGCTCGGCTACGGAGAGGCGCGATCCTACGGTTGGGTAAAGGGGTGCATTTCCGATCAGAAGGCCGTCGCCGATTCGATTCTTGCGGCCGTGCAGGAAGCCGAGCGGATGGCGCAGGTTCCCGTTGAATCCGCGGTGGTGGGAATCGGCGGGCCGACGGCGCGCGGCGCCAACAGCCGCGGCATTACCGACATCGGACGCCCGCGGGAGATCGAGCAGCGCGACGTAAACCGGGCCGTCGAGCGAGCCTCCCACGTGCAACTCCATGAGGACCGGATGATCCTGCAACTGTTCACGCAGGATTTTGTGGTGGACGGGCACGCCGGCCACCGGGACCCGCGCAAGATTCTGGCCACCCGGCTGGAGTCAAACGTGCACGTGGTGACGGCTTCCGAACAGGAACACGCCTGCCTGGTGGGCGCGGTGAACCAGGCCCACCTCGCCGTCGAGGAGACGGTTTTCGAGCCCATCGCCGCCTGCTACGCCGCCGCCCTGCCCGAGGATCGCCGCGAAGGACTGGCCCTGGTGGACGTGGGCGCGCACTCGACCCAACTGGTGGTCTACTTCGGCGACGCCCTGCTGGATGCCTGGAGCCTGCCGATTTCCGGCGACCACTTCACGCGCGACATCGCCCGCGGGCTGCACACCACTTTCGACGACGCCGCGCTGATCAAGGCCGAATACGGTTGCGCCGTACTGGGCCTGACCGGCGACAACATCTACATCGAAGTGCCTTCCCCCGGCGGACGGGAACCGCGCGAGGCTCCCCGGCGGCTGCTGAACGGCATCCTGGAAGCCCGCGCCGAAGAGCTGTTCCGGCATGTTCGCAAAGAACTGGCGCGGGTGGATATGGACCAGTCGCTCGCCGGAGGCGTGCTGCTTACCGGCGGCGAAGCCCGGCTGAACGGGCTCTGCGACATGGCCGAACGCGTTCTCAACTGCCAGGCGCGGAAAGGCCTGGCGATCGGCATCGAGGATTGGCCGGAAGAGCTCGACGATCCGGCCTGGACCACGGCTGCGGGCCTCGCCATGTATTCGGCGCGGCTCCGGATTCGCGGCGAACTGGAGCGCCGCGCCACGGGATTGCTAGGGAGAATCTTCAGCTAGTGAAGGAGACCACCATGGGCCTGCTCGACCGGAGCATCGACGATTTGAAATACGAAATTCAGGAAGATGGCCGCATCGGCGTGCGCATCAAAGTAATCGGGGTCGGCGGCGGCGGGTCAAACGCCGTGGCCCGCATGATCGAGGAAGGCATTACGGGTGTCGAGTTTCACGTGCTCAACACCGATGCCCAGGCGCTGCACGCCTCCCGCGTTCCCAACAAACTGCAAATCGGCGCCAAGATTACCAACGGCCTGGGCGCCGGCTCCGACCCCTCTGTGGGCCGCCAGGCCGCGCTGGAAGACACCGACCGCATTGTCGAGATCCTGGAGGGATCCGACATGGTTTTCGTCACCGCCGGCCTGGGCGGCGGAACCGGCACCGGCGCCGCCCCGGTGGTGGCGTCGCTGGCCAAGGAACTCGACGCGCTGACGGTAGCGGTGGTGACCAAGCCTTTCGGCTTCGAAGGGCCGCGCCGGATGGGCCAGGCCGACCGGGGGCTGGCCGAACTGGCTTCCACCGTAGACACCGTGATTCACATTCCCAACGACCGCCTGCTGGCCCTGGCGCCGCGCGGCACCAGCGTGTTTGAGGCTTTTCGCATCGCCGACGACATCCTGCGCCAGGCGGTACAGGGCATCGCCGACATCATTACCACGCCCGGCCTCATCAACCGCGACTTCTCCGACATCAAGGCCACCATGCTCGGCATGGGCTATGCCTACATGGGCACGGCGGTTGCGCGCGGCGAGAACGGCGCCGTGGAAGCCGCGCGGCAAGCCATCAACTGCCCGCTGCTCGAAGACACCCGCATCCGCGGCTCGCGCGGGGTGCTGATCAACATCACCGGCTCGAGCCGCCTGGGCCTGCACGAAGTTAACGAGGCTTGCACGATCATCCGCCAGGCGGCCGATTGCGACGACGTGCAGATCAGCTTCGGAGTGATTCTGAACGAGTCGATGGAGGACGCCGTCAAGATCACCGTGATCGCCACCGGCTTTCGCCCGGACAATGCGCCCCCCGTTCAGGTTCGGAGCACGGCGGGTCTGGAAGCCCAGCCACGCGTGCGGGAGGCGCCGGCCGCTCCGGCGCCGGCTCCAGCAGCGCCGGAACCCGAGCCGGGCTACGCATCCGAACCGGAGCCCAGCGAGCTCCCGCCGGTATTCGACCCGGACGACATCGAGACCCCGGCTTTCCTGCGGCAGGGAAAGCTGCTGAACTGAGGCTTGCCGGCGCGGCGGTTCAATTACGGGTACAGACCCGCCAGAAGGGTGAAGCGGCGGACGTCGAATCCCTCGCCGGGCACGGGCTTCTCCAGGCCGATGGCGAAGTAGTCGCGGGGGCTGCCGGCGCGCAGGCGTCTCGATTCCGCGAACCAGACCCACCCGCCGCCGGCGCCGGCGGGCCATTCCACGGCGCCTTCTGAGCCGACAAACCAGACCTTGCAGGGCCGGGGGCAGCGCACCTCGGCCCGGATCGTGACGGGCGCCGCGGGAGCCAGCGCGCGCGGCGGGCGGACGATCAGAATCAGCCATCGGGACGGGTCGAGCGCTGTCAGGCGGGTGAACTCACCTCCCGCTTCCTGGTGTCGTTCCAGGCGATAGTTGCCTTCCGCCATCGAGACCTCGGGATGTTCGGACACCCCTTCGCTCAGCACCTCGGCCCGGGAGAGGTCGGGCAGCCAGCGGGCGCACCGGTATTCGTAAGCCAGACCCGTGAACCGGCCGGCGGCGTCGAGGGGTCCGCAATTGGTGGCGAGCAGCCTGGATCCTTCCCGGGGCACGAGTACCCGGGTTTCCCGCGCGCCCGGGCGGAGCACTTGCGAGCGTTGGGGCGTGAACGCCGCGCCGGCGTATGCGCGGGGCGCCATCTCATCCGGCGGCACGTAGAGGGCGGAGACTTCTCCCGCCGGCCACGGCTCGCGCCGAGCCTTCTCAAGCAACATGCCGTGCCGGCTCCGGATTGCGGTGATGTAGCCAGGCGGCGCGAGGCGCGCGGCGAATGCATCCAGAGTGGCCTCCGGCTCGCGGGCATCCGGTCCCAGCAGCCGGGCCACGTATCGATAACGGTCCGCGCCGGTCGTGCCGGTGCGCACGTCATGCTCGAGCTTCCGCCCGGCCAGCAGGTAGTGCGCGGCAGGTCCGCCGTCTCGCGCTTCGTCATAGAGAAAGACGGAGGAGGGCGGCAAGGCGCGGACCGCCGTGTAAATCTCTTTCCACCAGGGCGCGGCGGTTTCCCGGTTTCGCTCGACTACCCACGGCGTGGCCGCAATCAGGGCGGCGGCCGCGCACCCCGCCCCGAGCCACGCTCTTGCTGGTCTGAGCAGAAACGGCAACGGGAACAGAACCACGCCGGCCAGCGCGGCGCCGTACCAGTCGCGCGGAAGCCTGCTGTAGATGAGACCGAGCCGGCTTGCCAGGGTGATTCCAACGACCGCGTACGGCGCCCAGACCGGAACAGGGGAGCGAAGCAGCAGCGCGACCAGCAGCAGTTCGCTCATCGCCAGAACTCCTTCGGTGTAGCGGAGGCTGTTCAGGTCGTTGAGCACGTAAGCGAGGTCTCCGGGCACTGAACTGGCGCTGTAGAACGAGCGGAAATAGAGCATCCAGCCGAGCAGCAGGAACGCACTCAGCCACCATAGCGGGCCCGGCCGCCGCAAGCCGCGGATCAGGATCCAGGCGATGGCCGCGAACGCGGCGACAAACATCGCGGGAAAGAGCAGCCCTGCGACCGACATTCCGCCGGGGGGCAGCAGAAGAGCCCTCCACAAGCGGGGGTCGCGCAGGCTGGCCATTATTGACGTGCCGGACAGATCCGCGGCGCCGGGCAGATGCACGAACCCAAAGTTGATTTGGAAAGGATAGAAGGGATTGCCGTACAGGATCAGCCGGCGGAGGTAGTAGTGTCCGCTCGTGATGACCCACAGGGCGGCAATGCCGGCCAGCGCCAGCCACCCCCGCCGTAGCTGAAACAGGATTGCCGCGATGCAGACTGCCGCCAGCATCGCCCCCAGATACTTCACCGACGCCAGGGTGACCGCCAGCGCCAGCAGAGGGAACCCGGTCGATCCCCACTGATTCCGCGCCGCGCGCACCAGCGCCAGGGCCAGCATGACGCTCCCGGCGGCGTGCAACGCGTCGTTCTTGAGCGTTCCGACACCCGAATACCCGCCCCAGAAGTGCAGGAAGGCCATTCCGGCGGCGGTCGTCCAGATGAGCAGGCGATCGCCGATATCCAGTTCGCGCCCGAGGAGAAACAGGGCGGACGCCAATGCCACCAGCGCTTTCAACGCGATCAGCGGAAAAAACAGATCCAGGCGGGTCAGCGTCCAGACGGGAAGGAAGCCGAGCTCCCAAAACGCCACCACGTTGATGTGAAACGTGTAGGGAGTCAGCCGGTTGGCCATGTACTCGAGCAGGTAGTGCAGGTAGTGCATCGAGTCCACCTCACCGGCCGGGCGCAGCGCAAACAGGAACAGCGGAACCCAGAGGGCCGCCAGCAGCGCGAGGGTGATGGGATACCGGAAGATCGCCAGCTCGCGCAACGAGGCCGCGAAGGCCCGCAGCGCGGGCCGCGCCCCGTAACCGAGGGTGCAGAGCGCCCCGCCGGCAACCCAGTAGGCGGGCGCGCTGTTGATGCGCGCAAAGGAAAGCCCGCTGGCGATCAACGAGGCGATCACCACGTTGCAGCCGGTGAGAGCCAGCAGGTTCTCCTCCGGCGCGCTTTCGCGCCCCCAGCCGCACCACCAGGCTGCGCGCACCGCGGCCAGGGTGACGGCGGCTTCCCAGAAAATGAATACGAAGACGGCCAACTTTCGAGTTTAGCCCACGCGCCGCGCGCGACTCCGGACTCTGGCCGGAATCCTCGGCCCGCCCTTTTGTTAGAATCCAATTCTATGTTCCAAGGCATTGAACACACCGCGATAGCCTCCCCCAACCCGCAGCGACTGGCCCAGTGGTATGTGGATCATCTGGAGTTCCAGATCAACTACGCTTACGGCGGAAACTACTTCGTGAAGTCCGCCAACGGCGGCATGCTGGAGATCATCCCCTCGGAGGGGGAGTTCGTTGCCCCCAAGTTGAAGGACCCCGGCATCCGCCACCTGGCCATCATCCCCGACGACTTCGATGCCGCTTACCGCCAGCTCCAGGCCAAGGGTGTGAAGTTCATCAACGAACCCTTCTCGGTGGAGGGCAACCGGCTGGTGTTCTTCTACGACGGTGACGGAAATATCTGCCACCTCATTCACCGGGAGAAACCGCTTCCCTAAGTGCTTGGCCGCGTTTTCAAGGCGTTTCAATACCGCAATTTCCGCCTGATGTGGGCGGGCGCGTGCACGTCCAGCGTCGGCACCTGGATGCAGAAGGTAGCCCAGAGCTGGCTGGTTCTTCAGATCTCGGGATCGCCTTTCCTGCTGGGTTTGGACGCGTTTCTGGGCGAGATTCCGATCTTCCTGTTTTCGCTGGCAGGCGGCGTGATCGCCGACCGGATGGACCGCCGCTGGCTGTTGCTGGGTTCGCAGGCCGTCCAGATGACCTGCGCGTTCCTGCTGGCCGGGTTGATCGCGTTCGACGTGGTGCGGGTGTGGCACATCCTCACTCTCTCGTTCATCGTGGGCCTAGTCCAGGCTTTCGGCGGACCGGCCTACCAGGCCCTGATCCCGTCCCTGGTCGAACCGGAAGATCTTTCCAATGCCATCGCCCTGAACTCCATTCAGTTCAATCTGGCGCGCATCATCGGGCCGGTGCTGGGCGGTCTGGCGCTGACCGGCCTGGGCGCCGCGTGGTGTTTCGCGCTCAACGGTCTGTCTTTCATCGCCGTAATCGTCTCTCTGGCGCTACTCGAGATCCGGTTCGTCCCGCAGTGGTCCAACGCGCCTTTCGTGGCCAGCATACAGGAAGGCATTGCCTTCATCCGCCGGCAAGGCGCCATGGAATCGCTGATCGCGCTGGCCTTCCTGATGACCATGCTGGGCATTCCCATGATCACGTTTCTGCCGGTATTCGCCAAGGACGTATTCCGCGGCGGCCCGAATACTTTCACACTGCTGCTTTCGGTTTCCGGAGCCGGATCCGTGGCCGGCGCGCTGATTGTTGCCGGGTTGGGCAACCTGGCGCACAAAGGACGTATCATGCTCATCATGTTGATGGTGCTTGGCGCGGCAACCTCGGGATTCGCCCTCTCCCGCTCCCTGGCGGCGAGCTGTCTGCTGGTATTCCTTTGCGGCGCGGCCCTGATTTCCGTATTCTCTCTGGTGAGTTCGCTCGTCCAACTGATTACGACCCACGAGATGAGGGGCCGGGTGATGAGCGTTTATAATGTGGCGTTCCGCGGGGGCATGCCCTTCGGGAGCCTGATCACCGGATGGCTGACGCCGGTACTGGCGGTGCCCTCCGTAGTGGCCGTCAACGGGGTGGCGCTGATCCTGATCGGCGGCTATTTCCTGATCTTCCAGCGCCGAGTCGCAGCTCTGTAGATAGGTGGCATGTTAACCCTGATCCTAATGCTTGCCAGCGCGGCGGCAGCCGCGCCACCGGAGGTGGAGAAGGCCCGGGACCGGCAGGACCGTGCGGCGCTCGAGAGGGCGCTGGCGGAGTTCTCCGCGGCTGCGGAGAAACAGCCGGCCGGCGCCCAGGCGCAGTACACGGCAGCGCTGGCCGCCTCGTACCTGGCCGAGATCGCTCTGGAACTGCGCGATAAAGCCGGAGCCCAGCGCGCCGCCGAGACGGGCATCCGCTTCGCCGAGCGCGCCGTGGCGCTTGAGCCGAATCAGGCCGAGTATCATCGCATCCTGGGCACGCTGTGCGGGCAGGTGATACCGGCCAACGTGCTGGCCGGCCTCCGGTACGGCAAGCGCGCGCAGGAGGAGGTGGCCCGCGCCATCGAGCTCGACCCGAAATCCTCGCGCGCCTATCTGAGCCGCGCCGTCGGCAACTACTACTTGCCACCCCCTCTCGGCCCCGGGATCGAAGCGTCCATCCGCGACATCCGCAGGGCTATCGAACTGGACCCGCGCAATGCCGAAGCTTACCTCTGGCTGGGCCTGGCGCTGCGCAAATCCCAAAAGAACGCCGAAGCGCGCCAGGCCTTCGCCAAGGCGCTCGAACTGAACCCCGGCCGCGTTTGGGCCAAACAGCAACTGGAGAAGACGCCGGCCCGATAATGCGCCAATCCCTCATCGCCGCCGCCGGCATCACAACCCTGACGCTGATCTCGTT